>SDBU01001620.1_pt1 | contig 31486 bp, 68 predicted proteins | sample 2277071 | NCBI WGS metagenome assembly SDBU01 (sample SAMN10397929, study PRJNA504765) | marine sediment metagenome | isolation source: marine sediment core GS08_GC12, 126 cmbsf | place: Arctic Ocean: Gakkel Ridge, Loki's castle | collected 2008 | reverse complement strand
AATAAATCTATCGCTGGATGTTTTCCTTCCAATCTTTTCTTAGCTTGCTTCGCCCAAGACTTCTTTCCTTTCTTTGATTTCTCATATATCTTAAATCCTAACTTCTCTATAAGTGGTATAACTTGGTCTGAGCTATTAAAGTTTATAGACGGAGTACAAGATACCACTCTACTTCTTGGAGTAATACTGGTGATGTATCTACCACCAAATATTCCTAACAACTCATTCTCTATCTCGTAGAACAAGTGTTGGACTTCATAACGCATTGTCTTAGCAGCACTTACATCTGCGGCTATCCCATTGATTGCTAACCACATCAATGCCTTCTGGAAGGGGAACTCAATGTCATAGGCAAGGTGATGAAGGCCTTGCTTTTCTATTTGGGGACTGTACTTCTTATATAACTGGTAAGTCCATATCGCATCATTCATTCCATACTTAAGGAACTCTGGTGTCCCTGGTGTCACTTCGGTATACTTCTTTATCTGTTCTTTAGGTATACCTAATTCGTGTTCTGCGAGGTATTTTAGGCCATTAGATTCTAAGTTTTCATTTAACAGGTGGCTGGAAGTCATTGTACAAAAAATCTTAGGCACAACTATTATCCTCTAAGTACTTTATTGCTTCATATAATTTTCTTATAATAGCTTCTACAACATTAACAGTAACCGCATTACCTAAACACTTGTAGCGTTGGGTATCTGAAATTCCCTCTGTCCAATTATCAGGGAATCCTTGTAGTCGTTCACACTCTATTGGTGTAAGTCTACGAATCCTTACTCTATCAATATCCTTGTTGACTCGCTTGGATAAGGGCAACCGCAGGGTATTTGAAGTGTCCCTGCTATATCTTTCCCCGTTGATACTGGCTTGTCCCTCTCTATTATATACTTTAGTTGGTGTTCCGTAAGGAAATATTTGGGGTCTACTTGTTCCTCTAAGATGTCCGATAATAAATATTCGTTCTCTATTCTGGGGAACGCCAAAGTTTTTACTGTTAAGCACCTGCCATTGGAGGTCATACCCAAGTTCATCCAATGTATTGAGTATAACTCCAAAAGTTTTCCCTTTGTCGTGAGATAGAAGCCCTTTAACGTTCTCAAGAAGTAGAAGGCGTGGTTGTTTTTCCTGTGCAGCTCTTGCGATTTCAAAGAACAAAGTACCTCTTGTATCACCAAATCCCTTTCGTTTTCCTGCGATTGAAAAGGCTTGACAAGGAAACCCCCCCACCAGTAATTCAAAATCCTCAACATTATCCCAGTCAGTTTCTCGTACATTCCCGTACCCCTTATGGTTAAAGTGGTTTTTGTAGATTTGGATAGCGTACTTGTCAATTTCGGAGAAACCAACGCAACCCATATTTTGTGTATTGATTGATTGGCTTTTCTGTGAAGTCCCGATGGAGAAGCCGTCATTAGTGTCGGGGCAATCCCCTTTGAACTGTAAACTGTCCAATTTCTCTTGTCGTTGTTTAGATAGAATAACTTTATTAATTCCAAGTTCAAATCCTCCTATTCCGCTAAATAGTGAAAAATATTTAATCATATTTCTATCCCTTCTTTTAACAATACCATCATATCGTAGGGGGCTGAGTGCATAACTATCATTTTACTTTCCCCAATATAGAAGTCAAGAATCATTAGTAATTCTTTCTTATACTTCCTTTTGATGTCAACGTAGCACGCCTGAGTACCATCACAAATAGACCACCCAATTATTTCAAGGTCAAGATAGTTGAGAGAAGTCGTCTCACAATCGAAAGCCCAGATAGATTTTAACTTAGAGCAAAAGTCTCTAAACTCTTTAGGTTTTGTTATTACTAACAGTTTCATCAAACCTTTTACCACACATATAGCAATAGATTGTTGGCCCTACTTGTTCTACTACGATGGTCAAATTTCGCAAACTATCTGAATCCCACTCAGTCAAAACAACAAATTTCCGGCCACAATGGGGACAGGTGTTAATACAAAATTCGTGTGACATCATCAACGTTTTCTTTTCATACATAGTTCACCTCAACATACTCGTTAAATGACAGTTAATACCATACACAATCTTCCTGAAATGTGAATCATAATCTCCATCTATAGCTACAATTACAGGAATATTATTCTTTACAGCATAATCTATCTCTATTTTCATACCTTTAGATATATAATCATCGGGAGAGAACACAACGATAAAATTACATCTTGATACAATCACACAATCTACATCTAATATCTGTTTTTCATTCAGATAACCCTTTAGATATGCAATTAATATAAATTCATCGTGCCCCCCTGGTATGTAAAAATTTATATCGGGGAACTCTTTAGCTAATTGTTTACCAAACTTTATCGCCTTTCGATTATTAGCATCCATCTGTTCTCTTGTAGCAGAAGCACCGTGCTTGCCCCTGATAGAGTGTGAACAGTACACACGTATTTCTTTACCCATTTCTACTCCTATATTATAAAAATTATTACATTAGCTACTGAATATAAAATACCTAATATAAATGTTTTCCAATCACCACTTGTAAGATTTACTACTGATAAACCCAGCATAGAAACTATTAATAGTACTGCAAGAAATAATTTAATTTTACTCATCTTTCTTCTCCCTTATTAATTCGTGTAACATACCCATTGTATTGAACATAACAGCACATAATACATCTTCCAATATAACTGGGCCGTGATTATCCTCTGTAGAATACCCGTGACACAATAACCACACATCCCAAAAATGCCTACCTAATCCATCAAGGTATGTATCCTGGTCTATGCCCAGTTTCCAATTATCAAAGTCCCTCTTTTGTCCATCAGCCTGTGTTCTGTGTGCATCAAGATACTGTAAATATCTCTTTAATACAATAGGAGATAACCCTTTAACATAACTTAATTTACCTTCTACTTCATCCCTTGTCGCTCCACTTTCAAACTCTCGCATATCTACTCCTCTCTTTTATTACTCCTGTAATTCTTCTTCAATCATTTTATAAACATCAATTAATTCATCATTATCCTTAGTAGCAAGATTACACTTAAATGTGGAAAGTAACAATTCCATTGCTGCTTTCCAACCTACTTTACATGCCCCATGATTCCCTATATTATACCCATCCTTATCTTGATACAAAGGATATTCCTTTGTTATATCATTATCCCACCAGTTATTAAATGCTTTCATTTTTTCTCTCCACACTTCTTTTTAAGCCGTTTTATTTCATTATCTTTGCCCCGCTCTCGTTTACATTTATCACAATGACATTTACCAATACAATCTCCCAAATTAATGAGTGAGGGATTAACACTATCAAGTATGTCCCATTTACATCTCATTCTAATATCCCCGTTTCTTTCAATACCTTCTTACAAATGTCAGCCTCAACCTCACGTTCCAAACCCCCTCTCCTAAATGGAAAGAATGGACAAGCCCTATCTTCACATTCGTGAATATCTTTTACTTTGTTACCCGTACAGTACAAACAAAAATTATTCCAGTTTTTACTCATAATACTATTTCTCCAACTCCTTATATATAATATCTGAATCTGTAGCTACAACTTTCTTATCTTCTATATTGTAATATGGCTCTCTATGACTTAATACCATCTCCAATGCTGCTTTCCAACCACTATAATAATAATCTTTATAATCTGGTACATCTACTATCGGAATACCATGTTTATCAACTCTATCAGATGCGTGGTCTTTCCACTGTTTTTTACACTGTTTCATTTCAACCCCCTAAATTGAACTTTTTGTTACTCGACAATATGGCAACAACGTCTCATAATTCTTTTTCAAATCTAAAACATCCTTTTCGCAATGATTCAGCACCTCCATACAACTCTCCTCATTCCCCATCATAGCCTGTCTCCAATGTGGATGGGAAATCCTCGTCTTAACCGTCTTACCATACAAGGACTCCGCTATCACAGCCTGTCTATTGGAGTGCAGACACAGCTTAGTCTTAGCCATACGCCAGACATCTGTATGCAAGAGAGTACCAAACTCTGGATAAGGCAATCCATGTATAAGGGCACGGGTTCTCAAGAATGGAATGTCAAAGTATGTACTGTAATGCCCTACCACTCTATCAAATGTTTGCATAGTATCAATACAGGTACTAACTACTCTTTTATCTTCTGTACCTGATAACACATCCTTCCTGGTAAGCCAGTCCTGATATAGCGTACCATCATCTGCAAGCCCACACCAACATAATACTATACCAAAGTTAGCTTTTAAGTTTGATGTTTCAATATCCAAGAATAAAATACGTTCCTTAATACTATAGTCTTTTATAAAGCAATTAAAATGACGTACATAATTATGCCTATGTGAACACTTATGCGTCAATAACCAATATAACTGTTGTGAGTTTGCTAACTTTATATTAGTTAGCCCTTTCATAATTACCGGAAGTTTATTATTCATACTATTTCCTTTCAACGAAGTTAATAGGTTGCTTTGGCAACCTCTTTCTTTAATCATCTATATCTGCGGTTATACAACCACAACTATCATCATATTTGTAATTACAGTCTGGGTTATTACACCTTATCTGTGACATAAACATACCGCCGGAGTTAGCATCATATAACTCACCAGTACTACATTTTGGACAAGGATATTTTCTACTCATACTATTCCTTTCCGGCGGTCTTATCGCCGCCTTATTATTTATAAATACTTTTTCTCAAGTCTATCTTGTAAATCATCATCTTCAATATAATAGAGGTCAAATTGAGTAAAACAGTTACCTATAAGTTGACATAGCCTTAAATCAGGGTACTCATGCCATACCTCAGACATTAATTCAAGTACTTCGTCTATTCTATCAAAATCCTTTGGATTTTCGTAGCTTTGCTCAGGGTCTTTCATTTTATTTCTCCTTATTAAATGGACAAACCGACCTACTTTTACAATATCTCTCACAAAATATTGGGTTGCTCTGCCTTATATCAAACTTATATGGTTGTTGTTGGCACCACTGGGAGACCTCATCATAAGTATCCCCTACTTTTGAATTAGTCTTATTCTTACCCTTGTATGCTTCCCACCTGACTCCTCTTTGTTTATCACTACATGGCTTCTCATACTGGTCTGGTCTTTCACACGGCACACACGCCAAGTGCTTCTTTACCTGACTACGTATATACTTATCTTGCTTATCGAAACTCCACAAGTCTAAGCGGATATATTCATAAGGAATTGGTGGGTAGTCCCTCCAATGTACATTTCCCTGCTTCCAATCCCTATACCATATATCAACTCCTAATTCTTCTACTGGGTATTCTCTGGTATGTCTCTGCCAAGCGTAGCAGTTCATCTGCTTAGTCCATTTATCTAACCTATACTTTGGCCCATATACCCCCGTCTGCTTCAACTCAAGCAGTGTATTACCAAAGTAACTATCTGCTTTACCAACTACAATAACCCTATCAATTACATCCTCAAATTTACGCTCTGTATCCTCATCTTCCCCAGCACAGTCCTCATACCTACTATGTAATGCTATCCCCTGTACCATAGTAAGTAAGTCAGAATAATCCCGTACTATATCATCCCAATGATTGATGAATAGTATACGGGGTAATGGGTCGTCGATTAAATCAGTAATACTTAGCCGATTTAGTTCTGGCTTATGGTCTTTATACTTGCCCTTTAATACCCGTATAACACGGTCTGGTAAATTATAGCGATTTTCCCACTTCATTTAGTACCTCCTTACCAACATATATCTATTAAATAATTACCTTCTGGTATTATACCCCTACGACATAACTCCACCATACAAAGACGAGGAGCATTATATCCATTCCTCACCCTACACCCATATTGTTCTCCGTCTGTAAGTATCAGGTTTATTTCTTCCTCCTCAAACTCATCTAAATCCTTGGATATATTTCCTACGACTTTTGAACTATCATTCCCCATTTCCCAACAAGCAACACATTCAGGATTAAACCCCAAATGCTTTTCAATTAGTTGGTCTAAATCAGAATAGTCAATCTCATAGTATTCCATCTTCTTAAAATTTTCCATTTCTAATCTCCCACTTCATTCTAATCCTCCATATTATCATTACTTCGTAAAATTAGTTTTATAGCTAACCTTAATGCCTGGATTGCAGTAGGTGAAAGGTCAGGCATAGTATAAACAGGTACTTGCTTCTGCTTTGCATATTGCAACTCAGCAATACTACAAGGGGCTAATGCCCCCCTACCATTTCCAAAGTATATCAGTAAATCATACTCTTCAATAATTTTACAATTTATAGAGAATATTTGTTCCTTTGTTAAAACCCCATTTTTGTAAGCAGTTTGTATAAACCATTCGTGGTCAGCAGATACATATAAGTAACTTTTTGGGAAAGGTGTATCTTCACTAATATAATCCATCTTCTCCCAATCCAACAAATACGCTTGTAGTTCAGTACCTATATTAGTATAATTTTGCAGTAACCTATAGAAATTACCTTCATCATCCCTATTTGTAGGGTATAAAAGGTAGATATTAAACACGGTATTTGATATTGTATCTTTCATTGCTACTCCTATTATTTCATAAAATCAAATAATAATTGCTGTCCTATTGTAACCGCTGGTTCCATTTGGTTAGGTTGTAATGCCCACATGGTATAAAAGTCATAATCCATTAAAACGTAAAAGTAGTGTTGCTCCCTATAACATCCTACAATTTTACCTTTTTTTCCAACAGCATACTCATCTACACCACAATATACAGCCGATGGTAATATTCTAACCTTATCCCCCTTTTTGAATTTGGTTTTCATTTTAATCTTTCTTTACTCCACATACAGTACATCTCCATGCAACTTTACCTGGTATACTGCTCTTCGCCTCATTGTGTACCCGCAGACCAACACCATACTTGGTATCTTGGTATCCGCTTCGACAGTTACATTTTCGTATCATTTTTTTCTCCTTTGCTGTCTTTACACCTTTAAATATTTTCTGATAATTCCTGTCATATCTGGCTTTATCAGTAGGGTATTTTTGTTTCTCATTTATTGCCATTTAATTCCTCTTCAATATCCCATCCGTTGATTATATCATCACCATAATCATCAACATACCCACTCTTCAATGCCCACTCCAACGCTGCTTTCCAAATCTCTATTGCTATTTTTTTCGGACAATGCGTCCGTAAAAGATGGTTGTAGTTCCACCACTTTTCAAACTGTTTCATTTTTGCCATTCTTTAGTGCCTCAATTTCTTTCTTGTCCTTAGGTTTACTAATGAGAAAGCTACCTATAGCAAATGTTGGGCCACCAATCAATAGTAAAGATAGCAACCCATCGGGAGCGAATACAGTATTTTTAAGCTCTTCCCCAGCTAAAATGGAAAGATTAGTGATGCTTTTGTAATACCCCCCCTTAATTCTTTCAATAGTAAGTTTATAATCAATAGCATTAGCGAGTCGCTTGGCGTCCCATAGCGTTGTGTATGGCATAAGCAGTTTGGGAGGTACGTTTGCCCATTCAGCAGCGTTCTCATTGACATAAGCAGGTGTTATTAGGTCTTGTATGCAGCCTGCTCCAATGAACAATAATGATATTGACCCAACTAATGTTATAAGTATTACCTTTAATAGTTTTTTCATTTTATCACCTACCTTTCTTTTAGTTAGACAACTTTACCAATAGTTTATAGCTAAACCAAATTGGCCAAAATATGGAGATAAACCATTTCCCTGTAATGGCTGCTGTAATGAGCCAAACAAGTCCTCCCAAAAGGAATAATCCAATACCTCCGCCAATGCCTCCGGTGCCTCCGGTTTGACCAACTCCGTGATAATATATGTGCTGTATTGACATTCTATTCTCCTATAACCAATTTTTACGCCCTGCTTTGGTAATTTCACGTACACCAACAATTCTACCGTCTCGTTTAAGATAAATCAAAAAATACCGATTAGTATTAGTTCTCACACGAAACTGATAATTTTGATAGCAATTCACAGGCACGGTTTGTATATCACTCAATAAACCAAATTCTGGGTGTATTGTAAAAAATATTTGAACACTTTCTGCTCGGTATGCCGTATCACCAGATTTTCGATAATTGTGGGGTTTACAACCTCCTGCACTCATCAGTACCCCTACTATAACCAACAATATCAAGAGCTTTTTCATTTCTACATCCCCTTACTGGCTTTCTTAAATCTGCTTACAGAGACGATACGCCGCCTCCGTCTCGCTTGCTTTCTTTCTTTTTCATTTCCCTGCATAGGCTTTCCCATACTAACCTCCTCAAATTGCTATACAATTTAGTACGCCTACGGCGTCATAAAACTAAACATTAACTGTTCACCAACCCTTGCAGCATATTCTATTTCTTGTGGCTTGTGTGGGTACGCCCTCCCACGCCCTAAGCGTGTTAGCAAATACCCATCCCATAAAACACATACATACCGCCTAACCTCAACAACTTTTCCAGTATCATTACCGCTTATACCACAGTAAGAACCTTTTAATTTTACTGTATCTCCTACTTTGAAATTATACTTTGCTATCTTGCTCATTAGAGTACTTTCTTTTAAGCTCAACTTCAAGTTTAATAGTGTCTACTTCCTGGTTAGTTAAATAAGTAAATCTTCTAAGTAATGATATCGCCTGGTGTACCCCCTTCCGTATTCTGCGGGTAACTGGTTTAACCCGCCTCTCCTTATTCTCATATACAATATGGTGATTTTGAAATACAGGTTGCTTTGCAACCTTGTAGCTTCTTCCCCACTGCTCTACCTTCTTCTTTGCCATAAAATTACTCCTTTGCAAAATCAAATAATAACTGTTGACCAATCTGTATTTCACTTTGTAATACAAACTCTGGAAAGTTGAGACTATACTCTTTAAGAGTGTACTGAGGATAGATATTATCAGAACGCCGACACTCGTGTAAATCACAATGTATTATAGTACATATTTTACCTATTGCATAATCCATCGAAGATACCCAACAATTCATCCATAAATCATGTTCTTCATCTGTTGATGCCCTTAATACTTTTACTTTATCACCAACTTTGAATTTAGGTTTCATATTATATACTTCTCCAATTCTTCTCTAACTTGTTGTCTACCTACCTTTGCAATATATTTCCTTATATCCTTTGCCTCACCATCGAAAGAGAATATTTTACAATCATAACTATTCTCTAATATATCTTGTAACTTCGCAGCCCCTTCCCGCCCGACAGTATCATTATCAGGTACAATGATTACGCTACCAATACTTTCAGTGCCTTCTAAAGTATCACTAAGAAACTCCTCGATACCGTCTATGTGATGACAATGAGGGCGTGCTATACTATTTAATCCTAAATCATATAAACTAATTCCATCACTAAACCCCTCACAAATAAACATACAATCTAAATCATCAGCAACCTTTTCAAACGAATACATAAGCCCCAAACGAGAACCTGTAATACAACGTTTAGTTCCATCTGGATACCTACGCTGTATTCCACATAGTCCCTTCTGCCAATAATAGTCACTTAAATCTTCCCTAAACATTGGAATAGTAAATGAAAAATTATCATAACCTACTAACCAATCATCTAAACTTTCTATACTTATATTTAATTGTTTGGCCAGTCCTATTTTTAATAGTGGGAACTTTTGTAAATTATTATAGCAGCTTTCAGTAAATTCTTTCCACCTTGTTCGTAGTTTATCCTCACTATTTTTATGTATAGTAAAAGTAGATAAATTTAATTCGCTCATTTGCTGCTTATTCAAATATGCTCCTTTTCCGCAAGCCCAACAGATACATTTCCCATAATACTTATCTACTAAGGATATACATAAGTTAGGCCTATCAATATCTTTATGATAACAACAATAACTCCACGCCCTATTACCCTCTATATATATAATATTTAATTGTCGGAAATCAGAATCTCTCAATGTAACCTCATTCCATAAATGAAAACAATAGTTGTTGGCCTTTGGTAAATACTTTTTCTATTTCGTACTCATCTACTGGAATCACTATAGCCCCCATATCTATTATATAACAAAAAGACCGACTTGAATCTACATATATAACTGTACCAACTTTATTAGTATAGTGTTTACCTCTCCACCAAATATTACTAACCGTTTTAACTTTATCACCTACCTTGTATTTCATAGTTTTACCCATTAGAACTCCTCCTCTGGAAGGTCCTTAAAACTTGTCCATTCCCCGATAAACGCACACTTAACAATACTATTCTTACCTCCTCTCTGTTTAGGTATAATAAGTTCTGCCTCTCCATCATCTTCTATATTGGGGTCGTCCTGCTGTAAATGATAACTTGGTCTATGTATTAGAATAACTTTACTTGTATCCTGTTCTAATGACCCACTCTCCCGCAGGTCTGTTATACGGGGTCTTGAGGACTCTCTGAACTCCGCTTTCCTACTTAATTGAGAAAGAGCTATAACTGGAATATTGAACTCCATAGCTATTGCCTTTAAGTCTCTACCTATTTCTGCTATCTCCCGCTCCCTACTTTCGACAGGCTTATGTAAAGACATAAGCTGCAAGTAATCCACAATCAAACAAGATACAGGGTATTCTTTGTAGATAGTTAATAAATCATTTCGGATAGTTTCCGGTGTAGTTGACGAATCGTCTTGAATGTATATTTGATATTCAGTCAACTCATCACATTTTACATTAAACCTTTCCATTGTTTTCTTAGTGGCACAACCCTGCTGTATGTCTCTAAAACTTACCATTGCTAATGTAGCCGCCATATAATTACATATTTCATAAGCAGGCATTTCCATCGTACATAACAAACTCATGCCACACGCAACGCTCGGTTTACTATTATATAATAGTATATCTCTTGCAAGGGATGATTTTCCCAAACCCGGTCTGCCACCTATAATACATAATTCTCCCTTGCCAAAACCTAAAATCTTTTCATCAAGTGCTTTTATTCCAGAAGGTATACCATCGAAAGGCTTACCCATTGACTCTCTAATCTTACCCATATCCTTTTTGAAACTGTATAATGGCATAGCTTAATACATAAAACTAAAAAGTAGTTGTTGATTTTTCCGCAATAATATTTCAAGACAGTCCCACCCAGTTTCCCAAGAAGCGGGTATTTTAGAAGTAGAAAATGAAGAAACGTGCGTAGATTTAGGTAAAAATATAATTGGAAAATCATGATGAAAATTAACTATAGTTCCCAATTTACCAATATCATCATAATCAGCCCAAAAATAGGGACCTATAAATCTAATCTTAGTACCTATTGGATATTTTAATCTGTGTTCTTTGTTTGTCATTTTCCTATCTCATATTTTTATATTTACGGTTGAACGATTGAAGTTTTTTATCGTCAAATTTACTGTTAGATTTCTTAAATCTATTGATAGAAAAAATACCTACCAAATTATCAAGGTTTATTATCTCTCTGTCTCCCCCAATACTCCAACCCAATAATACTAAATAGTTTAATAAAGCCTCCAGCTTTATACCACTATCTCTGTAATCCTTGATACTAACCTTATTAGTATTCCGCTTACTCATTTTACTCCCATCTACATTGAGTATAACCGAAACGTGGGAGTAAACTGGGCAACCCTCTATACCTAATAAGTTTCGGATAATTTGTTGTTGGGCACAATTATTCAAGTGTTCCTTACCTCGTATGACATGGGATATACCCATTAAGTAATCATCTATCACACAAGCAAAGTTATATGTTGGAAACCCATCACTTTTCCGTATAACAAAATTCTTAATGTGTTTGGTATCAAAGGTTATATTACCTACTATTGTATCGTGTATAATAATCTTTTCGTTTTTGGGCACACCAAGAAAAACCGCAGACGTATCCAACTTCTTGTATGCAACATTTTTATGAAGCAGGGTATGTATAAACATATTATATAAATCTAAACGCTGTGATTGAAAACGTATTTCCCCGTCCCAACTTAGGCCGAGCCATAGTAAATCTTCTATTATACTATCTACTGATTCTTCACTATACCTTTTTCGGTCAGTATCCTCAATACGGAGAATAAACTTTCCACCATTGTGCCTTGCCCATAACCAGTTAAATAATGCTGTCCTTGCCCCTCCCACGTGCAAGGAGCCAGTCGGTGATGGGGCAAATCTTGTAACTACCATAATTAACCTTTCTGATAAACAAGATTAGGGATTGATACATAAAACTTTGTTAAGTTTTATAGTACGCCTACGGCGTCATAAAAGAAAATAATAGCTGTTGATTTTTCACTAATGTTGGTATTATATTGTCCCAAACACACATCATTGTACCCCCGTTTCTAAAAACCCCACAAGTAGATGATAGTAGTATAATAATGCAAAGACCCATATTCTTTATCCCAACAACTTTACCTATTTGATTATTGCATTTTTTACAAGGCCCAACATATTTAATCTTAGTACCAATAGGGTATGTTTTACTCTTTGCCATCTTCTTGCCTCGTCTCACGTTCCATTATCTTTTCTCTTGTACTTTTACCTTTAGGTTTGTAATTACATTTAATTTGCTTATCTAAATTGTTTAAGCACCAGCGTTTAGCCACCGCAGGCCAATACTTTATACTTACCCATCCTCTGCTTTCAAAATGAAGAAAACAGCTTTGTGCCATATAGTCTAATTGACTATCACTAAAAGTATACCCCTTGTCCTGACAGTAGGATTTCATTACTTCAAGAATTTCTGTATCAGAGTTAGGTTTATTTATTTTAGTCATCGCTCATAAAATCAAATAGTAACTGCTGATTCTTTATCAATACTGGTTTTACATTCTTCCAATTTGTACACCATGTCTTGTATTTTCCATATATTTTTACAGAATTCGGTAAATACACCTGAGCTCTACCAGACCAACTCTTACCGACTATTTTTCCTATCTTACCATCATCTTGTCGAGCCTCACTACACATATCTTTGCTTGCTATAAAGATAACTGCTGTGCCTATTGGATACTTTTTAGCTTCCATATTATTTCGCCTCAAAACTGTTGTTCATCAACTTTTGGCGAGGTTCCTTTGGAATCTACTACCTGCGGTGTTATTACATCAGGCTTAAGATATAGATACTCCAACACCTTTGTAATACCAATCTGTACTTTCACCAAATCAGCAGGTTTCAAACTTTTGGTGCTTTTCCAATCTGCACCATCCTTGTATGACTTATCAATAGTTATACTGTGGAATGTTCCTTTAGTTGTTTCATTGCTCCATATTGCTAATTGAATACCACCGCATTTTACTGTTTTTTCTGGTTTGCTACTACTCATAATATTACCCCTTTCAATCGTTCATAAAATCAAATAATAGTTGTTGCCCTATTGTAATTACTGGTTCTATCTGTGACCCCAAACACTTCCACATGTACTCAACTTCCCTTCTTCCCTTTATAGCAGGGTAGTATGAAGTTGGTATATAAACTAAGTACCTTATTCCCTCTCTATTTCCACCATAGAGATGTAGATTTTTTTCCGTACCAACTACTACCCCAAGTTTATTTTTATCCTTATTGTTAAAGATAAATTTAACTTTTGTACCAACAGGATATTTCTGTTCATTTCCCACAATATAATATCTTATTATTCCAAAAGGTTACTTAAATTCGGCCATTTTCTAAATGAATTGATAGTCCGAATAGACCATACCCAATCGACTTTATTCTCCCTGTAAATCTATATTTACCATTTTTACGCAATGATTGTGCCCTGCTTTCGGAAATGTCAAAGTACACATCGAAAACGCTAAGCTCTTCAGGAGAATCCATATCTATTAATACTTTGTATCCGCCAAAAAGTTTTTCATCTACATCGTCTACCCAACCTTCCCAGGAAACATTTCTACCTTCTAAACTTCGGGCATACACCTTAAATTGAGCTTTCGTTTTAGTCTCTGCCGCCCTACGAATTTGTTGAAATGATACACCTTGAGCGTTGGCAGTAAAGCCACATAACAATCCTACTAAACAAATTGTCAACAATACTTTTTTCATTTCTACCTCCAAATATGTTTCCATTGTTTTTTATTTATTATACGGTTTACTTGAGTTCGTAAAACACCATAGATATTAGCTATTTCCTGCTGACTAAACTCACCGGTCCCCCACATATAAATAATCATTCGGACATCCCGCTCTATTAATTTATGGTTCCCACTCTTTTCACCTCGTCTATCTAAATTAATTAGATTAGACTCACCCATATTAGACTTGTGGGTATCCCATCTTAAATTTTCTAATCTGTTATCATCTCTTATTCCGTTGTTGTGGCAACATTCCATATCATTAGGACACGCCCCAACAAAAGTTTCAAGGACTAAGCGACTGGGACATTTACAATATATCTTTCTGTCTCTGTATAAAATTACTTGTAAATATCCAGTATAATTATAATATGGTTTTAAGATTATTCGTCTTTTTTTACTATAGACATTTCCACTTACATCAATTTCGTAATCTGGAAAACAGGGTATCGTTTTTCTGCGTTTATTCATAAGTTATTATTCAAAATAAAAGGCACAAAGGCTTCCGTATCTTTATGCCTTTTTACTTATTTACTACTGTTACTCAATCAATGTTGCTTAATCAATATAGTTAGTACTAACCCCTGGTTAGTCAATGTCGATGAACTCGCCGTTATCGACGTCAGGGTCATAGAATTTATCCTTGACGCAGGGTAAATCCTCTGTATAGAGGCCATCCTCGCTCTTGAACTCACCCAAAACACCTACAACCTTTGTACTGTTCCGTGCACGTCCGGTTTCACAGTTGATGAGGTATGCTCTCTTTGTCCCACCCTTGTACCGACAAATGCTTACCAGTTGGTAATCAGTACCGCTTGCATGTTCAAAAACCATCCCGATTGGAAATGTTCTCGTAGCACATGCCTCTACTAAAGCCACTAAAGCCTTAGCTACTTTTGGCTTATTGGTGTCAATAGTCATCATTTTGCCATTTAATTTTACTTTTGTTTTCATTTTTCTAACCTTTCATTAGTGATTTAATAACCTTACTTACACTTTCTGTCTTTTCGGGGTATTTTCCAAAATGACTAAATATGTGAGCAAGAATATAAGAAGGGTTGGCATTTGCTTTATCTACCTGTTTATACTCATTGAGCACTTCATTGAGTATCTTTATATTTACGGTATTTGGTTTAGCAAAATTCAAACCCTCTGCAAAATGTACCCAATTTAAAGCCATTTCAACTTGACCCCTTTTTGTAGTCTCCTTACGTTCCTGTTTGTCTTTTCGCTCCTCATAAACATAATCAACATATCTTTCTGACAATTCAGTTACTGGCTTGACCTCATAAACATCCTCCAATTTACATTTTTCAATTAACTTTTTTAGTATTGCTTGTCTAACAATTCTTAATTCTTTATTCTCGAAAACTTTAATTTCTTCTTTTGTGTACTTCCCCATAATACTACCCTTCCATAAAATCAAATAATAACTGTCTTCCAGCTAATATCCGAAGAGACTCCATCGGATACCAATAATTATATTTACAATGAGTAATCTTATCTGTTTTTAACCTATACCCAATATTTTTATCAATACATATAATTTCAAAAACTTTACCAATAGTTATATCCATATCTATGTCCCAAGTTGCCCCAGTGGGGCAAGAAGATTCCTTAAAATACCAAAATTTAACCCCTTTAACAACTTTAACTTTTTGACCTACCTTAAATTTTTCAAACCATTCCATTATATATCCCTTATATAGACCGACTTTAATAGCAGATGGGCTAAAGCCCCAGTGATGTAAAATAGTGAAATAACAATCCATTTTTAGAGTATCACGTAACCCAAAGGCCTGATTATGCTATTTGCCCCCGTCAGGAACACAGCAGTAATGCTCCTTGTCGGTATGACGGTTTGTCGGTTTAACGCACTCCTTACTCGCATTTTTACGGCTTAGCCGGTGGCTGCGGTCTTTTACACACCTCACCACTTTCACTATTTATTTGTCAAAGAAAACCAAAAAACATACCTCTCTCTATAATACACACGAAAAGGGGAGTAGTTTTACGTCCAATAAATAAATAAAAACTAAAAAATGTTAAAATTTATACCTTTTTTAACTTTAATTATACCGATTATAGTGGTTATATGTAATATACCTAAAACAGGTTCTCTTCTTCTGTTTCCCAACCCTTCTCTTCCCCTTCAAAGCCCAAAAGACCCCAACGAGCTACATTTCTAATACCATCCCGTGTTCTCTTATAAGATTCACGTATCCCAAGAGCATTATTAAATTCTTTTTGATGGTTTTTACTAAAAGCTTTTATGCGTTGTCTTATGGTTGTTAATGATACCTTTTGCTTTTTTGCTATTATTACTAACGAATAGTTTTGTGCAAATAAAACTAATGTTGCTATTTGTTTTGTAGTCACAAGTTTAACTCCTATACGCCTACGGCGTCATAAAATCAAATAGTAATTGTTGGTTTTTGATAACAACTTTCTCTACTCCTTTAGGTGGGTATGCAAAATGTAGGGAAATATCTTTCTCTGTATCTAATATCAAATTTTTCATGGAGGTTATTTCCAAAACTGTATACACTTTTCCAATAGTTTTATTCATAGTAGAGTTCCAAAATATTTCGCTCCCTATACTTTTTCTTATTACCCTTACTTTATCACCGACCTTAAATTTCATACCCATACTCCTGTTAAGTATCTACTTAACCTATGGTCAGCCCTTAAATAGCATAAATATAGGACATCCTATGTGTTAGGTAACTATCCAACAAATGTAATATCACTTGGAACGGAGCAAACTTCACAAATTAGCTTACCAAATCGACTAAAAGTTTTACTGTTTTTTGGTATTATTTTGTTACATATCCAGCAGCTTTTATGGGTAGGCTCTCTTAAATCACACGCACATACTCCGCAAACTAATACACCTTCTATTACTGTACGATAATGATTTTCAAGTATTATATCTTCACATATTTCACATGTAACAAGGGAGCCTTTCTTCATCCTTGGCGTAGAAAATAATTCTGAACACTTATCACAATATAAATGCCTCCTGTTACCCCTATATTTAAGGGTGTCTCCTTTTTTCATTTCATCTGTTTTTATTCCACATTCGTAGCAGGCAAAAACAGCAATCTCTCTATCAGTTGATTTACTTGTATCCATACTACAAGTCCAACACGCCTGTTCGTAAATATGGTCAATTCTATTCCAAATCTTATATAATGCAAAGTCTTCTTTCCACTTTCCACATTTACTACACTTATTATATGTTGTTGTAGTATTTGTGGTAGTTTGCATTGTGGTTAGTTTAGGGGGAAGGGATACATATCTTTTTGGTTGCATAGTGTTTATTATTTCTCTTGTAAATTGTATACTATGCCATAAATCCTCGATAGATATGTACTCATTTTTAGTATGAGGATTGTAATACCCACAGGATAAATTGATACAGGAAATACCAACTTTATTGTCCCATAAGCTCATTACATCTGTGATAGTACCTACCGTATTTTTGTACTTGTATTTTTTCTTTACTATCCCAATTTCAGAAGAAAATTCGTGAGATATAGTTTTTTTACCCCAAAAAGTTTGGATAAAATCTCTGCTTCCCCTCCTATCTAATTGAATTAAATACCGACAATCGACAAAAAACTTTTTATTTATTTCTTTACTGCCTTTACAACTACGCTCCTCTCTTGAAAAGAATACAACTTTTATTTCAGGTATTACTTCTAATAGATATAGACACCCGAATATCCCACATTTATCATCACCCCCTACACCTGCCGTCTGTTTACCGTTCTTTGCGAATAGTATATCTTTGTCATTTATATCTGTAAACACCTTAAAATTATCTACAATACTATGAACAGTATCCATGTGGGATACCACACAGGGGTATGTACTCGCTTTACCTTTGGTAACAATAAGGTTTCCAGCAGCATCTATGGAGTAAGGTAACTTAAGTTTCCTAAGTTCTTTGTCAAGGTATAATACCATTCGTTTCTCATTTTCGCTGTTTGATTGAACTTTAAGCAAACCAAGTAGTTTATTAAACCAATAAGTATCCATAAAATTATCCTTCATCATTTTTATTCCATAAAATCAAATAGTAATTGTTGTCCTTTGATAATTACTTTTGTCATTTCTGGTGGGCCAAAGACATAATTCATTTTCCCCTTAAAACTACACAGATAATCCCATATACTATTAAATCTTTTTATTCTATCAACGTCTATTATTATGCCTATTTTACCATTATAGCTTTTGTCACCTTCACAATCGTAAATTAAAACTTTATCTCCAAGCCTAAATTTCATTTTTTATTCCCAAATAACACCAACTGATTTTTGTTAGGTAACTTAGAATCTCGTTTCATATAATATTTGTTGTTAAATCTTTTCAGGTATTTTCTGTTTGCCCCTGTGTCTATTACAAACTCACCAGTAATAAGCCGAATAAGGCCTCTTCTACTTGTAAGATATACTGCTTGATACTCAATATCATCTATTGTTGGATTGTAAACAAGGTTATACGCTATTGTTGCATGGTTTTTAGGAATAAAAGAGGGTTTTCTTACAACAAAATCATTAGGATGTGGTATAAATACTTCATTTTCTATCCAAAAATGAAACTTTTGTTTCGATAAAGCCATATTTCTTTTTTCTCTATCATAATTTACAAAACACTGGGAAATATGATACCATTTACCCCTAAAACAAATAACATCAGTATCGAGCTTATGGTATAACTCATTTTCAATATATATAATACTTAATTTGTGTATATGTCCGTTGTACTTAATAGATTTTACGGCTTTAGTTACATCTATTGCTTCGTTTGTCAAAACTTCGAATACAGAGTTCTTTTTAAGTATCCATCCGTCTATTGTTGTTTTTATTACATTTCTGTCGTGGGTACTATAATAATTATCATTTATATTCGCAATATTTGTTTTTAACACCCAAGCGTCATATCTTTTTACAAATATAGCATCTTTTTTGGATATATAGTTAAGACTAAAAACTTCTTTTACTCTATTTGGGTCAAGTTCTGGAAAGTATCCCGAGCCGCCCGTCTGTGTTAGGGATATGTAAACCGTAGAAGTTTTTTCCACTAATAAATTAGGGGCAGACATAACAATATTATCTTTATAGTATAGAAGCCGAAAAGTATCAGCATAAGGAAAATGGAAAATATCCTTTATATCTATATTCTCCTTATAATAATACTCATTCCTTTCCCCTGGAGAAGTTGAAGGATAGCGTACCCACTTGTTTTCTTTTGCGAAATCATAAAATTGAGATACAAGAAGCTCTGAATTAGTATATACCCTATCCAAATATGTAAAAGAAGTTTTTCTTTTCGTAGAATTAATATTATCCCAAAGTAATGCTCTCCCGTGTATATTATTTTTATCATCTACAAGTACGACAATTCTTACGTTGTTTTTAACATAGAAATTTAATGATTTCTGATTTACATTATAACGCATACAACTGCTTCCAAGTATCCCTGCCCCTGAAAAATAATTAGTCTCTAAGTAGGCATATCTTATTTTATTTGGTGGCCATATTTTAATTGTTAGTTTTAGTTCTTCTTTTTTCTTAGAGCGTATAATCTTCTGAAAACGTGATAAAACTAAGGCACCTCTAAAATAAGTATCTACAAAATCATATAAACTACACCTTTCATTATTACTCGTAGGTATATGATGTACAACATAAAAAGAATCCAGTTCAATAGTATATACAACAATAGCGTTTGAAATCCCTGGGGGGAGTTTCAATTTTTGGACGAAAACTTTATTATATTCTCTTAATATTGTATTAAATTTATATTCTTTTTTCATCTATGTAACTCCTTATTTAATAGTTATTTATAATAGCGAGGACAGGATTTGAACCTGCATTTCCACCCAAAAAGGCAGCGACCTACTTTAGTCGACCTCGCCGACCAGTAATTATAGGACAGAAGGTATGTGCTGCAATTACCAATAGCCCTTAATCACTGGTTAGATTAAACATCCCAACGGATATTTAATATGTTACTTCTTTTTCCAGTGGTTTTATTTCTCCGATTTCAATAACCGCTTACGCTCTTTTTTAGCTATTCTGCCGTTAGTATCAAGTCTTTGTAGTTGTTGCTTATTGCTACGTTGTTTTCGTACTTTCTGTCTAACAATAGCATCTTCACGTCTTTTGTCTTTATGTTTATTTGCTATTGTATGGCTATATCTTTCTCTTATTGTCATAGTTTACCTTCATATAATATGCTGGTTATAACCAGTTATATATAATCTGATACATAAGTTCAGAAAATGCTTGATTTAAGTGTATAGCTGCAATGCTATATACTAACCAAACAATCCAACTCATCCAAACCACAAAGATTACTATTAACAATACTAATATAATTTTGTTTGTCATTTTACCCTCCTTTCATACTACAACCAGCATACCCCCCGCCTGGATGGTGCTTTTCACCTTTACGTTTTGATAATCGTGTACCAAAATCTTTAGAGTAATTACGGAATCCCTGTGATATAATATTGGCTTCCCGCTCAGCGTCGATTTCAAACATATCTCCGTCTGTATGTTTTACTTTAGAGTCATATAGCTTTGGTTTATATGGTAAACCATGTACTTTGCTATGTTTTAGCTGTTGTAGTCTATCGACTTCTGTATTTAGATTAAACATAATTAGTTATCCTTTTTGCTAAAAACTATATTAGCTGTAAAACATAGAATATGTATATTCCAGCAGCCTTTCCATATCCTACTTACTCCAATTAAATCCCAAGCCCACAAGTGATAATGGAAACTTATATGATAGTTGTACTTTATTTGTAACCTCCTATACCTTCTGGATACAGTTTATCCTCTGTGTCCATCATAAAGTTTAGACATAATCTCTTGTTTAGTTTCTTTGTCAATGAGTCCGTCCTTATACAATATACAAACCGCTATATCCAAAAACTGAACCGAGTAATCGCACTTGCAGATAGGGCATCTATTAAAATCATCACATCCATTTATTATTCTTAGGAGAATTTTGTTTAGTCTGTCAAAATAAATGCTCATACCCTGTTTAATATTAAACGATTTTTTGACATTTTTGACAGGTACTACATATTCTATTGTTTTCATATTATCTCCTATTCTTTGGGAATATAATTTGTTTTACAATATACTATATTGTAGTTTTCATAAAACCCTTGATTACAATTTTCACATACTGCTGGATAACGTAGAGTATTATCCAGTATTTCAGCAGAAGCATAAGCTATATTTTCACTTCCACACACAGAGCATAAACCCAAACATTCTTTCGTTTCTGTTGTGAACATAGTTAATCCTTTACAAACCAATCTATCAGTGGCATATATGCTTTTAATGGTGTAGACGATATAGAGTATATTTCTTCTATATCTTTGTACTTATTCGTTAGTAGTTGTTGTTCTCGTAAAGCTATTCGTACTGCACCATCACTATTTTTAGCTTTCACTTGGAGAGAAATTTTTAAGGGTATTTCATATGTTTTCATATTATATCCTTTGTATTGAGTCTGGCACTATACCGAATAACAATAATGCTTTACGCCTTACTTCCTGCAATGATATACTATGTAATATCCGTGTTTTCTTTACATAATATCGCTTACCATTATAGTCCCGCCATTGTAATTTATAGCGGTTTATTATTGTATTGCCTATTGTTATAGTGAACATTATTTACCCCTTAAAGTATTTTCTTTCAATACCTGTTTTATGTTCCTCTTGCAGACGTATCCATCGGTATCTTGATTGCTTGTATTGTCCCTGCTGCTTTAGTGCTGCTCCCTCTTTTGCTGCTTGTTCGTCAATAATATCTTTGTTATATCTCATTTTAATTCCCTCTGCTTAATATAATCTGTTAGTCTGATAGGTTGTTTCGGCAAGTAATTTGGCTTTACGCCATTTGCTATACCACTTCACAACCTACCAGTATAACCGACTGTATTATGCTTCGATTGCTTTCAAGTTAAATTTGTTGGCCGATGTTGCTGTCCCTGCAAATCTGTCAAGTAACACCTGCAATTCGTTGGCAACAGCTGATGTTATAGCTCCTCTTTGTTTGACAGATAACCGACTTTTCAAATTGCCCAGAAGTTGTATCTGCTTCAGTGTGTGGTCGACCCGTAAGTTTGTTAGATGTGCCGTTTGGCATGGGACACAACGCGGAGGCGATATAACCACATCTCCGTTAGTCCATGTTACCTTTGTTGCGGCATGTTGTGTTTGACAGTCTTTACAAACGTTGTTAGTAACGTCGACTGTTGACACCTTAGCCCCTCTGTTTAGTTTTGGTTTTCCTGCCATTTTACAATCCTCTCATAAAACAATATTGTTTTCTCTCGTTTTACAAAGTCCGTTTTTATACGATACATATTTAGTTGTCAAATAGCTTTTCCTTTGCTATATAAAGTATAGCGTATAATTGCAGTAATGCAAACGAAAAATTATTTTTTTTCTAAAGCTATAATGTCTTTTATATTTTCAATTATAGAAGAAGACGCCATAGGTTTATCTAAATCATAGTCTTGCAAATCCTCTATTTCACCGATAACTTCAGAATTATCGTCTATAACTAAAATTTTCATTATCTTGCCTTTCGGTATTTTTCGTTTCGTAGCTTCGCTCAAATTAAATCTTTTACTTTTTTACTTTGTCGTATATTGACAATATCCGGCAAAACTCATATAGCCGACAATAGTCGGAGAATATTTTGTTTGCCTGTACAACTGTTAAACTACCTTGTTTAACCAACATAATCAATCGTTGGCGTTTCTCTTCTTTGTTAGTAGGTAATGATACAGACATAATCGTCCCTCTGCCATACCTATTGGCAAATATACTATTGACAGCCTGGTCAATACATTGTTCGGTTATTCTATTTAACATAATGTCATATATGCTGCTACTATAAGTAGTAGCATTTGAGCTGTTGTTATGTTGTTAAATAATCTCATTACTTTAACCTTACTATTTTGTGCCATTGTTTTTCAAGCCATTTTAACCCATTGGATGTCAAGACTGACCAGCCTTTAGGGTATGCTTTAATTAGCTTACCTTGTATTATTTTGCCCGTCTTTTTGTTTTGGTATCCGTACTTGTCCATATTCAAAGTATAACATATCATCGAGATAATGCAAATGAAAAACTTTATTTTATTGAGGTTACATAAGTAACCTACTACCTTTGGTGTTAAGAGGTTATATAACAACGCAGTAAGTGAACGTATTGATATAATAGGTGTACGTAGTGTATATAGTATGGATGATAAGTAAGGTGTAGTTGACACAACCTTCACAAGCATTATAATAGGTACAGTCGTTATAGATAGACCTTTGTATATCGGACGTAGTGAGTAGGTTAGTTAAGTATATAACTACATCAGTAGATGTGGCACAGCCAGCCAAGTGTAATGGTTATAGCGATTATAGCGATTGGAGAGTGCCGTTAACGACCAACGGGTGGGGTAGGGCAGCTATGAATAGGAAAGGTAGGGGAGGTGTATATGCACCAAAACCTATAACATATTTTTTCTAATTTTTATCCTACAACGTCCGTATTCGTAAATAGTTTATACAAATAAACCCTATAATATAGTACTTACTTGTACCTCTTTTGCCATAATATAGGGCATATAAATTACGGCTAATTTGCTTGTATATTATATATCTACTTAATATAATTAATACTGAATCAAAAATATCTCTATAGATAGACCGAAGGTACAAGTTTCGCTGTGACATAGATAGTGTAGTGTCCGATAAGTAGCACTATTTACACGTCCAATAATGTTAGAGTGTCATAAAAATAAAATATATTGAAAATTTTTTATTACTTATATAGTATAGACTTACAGTTATTTACTTGATATAATCCAAGTATAACGCTATTTTGATAAGGTTTGTTTGTGAATAAGCTTGTAACTACGTTATAATAGCCCTATAAGATATTCGGACGTACACGCTTTCGAGGATATAATAGAGGGCTATACATATTATATCTCCATTACCTAATATAATACAGGGATGTATTATTTATTCTTACAGGGATGTAAGTGTTGTGCCCTGATAGGGCGTAGCCAATATAGGCACTATATATAGGAGACAGAAAATGAATACATTAGGAAGTGTAGGGTGTAGAGGAAATGCAGTAGAAGAAGAATATTCAAAATTACATTTAGAGTCTACAAGAAAACAAAATGAGCTTTTAGACTTAGAAATTGAGAAAAAGAAAGTGGAACTTGAAATATTAAAGGTTCACTTTGAGAATTTGCAAAGGGGATAAAATCGCACGTCCAAAGAAAGATATAGGGGCTGCTTTTGCCTTAGTAGCAAAAGACCTTTTAGAAAATAATCAAAATGTAGCAGACGTCGGTACAATTATCGGTGCTCTGGGCGAAGATAGTCTAAAGTGGCTTAAAGACCTTAAAGACGAATGTACTACGATAGATGAGTTCGTTGAGATAGCCAGGCAGCGTGCTGACATCGCTCTTATCGTACAAGCGGTTAAATGTGCCCTGGGCTACGAATATAGGGAAGAGGATAGAACCTACCGAAATATACTTAATAATAGGGATGAAAAGGGTGCTCCTGTAATGAAGGAGATAGTTGAGGGTAGGAAGGTTAAGATTAAGAGGGCATTACCTAATGAAGCTTTATTGAGGTTTATCCTCAAGTGTCGTCTCCCAGAGTACTTTCAGGATACCCAGAGAATTGAAATAAATAAAAAGACCATTGAGATTAAAGAGTTGGCTGGTAGGCAGATTGAGGAGTTTGGACGTAAATTTTTAGAGATGGCCGATAATAATAAGGGGACAGAATAATGAAAAAATGTAGCTGTGGAATAGGTGAATGGCGGTGGGAGTTGGATAAAGATTTGACTTCTTGGATAAGATGTGCTGGATGTGGAGATAGTATGTTTGATAAGGGTATCGGTGTGATTTTAATTAATTGGGATTTTACAGATATAAATGAGATTAATATTGAGGATGTGTTGCGTTCCAATAAATATAATAATGGTATTGTGGTAAGTAATGAAAATCAAAATCCCAGATAACCCCAAAGCCTTCTACGGTCTTATACCAACCGACCCCAAGGAGAATATCGAGTTTAGAATAAATCTCCATAAGATGCTCGCTACTGACGTTAAGGCTCAGGCGGTGTTTATGGAGCTTTGCCGCCAATATATGCCTATCTTCTTTAGTGCTGTGGCTTGGACCTTCAACCCCTGGACACGATTGAATCACCCGTTTGTTCTTAGGCCAGCCCAGATACCAGCAGTAGAGGTGTTGGATTGGTGTATCGAGAATGGGCATGATGCTGGTATTAATAAGAGCCGTGAAGAGGGGGCATCTGAGATTTGCTGCAAGTTATTCGCAGCTAAGGTACTATTATACGAATATGTGAACTTTATTGTAGGTTCACGAAAGAAGGAACTTGTAGATAATCACGGAGATTACTACACTTTGTTTGCTAAGGTAGATAGTGTATTTAACTGTTTACCTTCATGGTGGTTAGAACTTTGCGGTTATGAACCGAAGCGGAACCGCAAGGATATGTTGTTGACAATACCGTTAAACAATTCTTCAATAGTAGGGGAGACTACAAATGAAAGTTTTTCTGCTGGAAGTCGTGCTACGGCGTTGTTACTTGATGAGTTTGGCCGTGTGGATTCAGCTACTGCTACTGCAATAGAAGGTTCGGTACACGATGTGTCCAACTGCATAATATACAGTAGCACTCATTGGCTTGGTTCGGGGCATTGCTTCAATCAAGCCCTAAGCAAAGAGACTACAAAAGTTGTCGAACTCATCTGGCATCAAAATCCTACCAAGAATCAGGGGCTTTATACAAGTTCTGAACCTGGTAAGATTGAATTGATAGACGTAGATTGGTATAAAAAGAATTACCCCAAAGTATTAGAATATAGTTTGGAGACAGAATAATGGGTAAATATATTTGTGAAAATGGACATAGGTTTGATGTTCCGGAAACCTTATGGGATTCAACTGATTTGGTGAGATGTTGTCCTATTGATGGATGTACAGCGGGGGAGAATTATAGAATCGGTAAGGAAACGGAAAATAGTTTTGTTCAAAAATCAGAATCCAATTAAAATAAACTATGAGGCTCTACCTGACGAGTTAAAGAAACTCTTTATTGCTGATGGTTGTAAGAATTTACCAGGGCCATTTAGGAGTAAGTGGCACGATTATCAGGAATTGCGGCGTAAGGGTAATAGGCGGGACTTTATATCAAATGTATGGGCTACCCCGCTTGGGGCGAGCGATGCACCATTTGATTCTACAATTCTTGAGGAAATTAAAAAGAGAGATATTCGTGACCCTGATTACAAAGGAGAATTACTAATAACCCGATATTCTAATGGTATAATAAATACCGAGAATATTCAATTTATATTTGGAATAATGGGAAGATTACAATGGTGGGGTAAACTACCATTTAATAGACCAGAACAACGACATAACTATATTATTGCTGTTGACCCCTCTTATGGGTTGGGTTCTGCTAACTCTGCCATAATGGTATATGATAGAAATACTTATGAACAAGTAGGGGCGTGGGCAGATGCAAATACTAAACCAGAGGAGTTGGCTGATATTGTTGTAGCATTAGCTTATTGGTGTGGGGGGATTAGACCTACATTTATTATTTGGGATGCTGGCGGTGGGTGTGGTTCAATGTTTGCCAATCGTGTTATATTTCATCGTTATCCCTATGTATATACTCAACGTAGAGAGGATTCTAAAACTCGTAAACAAACGAAGAAATGGGGTTTCTTATGCGGTGGAGCAAAAATTAAAGATGCTCTATTAGGGGAACTTGCAATAGCATTAAGCGGTGGTCTGACCGATAATATCGGAGAGTACAAATCAATTATAATCCACGATAAAGACCTGTTAGATGAGTTGTCTGATTATGTATTTAGGGAAAGCGGGGTTGGTGCTGTAGTTTCAAAGAAGGCTGATTTGAGTACAGGGGCTTTGGAGAGACACGGCGATAGAGTTATAACCGCTGGGTTGGCTGTTCTTGCTTGTAGGGAACAGTTGATAGGTAAGTGGGAGGAAGCAGAGAACCCACCTATAAACTCATTTCAGGCACGTTTTAATAAAGTTGAAGAAGAGCAAAAGAAGGAAGTATTTAGAGTTCGTAGGTTTTTATTTTAACGGAGAATGATGGCTAAGAGAACTAAGAAGTATCTTGAAACCAAGGGAATCGGTGACGAAGCAAGATTTGAGGTTAGGCTTCAAAAGTTAGTAAGGGCTTGGCAAAAACGAATAGAAACCCCTTTACAAAAACGACAGAAGCTTCTTGCTTTGTGGGCTTCTGGTTTCTTTGATGCTGGGTATGGTCGGGAGCATCTTATAAATTTAATTGACAGAGGCGTGTTCACTATTGTTCCTTATCTCGTTGAAGGCAACCCCAAAATTCTCGTTGAGACAAAGATAGCAAATTGTAGACCTTGGGCATTTACTACTCAATTAGCCCTAAACTTTATTCTTGAAAAGATGAATTTTGCAGATAGTGTTTTAATACCTGCTGCTATAAACTCGATGTTTGGTGCGGGTATTACTCGAACATTTACTGAGTATGATAGAGTTATAAATCTTGATGATAACCTTATAAAATACGGCGAACACGTAATACGGATTATTGACGATGCCGATTATATAGGAGATGTAGCTGCTAAGACTCGTGGCGATTTTATTATCGAAGGGGATATTTATAAACTTCCTACAAATTATGCTAAAGACTTGTATTATAAATTTGCAGACGACATATCTTCTGATTGTAAATTGACGAGTGATTATCACCCTGAGAAGATTTCAAGTGGGGAGTGGGATATAAATAGATTGTCTGTAAGAGAATACACTTCTTTTATAGATTTATACTTATATGATGAGGGTATTACTATTACTATAATGCCTTATGGAAGGGCAGCTAAGGTTCTTCATACTGTTGAGGAAGATGGGCCAGGCGGTTCTCCGTATGACTTCTTGGGGTATAAGTTCTTCCCAGGTTGTACATACCCAATCCCGCCTGCGTGGGCGTGGCACGACCTTGATGTTACAATGAATGTAATGGCTAAGACAGCAAGAGAACAGGCTGAAAGCCAGAAAGATATAATTGCAGTAACTCCACAAAGTAGAGAGTTTGGTAAAAAGATTGTAACTGCTAAAAATCTTGATATTTTAGAGACAGATAGTCCAAAGGATAATATTGTTAAACTTTCGTTTGGTGGGGTGAATCCAGAGAACTATAATTGGATGGGCTTTGCCGAACAATCATTTACTAAGACGGGGGCTAACCCAGATATTCTTGCGGGACGTGGTGCTCAAGCACCAACCCTTGGTCAAGAACAGATGGTATTTCAAAATGCTTCCCGTATTGTAAATAATATGACCACTCGTTTCCAGGGGTTTATGACAAGTATTATAAATAAATTGGCCTGGAAGGTTCTACAAGACCCGTCTGAGTATATACCATTGATGCACCATATACCAGGCGTAGGGGAGTTACCAAAGGTATTTTCTTCCGCTGATAAGGTTGGAGATTTTTATGATTTTGTGTTCTCGATTACTCCATATTCCACACAAAGGACATCACCGGAAGTAATGGCTCAGAAACTTATGGGCTTTATGACTCAGTGGGTATTACCAACGTATCAGTTTGCTGCACAGCAGGGTGCGGAACTTGACGTACCTACTGTTACAAGAATACTCAGTGACTATATGGGATTTGAAAACTTTAACCAGTTCTACCGTACAGCGGTTCCACACGAGTTAGAGGGTGTTGGTTATATGATGGAGTCAATGGGACAGCAGCAAAGACCAAAGGGGCCGAATGTAGGTAGTAAACCTTCGGGTAAGTCACAAGGCCAAGCCAACGACACCTTCGGAAGTAGTCCAGAGTCAAGAACTGCTAATAAGAATCAACAGCAACAGCGAACTGGTGGAGGAACAAAATGAGAAAGTGGCTTTTGAAGTATGATGGTTTAGTGGCTATTGCTATGGTGCTTGTGATTTTACTGGTGTTCTCATTGACACCCGCCACACCAGAAAAGCCAGCAGTAACTACACAATTTCCTAATAAAATACAAGAGGTGCTACCAAGTGCTGTTCATATTATGTGTGACCGTTGGCAAGGGTCAGGTGTAGTTATTTCAGAAGATATAATCGTTACGGCACGCCACGTTATAGATGGTACAAATTATACAATTACGTTGCAAAACGGTGCAGTGCTTAAGGGGACTCAAGCTATTTCACATAAGGATTATGATATTGGTTTTATAAAAGTTGAGATTCCCCAAGGGTTGAAAGATGCTGCGAGAGTTTGTGGGCAAGAGTTGTTAGTTCCAGCTAAGTTTGGAAGTATTAAAGATTGTGTACTGGGACAGCCTATTTTTATTATAGGTAGCCCGTTTGGTAAGATAAATTTTAATAATGTAACGTTGGGAATTATAAGTGGTCTTGACCGTGATTGGGATGAGTTATCAAACTATGGGGAGCCTTATGGTTGGAAGGTAGCGTTTACGTCTGATGCTGGTGCACACCCAGGTAATAGTGGTGGCCCTATATTTACGATGGATGGTATTGTTAGGGGTCTTTTGGTTGGAGGTTATAGCCCTGTCCTTAATTGCAGTATGCCTTCTGATTTGTTTTTTAATGATATTGAGAACATAAAATTGATGTTTGCTTTTAATAAGTATAAAGTAGAAAAAGAGGTTTACGATGAAAGGGATGGGTATAATTAATGTCGGAGGAGGAACATAGAAAACTAAAGCGTTCTGCTAAAAAAGCAGGATTAACAGGGGAGCGAAAAGAAGCTTATATTTATGGAACACTACATAAGATAAAACTTCGTAGGAAGAAAAAACACCAATGAAAACAAACAAAAAGTTTGGTGATAAGATTTATATAGAGTGGATTGATGCTTATTCAGATGATGGGTGGACTACTTTTGAAAAGGCAATGGAAGAATCAAAAAATTCTTTTTGTAGAACCAACGCTTTATATATTGGAGAAAATAAAAATTTTATTGTAGTATCACATACACAAGGTTATACGAAAAATAATAGTATATTGGGAGTACTTAATATTCCAAAGAAATGGGTAAAGAGGGTTAAATAATATGGCAGCAGAATTAAGTATCACAAGTATATTTGAAATTACTGGATTTGGTACTGGAAACGAGACTTTAATAGATAAGTTTACTGCTACCTCTACACCAATAGAAGTAGTTAAAGGAAGTCCTGTTACTGGGACAACTGGTAGTTCTATTGATTTGGGGGACATCGCTGCTGGAAAGGGGTTTAGTATATACCTTGAAGCTATAACAGGTAACTTCTATATAAAACTTGGAGCAACTGCTGGCGACCCTATTCTTACTGATTCACAGATATATCTCCTTGCGGGGGAACATTGTGTAATACCTATTAATCCTAATGCCACAGCAATGGCCGGTATTAGGTTTAAGGGCGATGACCCCTCTTCTCAATTACTTTATGTATTAGTGGGGAAAGCATAATGATTGATGAATTTGTCTGTAGGTTGTGTAACTTTGTTAAGGAATACAAAGAATTTACTTCTCCTGATAAATGTCCTAAGTGCAGTAATAAGTTTTACGAAATACGTTTTCTAAAGGCACCGAGGAAGAAAGTCAAGTTTGTTAGTATAGGATACAAAGATACACCAAGATATTCTGCATCATTAGGAGTATCGGAGACACAGATTGAGGCGGCTAAGCGACTCCATCCGGGGACAGATTGGAAAAAATTCGGACATAGTTATCGCCCATTAATAAAAAATCGAACTGATAAAAAAAGATTAATGCGAGAAGCAAATTATGAAGAGTACGACCCAAAAGATTTTAAGGGTCGAGGTTAAGAACCGGAGACAATAAAAATTTTTGGAGGCAGAGTTAGATGAAACCGTTACATAAGAACTTATTAGTTAAGCAGTTATCTAAAGAGCAGCTTGGAAAGATTGTATTACCAGATTCAGTTGAGGACGATTGGCTTAGAGGTAAAGTAATTAAACTTGGGCCTGATATAGAACAGGGTATTAAGGTGGGTGATATTGTGATATTTCCCCCTGCTCCACCCCATCTCGGAGGACAATATCCCACCATAGGCGATGAAGGATATATAATTATTTCAGAGAACATGGTTCTGGCACTTGAAAATTAAAAGGAGATAGAAAATGGAAAATGATAAATGTGCAGTATGCCTCTCTGAGGGGTTTAAGTCGGGAACTTTGGATAAAGATAATGTATGTATTATGTGTAATAAGTTGTGGCCTGGGGCTAAGATACCAGATGATAGAAAGAAGAAAAAGAAACCCGAAGTAGAGAGTCACGAAACTCAAATTAAAGATTTAGTTGTTAAGCAAGTT
>SDBU01001619.1_pt1 | contig 31492 bp, 21 predicted proteins | sample 2277071 | NCBI WGS metagenome assembly SDBU01 (sample SAMN10397929, study PRJNA504765) | marine sediment metagenome | isolation source: marine sediment core GS08_GC12, 126 cmbsf | place: Arctic Ocean: Gakkel Ridge, Loki's castle | collected 2008 | reverse complement strand
ACCAACAATCACCCAAGAACCCTGCAATTCCCACGCCACGAAAACGCAGAACAACGCTACGAATACCGAACGATCGTGTTTTCTCAGGGACGACTACGTCCCTGACTGTTTGCGCACGATCATGTCGAAATTGCGGACCAGGCTGTTGTATCGCGTCCAGACTATGATGGCAAAGACCGTGCTGGCGAAGATCGTTCCGGCAAACGCCCAGGCCCGGGCGGCGGAGGCTCCACGGGCGAACTCGCCTCCCGAGTCGAAAAGGGCTCGCGAGTCGACCAGGAACTTTATCGAGGTGAACGGAGTGAACGGGGCGAGGAAGGCACCTGCCTCCTCGCCGGAAGCCTCCACGAACGCAAAGCCGCCGGCGGAGAGGATACCACACAGCAGGACCATAACCCCGACGCTGTACATCACCGCGGTGACGTTCTTCTTGGTTTTCAGCGACACCGCCAACCCGATCACGCAAGCGCATCCGGTGTAGACCACCATGAGCACCGCCAGCTCCAGGGCGGATTCGATGGCAACGACCGGCGGGCTCTCGCCGCGCAGCATCCCGCAGACACCGAAGATAAGCAGCACCAACACCGGTCCAACCAGCAGCGGGGCGGCGAAACTGACCAGTCCGCGCAGCTTGCCCCACAAGATATACTTGCTGGTCAGCGGGGTGGAGAGCAGCAAGTCCATGCTCTTGGATTCTTTTTCCTTGGTCATCGAGGTGGCAGCCGTGTTGGTGGCAATCAACAAAGCGATGGCGAACTGGACGATGATCAGGGCCGAAAGCCACTGTCGTACGTCCGCGGCGGGGAACCCCCCGGTCAGGTAGTAGATGAGCAGGATCATCGATGCCACAAAGCCGCCGATGATGATAGTCCAGCGAATCAGTCCGCCGCCCGATGCCCGGGTCTTGGCTTCGCACCAGGCGACGGGGTTGGCCCAAACGCTGCGCGGCTGGCGTCGCCGCTCGCCGGCCGGGCGCCTGCCGAAACGCTCGAGCAGCGCGGTGAAGAAGGTGGATTCCCCGACCTTGGCACCCCGCCGAACGAAGAACATGCTAAGCACGGTAAGAACCATCGCCAGCGTCATAGTCCAGGTCACGTACACCGCCGCGGGGTAGGCGAGAGCGTAACGAACCAGGGCTGAGTAATCGGTCAAGTGGCTGTACGGTGGAGCGTAGACGCGGTTAAGGGCAACATCCAGAGCCAGGAAGGGATGCAGCGGAGCAAGCCAGCTCATCTTTCGGCCATCGATGTTCGCCGGCGACTCCGCCACCCAGGTCGCCCCCCATAACCCCAGCAGGTAGAGACAGAGCAGGTAAAGCCCGATCAGCAGGTAGAACGAGAAGATCGTCCGCCGCGTGCCCACGCCGATCATGGCTATCAGGATCGCCAGGGACCCGGTCAAAACCGCGGTCGAGCCGGACAGGGCGAAACTCTCGACAACCTGCGAGGTGGTCACGCCCCCGTAGACCATGGTCATCAGGAAGATCGGCAAGCCGGCTATCAGGAGCATTATCACGAAGTAAAGCCGGCTGATCAGCGAGCCGAACACGATCTGCCCGCTGGTCAGCGGGGTGGAGAGGAGGATGTTGAACGTCTGAGCGTCGCGCTCCTGAGTGATGGCTGCGGCGGTGAAGACCGGGGCCAAAAAGCACATCAGGGCAAGCTGGACCATCGAGGCGGCCATGAAGGTCTGCGAAGCCCCCTTGGCCAGCTCGGCGAGCGACCCGCTCTGCCCGCTCATCGACATGGTGAGCTTCAGCAGGACAACGACCAGCAAGGCCCCTAAATAGACCGCCCGAAGCCACAAGTGCCTCTGCCGACGCGAGGCCCCGTGCACAACGCGAACGAGGATCGGGTTTCCCGGCAGCAAGTGCCAGAACCACAGCCACAATCTGCCTAATACAGCATTCATTGCAGTGACGAACACGGAGTTAAGAATTACGAATTACGAATTACGAATTACGAATCAGCAACTACGAACGGTCAAACTGCGCCGAAACACAATAGTGGGCAGTTCTTCTCATCCAACGGTATTGAGGATGATTGTCGTCAGAATACGCACGAGCTGGTCGGCTTCGTCGATGAGACCCTCCAGGCGCTCCCTGGTTATCAGGTCTGCGTTGACGATGCGTGTGAGGAAGTAATTCGCCTCCCTGCACTCCTTTCTGGCTATCCTCATCTTGTGAAGAAAATCGGCCTTGCTCTCGGCGCCTTGGGCTTCCTCGACATTTGCGCCGATGCTCATGGCAGCGCGCACGACCTGCTTGCCGATCTCCCACCCGGCGGCGTTGTTGGGCATACTAAACGAGAGCTTGATAACCCTATCCCCAAACGCCGCCGCTCGGTCGGTAATGTCGTACGGCACCGCAGCCCCGCGGCCACCCTTACTCTGAGTAGCCGCACGCCCCTCGCCGCCTCCATTCGAGGAACCGTTTGGCAGTCCCCTACTCATTCGCCCCCTACCCTCTGTAGTCGTTCGTAATCCGTAACTCGCAATTCGTAATTCGCAATTCGTGTTTCGTGTTTCGTAATTCGTAATTCGTAATTCGCAATTCGTAATTCGCAATTCGCAATTCGTGTTTCGTGTTTCGTGTTTCGTAATTCGTAATTCGTAATTCCTACTGCACCATCCCTTTCGTCAGCCGCATAAACGCCGTTTCGAGATTGACCTCTTCTTCTCGGATTTCGCGGATTTTGAAGTTGTTGTCCATGAGCAAGCGGGCGATACCGCTGAAGTTGTGGGTCTGGCCTTCGAGTTCGACGATGAGCTTTCCGTCGTGCTGAGTTACGCTCTTTACTCCCTTGGTCCGCTCAAGCAGCAGGGCAGCTAAGTCCTGCTGTTCGGTCACGCGCACGTTCAATCTCGTGCCCGTTCTGACGCGGCGGATGATTTCCTCGAGGGTCCCGTGGAACAGCAGCTCTCCCTGCTCGATGATCCCCACGGTGGTACAGAGTTCAGCCAGCTCGTGGAGGATGTGGGAGCTGATGATGATGGTCTTGCCCATCCGGTGGAGTTCCTTGAGCAGCTCGCGGATTTCGATTCGTGCTCTGGGGTCGAGGCCGCTGGCAGGTTCGTCAAGAAGCAGCACCTTGGGGTCATGCAATAGCACGCGGGCGAGGCTGAGCCGCTGCTGCATGCCGCGCGACAGGGAATCGACCAGGGCGTCGCGCTTGTAAACCAGATCGGTCAGCTCGAGCACGTCCCCCACCACGCGGGTTCGTTGTTTGCCGGTGATGTTGTACGCGCTGGCGAAGAACTCGAGGTACTCCTGGACCACCATATCCTCGTAGGCTCCGAAGAAGTCCGGGACATAGCCGATCAGCGGGCGGATCAAGCGCGACTCATACCCCACGACGTGATCGCAGACCCGAGCTTCCCCCCACGTCGGCTGAAGAAGCGTCGCCAGGATCTTTATCGTGGTGGTCTTGCCCGCACCGTTGGGGCCGATGTACCCGAAACACTCGCCTTCCTCGATGTTGAGCTGGAGGTTGTTGAGGGCGACAAGTTTCCCGTAGCGTTTGGTCAGGTTGATCGTTTTGACTATCACCGCAATCGCCTCAACCGATTTCGTATGGGTCCAGCTCAGCGTCCTCGTCGCCGGGAGTCGGCCCGCCCAGCACCGTGATCGGAATCCGTATCCTGTACATGGTCCACGATCGCTTCGGGTCGGGCTCACATATCTTGTACGGACGATCACCCTGCCGGTTGAACAGACGCACCGGGCCCGGGTCGTCCGCAAAGCCGATCAAAAACACGCTGTCTTTGTCGAGCCGCTCGTGCAGATCGAGCCGGCGCAGGCGATCGCGCGACCAGGTGACTTCGCCCCTCCAGCCGGACCCGGGTAGGGGGGTGAAATCCCCCAGCGTAGAGAGCAACAGCAGGGCGTGTTGCTCCTCGCCGAAGGCCAGGGAAGCCTTGGAGCCCCTCCCGGTCTGCAGGCCACGCAGGGCGGTTTCAAACGGCCTGCTCCAGTCCTTCTGTTCCTCCGGCAGGAGATGCTTTTTCATCTCCTTGAGCACAGCCTTGTCTTCGTAGGCTTGAATATAGCACCGCGGGGCGAGCAAAACCTTCGTCCCGTCGGCGGGCAAGTCGCCGATCATGTAGGCGTAAATCTCTTGATCGCGGTCATCCCAGGAATCCTCGATGTCGAACAGGGTGTGGAGCAGGTAGCAACGTTTCAGGTCCACCCCGAGATCGTTGACGATGTAACTATCCTCGGTGAACCGCCAGTCCCAGGGAGTGCTGATTCTCTTGACCGTGATCTCCCCGGTGACCTGGCCGCCGATCCGGCCCTGCCAGCGCCCCTCGAACTGTTTGAGAGTCGCCCGGATGCGCACGTCCTCCACCACCGCGCTGCCCGGCACCAGGCGGTACTCCTGCGGATCGGCGTAGCTGCTGAGCGCCTCCCTGGGATCGTTCCCCGGTGGGATGGGCCGAAGGAAGCAGTTCGTCGGACCCGGTTCGACCGCCCCGGCAGGGTCGCTGGGAAGCCAAACATCGAGTTGCCGATCCAAACCGGTCTTGAGCCCGAAAAAGGCCGTCGCCCGCCCGTAGCTCTCGCCCGCTTCCGCATCGACGATGGACAGTTGGTGAAGCCTCTGCCCGAATCCCTGGGCTGAGTTGACCGCGATGACACTTAAAAAGCTGACCACCAGGCCCACCAGGGCGAACGCGCTCCAGCTATGGTGCCGCCAACCTCTGGTCCCCAGAAACCGCCATGATCCGAACGTGGCCAGCAGGACATAGCCGATCGAGCAGCACCCGGCGATAAACAGATACAAGCCGCCCGACTGGGCGAAGGAGACCGCGCCGACCACATCGGCGAAAAGGGAGCGGGGCTCGGGAGGGGCGACTTCGGGGTCCGCCTTGCGGCACAGGTGAAAGACCTTGGTGTAGAAGTAGGCGGCCCGCCCGGGAGCACTAAAGAGGTCTCTCTGAGTGATCCCGGTGAAGATGACCTGCCCCAGACCGACGCTGCGCCGGGTGACAAGATCGGAGCCGATGGCCTCTTCACCCTGGATCAGGCTCGATCCCTCACGAAGCGTGCAGCGAACCACGGGCACCGGTGGGGCGTACCCCTTATCGCCTGATGACGCCTGGAGCAGCCTGGACCGCACCTCGGGCAGGTCGTCCACCGCGACGACCTCTCCGAGGTCCACCGGAAGAACCGCCTTGATCGATTTTGTCCCCGCCAGAGACCCGGCGGTTCGTGAGGCAAAGATCAAGAGCCGACCGCCGTTGCCCACCCATTCGATCAGGGCCTCGAGCTGCCGCTCGGTGAGATCTTCGGGCCGGGCCTCGTCCCAGACGATGCAGTCAACAGCCTCCAGACCGAGCCACAGCTCGGGAAGATCGGTCGGGCTCATGTGCCCGATGGTTATCCGGCGAACGAAGATGTTTTCCTGATCGGGGCTTATCAGGTCGACCACCCGGCCGATCGTGCCGCTCGAGACCGAAAGGATGAAAAGGTTGTCGGGCTCAATTGTGACCGGCCTCTGAGCGGGTCTCGCCCGTCGGGTAAGTTCGCCCTGGGAAACGACCTCGACGGTTTCACCCTCCATGTCGCGCAGCTCTACGGTGAACCTCCCCTGGCTACGCAGCGGGTTCGCCATGGTGTACAGGCAGACTCGCTGGGTCCCGCCGGTCTGGGCGAGCAGGTGCACCTCGACACTGTCGAAGCCTTCGTCTCCATCGTTGTCCAACTGGGCGGTGCGCAGGGTGCCGTCGAAGCCGGATTGATCGAGAAGGGACAGGTCGACTATGATCGGCGTCCACGTGCCGGGGCGAATCATCTGCCCGTCGGGCAGGATGGGAAAGCCCACGCGGGTCACGTTGAGCTCCACCGCCCCCGCCCAAAGCGGATCAACCGTGGCAAGGACCAGCAGGGTGGCACACCCCAACCGAAAAAGGGGGCGGAACTCGGTTTTCCGGGAACGTCGCCGGGCGCGGAGGTGGACGTGAAGTCCGGAATCGACTTCCAATCCCTTTTTCCGCTCGTTCATGAGAACCGCCAAAGATGGGCAGCCAACCGGGGCAGCCTTCGCCGGGGCAACGCCGAACCACTACCGCAGCACCAAACCACGACCGTAAGGGAGTGGCAACACCGGATCCCGCCCGCTCAAAGATCCTCACGATTCTACCCGCATCAATCGCCCCGGACAACCGCCAGGATTCCTTGAGGTTAACGCAACTGAAAGTAGCCACCGGCCAGCGAATGCACCATTACAATCTCAACGAGGGATTCGAACCGGGGCACACCGCCCACAATGTTAACAACTTGGCGCCGCGCGCGTCTCACTGAAGCCGTGTATGTTCTTGTGTGACCGCCCCCTGTGGCAGCAGTGGCGTGGGGCGTCCAGGAGCGTGCAGTCCGAACCGAACCGCGACCGTCAGGGAGTGGCAATCCGAACCGCGACCGTCAGGGAGTGGCGACCCGAGACGCGACCGTCATGGAGCAGCAGACCGAACCGCGACCGTCAGGGAGCGTGCAAGAAGATGCTTCCGGGACGCACCCTACGCCCTGAAACGGCTCGCGCCCGCGCCTACGGGCGTTCGCCCCTGCCGGGGCTTGCGTTTCTTGACCGATCGCTCTCCGCGGTCTCAAGCCCACCAAGGTCATCGTCGACGCCCTTAAAACCAACCTGGTAACCAATGCATTGCCGCGTTTACCTGATGAAGTTCTTACAGAACGCTGATCTCTTGCAAGTGAAGTAGTGACGCGTCGCAGCCTGCACGCTACCATGCCCGCGGCGATGGTCGATCTGCTGATCACCTGAAGGAAGCAAAGCATGAACGAGGAGTCGAACGGCGGCGGTACTGCCGTGCCGGAGTTAGCGAGCGGCTCCACCCACGGCGCGCTGGGGTCGCGGTTGTCCGTGATGATGTTCCTGCAGTACGCGGTGTGGGGGGCGTGGCTTCCGATTCTGGGGCGGTACTTAAGCGCCCACCTGGGCTTTTCCGGCGGAGAGATCGGCTTGATTGCGGGTACCGCAGGAGCCGTCGGGGCGGTCTTCGCCCCGTTCATCGCCGGGCAGTTCGCCGATCGCTATTTCTCGGCCCAGCGCTTCATGTTCGTCTCGATGATCCTGGGGGGCATCGTCCTGTTCTTTTTAGCCGGGCAGAGCACGTTTCAGGGGTGGCTGTGGCTGTCCGTGGTGTATTCGATCATCTACATGCCCACGATAGCGATCTCGAACTCACTGGCCTTTTCCCATCTGAAAGACCCGGACCGTCAGTTCCCCCCCATCCGCCTGTGGGGTACGATCGGTTGGATTGCGGTGAGCTGGGTCTTTCCGATGGCCTGGCTGCAGGTGGACTTGTCGTTCCAGTGGATGCCGCCGTTTCTTGCCGGGCAGGAACGGGCCGATGTTGTATCTCGCCTGGCCGACGCCCTGCGCCTCTCGGGGGCGGCGAGCATTCTCTACGGGGCCTATTGCCTCACCCTGCCGCATACTCCGCCCAAGAGGTCCATCGAGAAGATAGCGTTTGCCAAGGCGTTCGGTCTGTTGCGTAACCGCGGTTTGTTGGTGCTGATAATCGCGGCCCTGCCGATCTCGATCATCCACACCATCTATTTCATTCAGACGCCGCAGTTTCTGCCGACGCTGGCCGGGGTTCGCGACGCGGACATTCAGCCGGCGATGACCATCGGGCAGTTCAGCGAAATCTTTGTCCTGGCGTTTCTGGGATTCTTCATCCGTCGGTTGGGCTTTCGCATTGTGATAACCGCCGGTTGCCTGGCCTACCTGGCCCGGTTTATGATCTTCTCGCTGGGCACTCCGACCGGGCTGGTGGTGTGCAGCCAGGCCCTGCACGGCATCTGTTTCTCCTGTTTCCATGCTACGGCCTTCATCTATGTGGAACGCGTCGCCCCTGCGGACGTGCGTCATTCGGCGCAGACCGTATTTGGGATTATTCTGCTCGGCCTCGGGCCTCTGCTCGCCGGACCGGTGTTGGGCAAGCTCACCAGCATTTCCATGCACGAGGTGACCGTCGCTCAGTGTATGGAAACAGCCAACCTGGTCCCTCAGCAGCCGGCTGATGAAGAAGGTGAGTCGGAGGCCGCCCCCAAAGGATGGGACAAGCTCTATGAAGGCGCCGCCGACCGGATCCGGGCTTATAAAAGAGACCACCCCGCCGATCAGGCCGGTGCGTGGCGGGCCCTTCGCCCGGATGTCAAAGTCATCGCCCTGGACTACAAGCGTTTCTGGCGAATCGTCGCCCTGTTCGGTCTGGCCAGTGCGATTCTGATGGCCGTGTTTTTCAGGTTGGATCCCGCCGCGGAATCGAGCGGGCAAACATAGTGGGGTAGGGTGGGCATTGCCCACCGGACTCGGCCACGATAATAAAGATGGTGGGTGATGCCCACCGTACAGCGATGCGTCGTGATCGCCTCAGTTGAGGATGGGCAATCGAGAATCGATTGTCGAGGAGTGAATCCCGGTGGCTTACTCGGATATACAGGATTTCATACGCGACCTCGAGCTGCGCGGACAACTCAAGCGCATCAGCGTTGAGATCGACCCGATTCTGGAAGCGTCTGCGGTAGCGGACCGCGTCTCCAAAATGCCCGCAGCCGGTGACGCACCTCCGCCGCCGACCGATCCGATCCACGGCAAATGCGGCGGACACGCCCTGCTCTTCGAGAACGTCAGGGGGTCCGACATCCCGCTGGCAATGAACCTGCTTGGCAGCTACGAGCGAATGCACCTGGCCCTCGGTGTGTCGAGCTTCGAGGAGCTCTCCAAGCGGGTGGAGGAACTACTCAGACCGGAGCTGCCCACGACACTGCTCGGGAAGATCAAAAAACTGCCGCAGCTTGCCAAACTGGCAAACTACGTTCCCAAGGCGGTCAAGCGAGGTTTGTGTCAGGAGGTTGTCCGCACCGAGGATGCGAGTCTGCTCGACCTGCCGAGCATCCAGTGCTGGCCGCACGACGGGGAGGCGGGCTTTGGAGGCAAACCGGCTGACTGCACCGAGGGCACCGGACGGTACATTACCTTCGCCGGCGCGGCGGCCAAGGATCCTGAAACCGGGACATACAACCTGGGGATGTACCGCGTCCAGGTATTCGGTGAGCGTCTCGCCGCCGTCCATTGGCACGTACACCACGACGGAGCGCGCATATTCCGCAAGTATCAGCAGCGCGGTGAGAAGATGCCCCTGGCCATCGTCTTCGGTGGTGAGCCGGTGCTGCCTTTCGCCGCCACCTGTCCGCTTCCGCCCGACGTCAGCGAGCTGCTCTTCGCCGGGTTCCTTAATGAGGGCGGGATTGAGCTGGTGCCCTGCAAGACAATCCCGCTGGAAGTTCCGGCCAACGCGGAGATCGTCATCGAGGGGTGGGTCGACCCCGCAAGAACGCTGATCGAAGGACCCTTCGGCGACCACACCGGGTTTTATTCGCCGGCCGATCGCTACCCGGCCTATCGCGTCACCGCGATCACCCAGCGCAAGAATCCGATCTTCCCGGCCACCATTGTCGGCTTCCCTCCGCAGGAAGACTATTACCTCGGCAAAGCCACCGAGCGCATCTTCCTTCCGCTGCTCAGGATGCTCATCCCCGACGTCATCGACTACTCCCTGCCGATGTTCGGAGCGTTCCACAACTGCGTCTTTGTCAAGATTCAAAAGCAGTACCCGATGCACGCCCGCAAGGTAATCAGCAGCATCTGGGGCGCGGGGCAGATGATGTTCTCCAAGATGATCGTGGTCGTTGACGAGCACGTCGACGTGCACGACGAGCAGGAGGTTCTCTTTTACATGGGGGCCAACGTCGACTGGGGACGGGACACGATGACCGTCGCCGGACCCTGCGACATCCTCGATCACGCCACCACCTTTTGCGGAACCGGCACAAAGATCGGCATCGACGCCACCCGCAAGATCCCCGGCGAGGGCGTGGTCCGCGATTGGCCCGAGGAGCTCAAGATGAGCGAGGGCATCCTCACACAGATCGACCGCCGATGGGAAGAGTATGGGATTTGATCAATTGCGGATTGCGGATTGCGGACTGTCGAATGCGTCTCGGGTTTTCTATCAACCGGCAATGCGACAACTGCAGTCGTTGGCGCTTCCTCCCAACGCGAGTATTATCCTGAATGACCGTACGCAATCCCGGGCCACTGATCCGAGCCCCAAGCGCGAGCGCGGGGTTTGTCCGCCGGTCGCTTGCGCTCGCGGCTCGGAAGACCGGCGTGTCACTGCGCACGCTCGTTTAGCCGGCTCTGTGAGGGAAAGCGGGAGACGATGCCACAAAGAAAACTTCGTACAGCTCTTGCACTCATCGTGATCGGAATCACTCTCCTCCCAGGTGCGTGCCGACAAAGCGAGGAAGAATCAGCCACCGGCGATCAGCTCAACCAAAACGCCCGGCCACGTGCGGACCTGCTCGTGTTTCCAGACGAACTGCGGGCGGAGGATGAGTCCGTCAACGAGTTCGTCGCCCGGGCGATGACGACCTGCGCCTCCGGCGACTACAACGCCTTTCGCCTGCTGTGGAGTGTCCTTGGGGAACCCTTGCCGCGCGACGAGTACGACAAGGGCTGGCAGGCGGTGACGGAAATCCGCATACGCGCCCTTAAGGAGGTGTCCCTTTCGGCCGGGGCGCAAGAAAACAGCGGCGAGAGTAAGACCGCCTATGTCGTTCTGGCTGACGTGGCTCTGGCCCCATCCCACCCGGCGGCGCGCAGCGAGCCGCAGCGCCAAGTGGTCCTGATGATCGTTGAGGAGCGGGATGAGTGGCGACTAGCCCGTGCGCCCAAACGCGTGCGCGCTTGGGTCACGGAAAGAGCCGAGGCCCAGCTGGAACCCCCCACCGAGCCGAGCGACGACGTTGGGGGGCACAGGAACGGCGAATGAGAGCTTATCCCGGTGGGGCGAAGATTCTCTTTGCCTGCCCTGGATGCAGCCGCGTCCCAACGCCTACCGGGATGGGCTCTAAAGCTAACAAAACGCAGGTCAAGAAACCTTTTTTTGTTTTCAATTTGCCCGCGGGCCAGACATAGCGCATAGTTTAGGATAGAGGTCGTTAGACCTGGTCTCGGGGTTGTCCCCCGGGACGTTCATACGCGGGAAGCCTCGACGACGCCGGTATCCAAGCGCGCGCGGCAGCGGTTCGGGGCTTCTTTTTTGCGCGTTCGACGGCGACAAAGAGGGAAAAGGTGCCGTCAGAAAAGGTGTCAGGAAGAATTCCTTGACACCATTAGCCGCTATGTCACGACGTTGTCGTTGGCGATGACGTTCGTGATGATAGGAACCGTCCCGGATGAAACGATGACGTTGAAGTCATCCAGGCCCACACCGGACGCGTACCCCTCGAACGTCAGCTCCATCGGAATCCCAACCGTAGCTCGTCGTTCCGTCCAGACTCGAAGGTTGGCGAGCGTCGACTTGCCCGCAAAGTGGACTCCCAGGCCCTTCTGGATACCCAGTTGCCTGGCGGCCTGGTGCAAATCACCGTGAATCCTGCCGGTCGGTGGGCGATGCCCACCCTGCTGCACTTCATCGCCGTGGCTTGTTTTTGGAATGCGGTTCCGATACAATGGTTCTTCCTGGGCCTGAGATCTGGGATATGACCACCGGCGGCCAGAGGGTCCAGCGGCGTCGGCTTGCGGGCTGCATGAAGTAGCGGGTAGCCAGGAGTGCTCACTGAGCAGCTCGGCCAAGAAAGCAAAGTGAGGGTGACATGCAGTCAGTCAAATGGCCTCTGGCGGCGACCGTGGCTCTATTGACGTTCGGGTGTTGGGGTGGTGCGACCGCGGGCGCGGAGGAGACGATCGAGGGAGAGCTGCTTGATGCCTCCCTCTATGGCCCCTCATATGTGGAATCCATGCAGACTGCCGTCGAGCGTGACCGTCTCGGGCCGCCGCCCCCAAGCACCTCCAAGGAGCGCCTGGGCCGAAGCGGCGTCTGGGTGGTTCCAAGTCGAGGGGCGACAACTTTCCCGCACTCGGGAACGCACAACGTGGTCAACAAGTGGGGTGACCCGCGCATGGGGATCGGCTTCCCCAGCCCCGTCGACGTACACGGGGCGTTCTTCGCCGGACAGGCTGACAAAGGGGTGTGGACTACCGGGATCCGGGCGATCGGCTACCGCGATTGCCAGGTGGTTCAGGAGACCGACTGGTTTCACGACATCGGCGCCGAGCCGCGCTGGTTCGCCATGGATTTGCGCAATGTGGACCTCATCGAGATCGAATCGGTTCCGGTGCTGAGCGGGGGCGGCTGGTACGGAATGGACGATTTCACGTACTCGCCGGTACCCGGCCCCGAGGAGACTGAGGCCCGGGCGATCGTAGTTGATTTCGATGACTTGCCATACGCTCGCAAGCTCTCCGGTTCGGGGTATGCCGGCCTGATCTGGGAAGACGGCACCGGTGATTTCCGCGACGGCGACGCTGTGCACGGCCCGATGGTCTCGCCGGGGGCGCAATTCGGAGGGCCGTCAGACGGCATGAACTCGTCCGAGCCGTCTCGCAGCCGGGCCACGCTGCCGACGCTTGTAACCAGCTTTCAGGGTGTGATCCGCGGCGACGCCAATTCCTGGAGCTATCCGCCGGACACTGACGGGGCCATCGGCCCGAATCACTACGTGGAAACGGTCAACCGCAACTTCGCGGTCTACGACAAGGAGACCGGGGCGGAGATGATCAACATCCTCCTCGGCTCATTCCTGCCGGGTTCAAACGGTGACCCGCGCGTGGTCTTCGATCACCACAGCGGGCGATGGATCGTCATCGTGCCGGATTTCTCAGCGACGGCCAGCATCTTCCTGGCAGTGTCGCTGACCGATGATCCCACCGGCTACTGGTTCAAGACGAGCTTCGTAACCGCTCAGGGCACAGATAGCGGCTGCTGGCCGGACTATCCGCCGCTGGGCGTGGACGCCAAAGGCATCTACACCTCGGCCTACATGGTCGGCTGCGGAATGAGCATCTTTGCGATCGACAAGGCTCCGCTGATCGCCCCGTTGCCCAGCCTGCGCACGATCACGGCGTTTCGTGGGCTTGGGTGGGAAGGTGCCATTCAGCCGGCACACACGTACGGTACGCCCTCCGGCGAATACCTGGTGTCGCTGGGGGGCTCTTCGTCCCTGCGGATCCGCCGGATCAATCCCCCGCTGACCTCGCCGACGCTGACGAACCTCGGCACGGTGAGCGTCCCGTACTTCAGCGATCCGCCCAACGCACCGGCCCTGGGCAGCGCCACGCCGCTGAATACCATCGACCCTCGCCCGATGATGTCGGTCTTCCGCGACGGCTCACTGTGGACCTGTCATACGATCAACGTTTCCGGGCGGGCAGGCTGCCGCTGGTATGAGATCGACCCCGTTTCGAGATCGCTGATCCAGTACGGAACGGTCGCCGACAGCTCGCTGTACTACTTCTTCCCGTCGATCATGGTGAATCAGGCGGGCAGCGTGGCGATGGCATTTTCCGGCTCAAATGCGAGTCAATACGTCGGGTGCTACTACACCGGCCGGCTCGCCAACGATCCCGCGGGGGAAATGGCCACGCCGGTGATGTACAAGGAGGGTACCGGCCCGCAAAACAACATTGACAGCTACGGCCGCAACCGTTGGGGCGACTACAGCTACACCACGCTCGATCCCGTGGACCAGATGACCTTCTGGACGATTCAAGAGTACGGCCACGCGAGCAACGTCTGGGGCACCTACATCGCCGTCCTCACCCAGGGATTCGCGGACTGCAACAAGAACGAGATCGCGGACGAATGTGACCTCGACTGCGATCTCGCAGGAGGCGAATGCAACGTGCCCGGCTGCGGCGGCTCCAACGACTGCAACACCAACGGCCTACCCGACGAGTGCGAGACCATGGTAGCCGGCGATTTCGACGGCGATGAAGACGTTGATCTCGACGATTTCGCGGAGTTCGCCGAGTGCATGGGCGGCCCAAACGTACCACCGATACCTACCTCCCCACAATGCGTGGATGCGTGCCTGGCTGCCTTCGACTTCGATCAGGATGCGGACGTGGACGCTGTCGATTTCCTGGAGTTCGCGGCGGCGTTCGACTGGGGTTGAAGCTCGAACGTCGTACGAATTACGAATTACGAAGATCTCTGTTTCGTAATTCGTAATTCTCCTTCGACCCTAGCGTTTCGGCCGGTAGTCGTAGCGGAAGAGCTTGTGCTGGGTGCGCAAGTATATCTCGGCGCGGCGGTCGCGGTCGCGGTCCTCGACGATCATCCACTGCACGATGCCGGTGATCGGCAGGCGGAGCAGCAGCTCACCCTCACCGTCGACGATCGAAAGGGCGTTCTTATGTACGAAGAGTAGTTCGTCGCCTCCCCGGCCGTCGACGTCCGCTAGGGTCAGGTGTTGTGGAAGCTGCTGATTGACGACCTCGAATTCGAGCTGCCACAATTCGCGGCCTGATTCGTCGGACGCGGTGATCGTCACACCTTTGGGCGGCCGCCAACCCATCATCTGCTCTTCGCCGGGAATCGTGACCATGTAGACCACGCCCAACTGGCTGCCGATTTTTCCAGCCACAAACTCGTCCTGGGCGAACTGCTCACGAGATGGGCTCCCGAGGGGAATCTCGCCGGTTACGTTCCCCTCCGGGTCTATCCGGCGAACGGTATCCTTGTCGCGGATCCACATGTCTCCACTGACCACGTGGCGTGAACCGCTCGGGAAGCCGAAGGTCCGGCTGCTTCTTGCCCGCACGGACCAGGCTTTCACCAGATCCTCTTCGTTGAGCGGATCAGCCGTCTTGCCCCAGGAGTAACCGGTGGCCCGCTGCTCATCGGCTTCGGCGATCTGCTCCTCGGTCATGGGTTTGCCGCCGGGCAGCGTTTCGCCGGCGATGAGCTTGTCCAGATCGCTGCGCAGCGACGAGGTCGTTTCCTTGCTGAGCATACCGGGGTAGTGCCCTTGCACCGCTCCCTTCTTGTCGACAAGAACGACGCCGACTCCCATTGCCTCGTCGTAGTACTCCGCGCTCGTCACACGCTGCGGGTCGAGCAGAACGGCCAGGTCCATCTCGGCTTCCTGCAGGCTTTCAACGAGCTTGTCGGCCTCGGACTGCGGAAATACACAGAAGAAGGAAACGCTCTTATCCGAGTAGTCGCGCCGAACCTCATCGAGCGGCTTGAGCAGCGAGGCCTGGCTCGCGGGCCAATAGGAGGGCAGGAAGAAAAGCACGACCACGTTCCCCTCCAACGAGGACAGCGTGACCCATTGACCGGCCGTGCTCTCCAGCTCGAAATCGGGGGCGCGTTTCCCGGATAGCTCGAACTGGGCGGCGGTGTCGCCGCTGTGCGCCATTCGGGAATAGAAGCGATCCACCTTCTTGGCCCTCGAGGGGGCCTTGAACGCAAACTCGCTCTCCTCGATCGGCTCATCGACCTTCACATCGCGCACCTCGTATACCAGCTTGTACTCTTTGAATGGCAGGACCATGCCCTGGTTCTCGTCGAATTGCTTCTTCATGGCCTCGAGCAGGTCGAGCTCCACGCGGCGGATCATGTGGTCCGACTCACCCAACCAGAGGACCACCGGGGCGGCCTCGTCCGAAAGCCCCATCAGGGAAGACTCGGTCGTGCCCTCGAGCAGCAAGCATCGATCGCCGTTGATGGTGTCCCGGCCGGTCACGTCAAGCTCCTTGAACGTCTCAGCGAAGTACTTACCCTTGTCTTTGGCGAGGAAGAGTTGGGCGATCGAAAAGCCCGTGCCCATGCCGCCGGCATAGGGGCGAACCTGTTTAGCAACGTCCTTTTCGAGCGGCTTGACCGTGTATCGCCGCATGTTCTTCTGGTAGACCGTCAGTTTTTTGCCGTCGCTTACGACGTCATCCTGATCACTCCGGATGCGGAAGCGCCGCCGTTTGGCATACTTGAACGAGACCGCCTGCTCCATCTGCTGGAACGACAAGCCGGTCTCCATCTTCATGACCGCGTCATCTGAATAGGTGGAGAGGCTGCCAATCGATCTGAGCAGGGCCTCAACCGCCGCCTCGGCCCGGGGTGAGTAACCGTCGAAGCTGACCTTGTCGTCATCGCCGACGGCGAGCACGCAAGGGCTTGCCGAAAGCGCCGTCATCAGGGCAATCGTAAGAGCCGGTCGGACCATGATACATTCTCCATAAGTGATCTGTGATTTGTAACTCGTAACCTGTAAGCGCTACGAATGCCCCGTGCTATTTCTTGTACCGCGTCCCCTCCTCGAGGTCTTTCCTGCGGGCTGCACCGCGGGTCTCGATCTCATTTTCGCGGAACTCCTCCATGCCCGGCGGCTCACCAAACGCCAGATGGACATCCCAGGGAGGCTTCTGGACTTCACACAACCGTTCGAAGTATGGTCTCAGGCGATCGAACACCATTTGCCGCTGCTCGAGGGGCAGTTCCTTCCACAGCCCGGCCTTGGACAGGGGACGAACCCCGGGCGAGTTCATGAACGATTCCATTTCGTCGGTGAACATGAGTTTGAAGGGCTGCATCTTGCGGCGTTCGTTGAAGTCCACCTCGGTGTCTTGCATCCAGTACTTGTAGCACCACTTGGCCCGAACCACCGATGCCCGTCCCGCTGCTTTGTGCCCCAGGGAGTACTGCTTCAGGGCCCGCTTGAACAGGCTTCGAATCAGGCCGCTGGCCGCCTTGTAAGTGGCGAGCTGGGACAGAATATCCCCCATCACAAACTCATCAATGGTCTTTTGATATTGCTCCTGGGTGCTGCCGTCCGGATGGGGGTGGTTATCCCGCAGCCAGGCGTAGTAGTTCTCCGCCAGCTCGAGGTTGCGCTCACCTCCCTCGAGCCAGAGCAGCTCTATCCAGTTGCGCATCGAGCTTACGAAGCCGGTCATGTACTTCGGTCCGGGCGTTCCCTCCACAAAGTCCGGTAAATCCCCGAAAAGCTCCTTGCCCAAACGCATGTAGGTGTCATACAGGTACGGAATGTAGCGCGTGTCCGGGGTCATCTCGATGTAGGATGAAAACGGATCATCGAAGTCGGGCCAAAGCGTGACTCGCCCGGAGACCACCAGGCTTTGCAGGGCGAAGAACACGATCCGAGCGGTGTTCATCGCATCGGCCAGGTCCTTTCCCTCCCGATCGCGGGTGATCTTGTCGCCCAGGCTGGCCCAGTACAGCCCGTGGGCGGAGGCGTTGCGCCAATCCAGCGGCCCGTACTGCACGGTCATCAGGTCAAACATCCACTCGAGGTCGAACTTGTAGCGCTCGCGCAGCACCTTGGAGCGAATGGCCGCCAGCAGTCGCTCGAGCGTCTTTGCCGTCTCGGGATCGGTGATCAGCTCGATCCGCCTGGCGGTTAGCACGTCCTCCTCCGGCAGATTCTTCAGCAGGTTAGCAACCCGCAGCTCAGGGCGCAGGTTGCGGGCGACGAAGTCCAGAAGCGAATCGTCCGGGCCGAGCTTGACCTGGCTCAGGCGTTTCACCAGCCGGGCCACGTCGGGGTCGGTTCGGATCATTTCGTCGAGGTCGGGCGGAGCGTCGACGATTCTCTGGAACCAGTCGAAATACTCCTGGTCGGTGATCGTCACCGGAGGCGGACCCAGGACGCGTTCCATCTCCACCGCCAGGGCGCGTTTGTAGTTGAAATGGTGGTCATCGAGGAAGTCGCGGATCTTGTGCCAGTAGATCCAGGCAAGCTCCTTGTACAGCGAAACGCTCTTTGGGTTGTATTGTATCCCCTCATCGCGGAGGATTTTGATGCCGTTTTGCACCCACTGCCAGCGCTCTTCCGGCGAGTATTTGAGCACGGAGATGTTGTAGGCCATGTTCCAGGCCGCATCGACCCACACCTTCGGAAAACGCGGGGCGAGCCTGCAAACCAACTTGTGGAGTTCGTGGGCTTCGTAAGTCTTGCCTTCCTCCTTGAGTCGCTCCGCCCGGATTGCCGCCCAGTCGATGGCCAGGGCCCGGAAAGTGCCCAGCTTGCCCAGAAGGGCGATGTCCGGAGGCAGCCCGCGGATCGTGGCAGGATCGATCACGAACTGCCGCTCCCTACGAATCCGATTCAGGGGTTCCATGAAGAAACCCGCTCCGGCCAGACAGGCGATGGCCAGGGCCACCGCGCCGATCAGGACACCCAACTCCCGCCGACTTGCAGTTCGCCGGGCCGCCAGGTGTTCGGGAAGCATATAGCTAAGGGTTCGCGACATGATTGATCAGCCTGTGGGACCGGCTTCGCAACCGGTAGGTCGGGCTATGCCCGACAATGATACCTCGTGTCGGGCGGAGCCCGACCTACCCTCTAACAGAACTTGTGGCACCGGTTTTCAACCGGTGCGTTCCACGGGTTGAAGACCCGTGCCACACTTGTTTTGTCAGACGCTCTATATCGAAACCTCCGCGACCTCGCGCCTATGGAACAAGAGGATCGCCAGCCCGAGGACCACCGCGGCTTCCAGCACCATGCCGGGTCTCAGCGGGATCGCCGCTTGGGGATCGACGAAGAAGAAGATTCCCTCGAGAACCCAGCGGAGGCTGACGTTCCGCCCGTTCACAAAGGTCTCAACCGCGTCAAACCTGGCAAAATCCGGAATCAACCAGCTCAGGATGTGGTGGACCAGCATGATCGACTGCACGACGAATTCCTTGGCCGAGGCGAACATGCTCACATCATCCGCCGAGGCCATGTCCAGGGCGTCGGCGATGAACGCCCGCGTTCCGGCGATAACGTATACGGTGAACGACCCCAGACACGCCACCGGAAACGAAAACACCGTGGCCATCAAGAGGGCCACCGCCGCCAGGAACATCAGCTTGCACATCACCAGGACAAGAAGCCGGAAAAGGTTCCACTCGAACGAGCCGACCACGAACAGAACCTCGACCTCGTCCGCCCGGCGAATCTCCAGTACGTTGCGAAACTGGGGCTCATGTTGAAAGGGATTCTCGTTGACGAACTGCACCCTCAGGGTGTGATCCTTGGCCACCGCATCGGCGGGGACGGCAATGCTGTGGTATCGGCCCACGACGTGCCGGACGGCAATGGGGTAAAGCCCGGTACCCTTGCGGGGATCCCCGACGCGCCAGACGGCCCGGAAGATCTCGTCGGGCGGATACTGACTCACTTCGGCTTTGTAGCGGATCTGAATCTCTCGGTCCTTGGTCCGCTCACAGAGAACGTTCTCAAACAGGAAGGTACGGGTATCCAGGGGAGGTATCACACGCCAGCGGGCTTCGTGCTTTTTTGTCAGCCGGGCGATCTCCTCGTCCCGGTTGAAATCGAGCAGGTCTGCATAGAACCCTTCCTCGAGGTTTCTCTCGAACTCCGCCTTGGCCGGCCTACGAAAGTCCGGCGGCTTGCACCTCAGGGCATGACGGGCGACGAGAACCTCATTGGTCAGTTTGACCTTATCGAATTGATCGTCGAGCGGCGGGTTGGTCCAGATGATGTAGTGCACCATGCCGTAGATGATCAGACCGGAGAAGCTCAGAAACACCGCGTTTAAAAGGGTGATTCCCAGCCACTTACCCAGGATGAACTGCCAGCGGGCCATCGGCTTGGTCAATACCAGGAAGATCTGCCGGCCGACCAGTTCATCCGACAGCGAGCGGGACATGAACACGGTGAGCAGACCAAGAAAGAAACCGACCGCGGTCAGCCCATACGACAGAAAACTCTGCACCCGCCCGGTAAGCGAACGGTCGCCCTCGATGGAGAAGGGCAGACCGAGCACCACCGCCCCAATGAGCACCAAAAAGACCAAGGCGATCTTCATGCGAACGCCTTCGGCGATCATCTGTCGGGCGACGGCCCAAATCTGGTTCAACCTTCTTCTTCCTCGTTACCGTTCATACCGGAGTTATAAGTTATCAGTTCCTGGTGCTCTGCCACAGCTCAACTGATGGGTGGCACGGTCAAGGATCGATCCGACCGAAGGGAGCATCGATCCTTGGCCGTGGCAAGGCGTTCGGGGCGTTCACCACGGCCAAGCTCCGCCGCCTTGGGCGGCTCCGCTTGACCGTGCCACCCGTCCGGAGTTATCAGTTATCAGTTATCAGGGCATGTCCCTGCTGACAACCGTCAACGGTTACCCTTCCTCGTTTCTGTCCGCGTCGGATTCCTCTTGGGCCCGATCCATCAGGGAGCTTATCACGCCGGCATCCGCCACGGGGGCTCTGCGAGGCTGCTCGGGTTCGGGCGGGGATTCCACCGGCTCGGGCCCTTGTTCTTGCTCGGCATCTTCCGTCTGCTCCGGTCCGGACACCAGGCGCTCGAGCACCGCGCGCGCTTCCTGCGCGCCCTGCGCCCCCGAGCCACTGGCCTGGGCTCGGGCGGATTCCGCCGATGCAATCGCGTGGACCGGCCGATCAGCCGCATGAACCAACGACTCGATCACCTGGTGGGTCGTAGTTCCGGTGGGTTTGGCCAGGAAATCCGGAATGGCCCCGCCGGCCAGGGCACCGGAAGTGCGGATGTTTGCCGCCTGGGCCTCCTCCACGATGCGCAGAAAGAAATCCTCCAGCTTCACCCGCGGATTGGAAACGCTTACCGCGTTCTTCTTCTCCAGGCGGAAGATCAGATCGCGCAACTGAGCGATGGTCTCTTCGGAAAGCGCCGGGGCGGTGATCTGGGTGACGTCGCGCTTGCGCAGCAACTCGCCGATGTCCCCTAAGGCGCGCGGCTGGCCTCCATAGAGGATCATCACCCGGTCGCAGACGTCCTCGACGTCCGCCAGGATGTGGCTGGACAGCAGAATGGTCTTTCCCTTGCGGCCCAGCTCTCGAATGACGTCCTTGATCTGCCGCGTGCCAATCGGATCGAGCCCGGAGGTGGGCTCATCGAGAATCAGAAACTCCGGATCGTTGATAAGAGCCTGGGCGAGCCCGATACGTCGGGCCATGCCCTTGCTGTACTCCCCGACGCGCCTCTTGGCCTCATGACGCAGGCCGACCATGTCCAGCAGACGCTCGGTTCGCTCCCGCCGGATCCGGGCGGGGAGGCGGAAGAGCCGTCCGAAGAAGTCCAGGGTCTCATGGGCGACCAGGAAGCGGTACAGATAGGATTCCTCCGGCAGAAAGCCGATCCGGTTTTTCACGCTGACATCCGTGGGCGGCTTGCCGAAAACGGAGATACGCCCCCGCGTCGGATAGAGAAGGCCCAGCAGCATTTTGATCGCGGTGGTCTTGCCCGATCCGTTTGGCCCGAGCAGGCCGAACACCTCACCCGGCTGAATCTCCAGATCGAGATCCTTGACCGCCTCGACGCGGGGACGGCGCCAGAAATCCTTGAACGTTTTGCACAGTCCGGCCGTTTGCACCACCGGTAGCGTTCGTTCAGGCATCTTCCATCTCCGCGTTCTCTGCGGCCTGGGCGGCATACGACGAATGGGGACTAGTACCGTGTTTCATGGGTCTCAGGGCCATTGTTGGGTGCCACGGACAACCGGAGCTTGTCCGCGCCACCCATAGTCGCAGGACATGTGAAACGCTCTACTACTCATACCCCTCCCCCGGCCCGATGGGGTGCAGGTGCTCCGTACGAAGCGAACTCGGATCGAACTCCTTCTTCTGTAGCCTCATCTCTTCCTCGATCCGCGTCTGCTCCGGATCGAGCGGGACGTGCAGCCGAAACTCGACCCCCGGGGGGCGGTAGATCTTGACCACACCCGGATGCCGGAAGATCGCCTGCCGGGTCTGTTCCCAGAGGCGCTCGATCAGCAGGGTCGGGTTCCGCTTGTAGTCAGGCAGATGGGTGCGATACATCTCCACGTCGCTTTGCATGCGACCCACGACCACCGACAGGTACGCCCCGGCGTCCTTGATCGTCTTTCCCGCTTGCCCTTCGACCTCGTTTTCCAGCAGGTTGTCCAGCTCCGCTCGAAGCTGTTCGACCGACTTGCCCTCGCCCCCGCCGGCTTCGATGTCATCGAGCACGGCCACCAGGCGGGTATGGGCCGCCCCGGCGGCCCCGCTGAGAATCCCGGACGCCTCCTGCTCGGCCTGGCGGATTCTTCGCTCCTTGGTGTTTTCCGCCGCCTGCGTGCCATCGAATGCCTTGCGGATTTGCAGCGGCGGAGTCGGTTCAAACATCTCGATGAAGACCACGTTGACCCCGCTGTCAAGGGCCGTCAGACGCCGGTTGAGCCGCTCCTTCATCATCCTTTGCACGTCGTCGACGCGAGTGCGGATCATCTCCTCGGCGGTCATCTCGGAAGCCACCTGGATTCCGATGCTCTCAACCATCAACTGGATCAGTTTTTGGGCGGCCTCGACCTTCTTACCGAGAAACCCCTGCACGTAGCTTCTTACGTCTCCGATCTCGTAGGTCACCTTCCACTGCAGGTGCACCAGCCCGGAGTCCGCGGTCAACAGGGCCCCGTCGAGGGAGGGGTTGAGGCCGGATCGCGGACTTCGGACCAAGAAGGACAGCTTCTTGCCGATCTCGTCTTCGAAGCGGTGAAACGTGTGGCTGTCGACCACCAGTTCGTTGCGCTGCCGGGTGGGGAGCTTAACGATCTCGTCGATGGGGAAGGGGAAGGCCTTGACAAGCCCGGCCTCCTGCACCACCGGCAAGAGCCGGCCAAACCGAAGCACCAAGGCCTGTTCATGGCTTTCCAGACTCTCAATGTTCGAGATCAGGTACAAACAGACCAGAACGACCATGATCAACTTCAAGATGCCGAAGCTCGCCCGCAGAGCATCCGACAGGGACTCATTGGCTGCGTCAAAGGGCTCCTCGATAACGTCGGGGTCGCGATGGCTGTGTTTGTCGTGGTGATCGTGCATGGGGGTCAGTCCGTCTCCGGAGTGCGGTTTTCCCGGCTTGCGGCGGTTTCCGGCAGTGCGGCCTCGAGGTCTTGACTGAGCCCTTCAAGCGGGATGCGGGCCCGGACCCTTTCGTCGAACACGTTCCAGGGCGACTGCTGCATATCGAGAATCAGCGTGGTTCGTTGTTGCAGCGCTTCCGCATTGGTTCGCAGGGTGTCCAGGAAGATCCGCAGCTCCGGGTGCTGCTCGAACTCCTTGTAGTACTGGCTTACCATTCTCTGTCCCTCCGCCTTGATCTGGGCGACCTTCTCGCGCGCCGCCGCTATGATGCGATCCTCGGTCGCCTGGGCGTTGGCCACGATGCCCGTGGCCTGGGCCTCTCCCTCGGCGACGTACGTGCGGGCCTTGGCCTCCTCGGTCGCCTTCATGGAGTTGAAGATCTCCGTGGTGATCGATTGCGGAAGCCCCAGCTTCTTTATTCCGAAGTCCACCACTTTTATCCCGTATTGCGTCTCGACGTTCTCCGCGACCTTGGCGAGCATCTCCCGCTCGATTTCCCGCAGGCGGCGTTTGCTCGGATCCGTGGACACGAACTCGTCGAAGCTCCGCTTCCCGACCACCGCCTGCACGGTGGTCTCCACCGTCTTGCGGAGATTCGCCTTGCCGTCCTCGACCCCGCCGGGGAAGGCGGTGTCGAACTTGTAGGGATTATCAATCCGCCACAGGGCAAAGGTCGACAGCAGCACGTTCTTCCCGTCGAACGTGCGCGTCTCCTCGGTCCTCTTCTCCACCATGCGGATGCGCTTGTCATAGACCACGACGCTCTGGATCGGCCTGGGCCATTTCAGCTTCAGCCCGGGTTCCGTTATGGCTTCCTTGCCCGGCTTGCCCCAGGTCTTTACGATCGCGATCTCGGTGGAGCGCACCTGGAACGTGCACATGTACGCGACCAGCACAAACGCCACGAACAAGGCAGCGAGTATAGTGCCGATGTTCTTCATAAGCTGACAACTCCTTGTCGCCCCGTGGGGCTTTCCGTCATCTGTGAGCATTCACACCGGGTGATTCTCTCACCGCAGAGAACGAAGAGAAAACAGTTATCAGTTGTAGGGTGGGCATCGCCCACCATCCGTATTGTCGCGCAGCAGGATGGTGGGCAGTGCCCGCCCTACTGACAACTGACAACTTCCTTTCACCGTCATTTCTTGCGTTCCTTCTCCACGCCTTCCATGAGCACGCGATCCAGACCGCCTTCCTCCGCGGTCTCGTAGATGATTATCACGTTGGATGAATCGCCGACGATAAGATACTTCCGGACGTACCCGAGCCCTTCGTATACCTCCAGGATTTTGCGGTTCTTGTAGAGCTGGGGGGCGGCCTCGAAGGCCGCCACCTCCGTCCCGAAGACCCGCGCCTTCACCGCCGCGTCGCTGACCTCCCGGGCGACGGACGCCCGGGCGCCGGCCACCAGGGCAGCCGCCTGCCCGCTTGGGGGGGCGATGCCCCGAGCCGGGCTGCCAACGAGGAGGTCCTCAACCCGCTCTTCCGCAGCCGCGAGCTTATCGGAAGGGGTGTCCGGGTCCGCCTCGAGCCGATTCCTCTCCAGGATCGCTTCGTCCAGGGCGAACGCCCGGGTTTCGGTCCCGGCGACCGCCGTGCGAATCCTCCTGGCCTCTCCCAGGGCAGCGTTGATCATCGCGTGCTTCTGGTTCTCCGCCGCCAGAACCCCCTGATACGCGGCAGCCACCTTGTTTTTCGCCGGTGGATGGGCCCCGCGAAGGCCCGCAAAGACGATCTCGATGCCGAGGTCGAGCTCATCGACGCGCTCTTGAAGATGCTTCTTGAGTTCCAGGTTGAAGGCCTCGCGCCTCGGGCCCATTAGCTCGGCGATGTCCACGCTCGCGGCGTAGTCCGACAGGTACTGGTAAGCCACCGCCTCCAGCAATCCCACCGGATCGGTGTACCTGTACAGGTGCTCCTCGATGTTTTTGATGCGATACTGGATGGGCACGGAGACCATCAGCAGCCCGACAGGTACACTCTCGGACGTGGATGCGGACTTGGGCGTGGGTTCACCGCCGACCCTCGGGGTCGCAGGAGCCCGATCGTCGGATACGTCTCCGCTTCTCGGAGCCGCCACCAGGAGCATCAGCTCCGGAACAAACTCGTGGGCCTCCGTCCAGATGATGGCCTTGGTGAGGTCCTCATCGTCCTCCTCCTCCGCCTCGCCGAGAACTAACTCGCTGATCCGCTGGATCGGGGCACGGTGCACGATGTCAATCGGGTAGGGCAGCTTCACATAGAACCCGGGGGAGAGCACTTCTGCCCGCTCCGACCCGTCCGCCTCGCAAATTGGCCGACCCCACCGCTCGATCACCACCTGTTCGTCGGCGTCCACCAGAACCACGCTGGTAAGCGCCAGAATGGCCACGAACGAGACCACCATGATCGGAAACAGCCAGCGCTGCAGAAGCTGGTAGAACCAGGTCGAACTCACCTCGAAACCGAACTGATAGTTGACCGCCTCGGCGATCGACTTGGCGATGTCACCCGGCTCGCTGATCAGCCCCAAGAGCCGGCTGTCGAAAGACGGCCTGGGCACTTCGCCGGGAGTTCTGGGCCGATAGAAATCGAGAATCAGGTTGACCGCGAACTCCACGCCGAGCACCACCAGGGCGATGCGCAGGAGGTAAGCGAAAAACGGCTCCGCCCACTCCACCGTGCCGGTCGCCACGAGGGCGAGGGCCAGCCCCAGGCAGGCCAGGGCGTTACCGGCCATGCACGTCGCCCCGGCGTGAAGAAGCTGCCAGTTGGCAAGCCGCGACAGGGCAATCGCGTAGCGGGCCAGCAGGAAGCAGAGGAAGCCCACCCCGACCGCGAACCACATGAGCAGGAACGGCTCATCGGCTCTACTGAACCCGTCCGCGGCGAAGGCCTCATCCAGCGACCAGCCCCACCACAGAAAATGCCCACCGAGCAGCAGGGTCGAAAGAAGGATCGTCACTGAAGGAAAGAGCCGGCGAACGATCCACTGAAGGCGATTCTGCTCCAGGAGCAGCCCCTCGTCGTCGAGCTCGAAGATGGCCGAGCTTGCCCCGGCCTCCCGGGCCCGCTTGAGTTCCGCGGTCTCCAGGGCCTCGCCCTCTACCCGCCTGATCTGCTTGAAGACCAGCACCAGCACCGCCCAGATGGGCACGCCGATCAGCATGAACCGCGAGACCGCCGCTATGGCATGCGAATCGAACCACCACGAAAACCCCAGCAGTACGCCCCATGATGCCAACTGCCAAATCAACCCCAGCAGGGCAACGTTTTGAGCCCGCCGATCGCTTCCCGTAGTGGTTTCAGTCATAGGCTTTCCTACCGGATTACGAACTACGAATTACGAAAAGAAAGGCGATCCGTTCCTCATTCGTAATTCCGCATTCTCCTTCGCCCAGGACCGCTGCCCGCTTCTCCCCGAACCACCCCGGGCCGGGCAGCGTACCCAAATGAAGTATTGGACAGCGTCCCGTGTGTCAAAGGATTATTGTAATTGCAGATTGCCCACTGTCGATGGCAAGCGCGTCAATCGACAACCGGCAATCTGCAATCTAAAATGCCGCCATGTTCCAACGCTTCTACACCGTGGCCCGCAACACCTTTGTGGAGACCATCCGCCAGCCTATCTACGGGGTGATCCTGCTGGCTACCGGTCTGCTGCTGACGCTCAACGTCTCCCTGGCGGCATTCACCCTCGAGGACGACGACAAGCTCCTGCTGGACCTGGGACTCTCTACGCTGCTGCTCAGCGGTTTGTTCTTGTCCGCCTTCAGCGCCGCGGGGGTTGTCAGCCGGGAGATCGAGAACAAGACCGTTCTGATGGTGATCTCGAAGCCGATCGGCAGACCGCTGTTCATTCTGGGCAAGTTTGCCGGGCTCATGGGCGCCCTGGGTGTGGCGTTTTACCTGAGCTTTCTGGTGTTCATTCTGGCTCAGCGGCATGGCGTATTACAGAACAGCTCAGACCCCTGGGACGCTCCGGTCCTCACCTTCGGATTCGGCAGCCTGATCATCTCCCTGGTGGTCGCGGGTTTCTGTAACTACTTTTATGACAAGGACTTCCCGACGACGGCGATGACTTTCCTGGCCCCGATGCTTACCCTGGGGGTCGTCTGCGTAGGCTTCCTGGACGAGGAGTGGGAGATCATTCCCTTCGGCAGCAACTACGTCGGCGGGCAAATCATCATCGCCGCTTATTTCGTGTTGCTCCTGGTGATGATCACCGCCGCCGTGGCTCTGGCGGCATCGACCCGCGTCGGGCAGCTTATGACCCTCGTGATCTGCACCTTCGTGCTGGGGCTGGGCATCATTTCGGATTACGCCATCGGGCAGTATGCAGAGTCGTCGGTCCTGGCCAAAGCCGCATACCGCTTTGTCCCAAATGTGGGACCATTCTGGGTCATCGATGCCCTAACCGCCGGCAGCGAGAAGACCACCATCCCCTTCCGCTACGTCGCCTATCTGACCTGCTACGCCGTGCTTATCACCACGGCGATTCTGAGCCTCGCGGTCGCGGCCTTCCAGAGACGCGAGGTCGGGTAGTGCCCCGGCACCGCTGAGATGACGCCTGCTGTGCCAAAGGTCCAAAGTCAAAGGTCGAAGGTTCAAGGTCGACTTTCCACGTTCGACTTTGGACCTTGGACCTTTGAGTTTGGGGGCATGTGATACCTACCGCATCGGGGCCGGTTCGCGGTCCAGGCCGTAACGCTTCATCTTCTTGTACAGCGTGGTACGGTTGATGCCCAGTTGCTCGGCGGTGAGCTGACGGTTCCACCCATTGGCCTTGAGGGCGGCTTCCAGGATGCGCTTTTCGGGTCCTTCCAGGGCCTGCTTGAGCGGAACGGGTGCGTACGAGTCGACGGGTGCGGGCATGGAATGGGCGTCCAGCAGCTTCGCAGGAAGATCGTCCACGGTTATGTACTTGCCCTTGGCGAGCACCACCGCCCGCTCGACGACGTTCTCCAGCTCGCGAACGTTTCCCGGCCAATGGTAGCCCTGCATCGTTTGGATCGTCTCTTCCGTGAAGCCCAGACATTCCCGTTTAACGGTGTCGCGGAAACGATCGAGGAAGTATCCGGCGAGTGGGGGAATGTCGCCGATGCGTTCCGCCAACGTGGGCATCTCGACGGTGACGACGTTGACCCGGTACAGCAGGTCCTCGCGGAAGCGTCCCGCCTCGACCTCAGCCTCCAGGTCCGCATTGCTTGCGACAAGCACGCGAACGTCTGCGGTAACCGTCGTGTTGCCGCCCACCGGCTCGAACTGATGAGACTGGAGCACGCGCAGGAGCTTGACCTGCAGGGCGGGCGACGCGGCGGAGATTTCGTCGAGGAAGATGGTACCCCCGTCAGCGGCCTCGAATTTGCCGGCCTTGTTGACAACCGCCCCGGTAAACGCCCCCCGGACGTGGCCGAACAGCTCGCTTTCCAGCAGGGTCTCGGGAAGCGCCCCGCAGCTTACCTCCACGAAGGCCTTCTCGCGCCGTTCGCTTCGCTGGTGGATCACCTTGGCGATGAGCGACTTGCCGGTGCCGGACGCTCCCTGAATCAGGACGGTCACCGTGGAGCCGGCCACCGATTCGACCAGATCGAACACCTTCAGCATGCGGTAGTCATGCCCGACCACGGCATCGAACCCGAAGCGTTGATCGAGGCGTTCCTTAAGCGTCCGGTTTTCCTTAAGGACAGCCTGTTGTGCGAGGGCCCGCTCGACGAAGATCTTGAGCTCATCGTCGATGATCGGCTTGGTCAGATAATCATACGCCCCCATCTTGATCGCTTCGACGGCGCTTTCGATGGTCCCGTAGGCGGTCATCATGATTACCGCGGTCTCGGGTGACTGCTTACCTACAACGTGAAGCAGCTCGAAACCGTTGCCTCCCGGCATGTTCACATCGCTGACCACAAGATCGACCTGCTGGCACCGCAACACCGCCACCGCTTCTGCGAAGCAAAGTGCCACCTCGACCTCGTACCCTTCCATGCGCAGGAACTCGCCGAGCGATTCGAGAATGATCGGATCGTCGTCAACAACCAGCAGGCGAGCTTTCGTGGCCGACGTGGTCATGGTAACTCCCGAGAGGGACAGCGCGTGTCGCTTGGCCCGGATTACTAACCGCAGAGCACGCAGAGAACCATGCCAAAAGAAGGTAGCTGCTTGGCGCTCAAACCGCTAAACAGTTACGAAAGAAGTTGAGTCTCTAGCGCAAAGCCCTCTGGATTGCACATTCCCATACGAACGCGAATGTCGGGTCTCCCATCGTCCCGTAGGGACGAAATGACAATAGCCCGGCGATTTACCGCTGGGACGCCTCGGGTACGCGGAATCAGCGTCCCGTAGGGACGGCGGAACCCTGCGCCCTGCTCAGTCGTCTCTACGGGACCTACGTCCCAGGGCACGGCTTGAACCCAGCGATAAACAGCCGGGCTATTCTCACAAGCCCCTACGGGGCAAACCACAGAAGTTGTTAGTTCTCAGTTGTCAGCTCTCGGTCACCAGTCGCCTACCCCACTGATAACAGACAACTCCTCTTCACTCTTATCTCTGCGCTCTTTGCGGTGGATTCTTCAGCCTGGGTTTTGCCTGGATCTCATCCCATTCCCGGCGGCGGTTGAGCCAGGCGAGAGGGTCGATGACAACTGCCCACCGGAATGCAGACGGTAAAGACCGCACCACCACCCTCACCCGGCCCGGCGGTTATGGTGCCCTTCATGTCCTCGATGAAGTCCTTGCAAATCGCCAGACCGAGCCCGGTTCCCTTGCCCGGCTCCTTGGTAGTATAGAACGGCTCGAAAAGTCGCTCGACGGCGGCGGGCAGACCCACTCCCGTGTCCGCAACCTCGATCACTACATTGTCGTCCACCAGGGCGGTGGTAATGACCAGGCGTCCGCCGTCGGGCATCGCGTCGATGGCGTTTTTCATCAGATTGCAGCATACCTGGTAGAGCCGGCTGCCCCGTACCGCGGGCATGTCCTGGGTATGAAAGTCCGCCGCCACTACCACCTGGTTGTCGTCCGCAGCCGAGGAAGTACTCTTTATGGACTGCTCGACCACCTCGTTGACGTTGGCTTCATCGAACTCGCCGTTGGTCGTTCGTGAGAACTCCAGAAGGTCGCCGATGATTTGCAGCATGCGTATGAGCCCCGTACGCGACTCCGCCAGATACGTTCTCAGCTTGGGCTCCGAGGAATCGCCGGCAACCCGTATCGCCAGATTGATGTACCGCAAAATGCCGTCCAGCGGGTTGTTGAGCTCGTGGGCCACGCGGGCGGCGAGCTGTCCGAGCGATGCCAACCTCTGGGTGACGTCGAAACGCTTTTCGAGCAAGTCCTGCTCAGCCCCGTCTTCGATCAAGATCACCACACCGTCTACATCTGTCTGATCCGCCTGCCCCTCTGCAGCGTCACCCGTTGTGAGTGACGGTGTATGTGACGGGGCAGCGTCACCCCTTGTGGGTGATGGAGTGCGCAGCGGGGAGCAGCGCAGCGTCGCGGTTGGCGGCGGACCTTCCCCGGCCGGGGGCCAGACGCAGGCGAAACGAACCGCCACCCCGGTCCTGACGATCCGGGCGATCTCCTCCAACCACCCGTCAAATGGCTCCGAAACGCGGGCCGGTCCGAAAACCGTCTGCAGGTCTCGTCCGTCGGGCAGGCGAGCGGCTGCGACCGAGTTGCGATAGCGGATGGCCCCGTCGGGATTCACCACCAGCAGGCCGAACCCCAGGCAGTCAAGAACATCCGCCGCCGCAAGGCCTAGCTGAACCTCGCCGTCTTTCGCGGGTGGATGGGATCTCGTATCGATGGGCATACGATCGATTCAACCTCGCATAACCGGCCGGAGCAGAACGTGCGGCGCTGCGGCAACGTTGTTCCCCAGCCACACGCCGTGTTGACCGACTCCATCAATGTATCGGCAGGGGGGGAACCAACTTGCAACCGATGTTGACTTTGCGCATCACCCTGACGTTGCACACCGGGCACCCTGTCGCCGCTGACGGAGATGGCATTCACAAGCTTGCTTATCGGGCTTTTGTGGCACGTCCTGCGCTGGGAATCACCCTGGTTTGCCGGTCCGAGAATCCCGTTTCGCACCCAAAATATCGGGAATCCCTTCCCGCGGATTTCGGGAGAGGACTCCTGCATACGTGGGGACGATACAGGGACTTCGTCCCGGCTGGCGGGCGGCAAGAGCACAAATGGGCACCTCTCGCTATTAGAGCGGAGTTACTTATTGTGTAGCGAGCCGCAGGCTTTAGCCCGCGCGAATTTGCCTGCTCTGACACGTGTTCCGTGGGCGAAGAACCGCTACACGAAAACGTATTCCGCTGTATCAGGAGTTGACCGGATTCCCCTTTTCTGCTAGATGTTTGGAGAGCCAGGGAAGCAGGATTCTGAACTTGAAGTATCGGAAGTTGTTGGCAATGATTCGGAAGGATGGCTGGGAGCATGTTCGCACGACCGGAGGTGAGCCGTGGATTATACCGTCGTGATTGAGCAGGCTGACGACAAGGTGAACTGTATTGGGACTTGACCCTCTGCTTTCCGAACACGTCAATCCTGGCACGGCCCGGAGCTACAATAACATGTTCTTGCGCCGGACGGCATCCGGTTTACCCGGCTAAACGCGGCAGCCTGCTCTCACGCACGGTCGCCTAGACCCAAAACAAGCGAACAACGATTGGTCTCTTCGCCGCGGTGCGGGGCGGGCGGTTCGAGCGCGGACTGTCCAGCCCGCCGTTTGTGACGGTTG
>SDBU01001618.1_pt1 | contig 31499 bp, 33 predicted proteins | sample 2277071 | NCBI WGS metagenome assembly SDBU01 (sample SAMN10397929, study PRJNA504765) | marine sediment metagenome | isolation source: marine sediment core GS08_GC12, 126 cmbsf | place: Arctic Ocean: Gakkel Ridge, Loki's castle | collected 2008 | reverse complement strand
TACATCTGCACTAAAATCTTCCAACTCTTCTTTAGAACAATCCTTAGTCAAGTTAGCACTTGCATAAAAGCTCCAATCTTCTAAATCATCTTCTATTACCAAACCTTTCCTCTGAGCTTCATTATATATATGAGTACCTAATATCGGGCTAGTTATAGAAAACCCATAAAAGTTTAAGTCAAGTTCACGAGCAAAATCAATTGTTTCTTTGATTGTTGCCTTAGTATCACCTAAGATACCAATCAAAAAATAGCCTGTAATACAAATACCTACTTCCTTAGTCCACTTAACAACTTCCCTTATCCATTCTAATGTTATTCCCTTTTTTATAGACTTTAGCATTTGCTGATTGCCCGATTCAATTCCATATGCTATTCCCATACAGCCAGCATCACGCATTAATTCAAGTATTTCCTTTGTCATAAGATTCACATGACCATTACAGTACCACCTAAAATTAAACTTCCCTTCTATCAATCCATAACATAATTGCTTTACTCTTTCATTGTCAAAAACAAACAGGTCATCAAGAAAGACAAACCCATTAAAGCCATAAATACTATTCAATTGTATCATTTCACCAATGATATCCTTTGAACTTCTCCCTCTCCACTTATACCCCCATACATCCTTGCAACAAAATGTGCAATTGTAGGGGCAACCCCTTGAAGTTATTATTGCTGTGCTTTTTGTCTTAGAAATCTTAATACCCAAATCCTTGAAATGACTACTAGCATAGCGATTCATATCTAAGAGATGCCTAGCAGGATATAATATATTATCCAAGTTTTTTATAGGTTCACGCATAGAACTAACATGAACTAACCCATCATTTTTATATGCAATCCCTTTAACCATACTAATGTCTACTCCTTGTTCAATACATGAGACTAGTTCAACTATAGTATCTTCACCCTCACCTATCACTGCACAATCAGCTTCAGAAGATGAGATAATTTGTTCAGTATGTGTGGTAGCCAAAGCCCCACCCAAGATTGTTTTAGCCTGTGAATTACATTCCTTAGCAATCCTAGTCAACCTCACAACCTCTTGATATTCAGTTACCATACCAGTAATACCTATAACTTCTGCCTCCAATAACATTTTTTTAAGTTTACTGTCAGGTATCCTATATGAATTCAAATCTATTATTTTAACAGAATGATTTACATATTCCAAGGCTTTAGCAATATAAGCCAAACCAAGAGGTGCATATATGTTCGGACTCCACGTTTTAATCCTTGGATTAAGCAATATGATTTTCAGCCTACCACCTCCACTTCTGGCAATGGAAATATGAATTTACCTCCCTGTTTTAGATACTCTACCTCCCGTTTTAGAAATTCCTCACGAAAGAACCAAGGCAAAACCAAGAAATGATCTGGATTATCTTCTCGTGCCTGCTCCTCGGAAATCATAGGAACACCAACCGATGCAAATTTCTTCCCCCATTTCTCTGGATTTCGTTCCGATGCTGCCGTTATCAGCCTATTATCCAAGCCACAATACTGCAATAGCGTATTGCCACGAGTCGAGGCTCCATATAGATATACCATCTTCCCATCCCTAACCAGCCCCTCAATCAAGTTATACAGTTTATCCCTTATCGCCTCAATCCGACTAGCAAACTCTCGGTAAACCAGCACATCTTGTAGCCCTAGTTTCGCTTCTGCTTCCCTCAAGTCCAAAACCGCCTCTGATGCTTCCCTGCTACCCATGTGGCAAATATATGTCCTAAAACTTCCGCCATTCAGGACGTTTAGTTCTACATCAAACACCATAAGTCTGTGTCTCTCAAGTAAGTTCTCAAGTGAAAGCAGAGAGTAAAATTCTATATGTTCATGTACGATATTATCGAAAGCATTATTTTGTAGCATACTAGCCAGATAGTTCTGCTGGACTATAAACACCCCATCATCATCAAGAACCATTGCTACATCAGAAACAAACTTATTCGGTTCATCTAAGTCATAGAACATTGAGATAGCAGTAATCACCATCGCCTTCCGTTCATCATAAATGTCCTTGTATCGCTCCTTGGTAAAGTAATCGCCCACAAATCGTATCCTAGTCCCATCAATATCCCTTGCAAACTTTTTAACGGGGTCAAATCCCACCTTAGTAAATGCACTCGCCCCATACGCTTTGAGCAAAGTGCCATCATTACAACCAATATCAACCACTATATCAGTCGGAGTTAGCGAAACTAATCCCTCGACTTTCTGGACAATCTGTGATAAATGACTTCTCATCGTTTGGTTGGTGCCTGAACGATACCCATATCTATCTGTATATAATGAACTGGTTGGCGTGGTATGCCCAAGTTGCAATAGGCTACAATCCTTGCACAATACAAGGTCAAGGGGATACTTCGCTGGCTTCTCATCCCCTTCCAAAAAGTCTGCCAAGTACATCTCGCCAAGAGATATAATCTTCTCTAACCATTTCGATTTACAGGAACGACACTCGCTAATCATTTTACCCTCCTAGACAATATATTACTCTCACTAGAATAGTTGGCTGCATCCCAAGGAAAACTCTCACCCTTCTGCCATCTTAGCCAGCGACTTACATCCTCTTTAACCATCATCTCAACCAATTGGTTAAACCTTATCTTAGGTTTCCATCCCAAAACTTTCTTTGCCTTGGAATAATCACCTTTTAACATACTAACATCTGAAGGTCTAATAAATTGCTCGTCAATCCTAACATACTTCTGCCAATCTAGCCCCACTACATTGAATGCTTTTTCTACAAACTCTTCAATGGTATGTGTCTCGTTGGTGGCGATAACATAATCATCGGGGTTCTCCTGCTGAAGTATAAGGTACATTGCCTCGCAATAATCGCTAGAATGACCCCAGTCTCTAGAGGCATACAGGTTCCCCAACCTCAGTTCTTGTTCCAATCCCAATGATATTTTAGCGACAGCATTGGTTATTTTGCGAGTAACAAATTCAAGACCCCGTAGTGGACTATTATAAAGAAGTATTTGCCCTACACCTGCATGGTAAGTTCCGCTAGTTGTAGCCAAATCATAAAACCACCATTCCTTAGCTTCTATACGCCTATTACGTTTTACTTCACCTAATGGCTTAATAAGATGTTGCCCATATTGGTTCTTATTAAACTCTTGCGATGCATTTATATTTAGACTATAGTATTTGCCTCTTTCACTCGGCTTTCTGTCCACATTCAAAATAACTCTTTGCCCCGTTGTCCCTTGCACAAGAACCCAAAGACCTAGTGCCAATACCGCAGAATTGGTTTTAAAGTTCTTAAACTCATATTTACAATGCCCTGCTTGCAATCCATCTCCACTATTATATCCTTCCAGAAATGCCTTCCATATTTGAACATCGGCATTCAAGATTATTTGAGGAATCCTTTTCTTGCGTGATTTCGTATAACACTCATCATTAACCATTTTAGTAAACCATGAGGCACCCACAAGGTCAAGTTGTATAACTTTATTATTCTTATTCCATCCACTAAGACCAAACCATTGCCTTGAAGTACCCCCCGTAACCTTTTGCCAAACTTCAGCTACTATACCAACTAATTCTTGACTTTTATTAGTAAACCTAAGATGCCCCTTAGATGCAGACCCATCCGCTACCAAAATCCCCATTAGCCATGCTATTTCCCTAGACACAGAGGTTATCCCTAACGGCTTAGGCAGGCTTACTGTTTCTATTTCTGTTCCCTTACCCGCCTGTTGAGCAAGAATGCCATTACTATTATTACATATCTTATGATTACGAGTTAGCATTATTGCCCCACCCCTAGCCTCTACATCCACCACTATCTTACTTGCTTTATACTTTGTTATCGCTTCTACTTCTGTGAATCCATCCTTATCCCAAATCTCCAAGTCTTGAATACGCTCGGTTATTTTACTTGTCACTTTACAATTACCCACCACTTCACCAATGGGGAGGATGTCAATTATCTGATTCCTTCTAATAATTACTGGGGTCTCATAAACTAAACTCTCGTGATTAAAGAGTATCCCATTACAAGCAAAAATTCCGTAGGCATCCCGATACATTCTGGTCATCCAATAACCATAGAGCTTGGCTGCTGCGTAAGGGCTTGCTGGGCGAAATGGTGTATCCTCAATTTGCTGCTCTTTATCAACATGCCCATAAAGTTCGCTGGTTGCTGCGTTGTAAATCTTAATATGAGGATTTATCTTCCTAACAGCTTCTAAGAGCCTAGCGACCCCTAGCCCTGTAATATCGCCAGTGCTAACAGGTTGCTCGAAAGATGTCGGAACAAAGCTCTGAGAAGCTAAATGGTATATCTCGTCAGGCTCACAAGCCTTTACTGCCTCAAATACTGACGAGGTATCAGTTATATCAACAGAAACCAACTTGACCTTATTGAACACGCCTAAATATTGCAACCTCCAAAAGTTGGGCGTTGACAATCGCCGATAAGTACCAAACACCTCATAACCCTTATCCAATAGAAACTTGGTTAGATAAGCTCCATCCTGCCCTGTTAAACCTGTTATTAACGCACGCTTTGTCATTTACATTACACCTCCGTTAAATTAAATACTCCCTGACTACATCTCTGTGCTGCTATCTCGCAATACTTCTCCTCTATCTCTATGCCTATGCACTTGCGGTTTAGCTCCTTGGGCACAAGTCTCTCGATCTGCTGGTTGTCCTGTCTTAATGTATATTTTGCACCAAGGATAGTTTTCAGGATATGGCTTCTTGACAGCATTGGAGCAACTAAAGCACAGATTATGGTTTAGTTCCCACCTCTCTGGATAGCACGAACGGTTTTCAGCCATAACCGCAGTTGCTATTGAATCTTGCTCTGCCTTAACCTTTATCCGCTCCGCTAGTATTTCGTTCCTGACATTGTTAGCAGAAACCCTTAACTCGTGCCACGCAAACACTCCATACCAGCGATACTCAGAACTAATAGGAACATTTCTTGCACATAGTTTCTTTGCAGCCTTTTTGTCTTCAAGCCACCCAAGTAGGCTATCTACCATATACTCCCAGTGTTCAAGAGTCATCTTGTCTCCGTAGGTCATGCAAGACTTAACAGTTGTCTCAGCTAACCATGATGCTATGAAGCCAGGGGTAGGATTAGGGTAGCGAGGAAACTTGGAATGGAATGGGTGTTGACACTCCTGTAGGAATGTAGCCCATATATGCATCAAACTTTCGACCTCGTCCTCAGCTTTCTCTTTCCTCTCAAAGTCCCAAGGGAAGACTGCTTCATACCTTCTAGTCATAGTATCTCCCGACAATCCCCATGATATATCGTTACCCATTCATCTTGATAATAAGGGTTCATTTCACCACCTCCGTAATTAATTCTTGTAGGGTTTTTGCATTATCGTCCCACGAAAAAACAGATTTTACCATCTCCCTCGCATTCTTGCCCATATCTCTAGAGAGTTTAGGGTTTTTAAGAATCTCCACAGTCCTTTGAGCTAACGCATCAATATCCCCATAAGGAACTAAAAACCCAGTTTCGCCATCAATGACATCTTCTTCATTTGTAGTACCCTCAAATGTTATGCCAGGAATTTCGCAGGCAGCACCTTCTACCAAGGGCATATGGGCACCCGCTGGATATATGCTTGGTTGAATAACCACCTTAGCCAACGAATAATAATAAGGTAAATCCTCTTCCTTGATAGGTGGTAGGAATTCTATATGCGAAGCCACCCCCAAACTTTGAGCAATCCTTGTCAACTCAACTTGTCCCCTTTCATTTTTATGCGGATTTAATATTAGTAGACGACAATTAGGAACCTCCTTAACAATCTTGGGCATAGTTTCCATTAAAAGCAGTGTCCCCTTAGCAGGGCTGAGATTGGAAGATGAATGAATAATAACCTCGTAATCAGAATAGGCATGTTCTAATTCTGGATTATGTTTTTTCGAGAAGAACACACTGTCAATACCAACATACACTATTACAGATGACCTTCCGTATATCTCTCGGAGGCGAGTGGCATTAAACTTGTCTATAGCAATAAGATAACCACCCTTTTTCTTAGTTCTTTGGTCATACATCAAAGCTATAGGCTTACCGATATTTGCCAATATTCTCTGTATCATAGGACGACCTTTTCTGAAACTAGGTGAATACAGCCAAACATTAGGCTCCAAGCACATATAAATGATTTTCTTGTTCAACCTAGAAGCAATGAAATCTGTATTGATAGAAATAACTACATCATATTTTACTAGCAGTGGTTTAAGTTTTCTAATATTTGCCCAAACATAATAAGGGTAAAATAAAGTGTATCTTAAACTATCTGCCCCAACACTAGAGAACTCTATAACCTTTAAATCAGCTTTGTTGAATATTTCCTTACATTCAGCAGATGCTTTGGTTACAAATATATCCACCTCGCACTTTTGCCTCAATCTCCTACCAAGTTCAAGAATATATTTGTTCCCCCCATTCCAGTAGAGGAGATTTTCAACCAACCAAGCAATCTTCAATTAACTTAGCCCCCTTATCGGCATTTTGGAACATAGTATATTGCCAGCAAAAATGTGCTTAACCAACTCACCGCAAGTTGTCTCCTTTACTCGCTCTTTCCTTTCATCCACCAGATAAATATATTGAAAACCCGCTGTCCTAAGCAACTTCCATAAATCTTCAGTGTTATATCCCACCATCCCGTCACGCTGTGGGGAACATTCCACCAACAGTTTCACATGTTTTGCTTGAAGTAGCCTTTTAGCACCATGCAACACCGCCAATTCATTGCCCTCTGTGTCTGTTTTGATAAAATCCACGCTACCTTTTATCACGCTATCCAAACTGACAGTATCCACTTCAATAGTTTCGCTTTGACCTTGAGTCCAATTTGGCACAAGGCTGTGCTGGTCAGACTGGAACTTGGACACATGCAACTCTGCTTTGCCATCAGTATCGCTAACCGCTTCCCGCATAGGCTCTACATTCTTTAAGTCATTTAGTCGTATATTCTGCAATAGGTCATCAAAATTATCTTCCTCTGGCTCAAAAGCCAAAACTTTGCCACCCTGCCCCACTAATCTACCAGCAAGCACAGTGTAATAACCGATGTTTGCCCCGACATCCACTACTCGCATACCTGGCTTCACCAGTTTCTTAAAAAGAGCAGTGGTTTGTGGCTCATACTCACCGTCATATATCAACTCTTGGGCAACGCTTCCCACATCCTGATGCTTCCCCATATGGACATACAGTTTGCAGTCGTTTATAAAAACAATCCTCTCTTGAGCAGTAGTAAGCCTCCCCACTATAAATCTGTATATTGCGGCTATCCAACTGATTCTCCCAAAGCCCCTCTTAGACAAGGGCTTCACAACATATACCCTCAAGATGTTATAAATCAACTCTTTCATTCTGTTTTCCCTTAATGGCTTCCTCTAGTATTGTTTCTAGTTGATGGGCTACCTTTTCGCAACTATGAACCTGCTTCACATAGTTCAAGCCGTTAATTCCAATCTTCTGTATAACTTCAGGATTCCACAAAAGTCCCACAGCCACCCTAGCCATCTCTTTGGCATTTTCCACATACAGCACACCCTGTTTATGACCTTTAATTAATGATATTACGCCAGGTAAAGGTGTATTTACCAATGGTTTGCCACAAGCCAAGAACTGCACAGTTTTACCAGGAAATATATCTCTAGTAATATCATTCACCTCAAAGGTGTTTATGCACACATCGGCAAGGTTTATATACTTAGGCATGTCCTGATATGGCTGGAAACCAGTTATAATAACCTTGCCTTCCAATCCTGCTGTTATGATAACGCCTTCTAATAATTGGAGTTGTTCTCCATCGCCCACAATCAAAAGCCTTGCTTCAGGAAACTCTTTCAAGACGTATTTAAATTGTGGTATGAAATCATCAAGCCCACTGAAATTAAATAGCGTTCCCATAAATAACACTACCTTTTTGTCCTGTAATCCCCATTTTTCTCGCAATTCATCTACTCCATCAGTTGATGGATAAAATATATTCGTATCAACTGACATTGGGAGAACAAAGGTCGTTTCCTCTTTTGCTCCTAATCCCACCATATATTCTGATAATTTTCGTGTAAGCGTCAAAGCCATATCTACATTGGAATACACCTTCTTTTCAAGCATCTTTGTAATTGGGCGAAAAGCAGAATATGCCACCAATTTATTGAGTACATCCAATGACCTAAATACAATTGGAATATTAAACTTCCTTGCTAGATAGACAGCTTGCAATCCATTAGTTGGCACAGAATATAAAACGATAGCATCAATGTTTTTTTCTTTAAGCACCTTTTTTATAGCAAAATAATGAGACACAAATGCCGACAACCGACTCAATCCAACTATTTTTATAAAGCGAGGTCTTATCAAATGCACTATCGCTTCAGGAAATACTCTAGAAACATCAACCTCCTTCTGGCTATCTACACCCTTTTCCCACATGCTTTCATAATCTATTGCGTAGACATTATGCCCTCTTATCGACATAGCCTCAGCAAGTATATGCACATCATATACCACTTTGCGAATCCAATCGACCTCATGAATGAAAAGGATATTCATACTAACACCAACTTATCGTACTTGCGTTTTTTGCTATGTTTTGTATTTAAAAACTGTTCCCAAGTCATCCCATAAAATATATGATGCTGATTAACCCATTGAGCCAAAGCAATATACTTCCAATCATTGGGTTTGTGGCTGTATCTTTGGATATAAGCTCTTTGCCCATTATCCCTAAGAAAGTTCAGCCTATCCAAATCTTCTTGAAAGGTTGTGTTATATCCCACTAACACATACCAAAGATTAGAATTTATTCCTCCTTCTTTCAGTAATTTGAGAGCCTTATTAACTGATTTATAATAAGAGGGACTATCAAAGGCAAACCGAAATTCTTTATGACTAAATGTTTTCATAATTTTAACAATATCAGGTGTCAATCGCTTATGATCTAAACCTTGATTGTAGTCAAGTTTAATATTATTTTCACGAGATTGCTTGGCATTAAGTGCAAAATGTTCTGGCGATGCTAATATATTATTGTCAAGGCATATTACTAATCTCGCTTTACCATCCCACAAAGTCAAAACATCAGAACGAATACGAAATTTGCCTTCTTTAATCGGTACAACACAAAATGGGCATTTATTCGGACAACCTAATGTTGTAAAACCGAAATTTAAATGTGGCTCAATTTCATCTATCTCAGGTGGTAATACTGTAGTTAAATCAAACCCAGTCCCACCACAAATAGCACCCTGCGGAACTACATCTTTCTTTGTATAATCAAAAATGCTCGAAACATAAACCTTGTCATAGTGATTTAGCGCAAAGTAATTTTCCACAGAATCTCCTAGCATTTCGTAATATATACGTATCTTTTCTAATGCTAGATTCTTATATTTTGGTTCTAGGTTTAATAGACCGATATTCATTTCCCCTCAATATCCCTAGACGTTAACCCTTCATTCCAATAGAGTTGATTTAATTGATTGCTATTCATTTTTACCCAACGAATGTATGTCCATAGACGTTCATAAATATAATAACCAATTACAGATAAGCCATGATAAACACCTGTGATGAGACCCATCTGTATAAAATCACGAGTAAATATCCAAGTTAAAGTCGCTAATAATATTATACCCATCGTTCTATAGCCAAAAGCCTTTATCAATGACCTCTGGTGACTATCCTTTTTTACACTCATAGATTCCTTAAGAAAACGCTTTATCATCATTTAATTAGTATCTCCTAATTTTTATTTCCTAACATTCCCTAAAAGCATAGCCATACCTTTAGCCAAAACCTTCACATCCCCGATAGACCTTATTCGAGATAATCGTTGCCATATATAAGAAGGTCTTAAATAAAATTCTTTGTAAGCCCGACTTGCCCAATATTTAATTTCTTCCCTATTAAGTGCCCCTCCATCAAATACTGGTGCAACTTGATTGCCTGTACCAGCATAAACAAAGTTATCCCAAGGAACATCTTCTTCATTGCTATCCATATAATATTCATAGAGTTTGGTTTTAGGAAACGGAGTAGTAATAGAAAACTGTGCATAGTCCAACTTTAATTCTTTGGCAAAGTCTATTGTTTGTCTTATAGTTTCTAGGGTTTCATTTGGTGAACCTACCATAAAGTACCCTATGGTTTGTATACCAACCTCTCTCGTTAATCTTACACCTTCTCGTACTTGTTCTAATGTTATATCTTTGTCAATAATGTCCAAAATGTCCTGTGAAGCTGACTCTACCCCATATGCAATAGAATAACAGCCAGCCTTTTTCATACACTTCAACAATTCTCTATCGACTAAATTGGCTCTTGTTTCACAAGTCCAGCATACTTTTAACCCCCGTCTTAATATTTCATCGGTTATCCCATAGACTCTCTTTGTATCAAGTGTAAACACATCATCATAAAAAGCGATTTCTTTTGCACCAAATCTCTTTATATAATACTCAACCTCATCAACAACACGCATTGGACTCTGTGACCTGAACTTGTTACCGAATACTGCCTTAGAACAAAATGAGCAATGATACGGACAGCCTCGGCTGGTTATCATTGCTATAAATGGTAGTGCTCTACCATGTGGAGGGTGGGGTTTGTATTCTTGCCACGGAAGTAGATGATATGCTAAGTAAGGTAGGGAGTCCATATCTACATCTTGCCTTGTGCCAGAGTGTAATACATTCTCACCTTCTTCAAAATAGATACCTCGAACAGAACCAATTGGTTTTGCGGGGTTTTGTTCTCGTAATACCTTGAGGGCTTCAGGGAGAGTTTCATCTCCTTCCCCTCTTACTATTATATCAATATCTGAGGTGATTATAAAGGTTTCTTGGGGCAATAATGTTGAATGTACACCTCCTAATATTATAATTAGGTCAGGATAATCCCTCTTAAGATAATGAGCGATGCCCAATGCTGTATTTATGGTAGGAGTCATAGCAGTAATCCCCACTACATCAGCCTTTACTACCAAGTGAGCTACATCCTCCAACCGCAACACATTAGCATCTATAATACTTACCTCATACCCTTCCCTTTCAAGAATAGCACCCAGCAATGCCAAACCCATCGGAGGTTGTGGGTATTTCGTGTACTGTGGTGGATTTATTAAAACTACTTTTTGCATTTTAACTCCATAACGCTTTAAGAGCATCTATTAGCCGCTATTTCGCAATACTTCTCCTCTATCTCTATGCCTAACCGATTCCCTTGTTATTCCTACCTTCATACAAGTGATAATACCTACTGCTTCCCAATAATTATCAACTACTATGAAACTCTGAGGTGGTATGAAGTTATAAATTGTGCTATTTTCCCTTACCATAATCACTGGGATTCCTTGCTCCAAACAAGCCCTGTGTGGCTTTCCATAGCATCCATATGGTGACACCATCACATCAATATCATCGACTGATAAACCACTGCTAGACATTCTCGGTGCTCTATTAAGTCCTTTCAGAACACAATGTAGGTGGCAGAATGAAATAGCCTCTGGTGCTATTCTTGGGTCAACCACTTCACTCATAATGTTGTACAACTCTGTATCTTCTGGCGATGTATTCTCTAGTGGTGCGTGGGCAACTGGCTTATTCAAAGAAGTAGCTATCAACTTTGATGCTTTAGCTTCTACACCACCCCAAGGATTGACCCCACCAGTTCGGTAATAAGCCAATGCTATATCTCTTGGCACTTCAATAGGCGTATGAATAGCAAGGGCATCAAAATGCACTTTGCTTACTTGATAGGTTAATTCTTCCCAACCAAAAACTTCTCCAGTAGCAGCCTCATTATCAAACTTGGCAATCATCTGAAGTGGGGTTTGCAACTCTATGATATCCGCATCAATGCCAATCGTTACCCTAGCTACCGAGACAGCCTTTATAGTATCATTTCTAATGGGATAATTCACTGCCACCAGTATCTTGTTTTGAAGGGGTTGCTTCAAAGAAAATTCACCCATTAGAAAACGGTCAAGGATTGACCCTTCAACATAGAATACATTATCAGGCATTTCATTTATATCTGATGCGTTTACCACATTAGGATGTGTGACAAGCGTATCGCTTAACGATGCCAACAACTTGCAAACAGGGTTAGCATCACCAGCATGACCACCAATCTCAGCACCAATACCTGTAGGAACTATTAAAACAATGTTCATAGCACACCCCTTTCGATTATAGTAGATTTATATTCTTTCGCCTCGAAGAATTTCACTGAAAAATCTTCTGTGAGTTTAGTATCATAATCCTTACAGGAGAAGATATTTAAAAAGACAATGCCCAGTAGGTCAAGGGTGTGGATAGTAATATTGCTAGTTAGAATAAATTGAATAGCTGTAGTCCCTTTCGTTTTGGGGTTCGTTTGCCTTTTCCATTTAGGTAAACGGTAATCATCCCAGAAATATAAATCCTCTGGCTTAATATCTATCAATTCACAAAGTTGCAAGCAGTAAGATTGAATGTCTCTCCGATTAAACTTCGTAACATTACAGCCATTCATATCTAAAATTAGTTCTATTCCATATCTCATATAGTTACCCATTCATCTTGATAATATGGTTTCATCTATACCTTCCTTGATGCTTTTAATTGGTTTACTTTACTTATTATTCTCTGACGCTCATCACAAATTATTGGTGGTTTCGCTAAATTGGAAGCCTCACATAATATCTCGCTCAACACCCGCCCATCCAAATCATCGGGTAAGGGAACATTCATAAGTTTCAAAATAGTAGGGGTTACATCATATATACTTGAAGTATCAATCCTGCCTTTCGGTTCAATGCCATTCCCATAAGCCATGAACATTCCCTGGGGGATATGATAGCCTGATATAGCATAATCCATCCATACTGACTCCCCAAAAGCCCTTGGATAATACTTGCTACTACCCCACTCAATTGCTATATCAGGAGCTAAATTCGCATATTGCCCCCAATATACTTCTTCTTTCTTAAAGGAATTAAAACCAGATGAACTTAGTTTTCTCATAATTTCATCTCTCAGACATTCTTTATATTGCCCAACAATAAAAATTCCACCAGATGCCGTACCCATCGCATAGGCTCTTGTTTTACTCCAATCCACATTATGGTATAGATTAAAGGCATCATCCTTGGCTTCACCACTAGTGTTTATCCTATCAGCAACACCCTGTGGAAGTATCTTTATTATATTATGAACAAGTTGTGGGCTTAAACGTGCTAATAACAAATCTCTAATACTTCGTAGATGTTTATTTACATTCCCACTATTCATATTATGCTTGAACCCTAGATAACCATTTTCTTCCAACCACTTATTTAGAACAAAACCACCATAACAAGCACCAAAACCATGATCGGATGTTATAACAATGTTTGTATCAGATGGTAGTTCTAATATCAGTTCGCCTATAGCACTATCTATTTTCTTATAAGTGTCTTTTATTACATTCTTGTATTTGCTACACACAATATGCTTTGGATGACTTTCATCCATATATTTCCAGAAGTAATGTTGTATCACATCTGACATAAGAAACACACAAGCAAAAAAATCACTTGGGTAATTTTTTATCAAATGCTTCGCAGCTAGAACTCTCTTTCTTAATACCTCATTAGAGTTCTTTAAACACTTCTCCTCTTGGTTATAAAGTGCTAAAAGCACACTGGCAGTTATTTCGTAACCACCGACTACTTGATTAAGTTCGCTCTTCAATTCGGGTGGATATGTATACTTGACCCCAACTGTTTCTGGAGCACCAAGTCCACAAACCATAAACCCATCTACTTTATGTGGCGGATAGGTTATAGGCAAATTTAATAGACCCACCCTCTTGCCATAGTTGTTTAGTATTTTCCATAGTGACATAGTATGATAGTCAGTTGAATCCACTACACTTGATCTTGTTCCATTCAAGTCAAGGCTCAAAAAATCATACATGCCTAACTTACCAGGATTTTTGCCTGTAAACATACAAGCCCAAGCTGGACAAGTCATAGGTGGCACTGTTGATAGCATATCACCATAAACTCCCCCTTCCATAATCCGTTTTAAGGTAGGCAACTCTTCTTTCCATTGTTCTACCAATGAAAGAGTACCACCATCTATGCCAAACATAGCCACTTTATCCATTCCTCACTCCTTTGAGCGTAACAACAAGAACATAGATAGTTACTATGCAATGGGCACCAAGCCAAGCATAACTAATACCTATTATGCCTGTTGTGGGTATAACTAGATAGCTAACCACAAGCACGCCTATGGTTACGAATCCCCATATTGCCACTAGTTCCTTTATTCTATTTGTGACTCGTAGGATGCTGGTGTAGATAAGGGTGATGCTTAATGGTAAGCTGGAGATAGCTAAAACCCATAGCAAGTATAGGGCATTTGCCGAGTAGTTCTGCCCAAAGGCAAGTAGTAACCATTTGCCACCCAAGACAAGAAGGATAACCGCTGGAATTAATAACAAGAAGGTAAATTTTAAGGCTTTTATGGTATTCTCCCTTAATTTGTCCTCAAAGTGGGAGCCTTCAGCAAATAGTGATAGGGCTATGCCATTAGGAATAGCAGAGAGTGCAGTGGCAATCGTCCAAGCTATATAGAAGTAGGCATTTTGTTCTGCTCCAAGAAGGTTAATTACTATGATTGGCAACGCCAAGATAGGAGTTGCCATGAAAAGGTAAACCAAGTAGTTGCCAGATGAATATGACCATATATCTTTAATCAGGTTTAGCTTTAATATAGGTATCGGCTTGTAGTGTCTCTGAACCTTGGGCATAAATATGAAGAGGGAAACAAATAGGGAAATCCCAAAAGCTACACCCCATGAGCCGACTATGCCAAAAGAATGGAGAAGTAGGACAAAGGGAATAGGCAAGAGAACCTTGATGAAGGAGGCAATGGTATTGTGGCATAGCACAAAGCCAGCTTTTCGCCTAGCAATGAAAACATTGCCTACTAGAATTGATAATGTTAATATTAATACGAGAATGATAAAGGTTGCCGAAAAGATAGTATTTTCCTTAATTAAGGCTAAGGCTGGAGACCAAAATTCCACACTAGCAAGAAAAATACCAGCTACTACTAAGCTAGTGAGACCGCACAAGGTAAGACAGGAGTTTATTAATTCTTGAGGTTTCTCAGCTTGAGGTAAGAAGCGAACAAGCGAGGCATTGAAGCCAAGTAAACTCAAAGTGGCTATGAGACTAGCAGCAGATATGATGGCTACACTATAACCTACAGTAGTTTCAGTATAGAATCTAGCAACCACCATCCAGAATAGAAGACTAAGGAGACCGACAACAACGGTGTTAACTATGAGGTAAATGGCATTCCTGTAAAGGGGAGTAGCCAAAAACTGTTTTAACCGCTGTCTAGAGGTGATTATTTTTACAGCCTCGGTAATTGTCTCGAAGATATGAAGGTTAGACATTCTCAACCTTCCCCCTTCAATGATTCCTTGGCATTAAATAGTCCATCTTTAACCCCTTTATAGAAGCTGAGGAGTACCTTTGGGCAATGATGCCATATCAGGTAATAGGCAGTGGACAGCCAGAAATGCACAGCAAAGAATTGAATTAGAAAACAGCGATATTGCCACTGCGTAGCATACTTTTTCATAAATCGAAAAAGGTCTCTATAGCCTTTGTATTGCAAAACTCCATCCATTCTCTTTGTTGAGCGAAATTTGTGCCAGACCTTGGCTCTAAGGACATAAACAACCTTATAGCCAGCTTCCTTGACTCTAATGAAATACTCAATGGGTTCAAAACCGAAAAATTCATCAGTAAGCAAGCCAATGTTTTTTACGCTCCTTCTCTTAAAAAAAGAGCACCAAAAGCCAATATGCTCCACCTCTTTAATTGAGTCGTATTGCCCCCTATGAATATCTTTTCTTCTAAAAATCTTTTGCCTTATTACTTTTATTATTAGCCCTAAAGTTAGATAATAATCCATTTTCCACAGGTCAACTTTATCCTCGCCAAAGTGCAATCGGTCAGGCTCATCATAATGATAAACCATAGCCGAAGCTATACCGATAGCTGAGTCATCCCCAACTACCTTTACCATCTCAGTAAGAAACTCTGAGTCAACTATGATATCATTATCCAGCATCAATAGATAATCAGCATCGGAATTGTCCAAGAAATACCTCATGCCAATGTTAAAACCGCCACCAGCACCATAGTTCTTGTCATTCTTAATTAGATGAATGTAATCCCCAAACTGCTCTTCCAACACTTGGGTATCATTTCCCTCAGAACCATTGTCAATTACTATTACCTCGTAATTAGGATAGGTTATCTTCTTGAGAGACTCCAAACATTCTATGGTGTCCTCAAGCCCATTCCAGTTGAGGATTATTATAGAAACCTTGGTCGGTGACATCTTAATTATTTCTGGACGAGTTCTTGGAATTATGGCACTCTTCACTTATGCCTCCTTAACAATATATCCCGCTGGTGTGTTAGTCCATGAGAATGTCTTGATTTTAACTCTTGGCTTATCAGAGAAGAACTCATCTACAGCTTTGGTCTCTCCTGCCCAGTCAGGGATAGAATATTCATCAAACAACATTATTCCACCACGAGATAAGATAGACCATAGATTCTCTAATGCAACTTTTGTTGGTTTATACAAATCACAATCAAAGTGTATCAAGGAAAAGCGTACCCCAGGATTTTCCTTGGTGAATGACACTGCCGTTTCTTCGATGTTCCCTACGACCAGTTTCACTCGTGGCTTCCAAGGGATAAACCTATCTGCATCGAAGATAGCAATTGCATCCTTCAATTCCTCATAATATTTTTCGGGAGAAAACCCACCGTCATGTTTATTTACTGATGCAACTTCCTGCCCATCTTCTGGAGAAAGTCCCTGAAAGCCTTTCCAATTATCAAACCCATAGACAGTCTTAGTGCGGTCTCCTATACAATAAGTCTCCAATAAGTTAGCCCATGTCATAAGCCCTAATCCACGGAAGACTCCCAACTCCGCAATATCTCCAGGCACTTCTAGTGTTTTTTTAAACAGTTCGGCGTGTGCCAAGAATCTTTTCAACATCTGTCGGCGGGCAAGTACAGGAAATAATATTACCGCATCCAAAGGGCTAATCTTGTATTTCTTGCAATGGTCACTTATCCTATCTTCTATCTCTGAATCTATTCCTGTCTTCTTAAAGCCATCAAATTCTTTCATATTTTTGCACTTCCTTTTCTCAGATTGAAAATTTCATATGCATCAAGGGGTTTCTGTTTACCAATATATGGCATAATAAATGCATTTATGAACTCTTTGTCTTCCCCACACAAACATCTAGGACATTTACCATCAAACAAATTATTGGTTAATAGGGCATTACGTGCATCTGTGATGGTTATATCACATATATTACCAAGACTAAATTGTAGAAAATTACATGGCAATATCTGTCCATCTGTACTTATTGCCATAAACTCAGTCCCAGCAGGACAATGGTCTTGATCACTAGTAAAGATATCTCGATTAATCATTAGTTGCCCATTTTTCAAGTTTGGGCTGGTTTGTCTCAGTATCTTAATATATACTGAATCCGATGGATGTAAAAGATATTCCCTATTGCCATCCCATTTACCTGTAGGTTCAGCTATTTGCACATCCATACGTATTCCTTTATTTTTAGCATATCCATATGCCTTGTGGAATCCTTCTGAATAAAGAGATTGATGAGTTACAATAATTGAAATTGAAGCTAGAAGCCCTACATCTAATACCTCATCAATTGCCTTTGTAACCCTCTTATAAGATTCAGGTAGCCTTTTGCTGTCATGTTCATCTTCTATCCCAGAGTCTAAACTAAATGCTATTTTATCAACCTTCATATCCTTGAGCCATTGAATTCTTTCATATGACATATCCCATCCATTTGTTACAACATTTATATAGACTTCATCAGAGTGAAACATACGAAGTATAGCCTCCAGTCGATCAAGGTCAGAAACAGGTTCACCTCCTTGCAAAACATAATGGTATACGCCCATTTCGTATGTCTCGTTCATAGCTCTACACAATATGCTTAATTCAACAGGCTCCACGTAAGCAAAAGTATCTGCATAGCAACACGCACATTTCATATTGCACAATGAGGTCACGTCTATCGAAATAGTCCTTAGATTCCCACTCTTATGTGCCCTCTGGCGTTTATGCAGTTTTGGTTTTTTAGCATACATTTTCGGCAACCTTAATCTGTTTTCCCTTAATAGATTCCTGCAATATGACCTCCATTAGTTGATGGTAGTTGACTTAGAAAGATATTTAAACCAGTCCTCAGTAGCACTCTTAATTTTTCTAGGTGTCCAGACTGGGGCTGCTCTCCACCACTCAAGATGTTCCAACATCACATTGACACCTTCCTCAAAAGATACCGTAGGTTTCCAGCCTACCAACTTTTTAATTTTGGTTATATCGGCGCAAGTGCAATCTGGTTCACCTGGGCGTTTTGGTATATGAATCACATCACCACCTAATAATTCAACTAAGTAATTAACACTATAAGGCTTACCACATCCCACATTAAGAACCTCATTAGTTATATCTGATTCAGCAGCCATAACTAAGGCATTTGCCACATCAGTTACAAATGTAAAATCCCTAGTTTGATTCCCATCACCAACAACAGTAAAGGGCTTATTATTAAGTTTCTGAGCCAAGAATACACCAAAGACTGCACCATAAGCCCCTGAAGTACGAGAGCGAAGTCCAAAAACATTAAAAAATCGTAGGGATACAATCCCAAGCCCATAAACTTTACCCCAATGTAGTACATATTGTTCGCCAATATATTTTGTTAGGGCATAAGGATATTCTGGTTTGATATCTGCTGTCTCTGGTGTGGGAATAATATCTGGAAATCCATAACAAGATGAGGAAGCAACATAAATAAATCGCTTCACACCAGCTAGACGAGATGCCTCTAGCGCATTAACTGTGCCATCAACATTAGCTCGATGATATTTTAATGGTTGTTTAATAGATGGTACTATATCGGCTAATGCAGCTAAATGAAAAACCCAATCAACATCACGAAAATAGTTCTGTATGGCTATATTGGTGATATCTACTTGCTCCCAACTAAAGTGAGGATGACTTCTACATTGAGCTAAGTTTCTAATATTACCCGTACAAAAATTATCCAAAACAATAACCTGATGCCCATCCTTCAATAAGCGATCAACAACATGGCTTCCGATAAACCCTGCTCCTCCAGTGACTAAACACTTCATGCTTTATCTCCCTTCTCTATAATTTTTCAATCAATAGGATATTCATAACTCTATATCACTCTCTACTTCATTGCCCCAACAATCCCAGCCCTCAACTTTTTGGCGAGCAAAGAGTTCTATGCGAGTTAAGTCGCCCATTAATTCAACAATCCTACCTCTTACTTCGTCTGGCTTTCGGGAATGATTCATTGCTGGAGTTATAACTAATTGTGGCACACTTGCCGATACTCTATGAGGCTTCCCCTTTGTAGCAAGTAAGCATATTTCGGCATTCGCTCTAGTCCAATAACCTGTACCGAAACGCCAGCCTAAACCACTCTTATTTTGCTTAACCCATGTGAAAGCCACTGTTTTGTAAATAAAACCCCAAGCCTCAATCAAGTGTAATGCCCTTTCAAGCATAGGGTATGTAGCCCACATGAATAAAGCACTATTATTATCAACGATAGATGAAATAGGTAGGCTGATTAAATCCTCCATTCTCATACAAGGGTAATGCACATCAGGGTTTCTCCATACAGTAGTACCCTACCGAAACTTTTTACCATCAGATGGAATAGAATAAGTTTCAAATTTCCACGGTGGATCAGCATATATTATCTGGTATTTCTTCATTTAGTGTCCTATTCTATAATTTTTTTCAATCAACTTGAAACAATCCTCAACCGATGTTAGCTTCATCTTAGTTGCTTCTATTACTCTTGAGAAGTTCAAGCTACTATGCATAGGTCTTGGTTCTATAAAGTTAAAATCGTTGATTGATTTTTTCTCAATAAGTGCCAAGTCCTGTTTGAAATATTCAGCAAGTCTTTGAGATAATTCATATCTAGTAGCAGTTTCTAATCCACCTAGATTGAATATACCGTAGTGTTCCCCATTTACCAAACTGTCTAAGGCATACACTACATCCCTAACAAAAATAGGAGAGAGTAAACTATCAGTAGCAGAAAGTATGGTTTCACGCCTCATTAATGATTCCAGCCAAGAAGTAAATAGCGTTTTATCTCCCATTTTCACACCATAAACCTTGGATAGTCTAAGGATAATATATTTACTAAAGTGCTTTGTGATATAGTTTTCAACTTCTACTTTCTGCTTGCCATATTCAGTAGTAGGAGCAGAAGCATCTGATTCAGTAAAGTCTTTTTTACTGCCGTTATACACCATATCTGTTGATAAATAGACTGGGACAACATTGGTGTGGGCGAATTTCTCTAAAAGACTAATAGTATTAGTTACATTAATCTTGTAGGCTGAGTTGTGATTGGTTTTACACTGGTCTATATCGCTCACTCCATGACAAAAGAATATATGAGTCAAGTTCTTTAGTCCTAATATGCGAGAGAAGTTTGGTTCTTTAAAGTCTAGTTTAATCCCATTTATATCACATCCCTTAAAGGTTCGAGAATAATATGTACCCCTAACATCTATTGCTTCATTACTAAAGTAATTGTAGAGATGATTACCGATAAATCCCGATGCTCCAACAACTAAGTATATTCCCCTCATTATTCCTGACACTCCTTTTTATGGCAGCCAACCGCTATTAGGTAATGTGTCATTGGAGCAAAACCAGTATGAACTACTTCATCATTCTGTGAGAACATAAATACATTATAAAAGTATTTACCCATTAACCTTTCTAGCATTGGAGCAGAATATTCATTCACATGAGCATCACGAACTTCAGGAGAAGAATGATGCATAGCTAAAAGATTTGGTGTTCCTATCACAGCAATCCCGAACTGTGACAAATTCTTACACATAGTCTCCATAAATTTACCTTCATTATGTGCAAAGGTGTGCTCAATTACATCAAAGGCAACTACTGCATCATACTTCCCATATTTTTTACCAAGGAAATTATCGAAGCGCAGGTAGATATTCTCTCTAATATGCTCTATACCAGAATGACCTAGTGCCTCTTTATCAAAATCAACACCTAAGACATATTTTGCATTTTCAGCAAGAACAAGCGTGTAAAACCCATCACTGCATCCTAGCTCTAGGATATCTTTACCATCTCCAATCATTTTCTGGGCAAACTTGTATCTTGCCATTCCAAAAAGTAGCCTGCGTGGAGACCTATTTAATTGACAGGAGGTATGTGCTCCAATTGTAAAACAGAGGGACTTCTGACTAGCACCATATTTCTCCCAAACCCCTTGTTCATCCAAATCTTTATCTTTCATTATTACTTTTTCCCGCATCCCAATACGAATAAATAGTGTGACATTGGATAAAATCCCGTATGGACAACTTCATCATTCATACTAAACAAAAAGGCATTTTTAAAGTGTTCCCTTACTGTATCCCTAAGCCTTTCAGCACTAAATAAATTTACATGTCCTATCTTGCTTGGTTCAGAACTATACTGAGAAGCCATAATATTGGGTGTGCCAATAATACAATAACCATCATCATCTAAATTACTGGTCAATGTTTGGAAAAAGATTTTTTCTTCCTCTTTATGAATGTGCTCAACAACATCCAGTGTAACCACTACATTAAATTTGCCATAATGCTTTCCCAAAAAATCATCATGTTGAAAAACTATATTACTATTATCTTTCTCTAAATTGGATTTAGCCCATTCTATGGCATCCTTATCAGAATCTACCGCAGTAACATTATGCAAGCCACCCGATAACAAGAGTGTCCCCAATCCTTCACTACAACCCAACTCTAAAATATTTACCACAGGAGATTCACCTATAAGTCTATTTGCAAACTTATATCTAGAAAAGCTAAAGAGTAAGTGCCTTGGGACGTGCAAAAGATTGTAAGTGTAATAAGCACCTAATTCAATTCTTTGAGAACTCATGTGTTCCTTAACATTTTCCCAATTATCATCTGGATGATTTAATTCCCCCATTACCCCTTACCTCCTACCCAAGTGTATTTGCCTCAACTAATTTACAAGGCAATATCCAAGTTATTTTCTTTGTAGTCAGATGTCGAATAATAGAATGTTTCTCCTCTTCACTCAATTTATTGAGAAGTTTTAAGAAATCCCTATTGTGTCCGACAACTATGCCATTATAGACCGCAACCCATTCTTCTTTATAATCCCTAAGAAGTTCTTGGGAATGTATATCAAAATATTCATTGTCCCTTTTGTGCCGTTCAAATCCTTTCCTAAATTCATCTATGCCACCTAGAGAATTGATTAAGTTTTCCAATGCCTTAGTACTCATCTTCTTTACCATTACTTATTACCTCCTCTTACTCAAAGAATATGAAGCCATAATCTCCCAGATATCCAAACTCCTCAAACAGAAACTCCCATTCCTCCACTGAGAAAAAGCATTCACCAGTCAATACCCAGCACATCATATTAAACTTTTCTCTTTCATTGCGATATGCTTCTACGGTAATATAACTATTTCCTGTTGGTTTTTTGACTCGCTCAACTTCTTGTATTGCCTTCTTGAAATCATACAGATAAAGATTGTGTAAGGTGGTTAGTGAAATAACCAAGTCAAATAAGTTCGATTTATAAGGTAGTTCCTCTGCCTTTCCAACTTCCAGAAGTTTCTTCGTTTCTTCCTTCGCATTGTCTATAGCATATTTTGAAATATCTATCCCATGTACCACCATTCCTGGCACAACTTGCATAAGTTCATAAACTAAGAAGCCCTTTCCGCAACCAATATCAAGAACCCTGCTATATGGTTTCAAATTATAATGTTCTGCTATTTTTTCTACTACAGGTCTCCATCTTCCATCATAATGAAACCCACCATATCCAGTCTCTCTACTTCCATCCCAGTAATCGAAGTCATATTTTTTGGCAAGTTCAATTATTTCAGGTTTTTTCTCAGTCATCCTTTCTAGATAGTTTCTCTTTGTCGCCTTATGTACTGTAGTTGTGAAATCTATATAACTCATCTTAGTCTCAACTCCTTATTTCTTTTTGTGCCTATTTAGGCTTGTAATGCACTGTGGACTTCTCAAATCAAAATCTGGGCGTTTAATGCCATTTATGGTAGCTAACCATTAGAACGCCTATACCTATGCTTTATTTTAGGTTTCCTCACTTTTCACTTGGCTCCTTTTTAAACTTATAAATGTTGGGGCTTTATCAGCATAAGAATCAGCAATTGCATCAATAACCTCAATCCTGTTTCGTGGGAAATAGGATTTTATATTTAAGAACAACTCACTTAATTTCTTAATATCCAATGTATTATGTGTAGCACCTTGGTCTGGATAATCTCCATACCCAATAAGTTTTACATTCACATTCTGCTGGTCTATATCCAACTTGACCTGTTCAAAAGGTCGCTCTATCAAAAATGAAGTTATTGTATAAACATATGGTTTCAGTCCCGATAAAGCCATCCCAGCAGCTATTCCTATCATACTCTGCTCACAGATACCAAAATTAAAATATCTGTCAGGAAATTTAGACTTAAACTCCTCAACAATACCAAAACCATAATCCCCAACAAGTAATACTATTTCCTTGTCTCTTTCTGCTAATGTTACTATGCCTTCACCAAATGTTTTTCTCATTACTAAGCAACTTGCTCCTTTATAATTCTATAATCTAATATCTTTTCATTGCTAATTACTTTAGCCTTCACACAATAAACTGTAGAATATTGCTTACACACATAATCACACTTATTGCACTTACAGATAAAATACCTACCTCGTCCTTTATCCATAGCCTTTTCCTCAGTAAACTTCAGGAAACCGCCACAAAATCTACAATGATATCTCATAATTACGTTAATTCCAATCTAGCAATTGCCAACTCTTCATCATTTGGTAATCTCGCATGGAATTTTACACAGTTTTCCATAAAACTGATTCCTTTTCCTTTTACTGTATGTGCTACAACAACTTTGGGTCTATTAGATTTTACTTTTAATACTCTTTCTAACTCATCAACATCGTGACCATCCACATGAACAGAACTAAATCCAAAAGAAATAAATTTTTCTGCCAAATTCCTCAAAGATGACGCTTCATTAGTGCTGCACAAAGCCTGTAGTTCATTTTTGTCAACAATAATACATAAATTACTCAACCTATTATGCGAGGCTATCATTGCTGACTCCCAAGTTGTTCCTTCTTGGCACTCCCCATCCCCCATCAATACATAAATATTCCCTTTTTCTTTCTTAATTTTCTTTGCAAGAGCCATCCCAACAGCTATTGGCAATCCATGACCAAGGCTTCCTGTTGTGCATTCTATTCCATTCTCTACATCTATATCTGGATGAGCTTTTAATGGTGGGGTGAATCCTTTTTCCTGTAGCAATATATAATACCCTAAGCATCCATGCCCTTTACTAAGAATAATCCTGTCATCCTCACCAGTAATAGAGAATAATGTATGTAATATTTCGACAACAGAAAGCGAGGAGGCAATATGATTTATCCCTGTCTCCATTGCCATTTCTAATATTTCTCTTCTGATTTCTTTTGGTGTTTTCATTTAAAACTCCAAGATTGCCTTCCCTACTAATTTCCTCTTATTATTGATTGTAGTGGCTCAAAAACTCTTTCTTGGTTTACCATATGAGTACGAATATACCAAATGATAATCCCAACATTATTACTATGATCATCAACTGGGTATATTTCTCAGGGATACGTAATATTTTACGCAAGTTTTCGCCTAGATGCACCTTCTTTTGTTTAGTTATTGCACTATAAAGCAAAATATATGTATTATTTAACACTATCAATCCTAATAATACGGTAGTGATTCGCAGTATATTGACGTTGTTTGTCACCAAACTATATATGATTATACATAAGATACCAATAATCTTAACGGCATCTGCCACCTTATAATTCTTTACCATTAGCCTTCTCATAAGGGAATTGCCTTCATCTTTTAGTGTTTTATCAGGATAATATTTAAAGTATAGATTAGTGGTGATAATATCTAATATATTAAATATTATTATAATAAGTGCGAGAAGTATCATTTCAAGCGATAGGTGCATTTTTTCTATCCCCCTTTATTATTGATTGTAGATATACTCACTTTCATAACAAATTAAAACTCCAAGATTGCCTTACCTACTAATTCCCCTTTACCCATAGACTGAAATGCTTTGTTAATATCATCAAACTTAAAACGAGCAGTTATTAATTCGTCTAGTTTTAGTTTACCTGCCAGATAAAAGGCAGTATAAAGTAAAATATCTCTTTTAGGCTTAGTCAGTCCGCCCCAACTACCTATTATACTCTTGCCTTTTAGCACATATGGGTCTATTGATAATTTTTCACCATGTGGTGGGTTGCCAGCATTAACCACTACACCACCTTTCCATATATCCCATTTAACTGATTCAATAGATTTCTCTATTGTCTCTATCAATCCCGCAGTTTCTATTGCATAATCTACTCCTATTCCGTAGGTAATATCTAAAATAGCTTCTACGAAATCAGTCTTAGCAGAATTAATTGTTGCATTAGCACCTAGCCTTCTAGCCAACTTAAGTTTCTTGTCATTTATATCTACAGCAATAATCGGATTACAACCCATCAAATTGGCTAACATGATAGAGCTAAGTCCAATACCACCAGCCCCAATCACCGCTATACTACTACCTGGCGTGGGTTTTATCTGATTTAGTACAATACCACCACCTGTTGGTATAGCACAACCTAGAAGGGTTGCTTTATCAAGAGGCATCTTGTCTGGAATAGTTGTAACCCTATTCTCAGATACAATTGAATATTCACCAAAGGTTGTAATAGCCCCTGCATTTATTATTTCATTCCCTTTGAGGTATTTGGTTGAAGGCACATCCATCCCTAATCCCTTAATCCAAGAAAGGACTACATGCTCCCCACACTTAACATGAGTTATTCCTAAACCAATTTCTTCAACTATGCCTCCTGCTTCATGTCCTAGCAAATGTGGCAAGTATTTATCCTCACCTTTGAGACCTTTTATCTCATTCAACTGGCTATGGCATATGCCACTATATAATATTTTTACCAAAACTTGACCAGTTTGCAGTTTGGGTATCTGCAATTCCTCTATAACTAGAGGCTTGCCAAGTTCACGCAGTACAGCAACTTTCGTTTTCATGGTCTGTATATGTAATCAAGTGGTTGTTGAATAATAGTTTCCCAATCACTGTTAACCCACTCAATTACTTCGTCTAATCCCTCCTCTATAGTAATTTGTGGCTTCCAATCCAGTTCATTCCTTGCTTTCGTTGAGTCAATTACATATTGTGCATCCTGCCCTAGCCTTTCACTGACAGTCTCAGTCACTTTATTAAAGTCTAAGCCCATTTTCAAGGCTATCATCTCAACAATATCCCTTACTGAATACCCCGATTGAGGTGAAAGATGATATATCTCTCCTACCCTTCCCTTTTCTATGGCTTTATATATACCTTCACAGACATCACAGATATGGATAAATGACTTGACTGCATTACCACCCCCGTGTAACTGTATCTTCTTCCCCATTTTTGCATATATAATAGACCTTGGAATTATTTTGAATAACTGCTGATGTGAACCATAGACATTGGTAGACCGAATCATAGTCAATGGAAAATTGAAGTTCTTTACTAAAACAAATAAGAATAGGTCTCCTGCTGCTTTAGAGGCAGCATATGGAGTACTAGGATTATATGGTGCAGATTCTAAAACCTTCCCTTCACATGTACCATAGACCTCTGGAGATGATATGTGAATATATCTTTTAAGATATTCTTTATCCTTTAAATTATAGGCAAGATTTACTATTCCTATACAATTAGTTATGAACCATTGTTCAGGATTGTCCCAGCTAGGGGCAACTTCACTTTGAGCAGCAAAATTGACAATCACATCTGGCTTCTCTTTATCTAATAATTCTATCATCTCACTTAGATTCTTATTCAAATCCATTTTGAAAAATAAAAACCTATCATACTCCCACTTATTATAGAGTGGGTTGTTCTTATAGGAAAGAAATATTTTATCTTTGAGAGACCTGCTAATTCCAATAACCTCACAATCAGTATTTTCCAAAAGATAATTAACAAAATGTGCTCCCGAAAACGAATTACTCCCTATAACTGCAACTTTATTCACGAATATTCCTACTTTCCTTTATTATTTTAGCTGCCTATCTAGCATTGTCCTTATATTATAGTATCGGATATCCTCCATCGGATTAGAAATCTTGCCATCACTGAAAGCATCACGAAGGTCTATTATTGCTTCTTCTATGGTATGCTTAGGAACAAAACCCAACTCATTCTTAATCTTTTCTGAGGACACTCGATAAGAACGATTATCGTTAGTCGGGGTAACAGTTATCTCCAAGCCCTCTTTACCAATCACCTTCTGTACCATTTTAGCAATATCCAATACCTTTTGGTTTTCATATCCAGCGTTAAATATTTTTCCAGCAATCATTTCATCTGGTAACTCCAAAAGTTGAACATATAAATCGGTTATATCCTCAATATGAATGTTGGGGCGTTTCTGCTCACCTCCAAATACGGTAATGCGACCAGTATTTACAGCTAGATTTGTCAATATATTCACTGTCAAGTCAAGCCTTAAACGAGTAGAATAACCGCAAACCGTGGCTGGACGAATAACTACAGTAGTAAAGTTAGGAGATTGATGCTTAAATAAAACATCTTCACATAAAACCTTATATTTGGAGTAATCAGTCAATGGCTCTAAAGGTAATTCCTCAGTAACATTTTCTTCTTCTTTGATACCATATACACTAGAGCTAGAAGCATAGATAAATCGTTTTACTTGGCAAGCCTTTGACATATACACCAAAGAGATAAAGGCATCATAATTGATTGATTTGCCCAAATTTGGGTCTAGTTCAAAACTAGGATCATTAGAGATGCAGGCAAGATGAATGATGGCATCTGTGCCAGAAACCACCTTCTCTAAAAGGTCTAAGTCTCGGATGTCACCTTTGATTTGCTCTAGATTAGGATGGTCTTTTACTACATCCAAAACATCATCCCCATACAAGTAGAGGTCTATAACCTTAACATAGTATCCCTTAGCTAATAGTTTTGGGACAAGGACACTACCAATATAGCCAGCACCACCTGTAACAACTACATTCAAAGTATTCATAACTCTATATCACTCTCTACTTCATTACCCCTTGTAACTACACTAGCCTTAACAAGGGATACTATCCTACGCACTAAACTATCATAATTCTCTTTTGTTATTGTTCCACCATGAGCATCAATGAATGATTTAAGCCCACCCCTTACACATTTGGTTACATTACCATTTGTTCCAAGATAACTTCCGATGTATCTAGGTAATACAAGCGATGCTTCCTTGAAGTATAAATCCCTCACATTACTATCCTGCTCCTTAAAAAGACAAAGTGGTTTATATCCTGTATCCTCAAGGTATAGGTGCTCGGCTATTATCTCTTTAAGTCTCATCAATAAACTCCTCTAGTTTGAAAACAAGTTCCTCTACCGCCTCATAAACTTGGTCTGGTGAAATATACCTTTCGCTTGCCCTTGCCTCTAATCTATGCAAAAGGAGATGTAGAGCCTCATGCTTTGCACTCCGCTTACTATCCCTATGAGGCTTATTCTCATCGGGTAAATTACTATTTAATCTAACTGTAATAACCATATCTGTTTGGTTGCCAGTTATATCAGCAAATGAAGTGCCTAGTGGTTCATACTTGAAATATACTTTGTAACCAGTAAGTCCAAACCTCTTTTGCCACTTCTTAAACTCCTTCTGGAATATTTCAAAGTCAGTCATCCTTCTCTCCTTTCAGTATATATCTGGTACTTCTTCATACTTAATCCTCTGCTCCTTTTACTTCAAAAGTGCTGTAATAAATTTTATCAGTGATACAGAACTTACAGGCTCTTTATTTCCAACTATTTGTGCTTGTAATGCTCCTACAGCATTCCCAATTAATCCTATCAAATCTCTTGGAGTGCCAGAAGCAACCAATGGTGATGTTATTGCCAAGAAAGCATCGCCAGTTCCAGTCGTGTCTACCACATTTCTTGTAAGAGATGGGGTGTAGTGAAACTCTCCATCATAGATAACAGAGCCTCTTGAACCAAGGGTAACAGCCAAAACCTTATTAGGTATCTCAAAATAATATTTCTTCATTATTTCTTCAATTTTACTTACATTATCACGCACAACAAGTCTCATCTCAAACTCATTGTGACACAAATAATCGGCTGATTCATACCTATCTAGATAGTTAAACCCCATATTAAGACTGTTGGTTTGTGAATTTACGCACAAGTATGTACGTATATCCTTCAAGGCAGATATAACATCATTAGTCAACAATCCATGCCCAAAGTCATTAACTATTACGGCATCATAACCATATAGGCTACTGCTTTGAAGATAACCACACATAGCTAAGTCGCAATCCATCTTGCTCTCATCAATATAAGAGAGATAGAACATTGTGCTACCAGACAATTCATCAATAAATCGTCTTTTTACAACTGTTGGAGCACTAACATCAAATATCGATGGTTTAATTGAACTGTTGATATTTTCCAAAACAAATTCTTTTCTATCCTCACCACAAGCTGATATCAAGGCAACATTATCACAAAATGAAGCAAGATGATTTACTGTAGCAATAACACCGCCAGCATAGACCTCATCTCGCACATATCGACTTGATATCACTTTCCTCTTAGGTGCTGACCCCCAAGGTATACAATAGCAATACTCATCAATAATGATATCGCCAATTATAGCAACCTTCAGTCCCCTTATCGCATCCAAAGTTTTCAAAACATCATTTATTGAATATTTATCCCTAATTTGTTCTAAGTATTTCTGTGTATCTTTTGGGTATATATCAAAATGTTTATTCAGGATATTGCTCGTGCTGAATGTGATGCCAGAAGTGAATTTTAACTCTCCACCATGAACTTCTACTGCGTTCCTTTCATTTAATATTCCGCCAGTAATATCATTATCTGCGTTCTCATAATCACTACCCTTTACGTATACATCTGGCTTTATAACCTTTATGCTATCTACGGCAGTTGGGAAATCACTCAGCACAACGAAATCTATGTCTTCATTTTTTGCTAGAGTTTCCATTCGCAATTGTTGGTCAAATACAGGACGGTCTGCTCCCTTATTAACATACCTGTCAGAAGTTACTGTAGCAATCACTATACCACCAAATCCCTTTGCTTCTTCAAAATATATATAATGACCTGGATGCAACAACTCAAATACGCCATGACACTGAACTATCTTTCCGCCATTATGCTGTCTATACTCAGAAACTATTGAAGCAATTTCATCTAGTGTTTTAATCTTCTTTGTTGACTTCATCAATAATCTCCTTGACTGGAATAAGTAAATCGCCATTAGTTTCTATTATTTTATATTTACAGCCAATTGCTTCGGCTAATTCACGATCTACCCTAGAATCGCCAATAACAAATGATTTACTAACCTGAATGCTATATTTATTTATTGCCTTGAGTGCCATCCCTATTTTGGGTTTTCGGCAATTACAATCATCAGTAGGATGATGTGGGCAGTAATATATAGCATCTACATGTGCTCCATCTCTAATAAGGAGAGTTCGCATCTTTGCATGAATATCATCTAAGGTTTCCTCAGTAAAATATCCTCTTGCTATTCCCGACTGGTTTGTTACTATAACAACCTTAATATGATTATCATTGAGTAACTTTATTGCCTTAGATACAGTTGGCAACAATTCAAACTGTTCTGGACTAGAGCAATAGTGTACGTCCTTATTAATCGTACCATCCCTATCAAGAAACACGGCAATATTATGAGTGCTACGCATCTCTTGGATTAATATTGGTATAATATGACAGATACATGAATGCACTCCTTCCACTTCTGTAAAACTATCACTAGAAAGAATGACACTATGTTTAGTATATTGTGATATCTTACCTCCACCTGAGCCAACAAAAGATATGGTAGTAGCACCCCTCGATTTAGCAATCTTAATCGCTTTTATAAGGTTAGCTGAAACACCTGAAACACTCATAAACACAACAACATCAGAATCTCTTATCATCTCAAGTTGCATGGCAAAGACCACATCATAAGATATATCATTAGCATAACTAGTAATTGCTGAAATATTGTCCGACAGGCATGTAGACCTCAATCCAATACGAATAAGGTCAGAGGTAAAGTGTGATGCAGTAGCAGCACTTCCCCCATTACCTGCTGTAAATATGTGATTGGCATT
>SDBU01001617.1_pt1 | contig 31503 bp, 40 predicted proteins | sample 2277071 | NCBI WGS metagenome assembly SDBU01 (sample SAMN10397929, study PRJNA504765) | marine sediment metagenome | isolation source: marine sediment core GS08_GC12, 126 cmbsf | place: Arctic Ocean: Gakkel Ridge, Loki's castle | collected 2008 | reverse complement strand
ACTTAGTTTAGGGTGGGATTTTTATTGGATAAAGATTTGCGGTTTAAGATTGGTTCTTTCAAAAAGAAGTAGTCGTTTTAATATTTCATAGCCTCCAGAGCTCATGTAATGGGTTCTAACGTCGTTCGGTAAGTCACCCATAGTAAATTTAGGCTTCTGATAAAGTTTACTGACTCCTACATTTTGGCCTTAGTTGAATAAGGTATAAAATTCTTTACAACATTTGAGGATTTGAGTATACTTCGCCCAAATGGCTATAACAGAAAGAAAAAGACTGCTCGGTCTCATTAGAGAAATTAATCTAACTCCTGAACAAGTCGAAAAGTTACAGAGAGATGTAATAACACAAAAATATCATCCTGACATATTAGATGGGAGGATTAACGAAGACGGTTCAGCAACAATTAGAAGTCACTTTTTGGATGAAGATATAGTGTTTATATTAGATGCAGATGTAGAAGGTCAAGTTTTTACTTAAATATTTGCTTCATTAGTAAAGAAGTTCCTGACAAAGTTTACTAGCCCTGCAAAATAGCCTCAGGTGATATAATTTGCCAATGACAAAAATAGTTCTTTTTGGAACGAGAAATCAAACCAAGAAAGACAGATTTCAAAAACTATTAGAGCCGCTGAGCATAAAAGTATTAAGTTTAAAAGATGTTGATATTGAAATAAACGTAAAAGAGGATGGGAAAACACCTGCGGAAAATGCAGCGAAAAAGGCAAAAGCTTACTTCTCCGTATCACAAACACCTACTTTTTCAATAGACTATGGTTTGTATATTGATAAGTTTCCGAAATCAAAACAACCAGGTTTGCATGTCCGTAGGATTTTCGGAACAGAAAAAGAGGCAAGTGACATGCAGATGTTAAAATATTATGTTTCCGAATTGAGAAAGCTGGGTGGAGAAAGCAGTGGCCGCTGGGTTTCTGCCGTAGCTTTATGTGTAGGAGAAAACAGGATTTTTCAAAAGAGCTTTTCTGAAAAGACTCTTTTTGTTTCTAAAAAAAGTCCAATTATCACCCCAGGCGAACCCTTAAACTCCATACAAATCCATCCAATTACAAAGCGTTATAAATCTGAAATGAGCGTAGAAGAAAAAGCCAAAGCCCAGGATAGAATTGACAGAGGTTTCTTGAAGTTCTTTAAGCAAAAATTAAAGTATCTTTGAGAAACTCATTGCCAAATCTAAAGTAGTTCCTGACAAAGTTTACTAGCCCCTGCAAATTAGGCTGATATTAATAACAGATCTCACTTCAATAATGGATTGGACATAATAAAAGTAATTTTGGGGCGTGATTATTAATTCTATCCTTTGAGATGTTATACTTTAACTCTTCTTTCCTAGAAGTTTTTCGGTATCAATTGCAGCGTCATCTTCCATAAACTCGCTCCACCACCACTCATTGGGGTTGCTTTCTTTCATGGAATTAGCTAGTTTTTTCGCAGATTCTGTATTCATTGCAGGGACACGGTCATTAAAATCTGATTCAAACCACTTCTGAGCTAGTTTGTTTCCCTGCCACATAAGTACCCATTCTGTATACATTTGGGTGAGACTATCTGCATCTTTAACAATTCTGGCAACCTTGCTCTCACACTTTTCATATTCATTAAACAGATTGGCAACCTCTTTGCCAAAACCGACTCCCTTAAGCTGATCTGCTAAGGCCTTGTCTTCATCAACTTTTACATAGTGTTTGGCAATGAAGTCCATATCAGTAGTTCTAGCCTCAACGAGATCGTGGAAAATCGCCATGGTAACACTTTTTTGTCCATCTTCGGCAGACGTTCCTTCCATTTGCGACAAGATATAAGCCACAACTGCACACTGATATGAATGCGAAGCTACATTATCGAAGGTGTTTCCAAGATGCCTCTTGTGAGAGCGCGGCATCTGCATGAGTGCTCCTGATTGTTGGATTAAGTATAAAATTCGATCCACCTGTTTTTTGTTCATTTGCGAACATTATACTACACCTACGGTTGAATCATAATCTTCATAGTAGTTCCTGACAAAGTTTACTGGTCACTGCTTAAACTATGCGAGTAATGAGTTTCTTTTGCTTTCTTGTTCATCAACAAGCTTACTAATAATCCTATATCCATAGCTTCTAACCTCACTAAATGGGTTCTAACATCGTTCGGTAAGTCACCCTGACCGGACCAGCATTGTGCTTGTCTCACAGCTAAGGCTTATTGTTGGTTCGAGCAACCACGCAATAGGGAAGCTTCTAATGAAGGTTATTTGTTATTTTTCTATCTGTGGATATTTATCCATTAAATCAACAAACATTTCAAGCAAGACCTTGTCCCATTCAAAGTGCGGTCTTTTTTTGTTAACTATCATGTCTTTATTAAAATTATAGTATTCAAACCTTCCAGAGATCACCTCGGGAGGTAAAGTTATCTCACGGAGAATAGGTGCTATAGAATCAACTGCTTTAGCAAACTTTGCGTCCACAGTCTCTCTTTCCTCAAATTCCGAGAATAAACCAAATAAAGATGGGGGTAAGAGTCGTTTGGCTGCAGCAAGTTCGCTTTCTTCTACTTTACTAGTTTTGTTATATGTTAGAACATCTCCCACTTCAGTTTCCCCTATATCATGGATTGCAAGCATTATTAAAACTCGACCTAAGTTAACTTCTTCACAATGCTCAATGTGTTGGTGTAAAAATACTGCAATAATTGGCAAATGCCCAACATGCTCTATTAGTGGTTCCCTAACGGCCTCATTGTCGTAATTCCATTCAGTAATCAAACCAGATTGGATCAATCTTTTATACCTTTCTTCAGTAGGGATCCATCGGGACACTGAAGCATATTTTGATTGATGCTCAAGTAGTTGGTTTGCTAATCGCTCAGGCATGGCAGTAGTTTAACACAGCTAGTCACCATTTCAGCTACGAAATACGTTTGAGCATTTTCTAGTCAGGAAGATCTATCGCTCGAAGGATTGGGGTTTATTTAATTATTGAGGCTAATAAAGTTACTGAAAACTCTAAAGTACCGGGCGGCCAGGGGAGTGAGTTTCAAATAAAGAAGGATTGGCCCATTTAAAACCTCCTTGATAGAAGTTCTCTTAATAATCCGCCAGCCCGTACCGCTGGTGGGTGAAGATGTTGCCCTAAGATTATAAGCATAATAAATCTAGCAATAATTGACTCGCTCGAGACAATATAGGACAATATCCTGAGCCTATTTACTACAGCAGGCTTTAAACCTTTGATGACGTATCGGAAGAGTCCTGAGCATCAACCAACTATCGGAGCGGGAAAAAGATTTGCCGTTGTTGCCGGTCTTGCCTTCACCGCGGCTTGTAGTGCCGAAATTCAAGCATCTCCAACAACTGAGATTTTTCCAACACAACCACAAGCAACTGAGATTGTACCAACTCCAAGTTCAGTAGACCGTATCGGAGACGAAACGGCAGAGCTAGTTGAAACTACAATTAAGAAAACGGAAGTAGTGGCGAATGGTCTAACTTACGAAAGAAGAGAAAGCGGACGATTAGTAGATTTATTTCCCGGCAGTGAAGTATTTATGGCAGATAGAGGAGACGCTGTCGTTATAAACGAAGAAACAGGCTTAAGACTTGTCGGACAGGTAGTTGAAACGGAATATGGAACACTTACTTTACTGATAAGTGACCGCCGCTACCAGCATTTTTACAAAGACAATTTTGGCGAAACAACCGCATTGGGTGGTTACCCAAACATGATTGAAAATCCGTATAAGGGTGAATTTGGTAGAATTATTTCTACCTTAATTCAGCTGAAAGAAAAAGAGATCGGTTTTGGAGTGAATTTGGCAACCCACGAACCACCTCCAAAGAACCTGGTCGACATTAATATGAGTCCGGGAAATGCTCAACGTCTTGCAGACTCTATGCCAGAGGGGTTTCTAGACACCCAAAAGATAAAAGCATACTCACAAATTGAATTAGGTTTCCCACTCTTTGAAGCTGCAAATGGCGATTTCTTTCTAGTCCGCTTCACATCAAATTATGGCCGCCTTCTTACGTCTTATCCTAGAGACAGTTTACATATGGCGCTAGCCGTTCGTATTGGTGAAATCTGGTCGTCTTTGTTAGCGGAGGCAGGTAAGCCCAGTGATGTATTGATACGAGAAAGCCGTTATGCTCCGCTTTTCTCGCATCCGGAAATAAACGCGGCCACGTCTGCTTTTAGTAGGGATGAGCCCAAAATAACAAGCCAAGAAGAATTATTAGATAGGATTGAGAGAGCCAAGTTCGGCGTACCAGAAATTATTGAAGTGGATTTTGAGAAATTTAAGTAATAAATCTGCTATCATAATCTTCGCAAAAGATGTCCTCTAAAAACGAATTATTAAGGCTAGCAACAATTTGCGGTGTAATATTGACAGGATGTACATCTGATGTAGAGATACCTACAGAAGAAATTTTTCCTACTCAGTCTCAGCCAACAGAAGTAATTCCTACGCCTACGCCATCAGAACTGACAACTCCTTTAGAAATAGAAACATCGTTAACTATAGAAAGCGTTCTTAGATTTTTAAGAATTCAATCGGGTGAACTTGTAGATTTGTTTCCAGGAAGTGAAGTGTACAGAACCGAAAGAGGCGATGTCGCGATTATAGATAGAGCGAATAATTTAAGACTTGCTGGTCAGGTTATCGAAACTAGGTATGGAACCTTAACCCTTCTTCTGGCTGATACACATTACCGTAGCCATGTAGCGGAGTTGCTTTCGGAAAAAAGTGTTTCCGAGGCTATTAATTTCAGTAACTATCCGAGAGAATGGGCTGAAAATAGAGAGTTCAGAGAAGGAATGGCAGATGTTATCTCGGAAATCGCCAGTCTTCAGGGGTATAAGTCTAACTCGGCTAATATTGGTGGATATCCAAATATGCTGGAGAATCCCTTTATAGACGAAATTGTGCGAGCAATGTCAGTTTTAACAGACCTGAAAGAGAGGGATGTTGGATTCGGGAGTCATCTGGCAAGTTATGTCCCGGAATATCAGGACCATGTCGTAATATTTATGAACCCGGGAAATGCAACAAAACTTGCCAATGCTCTACCTGATAACTCTGTAGACCCCGACTCATTAAAAAGACTCGGAAATATCGAGTTTGCCTTTCCTACATTTATGAGTAGTAATGGAGAGTACGTCCATACAGAATTTTGGAATACCGGCTTTAGAGGGCCGAGAGATAATCCCGAAGTCGATATTTATCAGTCATTTAGATTCTATATTGATTTACCACTAGTTAATTTAACTAGAGAAGTAAGGGATGTTTATGGCCTAAGTCATTATAAGCATTATGCAGGAGAATTTGCACCTATCTACTCAAATGATATTTTGCCCTATCTTGCCCCCCACATTTATGGGAAGGATATTCCGACACCCTACTCTTGGCAAAATAGTTTACAAATGCAAGAATGGATCAGATTTGGTCTTCTTGATATTGTCGAAATCGACTTCAGCAAGTTGAGGTAACTTCAAGAACAACAAAACTTATCGGCTTCTGGCTATGAATTTGGTGCTCTCACTGCCAATTTTTTCTTTGGATTGTTTCTGGAATTTTCAAGAAGAAGTAGCTTTTTTAATATTTCGGAGCCTCCAGACTCTATGTAATGGGTTCTAACATCGTCCGGTAAGTCACCCCAAAAAAGCCGTATTATTGGGATAAGTAACTTCGACAAGGTTCATTTTGAATGTGTGAATTTTGGGTGTAGTAGGGGTTTAGTACTATTGGTTAATGAAGATTACGTTGATTAGTTACGCAGTATTCTAGGACCGCGAATATGATGAACTGTTTCAGGCACATTGACTTGTTTATATAAATATCCTCCCTCAATACCTTTTTCAAGTAAACTTTCTGCAAGCTGCTCCCTGTCTGTGGCTGTACCAACTAGCTTCCCTTCGTGAAATGCCACAAAAGTTCCAGGTTCTAATTCGTCAAACTGACCGCTATTTTTTGCTTCATTATAAGCTATAAAGTTCGGATCGTTGGCTAGTTCCTCACTGATTCTGATATTTTTGTCTTCTGTACTCATATTTTCTTCGATTTGGAGAAGTATATAATAAATGATCAGAAAAATACAAATTATGAATTAATTCGCTGATCGAAGTTTATGTCAAAGTTTACTAGTCCTTGTATTACGCACAAATTAATTTACTCAATAACTCCTTCTCTTGAGTGTGCCCTGAGGCTACGAAATGGGTTCTAACGTCGTTCGGTAAGTCACCCCCGTTTTGCCGTATTATTGGGATATTATACTCCTCAAAGATTCATTTTGGAAAATATACTCCAGCGTAGAAGTTAGTAAGATACTAAGCTTAGGAGATTATTCTAATAGGCTAGTTAGGATTTCCCCAACTTGTTCGGCGGTTAAACCGTCTCTTTCGGTAGTTTCCATCCAATTGAAGTCTCTTCCTTCATCTTTAGATTGCTTTAATGCTTCTGGTTTTGCTTCAACAACGGTAAATGTTCCAGGATTATCTTTGTTTTTCAAAATTCTAAATCTTTGATTAGCATTAGGATCCCATGAATCTCCTATACGTATTTCTGCTTCTGTTCTTCTTGGCATACAATCACCTCCTTCTATAGAAACGTGTATATTATAAGTTGTTGTTAACCTAATTTCCACTGAAGCGATTATACAAATAAAAGTTTCTGACAAAATTTACATTGACAAATTAAACAAGCTCCATTACTATGGCAGTACTTTATGGTTGAAATAGATAAATCTTGGATTAGGAAACCAGACCAGAAATGGGCGCCACCTAATCCCGAACCTCGGGAACTTTTCTCCTCAAAAAACATAAATAAAAGTCTTGAGGTTATGCACGCTGAAGCGGTCGAAATGGGCTTAGATAAAGGCGTTGCCTTTCTCGCTAGTTGGCCATTCTTTGTTACTTCCCCAAGAGTTGCATTTACAATTGTTGGCTCTCTTGAAAGAGATCCCGACCCAGATGAAGAAGCAGACATAGGAACTAATTACTTTGGTGTAGCAATGTCAAAACTTGCTTATATGCTATCAACTCGACAAGATAGTGGAAGTCAAGACCGTCCAATAAAATTTGGGGAAGTATCTTATAGGGGTGGTCTAAGAGTAACTACAGAAGAAGGTTCTGGTATTTATGTTGGTTACAGTGGAGGAACAGAAGATCAAGATGTCCAAATCGCTAGTAAAGGCCTCTCAACTCTCATACAGCTAGCTGAGGAACAAGAATAGTCTTCTTTGATAGTCAGGGTTAAGCATCTAGGAGTTTAAAACAAGGCTAAATGTGGTTCAAAAGAAAAGTCGTTATCCACCCAAAATATGCCGTATTATTGGGATATACATAAATTTTCCTGACAAAGTTCACTAGGTCCTGTAATTTAGCTTTAAATATACTATGCTATATTAGTTATGACAGAAAAAGAAAGTGCTCCTAAAACTTACGGTATTGCCCTTGAAAGTCTATCTGCAGCTGTAATGGAGAAAGTTGTCAATATTTATCAAGAAACGGTTGGTGAAACCGATAGTGCAAAGCAATACAAAGATCAATTAGTATTTGGCATCGATGATGAAATAAATGCCTTAAGTAGGAACGGGTTTACCGAGAGGAGGTTGGGATCAACCCTTAATTCGCATTCCAAGTTACAAATAAGACGCTCGCGCAATAACCCTAGTGCGTTCTATTTTACCTTTAACCCAAATTTGGATCCGCGTGAAAGAAATGATGAAGAGAAAAGACAAGCCGCTGACAACATAAAGGCAAACTTCATCTCAAAAGTTAGCGACTATCTTCAGGGTTCAAGTATGGGGGTTGAGTTGTAAATATAATTCCAGCGCTTTTTACCTTATTTTAGTTCTGACAAAGTTTACTAGCCCCTACATTTGACGTAAGCAGAGCTATCTTCTGAATTTCCAGTAAGAAGTAACTGCCTCAACAATTCGTAGCCTCGAGACTCGCTGTAGTGAGTTCTAACATCGTTCGGTAGGGGACTCAATTATTTCCAACCTCAAATATATAGTGAGGGGGAGTGGGGACTAAGTGTATAGAAAAGTTCGAAACTTACCCCATTTAGCACCCATAGACTTGTTTAGGCCGTGACAATGGGTTCATATACTCCTCACTTTTCTGATAAACTAATTCAGGATAATGAATGATTTCTGGCCAGTTAGTTGTTCGGAAATCCTCAGATAATGTCAGCCAATTAGAATTATTTGTCATTTTTATGAAACCAACATACGAAGAATTAACTAACCTTAACCCCAGACTAAGAAGTAAATCTAGAGAAGAAATTGAATCTTTAGCAAATGTCATTCTCGAACACGGCTATGTATGGCAGTCAGATAAAAGTCTATTTTATAACCCTAAATTTGAAGTCAGTGTTAGAACTGGAGGTCTAGATATGTTTACGGCTGAAAATTTCAAAGAATCACAAAAAACCATTCTCGACCCAGAAAATATAAAAACATCAAAGGCATTACGTGCGAATGTAAAACAACAATTAAAAGTTAGATTTATTTTTTTTCTACTTTCAATGTTTTCTTTTATTTTTATCAACTGGAAGTTGGGTATCCTGTTTCTATTTATTATGATGATATTTTGGATTTATATGAGTAAACGTAGAAGTAAAAAAGTGTAAACGAAGTGCCAAGACTTTAATTTTAGTCCACTCTCAATCGTACGCAAACTGCTTTTTATACTCTGGATAAGCCTCTTGGAGTTTAATAAACAAGACTAAGTGTGGTTCAAAAGAAAAGTCGTTATCCACCCATAGCTATGATTAAGCCGTATTACTGGGGTAATTATGAAGTTATTAGTTCTTCAATTTTATCTATGGCCAATAAAGTGTTTGAATCTACAATTAAACTTCTCGCTTCTTTGAATGTTTTCCACCCAGTCTTAAAAAATTCCTTTGCTAATTTATCATCATCAGGATTGAAGGATTTACTATCTAACGGTATAAAATACCAAATATCGTAGTGGGTTTTGCAATTCACATTTTCATTATCAATCACAGTAATCGTAAGCAAGGAGGGTACAGGAACTTCTTGAAGAACAATGCCATTTCCCCATTCTTCTTCAATCTCCCGTATTACTGATTCTTCAGGAATCTCCCCTTTATCTATGTGGCCTCCATTAAATAACCAAAAATCTGACTTTTTGTGATGTCCAATAAAAACCTTTCCTTTTTGAGGGTCATAACCTGCAAAATAAGCACAGTAATGAGTCTCAGAGTTCTCATCTCTTGTAAAACTTCCCTCTTCTAGTCTGTCGGTAAATCTCTGACTAATATCCTCTCCACATAAATTCCTAGTTGTAATATTTCGGATTTGGTTAACCAATCTCTCAGACATAGATGTATTCTATATTATTTTGAGAAAAATTATACGTATAGAAGTTCCTGAAAAAGTCTATTAGAACAACCCTCAAACGTATGTAAACTGACTTTTATACTCCGGATAAGCCTCTTGAAGCTTCATGAACAAGGCTAAATGTGGTGTACAATAGTGGAATGAAAGACAAAGGTGCATATATTATCGGTGCAGTTATATTTATGTTGGCGTATTTTGGTTGGAATTTATATAAAGACTACAAAAACAAACCCTCATTTTATCAAAGTGACGATTTATCAAGCTATCAATCTGCGAAAAGAGAGGGTTGGGATTTATGGATTTACTCTACTGAATCTCCTGATACTGATTATGTTATAGATGAATTTTTTGGATTAACTAAAGAGTTATGTTTGACTGAAGGACTCGCCAGAACAAGAGCTGGTGGAAGTTATCAATGTGGTAAAAATTGTTATACTGTGGAAACAACATTGGGTAAAAATACCGATGTGACTGATGTATGCGAAATTATGTGTGAGAAATCAGGTTGTAGGGAATAGCTTCTAAGTTTTATTTCTAACTATTGAATTGTTTCGTAAAGTAGTTCCTGACAAAGTTCACTAGCCCCTGCTTTACAATTTAGTTACCTTTTATTAGAATTTACGCTATATGAAAGAAACCTGGAGAAGAATAAAAGTAGGACCAGGTGCAGTTGTCAGTACTCGTGAGGTCAGTGAAGAAATACAGGCAAAGATGCCACCTACTGGAAAGAAACCTTTTACTCAAATGTCTATCGTAGATATTATAAAACAAGACTTCTCTTCTTTATTAAAACCTAAAAAGTAGTTCCTGACAAAGTTTACTAGTCTGTACTTATAAATATTGTGACAGTTGAACAAAATCTTTCTCTGACTTCATAATATGGGTTCTAACATCGTTCGGTAGACGACCCCAATATGGCCGTATTATTGGGGTATTCTAAAATATTGTTCCTGACAAAGTTTACTAAAGATGCTTTTTAAACCAACCAAGTGTCTTGGGGATAATCATATCCATACTTTCGTCCATTTTGTGGTCCCCGTGTTCCCAATTTTCAATTACTTCAAGTTTAGAACCTTTAGGGAGTAATTCAATTGCCTCTTTTGAATTGTTGATTGGAATAGTATCATCGGCAGTTCCGTGAACTATCATTACTGGTATTTTAACCTTGCTTAATACAGAATCTCTGTCAAGATTTGTCCTTTCATTAAGATATTCCTTAGGAATCCTAAAATCTTTGTTGTCCTTATTTTTAACATAATAACCTTGTTTCTTAATCTGTTCATCTAGTTGTGGAGTAAGTTCTTTATATTTATCTACTGCTTTTGTAACTGGTGCCCACAACACGATAGCGTCCATATCTGTACTGTATGCACTTAATGTAACAATGCCCCCCAAACTTTCACCTAATACTCCGATTGTTTTATATCCTTTATTTTTCAATAACTTAATCGCTGATAACAAATCATCAACCTCAGCTTTAATTGTAATTTCCCTATCATCGCTCTCACCTGAACCACCAAAATCAATGCGAAAGGCAGTAATCCCAGCTTTTGCGAGGGCATTTGCAAGTTGAATATGTCTCTTGCGGTCTTTGTTTGAAGTGAACCCGTGGGCTATTATTACTGCTTTACTGGTATTTTTTGATTTATGAAGTACTCCAACTAAATTATCACCAGCGGAGTTTTTGAACTTTGCTATTTCAAGCATGAGCATATTTTACATTATAACCTTGAGTTGCGTAGAGGTTCCTGACAAAGTTTACTAGCCTTCAAGAATAAGAAAACTGATGTTTATACTCCGGATAAGCCTCTTGAAGTTTCACAAACAAGGCTAAATGTGGTTCAAAATAAAAGTCGTTATCCACCCATAGATATGGCCTTATTATTGGGATAAACAGATAATTCCTGACAAAGTTTACTAACCCCTGCAATTTAGGTTCAGATGAGATGAATCTACAATGGAGGCTCATTTTGAACTAGGTCGTCTATAAGTAAATAACCCTGGATAACCATCAAGTGGAACTAACTCCATTTCTGTTAAGTCCATGTCTTTTATATCTTCGGGGAGTTCATCTATCAACATCTCAGTTCTTGCTTCAGCCAACATCCTATCGATATCCTCTTTATCGGGAAGTGTAATATCTTTGTAGGTATAAAGACCTGGATATCCCTCTATTGGTACGAGTATCGTGAACTCTTGTTCTGCTTCAGTACCTCTCTCTTTATTTATCATTTTGTAGCTTAAATTACCAGAAATGATTTTATAAATCAACTGGATACTGCTCAAAATAGTTCCTGACAAAGTTCACCAGCCCCTGCAAAATGCCGAAGAATTGGGATAAATTACAAGTCTTCCTCAAAAATTAGTGGATATATATCAAAATCTACTTCTTCATATGGGTGAGCTTTTCTGATTGCCTGTAATACTTTCTTCGTTTTACCTTTCTCGCAAACAAACTCAACTCTTTCTTCTAGGGTAATTTCTAATTTACCAACTTTACCAACTGTGGGATTTGCTCCCTCCTCTGGTTTAAATCTTCCTTCTCCTTTTATTGAAAAGCTGCAATGTGAGTAATTACCAATTTTCCCCCCACCCTCCTTACCAACCGCCTTTCTAACCTTATCGGCATCAGTGGTAGGAACAAAGAATACAATCTTTACTTTATCCACAGCTATATTCTACATCAACTTGTGAAAATTCATATCTGAAGTAGTTCCTGACAAAGTTTACTAACCCCTGCAATTTAGCCTCAGATTTCCAAAACCTCGGATGAACGATAGGACCTGATATAATTTGTTATATGGGCCATATCCTAATTGCTGTCTCTTGGTTTCTAAGAACCTACGGGGCAATTCAAGAACAGAGGGGTGTGTTGCACAAGCCACTTGTCTGGCACAGTAATACAATAAAAATGGTACTAATATTGTTATGGATTGCTTTATTGGCAATTGGTTCCTTCATAATATACTCTAACGATGGTTTTTTGGTTTTAGTTATAATTTTATTGGTGTACTTTGTTATTGCTCCCACGTTTGTTGCTCCATTACTGAAAAAGATACTAGATAAATATGGTTTCTGAGCCCTCTTTGCCAACTTGGTATTTCGTTAACATCTAATTTACAGATAAATAATAGGTTCTAACATCGCTCGGTAAGTCACCCTGACGGTACCATTGAGAATACCCTATTTAAGGGAAACTGTTGGTTCGAACCATCTCCTTCGGTTTTTTAATTCCGTGTTGCAAATTATTGATAAATAATGATATGAGATGTTATACTTCTACGCACATTATGCCTAATATCAAAGAAACTGGAATTATTCCAGTAAAATTAGAAGAGCTTGTACCTGGAAATGTTATTTCTATAATCAGATTAAGAGTAGCCGGCGGAAATCAATGGGGCAGACCTCAGGCTGAAACAATTGAAGATAATACTTTTAGCGACTTTAAAGAAGCCATAAAATGGAGTTCGGAATCACCTGAATACTCACACTCTTTTGAAATTCCTTTACCAGTATCAAAATTATCAGCAAGGCTGTCTGGGGATAGAGGAGGTTCTGGAGAAAAGCTAATTGTTTTTTTTGAGGATAGAGTTGTTGAATCACCAAGAAGTGTAGACAAACATCATGGAGTGTCAACTGACTATGAGACATTTTTTAATATAATAATCCACCTAGATCACAAGCAGAGCACTCTTTTTGACAGAGGTGTCGTCTGGGTAGACCTATCCAATAACAACGCAAAACCAAATTTAACATTTCATATAAATGCTGGCGTTCATACAGAGGATGAATTAAAACAAGGTATTCTTCAAATGTTCGATAAAGTTGATAAAACACTAAATGACCTTGTTCGAGGTGAATAAATAACTTCGTTTTGCATTTTTCTAAACAAAAGTACACCTTCCTTCTCCTCAGAAGTTATAAAATGAGTTCTAACCCTTCGGCAAGTTATAACAGTGTGCGTTAGTCGAACTGCTCAGTATCATTAAGACATCATTCGGTAAGTCACCCCAGCCTTATTTAACCTAGTGTTTAGTGTGTAGAAGTTCCTGACAAAGTTTACTAGCCCCTGCTCACTACACCATCCCATTCCAAACCAAAATCGCAAGGATTGTTAAAGCAAAAAACGCTATCTCCTTTTTGTATCTAAACTTTGTGATCTTACCACCAAAGTAGACAACAATGATTATCTGAACAATAGTTGCCAAATAAACTCCAACAAGTGAAAAAAAGGTTTCGGTTGCATTACCCACAAAAAGAGGGGTCAAAATGATCATATCATCAATTAGCGTCACAAATGAGATAATAAATCCAATAGAGATAAGTTTAACAATAGGAACAGATCTGGCTTTCACCTTTTTGAGACTTTTCTCAACTTTTTTCTGCGACTTGTTTATAAAAACTTCAAAATAAACCAGTATTGCTAACACAAAGATTAGTAGTGCAATTATCTGATTTCGAAATGCGATTCGTTCTAAAATATTCGAGAAAAGAATAGCTATTGTTACTATTACCGTCAATGCACAAATTGTCCCAAAAGAAAAAGCAATTCTTCCCTTCCTGGTCCTCGTGAGCTCTGCTATTATGGGAATCCTGGTTAGAGTGTCGTCAAAGCTTGCTATACCCTTTACAAAAACCCCTGTTGCTATTTGGATAATGGCAGAAGACATACACTAAGTTTAAGAGTTAATTACATTACGGAAAAGGAGGAATTTCTTAAAAAGTTCGCCAGCCCTTAATTAATAAGATATTTATATAATAGTATTGTTTCACTGTGCCTAGAAGTAATGTAATAGGTTCGAACATCGTCTACTAGTCCACCCCAGCTTCGTTCGGTTGAGTTCCGTGTCTCGATATCCCCCTCGCCTAGCTCGATTGCCGATCCTCGTCGACCACCCCAACCGGACATTATAAAAAACATTGCATTAAATCCCATATTGTTGGGTTATTGTGGGTTCAAGCACATTTCTTTAATAGATTTTTAAACCTACATAATTATCTTTGACAAAAACCGAGTCAATGCTAAGCTAAATTAGTGAAAAGAATACTTAACTTCTCTTTCAAAAAGATTTTATATATTTCTATACTAGTTGTTTTAATTTCTGCATTAGTATGGTTTCTTCCCTTAATATACATTCCCAGTAATAAATGTGAGAACGTTTCATTCTTAGAAACATTTAATGTTCAAGCGATGTCGCCCCCATATGGATATTATGCAAAATTAGGTATATCTAAAGAACATTCCAAAGGAAAAACAATCACGCTTTGTTTGGTGTTAAGTTCAGATTACGAAGAGACATATAATATCGACGTTGAATTTAATTTACCGAACGGTATTTTGTTAAAGAAGGGAGCGTTGAAACAAAGAGCATTATTTAAAAAAGAGCAAACTTATGCTATTGAAGTCGAAATAAAAGATCCAGCACGTTATGTTCTATCGGGTGGTATGGTTTCAAAAGAATTTTCTGCTTACGACGAAGCTGTTTTAGACGCTTTAGCTGAGAATGTTACCTTTTATGAGGCATGGGGTAAAGGTTGGTCGGGTAAATATCAAAGAGTTCCGGCTTCTGGTAAGCAAATGCCACCCAATTATCTCCCCAATCTTTATCCAGAATTTCAATGGCAACCAGTTGTTGCTGATCCTGAAGTCTGGTACACCAGTGACAAAAGAGATCTGAATGTCACCGACGGATATTCTTCTTATTCTGAACCAAATGAGAATTTGTCGGAATCTCAAATAAGTAGTTTTATGAATTATTATCACAACAATTTAACAAACCTGGGTTGGAAAAAAGTATATGCTAACAAGAGTTTGTTTAATTCAAGTAGACCTAGTGAAGATTATGTATATCAGAAAAATGACTATTATATACATTTTGGAATAAATTTTAATCCTTACTCGAATCCCAATCAGTTTTACGTTAAACGCAATTAGACAGCACAATAAGTTTTTTATATGTTTTGTTTTAAACTGATGGAGGACTATCTGAATAGATATTCAAATTGAACATCATTCTGTTGTTCCCAACCCTGAGCGTAATAGGTTCGAACATCGTGGTTCGGGAATACTCACCATTTACAATCTACTAGTCCACCCCAGCTTTTTCTAGCCTCAGAAAATATATCAAAGTATTACACCCCACAACCAGACTCGAACCTTCAACAACACCTTAATTAAGCATACCTTTCAAATTTATTGATATAATTCCATTTATGAGTAATATAAAAATAAGAGCAGTTGGAATGGTTATTAAAGATAACAAGATCCTTCTCATGCATAGGACTACAAATGGAAAAGAGTTTTGGGTTTTTCCTGGTGGAGGTAAAGAGGAAGATGAAACAGTCGAAGAAGCGATTGTTAGGGAAGTTGAAGAAGAAGCAACCATCAAGTGTAAAATAGCTAAGCTTTTATACACCCACGAATATTCAGATATTGGGCACAAACAATATTATTATCTATGTAGATACATCTCCGGAACACCAAAGCTTGGTAAATTCAATGAATTACAAACCATGCAGGAAAAAGATCAAACCTATGAACCCAGGTGGATTGATATTAAAAAGATATCTAATATGCTACTTTATCCGCTGGAAATTAGAGACTGGCTGGTCGAAGATCTGAAGAATAATTTTAAAGATACGCCAAGATCGGAAACATTAAGCACAGAGAAACTCCGACAAGATCTTTGAACTACCTTCGGAATGTTGAAAAAAGTGTTTAAACAACTCAACCTCTTTGTTTGAATGAGCGTAAAAGGTTCGAACTTCGTCTACTAGTCCACCCTAAACATAGCTAAGCTGCTTTTTATACTCTGGATAAGCCTCTTGAAGCTTCATAAGCAAGGCTAAATGTGGTTCAAAAGAAAAGTCGTTATCCACCCATAGATATTGCCGTATTATTGGGACAATATACTCCGACAAGATTCATTTTGAAAGAAGTTCCTGACAAGGTTTAATATGGGCCCCCTTCAGCCTGTAATGGTATATTGTATTTATGAATATCAGACAAGTAAGGAAAGGTGAGACAAGGAAACTTCAAAAATTAAACGACGAAGTTTTTGTTGATAACCATAAATATGACCCTGATTTAAAATTGGATTGGGCACAGTCTAAAGCAGGAAAGGATTACTTTACAAATATAATTGAAAATCCCGATGCAATATGTTTAATTGCTGAGAAAAACAATAAACCAATAGGATATATTGCTGCTGCTCCTAAAGAATTTGACTATCGTTTAAGTAAATATATTGAAATCGAAAATATGGGAGTATCCCCTAATTATCGTTCTAAGGGGATTGGTTCTCAATTAATAAAGAAATGTCTAGATGTGGCAAAAAAAAGAGGTTATCAAAAAGTTTATTTAAATTCATATTTTTATAATACAAAGGCCGTAGCATTTTATGAAAAAAGTGGATTCAAGAAAATTGATATAAGTCTTGAAAAGAATATCTGAAGAAGTTTCCAATAGACTTTACTAGCCCTTGCTTATGGGGTGCGTTATTCCATCGGAATCACTCCTAAGAAGTAAAAATTTCGCTAACAGTACCTTTTCCTCCTCACCTGAGGCTATTAAATGGGTTCTAACGTCGTTCGGTAAGTCACCCCAGCCTCAATTAGCCTCGTACTTAGTAGAAGTTCCTGACAAAGTTCACTAGCCCCTGCAATTTAGGTAATGAGAAATACTATAGCTTTAATCCAAATTCTTGTGCTAAATATTTAATACCTTCTTCGTCATCTAGGCTGTTTTTTAATTCATCAATAAATTCTTGGCGGTCTTCTTGTGTTTGATAGCTGTCTATGTATGCACCTGCAATTTCTACATCACTTAGTCCTAATTCGTGTGCAATTCTATCATGTAAGTTGACTAATTTATCAGCTTCATCCGTCTCTCCTGGAAATAATTCACCTCTAAATCTAACATCTAGTAAATTTCTAGATGCATTTCTTAGGTGAACCCAAGCTTTCATTCTCTCAAATGCAAACTTCTCTACCATGCTACGAATTTTACTTGAGGTATGATGTTAAAGCAAAAGAAGTACCTGACAAAGTCCTTCGGTAATACTCAGGATTATAATTTACTAGCCTCTGCTTTTTACCTTCGTGTACTGTGTGTGATCCTAACCACATCTGGACGTCTTACGGGTTTAAGGCTACCAAAGGATGGTTCGTATTTGATATTTGAACCCTCTCCTTTTAATGTTACTAAAAGATAAGGTTGTTCTCTGGATAAACACTCTGGACCTGGTTTTACCATATCTACTCCACCTTTTATCTCTACTTCCCCTTCTGTTCTGATATGTTTGACTGGCATTTGTCGCATCTTGATACGAGTAAGCTCATCATTGCTATGAATCTCAAGTATTTCTGCGGGAAGACCTGAGGTTCTACTTGTTCCAACCATAAAATCTTTTTCTCCAACAGTTTTTCCTAACCTCTTGTGGAGTTCATAAACGAAAGTTTCTACTCTTGCGGGTGACATTGTGTATGATTTTAGCGCACAGCTAAAACGTTTTCAAACATGAACCAGTTTCTGGCCAAGTTTACTAGCTTCGACTAGCAAAGCGAGGCGAGCTAGCCCCTGCAATTTAGCCTCAAGAATGGTACAATTCCGCATATGGAAAGAGAAAAGCTGGAGGATATAGCCCAAAATTTTATTGGAGATAACCACTTATTGGGTTGGAAACTAATGCAAGAAACAGCAATCTTTTATGAAGAACTTTGTATTCCAGGAAGAAATACTATGCCCGATGATGAAATTATGAAGTCTAAAGAGTTAGATGCTGCTGCTGCATTATGGGCGCAAATCAATAGCGTACAAGGACAGGCTGAAAAAGGTACAGCAGGTCATCATGACCTCGCAGATGCAGTTGCTGTAACATTAGTTGCAACAGCTCATGTTTTAAAGAAAAAATCTCCTAAGGATGAGTTTTTCAGCGATTTACCGAAAGTACTGGCTATTCCCCTGGTGATTTTATTGAAAAGTTTTGGGAACAAAGAAGTTCCTGACAAAGTTTACTAGAAAATACTTACACTGAAGCGGGCTGTTTTTCTAGCTTACCCACTCTTTTCTCTAAGTTATCAAACTCCTCTACTGTCGATGCATCGTCAGCAAGCTCAGCAAGTTGTAAGCCTAATTTATCTATTCGATTTCTATTGTTAACTATTTCTCCCTTGAGGCCTTTAAATCCCTTATCTACTTTTTCATCTAGTTTTGTAACCTTATCCAGCACTGCTTGAATTAATTTTGTATCTGACATATTCTCATTATTACACAGCTCGCAAAACACGACAATCTTCAATTCGGGAGTTCCCAACAAAATTCAGTCACCCTTAAGAACAAGAAAACTGCTTTTTATACTCGGGATAAGCCTCTTGAAGTTTCATGAACAAGGCTAAATGTGGTTCAAAATAAAAGTCGTTATCCACCCAGAATATGCCGTATTATTGGGATAACATGTTTACTTTTCCACTTCTAACCAGAAGTTAAGCCAGGTTGTAGTTTCTTTACCAGTTTTACCTCCTATTCTTTTGGCCACTTTTTCTACTCTTAATCCATTTTCTTCAGCAACCCTTCTGAAATTATCTTCTTCCCAAAAAATAAACTCCCTTATCATTGGTTTACCATATTTACCTCCCTCAACAACTCTTGCTCCTTGCTTACCAGCTTTTAGTCCAATATATACCTTACCTCCATCTACAACTATCTTCTTAATACCCTTTAACACTTTAGGGACATCTTCTTCTGGAATATGTAGTAACGAAGCTGATAACCATGCTCCATCAAATGAGTTTTCATCAAACATCTCTCCAATATCTCTCATGTCCCCAACTAGAAAATCAGGGGGATTATTACTTTTTTGAAGCTTTTTTGCAAACTTTATCATTTCGGGTGAATAGTCCAGTCCAGTTGCTTGATAACCTAATTTTGCGAAGTGATAAGCATCGTGTCCTGGACCACAACCTATATCGATAACTCTTTTTCCATGTAAGATTTGAGTAAACTTTTCTACTTTATTATGCAGTTTGGGGTTTTTACCATGTCTTTCTACATAATCCGCAACAATTTGGGGATCTTTATATGTCTTTCTTGTTATATCTTGTCCTTCATTTTCCACAAACCAATTATATCCAATTAGTTACACAAAATCATGATTGTGTTCAAAGTATTTATCCTGATTAGAAGTTCCTGGCAAAGTCCTTCGGCAAGTTATAACAGTGAGCGTTAGTCGAACTGCTCAGGACCTGCGGCCCGTCATCCACCCCAGATTTTCTAACCTCAGCAAACAACCCACACTGTTGCAATCCAGTATTAGAATTGAACCTTTTAACTTTAATGCGTTTGGAATTATTAATATATAATATGAATTGGTGTTGCTTAAGCGTTACCCTAATAATCCAATACTTTCAAAAAATCCCAGTGTTGATTGGGAGTCGGGTTCAGTATTTAATCCAAATGTTCTTTATAAAAATGGTGTTTTCCATATGTTCTATAGAGCTACCAATGACATAAAGAAGAACAAAGGAGGCGGTTACTTGTCATCTGTAGGTTATGCAACAAGTGCGGATGGTATAAACTTCCAAAGGAAAGATAAACCACTTATTTATCCAACCGAAAAGTATGAAATGGGTTTAGGCTGTGAAGATCCAAGAGTAATATTTATTGGAAATGAATATTACATATTTTACACCGCTGTTGAAGGATTTGGTAGAAATAAAAAAGTAAGAATAGCGCTAGCAACGTCAAGCGATTTGAAGGTTATTGAAAAGCATGGAATTGTGGGCCCTAAGGGGTCCACATCTAAAGCTGCCACTCTCTTTCCTGAAAAAGTCAATGGTAAATATTTAATGCTTTATACATGGGAATCTGATCGTCCGCAATCTACAATTATGTCTATCGGTTTTGATTCTCTGAAGGAAATCAAGAACCCATCAAAAAACATATTTGGAAAGAACTTAGAATTTTATGATGACAACTATCTTTTGCAACCTTTGTATAATTCAAGACGTGGGCCAGAGGTTGGTGCTCCACCAATAAAAACTTCTGAAGGATGGTTACTTATATTCTGCGGTGCGGCAGTAAATAAAAAGATATGGACCATAGATGCTATGCTACTCGATTTAAAGAATCCAAAGAAAATTTTAGGTTACAGCCCAAGTCCAGTATTATTCCCTAAATCTAAAGAAGATTTACATGGAGTTGTAAATAACGTTACTTTCCCAAGCGGTGCTGTAATAGTTGGTGACGAACTGTATATATATTACGGCTCAGGAGATCAGGGTTGTTGTCTAGCAACATGTAAAAAAGATAAACTGATTGATTACTTAATGGATAACCCTCCATCAAAGAAGATATTAGGAAGTCAGTACTACAGACAATTATTATATAAGTAGGGAGTGATGTGATTTTTAATAACTTTACCCTCTTGAGAATAATAAGTTCGAACTTCGTCCATCAGGTGAAGCAAGTTCGAAAATCGTCCCATTTAGCACCAATAATAGGCCTATTATTGGGTTATTATAAGCTTGAAGATTAGTTGTAATTTTTAAAGAATTTTCTAACTAAGACTATTGTCACTACTATACTTGACGGTCAGATAAATCCCATTCGTACACAGACAAATTCTTTAGCATTTCGCTGAGAATTTCACGAGTTTGCTGAGACCCTTCACCAGCAACCATATGAACAAAAGCGCCTACAAATTGTTCATGAAGTGAACCAGGTAATCCCAACTTCTTTCCATATTCTGAAATATATTTATTGGTTATTGCGACTCTCATATTAAGCGCCTCTCCTCCTTTTTTTGATGTAAAGGTTGCAAAACAAGCTGGACCCCCATCATCATCCTGATCTACTCCAAACCAAAATCCGATGTCATCTTCCATGCGCTCACTTTCTATAAAAACCATCGGTATCTTTTCAGCTATATGATCAGGATAGACATGTGTTAGTTGCAGCTCATTTGCCGATACATCTCTTGCCAAATCTAACTTTCTATTAACTTCGTTTAAATCCCATGCAATTGTCCTTTCAGGAATCCTAACCATTCTTTCTGCTCCACTCATGTGGTCGCAAGTATAGATTTAATTATTATATTTTGTCAATAAAAGTAGTTTCTGACAAAGTTCACCAGCCCCTGCACAAACATTACCTACACACAAATTAACTTACTTAATAATTCCTTCTCCTGAGCGTGACTTGAGGTTATGAAATGAGTTCTAACAGCGTCCGATAGTCCACCCTCACTTTATTTAAAGTATCGTATAATAATTCTGTGCTAAGAAAAACTATTATTTCATCACTTTTTTTTACTGTATTGATTCTATTTTTACTTGTCTACAATCACTTCAACAAATCAAGTAAAACTACTTATCAAATACCAGTTACCACAATTGCATTACCAACTCCTTTTGATCGATTTCCTTATAATCCGCCTACCATTGCCCGCTCCCGATCTTACAGGACACTTATTGTCGGTGATTCGATGGTTGCAGCATTTGGACTAAATGCAGAACCATTAAGACAAGCTTTGCTTTCATATTATCCTGAACATGAATTTGTTAACTATAATTATGGTTTTCCATCAACTAATATCTTATCTTTGCCCGACAGGTTATCTACAGTAACCACGTCTCAAGGAAGTACTTACCAGTCAATTATTTCGCAAGGATTTGATCTTATCATAATTGAATCTTTCGCCTACAATCCTCTGTCTGAGATGTCATTACTTGAAGGTCTGGAAAAACAAAATGAAGTATTGGAAAATACTGTCTCAGAATTAATTAAAAGGCGTCCCGAGTCCGTAATTGCTTTTTTGACTCCAATTGCTCCGAACAAAGGTAATTTTGCAAAAAATGTTTACGACATCTCCGACGCTGAACGACTGCTTTGGATTGAGGAGAGAGTGTTTTATATAAAAAACCATATTAAATTCGCAAAAGATAGAAATATTCCACTGATCGATGTCTATAAGCAATCGTTAACTGAAAATGGGGATGGAGATATTAAATATATTAATCCAGATGACAACATTCACCCATCAAATGAAGGAGTAGACTTGATGGCAAAAACCATTGCTCAGTTCATCTACGATAACCAAATCTTTCCGGAGTAATAATGTTATCTTTCACTTTACACAATCTCCACTGCACAAAATACATAAACTTCTCGAGTATATTTTGATTAACCAACATTGTATTAGTTTTGGTTGTTAAGTAGTACTTACAAAGTTCACCAGCCCGTTTTAGCAAATTGTTGTTTGAAGTCTGGAAATGCCTCTTGAAGTTTCACAAACAAGGCTAAGTGTGGTTCAAAATAAACGGAAGTTTGTTCACTCCTCCGCTTTGCGGAGTTTGAATAAGCAAGCTTGAATCTTACGATAAAAAAGTCGTTATCCACCCATAGTTTAGAATGACCCCTATTATGTTGCCTAACTATTGCAACTCTCCAAAAAAATGTTATATTTATCCAAACAACCAATTATCCATGAAAGAAACGGAACCAAAAGGGTCAATAAACAGGAGAGGTTTTTTGGAATTAGCTGGGTATGGCGTAGTTGGAATGGGATTATATAGTTTATGGAGATGGAATTATGATGTGCAACGAGATGAAAAGTTAAGACAAATGAATGAATGGGAACCAACGGTTGCTAATTTTCTCCGAGAAACAATAGAATCTGACAAACTAGATAATCTAAAAGCACTTACAGAGATCGCTCGTCCACAATTTGTTGATTTAGTCTCAAGAAGTGAAGAGGCACTCTTATCCCCTACACCAGACTCTAATAACGGTGCCAGGTACGATCTTCTAGCGTTTGCATTAGGTGAACACTACGGACTAAGATTGGCGACACACAGCGAGGGAGGAACAATTCTATATGGTGAAGATGCGCTTTCGTTTCTTGATCGAACAATGAAAAGAGTGGATTCCCAAAGAATAAGGGATAGAAAAATAGAAAATCAAGCGAATGTATGGATAGAGGCAGTGTATAGGTCATATTCCGCTGCTCACCAACTAGACCCCACTATAAAAGACGGAGTTTATCTTCCTGAAAACCAGTCACTTCTCAGCAGCGCGCTTGCCCCGAAACACCGCTTTGTAAGACTTCAGTCTCACTCGTAAGTTGCATTTTTTGTATTTTTTTGAGCCATATTATAAGTGAGAAAGGTGTGTTTCACCGAGTGGATGGGATCAAGAAAACATCCCCACAAAGTTTGCCAGTCTCAATTAAGAAGGCATTGTTTTAAAAAGTATATTTTCTTTCCCGCCAGAAGCTATAAAATGGGTTCGAACTTCGTGGTTCGGTAAACTCACCATTTATAATCTACTAGTTCACCCTTATATCCTATAGAATTGTTTCTATTGATTTCTTCTGTTAAAATTCTTCAGATTCATTAAATATTTTTTCAAACATGTTAGAAAGACAACAAGGTATTAAAGGTAAATTAATTAGAGCCCTTGACGCATCAAGTTCAGCTCATTTAACAACGGGCAGGAATATAAAAGAATTAACTAGGTCAATCATCGGCCCTGGAGAACTAAAACAAGATAAGCTTGTCGCAATAATTAACTTAGCTGGTAATTACATTCCCGGGCTCGAGGAGAGTTTGAAGAAAGTTATATTCCCTCTTAGTAAGCTTCCGATACAATCCAGCTCTTCAGAGTATAAATTTCGAAGCGGAGATAGTACTGGTTTCTTTATTGAAACAGATGAAAAAGGTAAGGAAACGCAACTAAAAGTAGTGAAGATTTTTGGAAGATCAATTGGGCTTGATTCTTCTCGCCTTTTTGCATTTGCAAAGAGCGTTGACGGTGACTATAAACAAATTAAACATTGGTATTTTGAACTCCCGACATTTTTACCTGATCAAGATACTCTTATAATTCATTCTCATGTTTTCTCATTACCAGCAGTTGCGACAATTCAGCCATACATTGTTGATAAGAAGAGCGGAATTTTTGAGGATTTTACTGATGAACAGCTTGTTTATAGATTGATGAACGACAAACCCCTTACTGAACAATTTATGTATTTCGGAGAAAGGTTGTTAAGAATGTATGAAGAAGAAAGTAAGTGTATTGACATAGCAGGTGAAAACAACCTGCTTTTAGTAGAAAATGGAAACGAAGATAATATAGTATTAGTTGACCCCTGTATTTGCACACTTGAAGGACTTGAAGAATATGCTCCAGATGTTAAAGAAAAATTGGAGTTTAGAATTAAGCAGGTAAGCTCCGTAATGGAAAGAATAAGAACTTCTTAACAAAAATATTTTTATGTTAGACTGGCATAAGTCTTGATAATAAAACTTTTTCCTTATCTTTTGACATTATGAAATAGGTTCGAACTTCGTCTACTAGTCCACCCTGACAATATTTGATTGAACTCTTTGCAAAAAGAAGAAGTTCCCGACAAAGTTTTTGACGAAGCCTTAAGGTTTCCTTACTAGCCCCTGCAAATTAGCCTCGTCCAAATTCTCCACATTGTTCATCAAAGCGAGTTGGTAAATTTTTGATATACTTTTACTATGTTGTATGAAATTATTGGTTGGCTGGGAACAGTAGCTATCCTTCTTGCATATTTTCTTGTGACTACTCGCAAAATTGCTCCAAATTCAAAACAGCATCAACTCCTTAATCTTTTTGGTGCTGCTGGTATTATTATTAATTCAGCAGTACATTACGCAATACCATCTGTTGGACTTAATGTGGTATGGTTATTAATTGCAATATATGGACTAGTAAAACTGAGGAAATAGTTCCTGATAATGTTTACCAACCCTCAAACATAAGAAGACTGACTTTTATACTCAGGATAGGCTTCCTGAAGTTTGATTAATAAGGCTAAATGTGGTTCAAAATAAGCAAGCTTTAATCTTACGATAAAAAAGTCGTTATCCACCCATTATAGTATTTACATGACAACCATTGTCTGAAAATGTATAATAATAGTATGGAAAGGAGGTACAAGTAGATTAAATCTATAAATCTGTCAAAAAATGCTATGAAAGGAACAATTAAATCAAAAACAGATAAAGGATACGGATTCATTTCTCGTGAAGGAGAAGAAAAAGATCTTTTCTTTCACTCTAATGACTTGGAAGGTGTTACTTTTGAAGAGCTCCAAGAAGGAGCAGAAGTTACATTTGATGTTGTTGACGGCGAAAAAGGCCCAGCTGCAAAAAAGGTAAAACTTGCCGAATAACATTTATACGTAAGAGAAATCTTTCTAACAGTAGTCTTTCTAGTGATACGTTCTTCTTTTTTTTTACTTAGTCCAGTTGAGAAGGAAGTTCTATCAATATTCCCTGACTTCATAAAATGGGTTCGAACTTCGTGGTTCGGTAAACTCCCCATTTATAATCTACTAGTTCACCCATGACCGTTGTGCCTCGAAAATATTTTGGTAAAATTATATTCTAGTGATGAAAGAACGAGGCACATCTCTTGGGAAAACTGAAAATTTGTCTTGGAAAGAAAAGATCCTAGGTAAACAACTCTTCGTCGAAGGTATGTTTTATCAAGAACTAAAACAAAATGCAACTATAGTTGGAACTCATCTTTCATTTATGTTACATCGTAAGGGTCGAATAGTGTCAATTCATTTCAGAGAAGGTCTTGAAGAGCTGGAAAAATATAAAGTTCGACCAATCAAAATGATGAAAGAATTTCTCGGAAATATTCGAGGGGATTTAGGTCAACTTGCATTAATGCTTGATGAAGACCCGGGGCTGCTTAACGTTAAAGAAATTTGGGGACTTTGTAATCTATCTGCTCGTTGGGGTGAAAGACATGGTTTCATTACTAAAACATGGAGTAGAAGTAGTGAGAAGATTGCAAAATTCGAACAGTCAATCATGGGGAAACCAAATATTGATGGAATGGCGTTAAATCAACCACTCTCCTTATTTATTCATAACAGAGATAGCTTTAAATCAGAGTTTTTGAAATAAAGAATGCGCATATGTTCATTTAGAGCACTCAATGCCTATTTAACCAATGAATATCTTTTGACATAAGTAGAGCTTAAGTTTTCGTCAAAAGTCATTAAGTGTTAGCAGAAAAATAGTATAGATGGTATGTAAACTCAGGATTATAATTTACTAGCCCTTAAGTAAAGAAAACTGTTGTTTATACTCAGGATAAATTTACACGGGTTTACACCCGTGTTCTTTGTCTTTTTCGCTTTACGATTTATTTACAGCTTATATTACCAGGCTAACGCTTGGGGCCTTACGCTCAAAAGATAAGCCTCTTGAAGTTTCATAAATAAAGCCAAATGTGGTTCAAAAGAAAAGTCGTTATCCACCCCAGTTTTTCTAGCCTCAGGAAATATATCAAATCAGGAGCTCTATTCTACTCGTAACGAAGCGCTTCAATCGGCTGCAATTTGGCGGCTTTTTGAGCCGGATACCAACCAAACAAAATTCCAATTCCAGCTGAGACAAGAAATGCAAGTGCAATTGAGCTAATTGATAATACAAAAGGTAGGTTCATCATGCCAGTTAATCCCAGGGATACTCCAATGCCCAAAATTATTCCAATAAGTCCGCCAATAAAGGTTATAATGACCGCTTCTATTAAAAACTGAGTCGTAATTACTTTACTCTTAGCACCAAGTGCTTTTCGCAACCCAATTTCGCGGGTTCGCTCAGTAACAGTCACAAGCATGATATTCATAATTCCAATTCCGCCAACAACAAGTGAAATTGCAGCAATACCAGAAAGAAGAGTTGTAAAAGTATCTGTTATTTGGGTCATTGTACTTAATATATCTTCTTGAGACATGATTCTAAAGTCAGCCTGCTCAGGATCTTTTATTTTGTGCCTAGACAAAAGCAAGTTGCTAATTTCTTCTTGAGCTTGTACCATAACATCCTCGCTTACTGCGGAAACAGAAATTGAGCTGACATAGTCAACTCCAAAAAGAAGTTTCTGGGCCGTTGTTAAAGGAATATAAACGATATCATCTTGGCTCATAAAGCCAACTCCACCCTTTTCTTCAGTCACACCAATCACCTTAAATACTTGACCGCTGATTCTGATAGTTTGGCCAAACGGATCAACTCCTTCACCAAATAAATCTGTAGCTGTAACGGGTCCCAAAATAGCTACCTTGCTCATACTATCCACATTTCTCTGAGTGACAAAAATACCAGAAGAAAGGATCGTGTTTCGAATTTCTGCATATTCAGGTAGGGCTCCTGTTACAGTTGTGTTTGTATTGTTTTTGCCGGCCACTATTTGTGTTCTGCTTGAATATTCTGCCGACACGCTTTCCACCGTTGTAATTAGCGAAGAACTTGCTATTGCTTTGGCATCGTCATAAGTCAATGTTGTAACGTTGCCTCCACTTCTAACACCACCGGAAAATTGTGATCCTGGTAAGATAGTCAAAAGATTCGAACCAAGAGATTGAATTTGGTTTGTAATTGACTTTTGACCTGCCTGGCCTAAAGAAATTAATGCGATCACGCTTCCAATGCCGATGATCACGCCAAGCATCGCCAATCCTGTTCTTACTTTGTTTAAAGTTAACGTCGACAAACTTTCGGTAATTAATTCTTGTAAATCCATGTTTACTTTTTCTTTCTAGCTATTTTTTGTTGCGCTCCACCATAGCTTTAGCAACGGTGGGTTTTCCGTTGTAATTATCTTTTATGATCTTTCCATCGCGGATTTTTATAACTCGCTTCGCATATTCTGCTATTTCTTTTTCGTGGGTAATTATTAGAATAGTGTGTCCTTGCTCGTTTAAATCTTGAAATATTTCCATTATTTCTATTGCTTGTTTTGTGGCAATGTTTCCAGTGGGCTCATCGGCTAATATAATACTTGGGTTCATGCTCAATGCTCTTGCGATTGCTACACGCTGCTGTTCACCTCCAGAAAGTTGATTCGGAGTGTGATCAATTCTATCTTTTAAACCTACCATCTCAAGATATTTTTTGGCTTTTTTTTCGCGTTTTTCTTTTTCAACCCCACCATACATCATTGGAATCATTACGTTTTTTAAAGCAGTCACCCTTGGAAGCAAGTTATAAAACTGAAAAACAAAGCCGATTTTTTTATTTCTAATCTCAGCAAGTTCATCTTCATTTAAATTCTTTACACTTTGATTATCAAGGAAGTAATCGCCGGTTGATGGTTTATCAAGTGCGCCAATTATATGCATAAGTGTTGATTTACCGGAACCGGATGGACCCATAACCGCAACAAATTCACCTCTTTTTATTTCGAAAGAAACTCCATCAAGAGCCCTCACTTCAATTTCGCCGGTTTTGTAGATTTTGGAGATATTTGTTACCTTGATCATGTTTCATGATAATTACTAATGGATCATCTTTCCAGCTCCTCCACCACCAAACATAAAACCACCGCTTCGTCCCTGAGCTTCTTGGCTCGTTGAAGTAATTGCTCCAGTAATTACTAGATCGCCCTCTTTTAATCCAGAGATAATCTCCGTTTGGGTGTCGTTGAAAATACCAGTCTCGACAGGAACATTTTGTTCCCGATGGTTTCTTATCAGCGTTACCGATGCCTGGCCATCCTGATATTCAATAGCTTGTGATGGGACAATCAAAACGTCACTTTTGGAATCAATAATTATATTGGCAGTTGCTGCCATATTGGGCAAAATTTGATCAGACCTGGTGTCAAGTTGAATGATTACCGGGTATGTTGTTACGTTGTTCGTTATACTACCAACCCTATCTACACTTACAACACTCCCGGTAAAAGTTTTGTCCGTGATTGAATCTAGTGTAATTGTTGCTTTTTGTCCTGGTTCAATAATCGATACATCAATTTCTGAGATATCAAAGGCTGCAATTGGGAGACCTTCGGTTGCAATTGTTGCGACCCTTTGGTTTGCTCGAGCTCCACTTGCAGTTTCCGTAGCTCCAATGTTCATTCCTTCGGCAATTGTTACACTTTTTACAGATCCTGATGTGGGTGAGGTTATACTGCCCGAAGTTGTTCTCAACGATAGCGCTGCAGAAGATAGTCTTGCTTGGGCGGTTTTTACAGAATCATAAGCATTATCATTGGAAACCTCCGCACGAGTTCTGTCTTCTTTCATTTCTAAAGTCTCGTCCTCATCGTGCCCTTTAATTTCGTCATAAACCACTGCTAATGAGGCTTGTGTGAGCCGATAACTATTATTGGCTAAATTTAAAGAGTTTACCGCACTTATATATGTTGAATAAGCCGATGCTTGGCTTTGTTGACCTTGAATATCTAGATCTATTTCAGCTATCTTTTGCCCAGCATACACTTCATCACCGTCACTAATATATACTTTTTTAACGGTTCCACTTGCTTGGGTTGTAATATTTTCAATATTGGACGAAATTACATTTCCGCTTGTGGAAACTGAAGAGATAATCGTTCCTTTCTGTACTTCTGCAGTTTGAACTTGTGGCACCTCATCGCCATTCCCTCTTAAGAATAAATAAGCAGCAGCCAACATTATTACTATAAATATCGCTGCTTTTTTACGATCACTAAGAATATTTTTAACAAAGTTAAGCAATTTTTCTTTCATGTTCGGTATTATAAGTGATTTTACGAAATATTTCCTGAAGTAAAGCTGAGAACTCACAAAATAATTAATCACTTAATTAACAGAAGTAATACGCCCCCATATTATATTGAAGGAATTTTTGAAGCGATTTTATTGTGATTATCAATATTTTGGACAAAGGAGATTCTAATCTGGATATGTGATTATAGATATTTTCGATACGTACCCCTTACTCCGCTTGCAGAAACTTATTAAATAGCTCCACATCTTTTCTACTCCCGATTATAATAGGGCTTCTCTGATGTAAGGCATGGGGCTTTAGATCCAGTATCCTATGCGTACCGTTTGTTGCAGCACCACCAGCTTGCTCAGCAATAAAAGCTAGCGGATTCAGTTCACAATTTAGCCTTAGCTTACCATCTGGATGGCCCTTGTCAGCAGGATATAAAAACACACCACCTTTTAATAAGTTTCGATGAAAATCAGCAACCAACGACCCAATATATCTCGCCGAACAACGAGAAGTATCCCTTGACTTCAAATACTGAACATAATTTGCCACGTTCAGATCCCATCTATCAGAATAACTTTCATTCACGCTATAAGTTTTCCCTGTTTCGGGAGTACTAATATTTGTATGCTCGGCAGATAAAAAGAATTCACCGATACTCGGATCAAGAGTAAAACCATGTACTCCATCCCCAGTTGTGTATACAAACATCGTACTAGTCCCGTAAAGGAAATACCCAGCACATACTTGTTCATCTCCTTTTTGAAGAAAATCCTTTTGTGTAACTACACCGGATTCTGAAAGCCTTTTATAAATCGAAAAAATTGATCCAATTGATACATTTACATCAAAATTGGACGATCCATCTAGAGGGTCAAACCAGATAATATATTTTCTATCTTCACCATTCGGAAACGTTACAAAATCATCTTCCTCTTCAGATGCAAAACCTGCTATGTTCGGATTAGCTCTTAGGCTATCTTTGAACAGGATATTGGCTTGTTCGTCAAGTTTAAGAACATTTTCGCCATGGATGTTCGTTTGTCCTGTCTCCCCATATACTTCCGCTATTCCAGCCGTACTCACAGTATATGAAACTTTTTTAGCAACAATTTCTAAATCTCTTACTATTTCCGATAGAGCACCAGTTGCTTCGGGATGTTTAGTCTGTTCCTCACGAAGATGTTGTCCTATTATTCTAGGGACAGGGAAGTTCTTCTCACTTTCTATTGACATCTTAATGGACATATTTAATACCATTAAGAATAAAATAAGTCAAGATGGCTTGCTTTAAAATACCATTTAACCTAGAGGAGAGAAGTTTCACTAATTTCATGCAAAACTTTATTTCTATAACAAAAATGAAACTGGGGTTTAAGTATAGTTCCTGACAAAGACCTTCGGTAATACTCAGGATTATAATTTATCAACAAATGCTTGTTGGTTTTATTGTTCCACTGGGAACTTTTTTGAGAAATAATAGTTTCGACAACAACATATTTTCTGATATACTCTCGAAAATGAGTACCAGACTTGAATTTGGCAAGCCGAACGACCCCCTTCAGGCCCTTATCCGCCTTCCAGATAGACAGCACCATGAGTATGAAAT
>SDBU01001616.1_pt1 | contig 31515 bp, 26 predicted proteins | sample 2277071 | NCBI WGS metagenome assembly SDBU01 (sample SAMN10397929, study PRJNA504765) | marine sediment metagenome | isolation source: marine sediment core GS08_GC12, 126 cmbsf | place: Arctic Ocean: Gakkel Ridge, Loki's castle | collected 2008 | reverse complement strand
GGGGCGGGGGCCGGGGCGTCGACGAAATGGTCTAGATCACGGTGAGCACGGGCGTAGGTGGAGGTTTGATTCTTAATGGCGAGCTGTATATGGGAGCGGGAGGCACTGCCGGCGAGATCGGCCACACAATCATTGACCTAGACGGCCCGCTATGTTACTGTGGGCGCAAAGGTTGCGTAGAAGCTATGGCTTCTGGAACTGCGATAGCTCGCATGGCACGGGAGAGGCTGGTGGCTGGGCAAGAGAGCTTGCTTCGATCGCTTGATCCAGCCGAGATTACGGCCAAGGACGTCAAGTGGGGCGCGACCCGGGGCGATTCGATGTGTTTGGAGATCTTTCAGGAGGCGGGGACTATCCTGGGGGTCTCCATCGGAAGTTTGGCCAATCTATTGAGTCCGGAGCTGGTCGTGCTGGGAGGGGGCGTGATGCAGTCTCCGGATTTCATGATGGATACTATCAGGGAGACAGCAAAGCAGATTGCTCTCAAGAGGCCAGCGGAGATTCTTCGAATCGAGCACGCGGAGCTGGGGCGGGAGGTGACCCTTCGAGGCGCCGTGCTGATGGGGCTGGAGGCCTGCGGAGCCGTATCCCGGGGGTGAATTATCTCTGTAGGGGCTCGCGGAGGGTTTTCGTTTGCCCGCGTCCGGTTCCTGGGCGTCTGCTTTCGGCGGGCGGACCTCCCGGCTCATGGCATCCTGTGATCGGTCCATAGTATAATGTCCATCCGAGCAGGCTCTAATAGCCTGCTCGGACCATGATATGTCACGAGCAGGTCGATCTGAGGCTCCATGAGCACATCCGATGATCCCCTTGCTGGTCGCGCGTCCGTCCTGACTCAAGCTTTGTTGCTGAGCGTTCTCGTGGCGGTCGCGGCCTATCTGCGGCTCCGCTATGCCCAGGACATCCACCTGTACGTGGATGAATTTGGGACTCTGCTCGCTGTCCGCAGCATCTTGGAACGGGGCCTTCCCATTTTGCCCTCGGGCACTTTTTACAGCCATGGGCTCCTGTTCTCCTACCTGGATGCCCTCTTCGTGAGCTTTCTGCGATTCGGCGAGACCGTGGCGCGATTACCGAGCGTTTTCATCGGAGCCCTAACCGTGCCTTTGGTCTATCTGGCGGGAAAGCGCCTCTTCTCCAGTGGTGTGGGCTGGATCGCCGCGGGTGCCTTGGCCGTCGATCCCCAGGCCATAGTCTGGGGTGGGCGAGCCCGCATGTATTCGCTGCTTCAGGCGTTGATCCTTCTGGCGACGGTCTTTCTCGTCCTGGGAGCCATCGTGGGCGATCGGGTTTGGTACCGCGTGCTGGGGGCAATCTGCATCGTAGCCGCGATCTTCACCCATCCGGAAGCCGCGTTGTTCGTTCTTCCTGTCGTGATGGCCGTTCTTCTTCTCCGCGGGCCGCGGTGGATTCTCAGGAAAGATGTTATCCTGGAGGCTATCCTCATAAGTCTGGCGCTGGTGGGGGTATATCTGATGAATAAGTGGGGACAAGCGGGCCTCCTGGAGACGATGGGCGCCGAGCGCCCATTCGTGGCCTTGACGTCGACTGAACTGAGGGGCCTGCAGACCTTCGGCCCGTTTCTCGCTGACTCGTATCGCCTCCCATGGTCGCTGTTCTCCCTGGCCGGTTTGGGCATCCTCCTTTGGGGCACCTTCAGGAGGAGGTCCCTGGCGGGGATGGGGGATATCGACCGGAGCCTGCTGACGCTCTACATCCTCTTTGGGGTCGTCATGGTTATTCTGGTCTTCTTGGTGGGAGACACTTGGCAGGAGCCTCGCTATGCCTTTATGATGCTGCCCCTTCTGTTCCTTACGGCGGGCGAGTTCCTGGTAAGGGCGGGCCGGTGGCTTGGCTCGCGCGTCCGAGTCGTCCGGCTGGTTCCAGCCTGGGCTTTCGTTGCCCTGTTCACGCTGGCCCTCACGCTGTTCACCTTCCTGACGGGGATGGAGAAGGCTTTCGCGCAGGAATTGGGTTACGATCAGGTTTTCAGACACGTCCGGGCCCGTTGGCAAGAGGGGGATGTCATCGTGACCATCTCCCCTGCCGCCAGCATGCTCTACCTTGATCGCTGCGACTATTTCGCCATCCAGCGAGGATACAGCGAATACCTGATGCGGCGGGATGGAGCTTGGGTCGATCGGTGGGCGGGTGCGACTCCTCTAACCGAGGTCTCCCAGTTGACTCGGGTCCTGAAGGAAAGTCCCAGGACCTGGTTCGTCGTCGACGGCTGGCGTCTGCAGACGCGCTACGATGTGGACTTCGTCGCCGAAGTGGTGGGACAGATGGAGCTCGACTTCGGCGAGGAAGGCGCTTTCGCTTTCCTGGCGGAGGGCTACGCGGACCGCGCGCCGCCTCAGATACATCGCGAACTGGACGTGAACTTCGGGGACGAGATGCGCTTGGTGGGCTACGATCTGTTATCGGACCATCTGGCTCCGGGGGAGGAACTGGGCGTGGCCTTGAAATGGCAGGCGCTGGAAACTCGGGATAACTACAAGGTCTTCGTCTATATCGTCGGCCAGGATGGTCGGAGGCTGGCACAGAAGGATTCGCACGTGCTGGGCGGGTTCTACAACCCCGCTCTTTGGGAGCACGGCGACTCCGCCATCGACCATCATCGCTTGATCATTCCCTCTGATGCCTCTCCAGGAGTCTACAGGGTGGAGGTGGGAATCTATCAGCCTCTGACCTTGGAGCGGGTGCTTATTCTGAGCCCTGAGGGGGTGCCTGTCGGGGATTCGATTATCCTGGACTACGTCTCGATCGGCCAGGTCGAGGTGGAAGATCGCCCTGGGGTTCGCGTGGGAGCGCGACTTGGTGAGCAGGTCGAGCTGATGGGCTACGATGTGGTTCTGGGCGTGGTGGAGGGGGTGGAGCCGATCCTCTCGCTGGAGCCTGGAGCGCCGTTGGGCCTGAGGGTCTATTGGCAAGCCCTCTCCCCCCCGCTGGCGGATTACACGGCCTTCCTGCATCTGGTGGACGAGCATGGCCGAATCGCTGCACAATGGGATGCCCAGCCGATGGGTGGGTTCGCTCCCACCTCAAGCTGGAGGCCCGGCAGGACGTTCGTGGACCCGGTGGAGATTTCCATGGATTCGGTCCCATCCGGAAGCTACGTCCTCTACGCGGGGATGTACGCGCTGGAAACGGGAGAACGGCTCTTGACGGAGGGGGAAGGGGATCGGATCAAGCTAGCCAGCGTCCGGGTGGGGCCGGACGATTGACCCGCCGAAGATTTTTTTGAGTCGCTCCCCTCGGCCATTGTCGCCGCTGGAAGAGGTTTCTCAGTTATGTCCGGTTCACGTGCACAGGCCGACCGCTCCTGGTCCCGCGCGATCTTATGGGCTATGGTTGTCGCCTACTTCCTCACCTTCGCGACGCTGACGGTCCTGGCCCACGAGGCCTATCGGACGACCGCTTTCGATCTGGGCAGCATGGACCAGGCGATCTGGAACACACTGCATGGGCGCTTCTTCCGCGCCACCGTCCAGCCCGGCGTGGAGATCCGCCTGGTTGGACACGTGGAGCCGATCCTCCTGCCCATCTCCTTGCTATACTTGATCTACAGCGACCCTAAGGCGCTTCTGGTCCTGCAGTCCGCCGTCGTCGCCCTGGGTGCGTTGCCCGCCTATTGGCTGGCTCGCGATCTCCTGCGTCGCCCACGGTTGGCGCTGGTCTTTCCTGCGGCCTATTTGCTCTACCCGCCGCTTCAGGCAGCCAATAGCTTCGACTTTCATCCCGTGACCCTGGTGGCTCCGTTTCTTCTCTTCGCCTTGAACGCGCTTCACAGCCGACGATGGGCGACCTTTGCCATCTTCGCGGCGCTGGCCATGAGCTGTCGTGAAGACATTCCCCTGGTAATCATCGCCATGGGCTTGTACGCCTTCCTTTTCCTCGGGCGGCCATCCGGGTTTGAGGAGGCGAATATTTCGGACACTGAAGGACGACTTGCGGCGAGTGCTCGATCTATGAATCCCGCACGCTGGGTCGGGGTGATGGCCGTGGCGGCGGGGGGCATTTGGTGGTACTTGGCCCTCTTCGTCATCCCGGGCTGGTTTGGGCCAGGGGGCCAACACGCCCAGTTGGGCCGCTACGCCGAGTTGGGAGGCAGCTGGGCGGAGATCCTGGGCACGTTGCTGTTGCGGCCTCGAGTGGTCTGGGAGCTCCTGAGAAGCGGTCTTCGCCTCAGCTACGTGGCCAACCTGCTGGCACCCTTGGCGTTCCTGCCGCTGGCGGGTCTGCCCATCCTCCTCATAGGGTTTCCCACCCTTGCCATGAACGTTCTCAGCAATTATGAGCCGATGCACACTTTCGGTCAGTTCCACTACGCCGCCCCCTTGGCGCCTGTCGTCGTGGCTGCCGGCGCTCTGGGGACCGCTTACCTGACACGGTTGGCGTCCCGTCGCTCCCCTGTGGCGGGAAGATGGGCGGAGGTCGGCCTGTGCGCGGTCATCCTCACGAGCAGTCTGGGCTATCAGAGGCTCTACGGCTACACTCCCCTGGCCGACGGCTTCACGATGCCGGTGGTAACCGAACACGACCGGCTAGCGCGGAGGTTTATAGACCAGGTGCCACCCCAGGCGATCGTGTCCGCTCAGTCCCGCCTGCTTCCCCATTTGAGCCAACGGGAGCGCATCTACATGTTCCCCCGGGTGGATGATGCCGAGTGCGTCTTCGTGGACGTGAGCGCCGATTCCTGGCCGATACATCCCAACGACTTGAAGCGCCAGGTGGATGATCTGCTGGCGGGGGATTTCTCCATCGTCGACGCCGCGGATGGCTACGCACTCCTGAGCAGGCGAGCGGGAGGTTCATCCCGGTGGCCCGATGGGTTCTACGACTTCGTTCGGACGGGATCATTCGACCCTCAATATCCCATGACTATCGACTTCGGTGATGAGCTTCGCTTCCTGGGGCTTGATGTCCTTTCTCGAGGGGGGATGACCTATCTGAGGATGTACTGGCGGGCGCTCCGGCCATTGGACCGCGATCTGAGGCTCTACCCCTTCTTCTTCGCCGATGAAACCGGCGAGATCATCGAGGACACCACGGAGCGGCCTCTGGTGGCGACCCTGTGGTACCCTACCTCTCGCTGGAAGGCCGATGAAATCGTCGTCGTGGAGACCTTGCCTTGGGATGTGGGAGAGGACTTCGGCGTGGGGCTGGGCGTGGTAGACGGGGAGGATTGGTCAGACCAAGGGCGCAGGCTTAAGCTTCGCGTCCTCTCCTCTCCGCTGGTCGTCCGACCCTTCGAGGGGAATACCTGGGCCAGGCTCATCGGATATCGCGATGGTCAGCCTTACGTCGAGAGTCGGAACTTCGGCTCCATTCCGCCTTTTCGCCCCGCTGAAGCCGGCTTGGACGGAGGCCCCGTCCTCTTGGGGTTGGATGCCGAAAGCTGGCAGGTGATGCCGGGTGAGGAATTCCGGCTCACGCTGTACTGGCAGGCCCGAGAGCTGATGGATGAGTCCTATGTGGTCTTCGTTCACCTGATCGATGGGGATGGGAATCTGATCTCCCAATCGGACTCGGTTCCCGTTCAGGGGGTCTACCCTACGTCCTGGTGGGTGCAGGGAGAGGTGATCGCCGACCCTCACTCGCTTCGGGTCCCTTCCGATATGCGTTCCGGGGACTACCAGCTGACCGCGGGTATGTATGACGGCGCGGGGCGGAGATTGGTGGCGCGGGATGGGGATGGGGCCCGATTTCCGGGAGACGCTATACCTCTGGGGAAGATCGAGGTGGTGGCTCCTTGAAGGCGCGCTCGACGGCGGTCTGGATCTTCCTGTTCTTCTTGGGGTTGTACTTACTTACCTCGGGGACGGGTTTTTACAGCTCCGATGGGGAGGTCATGTATCGAACCACCATGGCCCTGGTGGAAGAGCATACATTGGCCATCCCTTGCGATCGAAGCCTGCCCCAGGGTCTGCGGGGTCTTGATGGCAGGTGCTATAGCACCTATGGCCCGGGCCAACCGGTGGCGGCCCTTCCTCTGTACCTGATGGGGAAAGCCCTCTGGCCTCTCTTGTCCGATGTGAGTCTCTGGGAGATCACCCGGCTCTTTGTCGCTCGCCTCAATCAGGTGGTGGCCGCTCTGGCCTGTGTCCTTGTGGCCGTGGTGGGGCGGCGGCTCTATGACTCGGGGCGAGCGGGGGTCGCCCTGGCTTTCATCTATGGCTTGAGCACCTTGACTTGGCCCTACAGCAAATTCTACTTCAGCGAACCTCTGGTGGCATTGTGCCTGCTGGTCAGCTTCTATGGACTCTTGCGCTATCGCGATGGGGACAGCGATGCGTGGCTGGCTCTGGCGGGTGTGGCCTGGGGCTGCGCTTTTCTCGCCCGAATCACCACCGTGGTGGCACTTCCCTTGCTGGCGGGCTACGCCGCATTCGCGATTAGGCGGCGACGTGGAGCCTGGGCCGGGGCTCTTGCTGACATCGCCTGGCTGGCAACCCCGGTGATCCTTGGCGGGATCATCTACCTAGGTCACAACATCGCGCGCTTCGGCCATCCTCTGGATTTCGGCTATCCCGGCGAGTCCTGGACCACATCTCCCTGGATTGGGCTCTATGGCTTGCTCTTCAGCACGGGCAAAAGCATGTTTCTTTTTGCTCCTGTCTTGTTGCTTTCTCCGTGGGCTCTGGTGACGCTCTTCCGACGAGGTTGGCGGCCCGAAGCCATCCTGTTCTCGGGCATCTCCTTGGCCTATCTGGTCTTTCACATGAGCTGGTGGACCTGGCACGGGGGGTGGTCTTGGGGGCCTCGCTTTTTGGTTCCTATCTTGCCCTTCTTGGTCCTTCCGCTGGGGTCCTTGTGGAGGGAGCTGGCCTATCGAGCGGCCACCGTGGCCCTGGCTGTAGTCAGCTTGGTCCCACAGATGCTGGGCGTGTCGGTGGACTTCAACCGCTATATGCTGGAGATCAACGATGAGGCCAAGATCCTGTTCTCGCCAGCCCATTCACCCATCCTGGGCCACATTCGTTATCTTCTGAGGGGGGAAATTTCTTTCGGCCTGCTGCAGCTGGAGGCCCTCGGCTTGCCTCCATCTGCGATGCCCGTTGGGATGGCTCTCTGCCTCAGCCTGTTTTTGGCGGGAGCCATGGGGCTTTGGAGAAGCGTCAGCCGCGACCGAGCTACCGCTTGCGGCCGGGATCATCGCATTAGATAGCCGGGGCGGAGGGCTCCGGAAGAGGCGAGGGGCCAGGCGCTCAGCGCCCGGCCCCTCGAGCTTAGAACCGAGCCTATGGAAGAGATGGGACTGACAGCTCAGTCGACGGTGAGGGTCTCCACGGTATACTTCTTTAACTTGCCCTCATTGACGTCGAATCCCATGCCGGGAATCTGGGGCACCTCTATGGTGCCATCCTTGTGGATCTCGGTCAACGGTTCGATGATGTCGTCGGTGAAGTACCGGTCGGAGGGAGCCGCGTCTCCCGGGAACTTGCAGTTATCCAAGGTGGCGAAGTGGAGGTTGTAGGCTTCTCCCACCCCGGACTCCAGCAAGGAGCCCACCCATACGGGTATGCCGGCGTCCTTGCAGATGTCGTGAACTTGCTTGGCCTTGACCAGGCCGCCCACGCGCGCCACCTTGATGTTGATGATCTTGCAGCTCTCCAACTCGATGACCTTCCTGGCATCGTCGGGGGTGTGGATGGACTCATCGAGACAGATGGGGGTCTTCAGCTGTTTCTGCAGGTGGCGGTGCCAGACGATATCATCATCCTGGAGGGGCTGTTCGATCATGATCAGGTTGAAGTCGTCAAGGGCTTTGAGGGCCTCCACGTCACCCGGCTTGTTCAGCCGATAGGATGAGTTGGCATCGGCCATAATCATGGTGTCTGGGAAACGCTCTCGCAGCGCTCGAATCACCTCCACGTCTTTCCCGGGCTTGATCTTGATCTTGAGTCGCTGGTAGCCTTTCGCCAGGAAGGCTTCAGCATCGGCGATGACCTGATCTACGGTGTCCTTCATGCCTATGCTGACTCCGCTGACGATGGCGGTTTTCTTGCCGCCCAGCAGGCTGGCGATGTTTCGCCCCTTGACTCGGGAGTAGATGTCCCAGAAGGCGTACTCCAGGCCTGCCTTGGCCATGTTGTGCCCACGGATGTCCTCGACTATGTCCACCAGCTCAGCGGGCTCTGAGATCTCCGTTCTCAGAAGTCGCGGAATCATCCACTGCTGTAGGATGTGCAGGGCTGTGCCCGTGGTCTCATAGCTGTAGATGGGATCGTAGTTGCAGTCCACCTCCCCGATGCCGATTCCTTCGTCGGTGTAGATTTTGGTGAGGATCAGGTGGCGGTCGTAAACCGCGCCGCAGCCGGTCACGAATGGCTCTTTGATGGGCAGCAGGAAATGGATAAGGTCAACCTTTTCTATCTTCATGCTCGCCTCCTCTCTGCTGACTTTGGGCAAGTCTTTGAGTTGAGTTTATTGTACCACATCCGATCTTGAGTCGGAGAATCCTTCGATGTCTTCTCAATCTACGGTGATGGTCTCCACCGTGTACTTCTTCAACTTGCTCTCGTTGATCTCGAATCCCATGCCTGGGGTCTGGGGCACCTCCATCGTGCCGTCTCTACTGATCTCGGTCAAGGGTTCGATGATGTCGTCGGTGAAGTACCGATCTGAGGGCGCCACGTCTCCCGGGAACTTGAAGTTATCCAGGGTGGCGAGGTGGGTGCTATAGGCCTCGCCCACTCCTGACTCCAGCATGGAGCCCACCCACAAAGGAATGCCTGCGTCTTTGCAGATGTCGTGAACCTGCTTGGCCTTGACCAGGCCGCCCACGCGCGCCACCTTGATGTTGATGATCTTGCAACTCTCCAGCTCGATGGCCTTCTTGGCGTCGTCGGGACTATGGATCGACTCGTCGAGGCAGATAGGAGTCTTCAACTGCCTTTGCAGGTGACGATGCCATACGATGTCGTCATCCTGGAGGGGTTGCTCGATCATGATCAGGTTGAAGTCGTCGAGGGCGTTGAGGGCTTCCAGATGGCTGGGCACGTTCAGACGATAGGACGAGTTTGCGTCGGCCATCATCATGGTGTCCGGGAAACGTTTTCGCAACGCCCGAATGACCTCCACGTCCTTACCTGGTTTGATCTTGATCTTGAGCCGTTGGTAGCCCTTCTCTAAGAAGGCCTCGGCGTCGGCGATCACTTGATCGACGGTGTCCTTCATGCCTATGCTCACCCCGCTGACGATGGCTTTCCGCTTGCCCCCCAACAGGCTGGCGATGGTTTGTCCTTTGACTCTGGAATAGATATCCCAAAATGCTACTTCCAGGCCCGACTTGGCCATGTTGTGGCCACGGATGTCCTCCATCATGTCCACCAGCTCGGCGGGCTCCGAGATCTCCGCTCCTAGGAGTCGCGGTATTATCCATTGCTGCAGGACGTGTAGAGCGGTGCCTGTGGTCTCATAGCTGTAGTCAGGACCGTGTAGGCAGTCCACTTCCCCGACGCCGATCCCTTCGTCGGTGTGGAGCTTGGTGAGAATGAGGTGCCGTTCGCGAACCGGACCACACCCAGCCACAAAGGGCTCTTTCATTGGGAGCAGGAAATGGATCAAGTCGACCTTTTGGATTTTCACTATCGTTTCCCTCCTTTTCTTGTTGTGGGCCGTATACAATATCTCGATTTGGAGCGCAAGAGACGACTACGAGAGCCTTCGTTCCCTAGCCATTTACGTTTGCTTCTGGCGCCTGCGCTGCAGGGAGCCGCACCGTGAAATGGCTTCCCTGGTCCAATTGGCTGGATAAGCTGACCTCGCCCCCGTGGGCTTCCACGATCTCCCTGACAATGGCCAGCCCCAGGCCGATGCCACTGGTCCCGGCCCGAGACTTGTCTACCTGGTAAAATCGCTCGAAGATGCGTGGCAGGTCCTCTGGTGGAATACCGGGGCCGGTGTCGGAGACTATCACCTCCACGGAGCCATCCCCTGGTTCCCTGGCTGTTAGGCTGATCGTGCCCTCCGCTGGGGTGTACTTGACCGCGTTGTCCAGCAGGTTGGTGAAGGCTCTCTCCAGCCATTGGGGGTCTCCCAGCAGGGGTGGCAGGCTGGCGGGCAGATCCCACTCGAAAGTCTTGTCCTCCTCTGCCCGCCCGGCGAATTTCTCTCCGGAGCGCTGGAGGAGGCTCAGCAGGTCGATTTGCTCCTGGGCTATGGTTGCCTGGCCGGAATCCATGCGGGCCAGTTCGAGGAGATCTCCAACGAGGCGGTCCATGCGTTCCGCCTCCTGGAGGATGATCTGGGCCGAATTCTTCACTGCCTTGGGATCCGAGGCTGTTCCGTCGATGATCGCCTGGGAGAATCCCTGAATGGAGGTGAGGGGGGTCTTCAGGTCGTGAGACACATTGGCCAGAAAATCGCGTTGTGCCTCGCGCGACCGGACGACCTCACTGGCCATGGAGTTGAACTGTCGGGCGAGTTGAGCGGTCTCGTCCTGGCCCCGTACGGGGATTTCGGCCGGGCGATGGCCCTCGGCCAATTCGGCCGCCGCTTTGCCTATCGCTCGCAACGGGCTGGTGATGGAATGAGCCAGGAAGGCGGCTACCGCGACGGACACCACCATGGAGAGCAGGCCGGCCCATAGCAGGCGAGGGAACAAATCTCTCCAGCCGCTCCTGACATCGCGGCTGGAGACCACCAGGGCCAGGAAACCGGAAAGGGTGCGATTCTTCCCTTCGTCTCCCGACAGCAACGCCGTGACCGGCAGGTGAATCAGGTAGTATTCCTCACCGGGGGCCTTCTCGTATTGCTGGACGCCCAGACGCCGCTTCTCCAGCTCGTCCCGGTCTAGAGGGATGATCTCTCCCCTCAGACCGGAGCCGGTGTCCTTCAGCACGACGCCTTCTGGTGTCAACAACGCCAGGCGTTGGCCCAGGCGCTCTGACGCGCGATCCAATCGATCGGACGCTTCTTGCAGGGACGTCGGATGGCCGAGAAGGGCTGGCAGCCGGGGGGCCAGGGCCGCCGCGATGGACTCGAGGCGGGTGAGTGCGAGGCGCTCCTGGTAATTGCTCAGGAGCAGGACTAGGGATGTGCCGGTGAGGAAGATGCACAAGAAGATGACCAGGGCATAGGATGCCAGGAGTTTGGCCTGCAGAGTGCGAAACATGGAGCGAATCCTCAATTGTCAACCAGCTTGTAGCCCACCCCTCGCAGCGTCTCGATGGTGCAGTTGCTGCCGGTCAGCTTCTCGCGCAAGTGTGAGACGTGGACGTCAACGGTTCGGGTGCTGCCGTAGAAGCGTAGCCCCACACCTTTTCAAGAAGCTGCTCGCGGGAGAACACGATCCCCAAGTCCTGAACGAAAGCTAGGAGCAGGTCGAATTCCTTGGCGCGAAGCGAAATCGGTTGGCCATTCACCGCCACCTGCCGGCTGCCCACCTCGATTCGAAGGTTGCCTGCCTCCAGGACATCCGGTGCGCGCGCCTCCCCTTGATATCGCCTCAGCACCGCCCGCACCCGGGCCACCAACTCTCGAGGGTTGAATGGCTTGACCACGTAGTCGTCTGCTCCCATCTCCAGGCCTACCACCCTGTCCACATCGTCGCTTCGGGCCGTCAGCATAATTATGGGCACGTCGCGCTCCCGTCGAATGCGGCGACAAACCTCCCAACCGTCGAGGCCCGGCAGCATGATATCCAACACCACCAGGTCGGGGGCATCCCGCAGAGCCATCTGCAACCCTTGCTGGCCGTCGGTGGCCCAGATGACCCGATAGCCTTCCTTGTCGAGGTACATGCGGGCCAGCTCAATGATGTTCTTCTCATCGTCTACTATCAGGATGGTAGCCAGAAGTCTGCTCCCTCGAGACAGGCTATGCGACTGAGCGGAGGGTTATTCCCTCTCCGCAGGCTCATCCTCGCATGATGTGGACAGTCGGGAGACCTTCAGTTCGGCCTGGTCCAGCTCTTTCTGACAATGCTCCACCAGAGCTGTCGCTCGCTCGAAGAGGGCGATGGATTCCTCCAAGGAGAGCCCTCCCTCCTCGAGCTTCTCAACCGCCTCGCCCAGCTGAGCGAAGGCCTCCTCGAAAGAAAGATCCTCGCGCTTCTTCATTCGCTTGTACCTCCGGTGTCGGTGACGATCCCGCGAAATCGGCCGTCGGACACCTGGATCTCCACCGGATCATCTCGACTCACCTGCGCTACCTTTCGTATCACCGTGCCCGATGGAATCCTGCGGGCGATGGCGTAGCCCCGTTCCAGTATGGATGAGGGGCTGAGGCTCCGGAGATGGGCGGCCTTTCCTCGCCAGCGCTCCCAGCACAAGTCGAGCTGGTGTCTCACCAGGTGGTGGGCCTCTTGGTCCAGCTCATCCGCCCTCTGGCGGTACTCTCTGATCTTGCTCAGAGGCGATTCCCGGGTGAGAGTCAGTGCGACATGGTTCAGCTCGGACCTCGCTTCCTCCAGACGGCGGGCGATGACCCGAATAGAAGCCCTTCGATGATCCACTAACTGTTCTCGGATCTCGGATGCGTCGGGAACGACCATCTCTGCGGCTGCCGACGGCGTGGGGGCGCGGACGTCGGCAGCGAAATCGGCCAGGGTGAAGTCGGTCTCGTGTCCCACGCCGCAGACCACGGGGATGTGCGAGGCGGCGATGGCGCGCACCACGACCTCGGTGTTGAAGGCCCACAACTCTTCCAGCGCGCCCCCACCCCGCGCCAAGATGATGGCCTCCACATTGTCACGTGAATTGAGGGCTTCCATGGCTGCCGCGATTTGGGCCGGGGCCTCATCGCCCTGAACCAGGGTTGGGGCTAGAACCACCTGGGCCAAGGGAAAGCGGCGTCTCAAAACGTTGAGGATGTCCTGCAAGGCCGCTCCCTCCGCTGAGGTGATCACTCCGATGCGGCAGGGGAACGCGGGCAGGGGGCGTTTGCGTTCGGGGGCGAAGAGCCCTTCTGCCTCCAGGCGCTGCTTCAACTCCTGCAGTTCCAGGTATCTGAGGCCCAGACCGGCGGGCTGAATCCGATCCACGTATAATTGATAGGTCCCCCGCGCTTCATAGATCGAGATGTAGCCGTGGGCCAGAATCGCCTCGCCATCTTGAGGCAGTAGGGGCTGGCGTAGAGCCGATTCACGCCACAAGACGCAAGCGATCTTGCAATCCCCTTCCTGCAGGGTGAAGTAGGCATGGCCCGAGGAGGCCTGCCGGAAATTGGACACCTCGCCCTCCAGCCAGAGGTCCCACAGGCAGGGGTCCGCCTCCAATAACCCTTTGATATGTCGGGTTATCTCGGAGACGCGCCAGACCAGACTATGATCCTCACCCATTAGGACGAGATTTTAGGGCCTCCGAAGGCCCGTGTCAATGAGCTGAGGGGCTTTCTCGAAGGGGAAGATCGGTATAAAATAGGGATATCATTTCCCCGGAGGCGGTGACATGCGAGATATGGATGAGTTTTTCCTGCTCATGTGGGTGTTCGTGGCTCCCCTGTTGGTTTATGGGAGCGCCTTGCTCGGTGTTCTCTATGTCCTGACCCGAGAGCGGAACGAGGGCCTGAAAAAGATTCACGCTTTTCTAAGCCCTCTCACCGGCACGGTGTTCGTGATGGGACTTCTTCTATTATGGACGCTGGAAGGCTATCCGACGGAGGGCAAGATCGGCCTTACGGCGGACTGGGTGCTGATGATGGTGGCCGGGCTTCTGTCGGGGAAGAAGTGGAACAAGGGGTGGCAGCGCGCGACGCATTACCTCTTGGGCCTCGTAGCGGTGGTCGGTTTCTGGTACTTCAACTCCAATTATTCCATCCAGTAGGCCTAACCCATTGGACTAGGCCTACTGGATACGTTTGGTGGTGACGAAGTGGATCTTGGCGAATCGCTCTAATGCCTCTGGGCCTCGCTCAGCCACCAGCTTTCGTCCCACCCTCTCGACTTCCGGAGAAGCCCCTTTGGGCAGTTCCATGCCTGCGTCTCGGGACAGCAGGGCCAACCGCCGCACGAACTCCGCCCTGGCCAGGATGGACGCCGCGGCCACGGCGATGTCCTCCTCCGCGTGGGGATGTTGTTCCAGCTGAATCCTCCTCCCCCTGCTGAGGAGTGCTTTCTCCACCAGGGAGGCGTCTCCGAACTGATCGGAGATGGCGCGGTCGCATTTCACTCGTTCCAGGACGTTCTCCAGAGCGCGAGCATGTCCCCACGCGAGCAGTCGATTCAAGTTCCCGAGCTTGGTATGGAGCTGGTTGTACCTGAGGGGATTGATGGTGATGACCGAGTGAGGGAGGCCGGAAGTGATGTGCTTGGCGAGTTTCGCGACGCGGCTGTCGGAGATGGCCTTGCTATCCCGAACTCCCAGGTCGGCCATCTGCATTTCCGCCTTGGCATCCACATAGACGGCGGCCACCACGAGGGGCCCGAAATAGTCGCCTTTCCCCGATTCATCTATGCCGATGTGGGGAGTAGAGGGCGAGGTGGCATGCGCCTGTCGCCCGACTCGCGCATCGACGGCGCTCTTGAGAGGGGATGGGCAGCCCTGGATGAGCACGCGGCCATTATCGTAGAGGCTGACCGCAACCAGGTCGGTTTCGTCTTGGATGCGAAGCTGAAGGCCGTGAGGGATTCGCCTCTCGGCCTCTATCTTCCAGCCATTCTGGCTGGCGAGCGTTTGAAGCTCGTCTCGAAGGGCTTCTGGGTCTTCGGGGAACATGCCTCTCCTGGAAGTGGGAGTTCGCTCTATTGTATTCGTTGTGTGAGTTCCGGGCAATGCAGGCCTGTTTTTGATGGAGGAGTTGCGAAATCGCCGATTCTCCTCACTATATGTTATACTATATGATGCCATGACGGAGACAGCTATCGGGGCTTCTGAAGCCCTGATTCACTAGAGGCGGTTTGCGATGGGTGAGGATAGACGTGTGGAGGTCGTAGACAAGATTCGGACGGAGTCAACGGCGGATGAGGACGCCATTTGGGAGGTGCCTCTTCTGCCTGTGAGGGATACGGTGCCTTTCCCTCACATGATCACTCCTCTGTTGGTGGGTAGAGAGCGCTCTCTTCGGGCCATAGAGGCGGCCATGGCCAAGGACCAACGGCTGGCTGTGGTGGCGCAGAGGGATCCGGATGTGCAGGATCCGACTGAAGATGACCTTTATGGGGTGGGCGCGGCCGTGGTCATCGAGCGGATGCTGCGCATGCCCGATGGCACGGCCAACATCCTGGTGCGGGGTGAGGATCGGCTGGAGATCCTGGAGTTTCTGGATGAGGAACCTTACCTTTCGGTGAGAGGACAACTGATTCGAGATGCCGAGGACTCATCTCTCTCCACCGAGGCGCTCAGGCGCGCGGTCCTGGCCCTTTTCGAGAAGGTGGTGCAGATCAGCCACGATCTGCCCGATGATGCCTACGTTGCCGCGATGAACGTGGATAAACCCGGGTGGCTGGCGGATTTCGTGGCCGCGACCATGCAGGTGAACGTGGACAAGCGGCAAGAGGTCTTGGAGACGTTGGAGCCTGCCGATAGGCTTCAGAGGACGAGCATCTTGCTGGCTAACGAGCTGGATGTGCTGGAATTGGAGGACCAGATCCAGAGCAAGGTTCAGCAGGAGGTGGATAAGAGCCAGCGAGAGTTTCTGCTCAGAGAGCAGATGAGGGCCATCCAGGATGAGTTGGGAGAAACGGATGCCCATTCGCGGGATATCCGGGAGCTACGGGAGAAGGTGGCAGCGCTTCAACTCCCAGATGAGGTGAGGGAGAAGGCGGAGAAGGAGCTTGAGCGGCTGGGCATGATGGCATCCATCGCGCCCGAGGTGGGGATCATTCGCACTTACCTTGACTGGATCGTCAATTTGCCCTGGACGGAATGCACCGAGGACAACCTGGATGTTGCCAGGGCCTCCGAAGTGCTGACCCAGAACCACTACGGCCTTCCCAAGGCCAAGGAGCGAATCCTGGAGTACATCGCCGTCAGGAAGCTAGCGCTGGACAAGATGCGGAGCCCGATCCTTTGCTTTGTGGGGCCTCCCGGTACGGGGAAGACTTCCATCGGCAAGTCCATGGCAGAGGCTCTGGGCCGCAAGTTCGTGCGAGTGAGCCTGGGGGGCATCCGCGACGAGGCCGAGATTCGCGGCCACCGCCGGACCTATGTGGGGGCGATGCCGGGACGGATCATCCAAACCATGCGCCGGGTGGGGACGAGGAGCCCCTTATTCATGTTGGACGAGGTGGACAAGCTCGGCGTCGACTTCCGGGGGGACCCCTCGGCGGCCCTGCTCGAGGCCCTGGACCCGGAGCAGAACAGCGCGTTTTCGGACCACTATCTGGAGGTTCCTTACGATCTATCGAGGGTGATGTTCATCACCACCGCCAACATCCTCGACCCCATTCCCCCTGCCTTGCAGGATCGCATGGAGGTGATACAGTTTCCCGGATACATAGAGGAGGAAAAGCTCGAAATCGCCAAGCGTTTCCTGATCCCGCGCCAGATGGAGCAGCATGGCCTGGGTGACGGGATCCACTTCTCGGACAACGCGCTCAGCCACATAGTGCGGGATTACACCCATGAGGCGGGGGTGCGGAATCTGGAGCGCGAGATCGCCAAGATCCTGCGCAAGCTGGCGCGAAGGGTGGCTGAGGGGAAGGGCTCACGGGCTCGCGTCACCGTTCAGTCGCTCGCTCAGTATCTGGGTCCGCCACAGTTCTTCTATGGGGAGGCTGAGGAGAGGGATGAGGTTGGGGTGGCCACGGGCGTGGCCTGGACGGGAGCCGGCGGGGATATCCTGACCATCGAGGTGACCCTGATGGAGGGCAAAGGCGGCCTGATGTTGACGGGCCAACTTGGGGACGTCATGCAAGAATCCGCGCAGGCGGCCCTCAGCTACGCTCGCTCTCACGCTGGGATGCTGGGTATTCGGGACAGGGAATTTGACAAGCTGGATATCCATGTGCATGTGCCCGAGGGTGCCATACCTAAAGATGGGCCCTCGGCGGGGATCACCATTGCGGTGGCGCTGATCTCGGCGTTGGCGGAGGTGGCCGTCCGTCGCGACGTGTGCATGACGGGGGAGATCACCCTTCGCGGGCGTGCCCTTCCTGTGGGCGGGCTGAAGGAGAAGGTCCTGGCGGCTCACAGGGCTGGCATCAGGAGGATGATCCTGCCGACCAAGAATCGAAAGGACTTGATCGATATCCCCCAGCACGTGCAACGTGAGCTCGACTTCATCTTCGTGGACAGGATGGAAGAGGTCCTGGATGCGGCTCTGCTCTCCGGGGATGAGGCGGAGGTGCCTGACGATCGAGCTGAGGCGGCTTCCTGACGGCTCCTGGCCTCCGGGGGAAGCCGTGAAAGGAGGGGATCGAATGGCGGAGGGCCGCTGGAGACATCGGGCGATCGCGTGGCTGATATTGGCGGCACTCGCGTTTCCGACCCTTTCCGGTTGTGGTCTCCTGCGCCAGGAAAGCGTCAACGTCGATTTCGCGGATATCATGCCCGAGGGCACGGAGGTCCACTACATCCAGCGTCTGGACGCCGACGGCGATGAGCGCGAGGAGTGGGTGGTCTTCTATCGATATGATATCCCCTCATCGGAACAGGGGAATCCCTCGCGCGGCCCCATCGGGGGGGCCGTCTACAAGGCAACCTCGACCTCTCCCCCGAACTTACTGGCCCATCCTCTGATCCCGCAGGATTTCGACTATCTGGGCGAGGAGGCCACCTGGGCTACCGTTGAGGATTTCATCAAGGGCGACCAGAACAGGCAGGAGCTGGTGGTGCGCAGCGGCCGGAGCAGGGAGGGGGACGAGGTTTTCAGCCTGGGTATCTTCCAGTGGCAGCCCAGGGATGGCGATTCGGATGGTAATCCTGCTTGCTCTGGGGCCATAAAGGCTGTGGGACGTTACGTGTGCCTGGGATTCTTCCGGGGCAGCGGCGGGGTGCGACAGGATGGGGATCGGGTCGTGGTCCTGGATCGCAGCGGCTTCGAGCGCAGCCAGTTAGCTATCAAGAGGGTCTACGCCCCCGTGGATGGCAGTTATCTGACCCCGGATCTGGAAAGGCTTAGGGATCCGGTGGAGCAGAGCATCGATTTCACCTTTGGAATGCCCGAGTCCCCCGCCCAGTCGCCCTATCCGGAGAAGGCGGTGCTGGCCTTCTACCTCGCTCTGGGCCGCGATAATGACACGGCGAGGTCCTATCTCAGCGATGAATCCGGGTACAAGGCGAACATGGATGGCTACGAATTTGGGACCGGAGTCTCTTTGGAGGATCTTCGTGGGGTTCTGGTCAAGGAAATCGGCTACACTCCAGACGAGGTCGCGGAACAGCAGCATATGGATCGCCAGGTGTCGGTCTCGGTGACGCCGGTCACCGACGCGGGTGTGATGAGGGATGAGGCGGGGGGCGCAATACGACGGCAGGTGAGCTGGATCGTCCGCTGGGAGCCATTGGAACGCGCTGAGGAAGGGCAGGAACCCATTTATGGGTGGAGGCTGTACGACTACGTCGTACATTGAGTCACTCTATTTGTGATGGGTCCTGGTGAGGTGGTGTTCTCCGCGGAGCGTTGAGATTTCCATGGATGGAGCCTTCGTCGCCGCCGTGGCGCGCGGTTTGTGAAAGCGGCCCTACGTCAAAGGTCGCACTCTCTGACGGATCTGTGCACGTGAAGCTCGTCTCCCGCCTTTCAATCCCCTATCCGGCGCGATACCTCTCCCTCTTGCCTCGAGGAAGTCTCGGAAATCGGCGTCAAGGAGGGGTTGCGAGGGCATGCAAATGAGAGTACAATAACAATGGGAGAATTCTAGGTGTATTCAGGAGGTAGTGCGGTGGAAGAGCGCGTGAAGGGAACGTGGACCGTGAAGGCGGGGATGGCCCAGATGCTCAAGGGAGGGGTCATCATGGATGTGGTGAACGCCGAACACGCTCGCATCGCCGAGGAGGCCGGTGCCTGCGCGGTCATGGCCCTCGAACGCGTGCCTGCGGATATCAGGGCTCAGGGAGGGGTCGCCCGGATGAGCGATCCCGAACTGATAATGGAGATCATGAACGCCGTCTCGATCCCGGTGATGGCCAAAGGTCGTATCGGGCACTTCGTGGAGGCCCAGGTCTTGGAGGCCATTGGCGTGGACTACATCGATGAGTCGGAGGTGTTGACGCCTGCCGATGAGGAGCATCATATCGACAAGCATCAGTTCAAGGTCCCCTTCGTGTGCGGGTGCAGGGAGCTCTCCGAGGCTTTGCGACGCATCGGGGAGGGTGCGGCCATGATCCGGACCAAGGGCGAGGCGGGAACGGGCAACGTGGTAGAAGCGGTCCGACATGCCAGGGCGGTCTTTGGGGGGATCCGGCGGCTGCAGGCTATGCGGGAGGACGAGCTGATGCGTGCGGCTAAGGAGATGGGTGCTCCCTACGAACTGGTGAAGGAGGTGGCCAGCACTGGCAAGCTGCCTGTGGTCAACTTCGCGGCGGGAGGCATCGCCACGCCCGCCGACGCGGCTCTGATGATGCAGCTGGGGGTGGATGGCGTCTTCGTCGGGTCGGGGGTCTTCAAATCCAGCGATCCGGCCACGATGGCCAAGGCCATCGTGGAGGCGACCACCCACTATAACGATCCCCAGATAGTAGCGCGAGTCTCCAGAGGACTGGGGGAGGCCATGCCGGGCCTGGAGATCAGCCAAATCCCCGATGCGGAGCTGCTGGCCACGCGAGGATGGTAACCGTCGACAAACCAATCGGCGTTCTGGCCCTCCAGGGCGCATTCATCGAGCACATCCAGATACTTCGTGAGTTGGGAAGGGAAGCGCGGGAGGTTCGACTTCCCGCCGATCTGGGAGGGGTCGGTGGGCTCATCATACCCGGCGGGGAAAGCACCACCATCGGTAAGCTGGCCGTCTCGTACGGGCTCTTGGAAGGGGTGCATGAGTTGGCGGCCGCGGGGGTTCCCGTGTGGGGAATCTGCGCGGGCATGGTGCTTTTGGCCAGGGACATCGGAGGTGGAGATCAGCCCATCCTGGGGCTGATGGATATCCGGGTGAGACGCAATGCGTTCGGCCGACAGGTGGAGAGCTTTGAAGCCGATCTGGAGATGGCTGCCCTGAGGTCCTTGGAGCGGGGCGACGGCATGTTCCACGCGGTCTTCATTCGAGCGCCGTCGGTGGAGTCGGTGGGGGACGGGGTGGAAATCTTGGCGAGGTTGGAAGATGGGACCATCGTGGCCGTCCGCCAGGCGAACCTTTTGGCCACCGCCTTCCATCCGGAACTGACGCCCGACCCTCGGTTTCACGAGTACTTTCTGAGGATGATGGGAGAAAGCTGAGAGGTCATGGTCATCAGGCCCTTCACGCCACTGGACATCTGGCTGGCAAGGCATGTGGTCAAGCGGGGTGAAGTGTTGGACTTGGGGAGATCCCTCGTCTCTCCCTATGATCCCTTGAGGCCGGTCGTGACATCCTACATTCCTTATGGGGACCACGAGGCGACGACCTACCTGGTGGAAACCAAGGAAAGCGGTGGCGTTCGCAGGGGGCTGATTCAGGCCTTGGCGAGGCGGGATGAGGCCGAATGGGTGGTGGCCTACATGGCTCCCGCCCTTTCTCGGCGCCCGGAGAATTTCCAACTGTGGGCCGATATGTTGGTGCTCCTCTGCAAACGAGCCGCCGAGAGGGGGATTCTTCGGCTGTTTGCCAAATCTTCGTCCGAAACGGAGGAGGCTTTCCGGCGGGCGAACTTCAGCGCCTATGCTCAGGAGCACTTGTTTCGCCTGAAGGAATTCCCAAGCTCCAGCGAGCTCGCATCATCCTTCCTTCGTTGCGAGAGGGAGGAGGAAGATGGGGATCGGGTGAGGCTCTTGTATAAGCGGCTCACTCCGCATCCGGTTCGGAGATTGGTGGGTCTGGACGGGGTGCCGGGCGAGTTGGATTCCGTCGATGACGGCGTTTGGGAAGAGCGATACGTATTGGAGAGAAGGGGAGAGGTCCTGGGGCATCTTCGCCTGCGCGGCGGCCGGGCCGGATATCTGATGAAATCAGCCCTCCGGCCTGACGCTTTGGACCGCGCGGACGAACTTCTGGGGGCGGGGTTGGCCCTCCTGGTGAGCCGGCCGTCTAAGGCCGTCTATTGCAGCGTGGCGGGGTACCAGGGTGGTGTCTCCCCCGCTCTGGAGCGCCTGGGCTTTGTGCCCTTGGCCACACAGACGCTGTGGGTGCGGCACACCGCGATCAGGGTGCAGGAGCGCGCCTTTCAGTTGGTGCGTGGGTTGGAGAAAGGGGTAGAACCGGCTCGGACCGCCTTTGGGAGGTGAGCCTGACCGGTTCATGGGAAGAGCTTACATAAATGGAAGAATTGAGGATAATCGAAGCTGGCGAGAATAAAAAGACTATAGAGGACGACATAGAGGCGTTGCTGGAGGTGCTTCCGCCGGATATCGTGGCGACTTTGAAGGGCGAGGGCAACAAGGATGGCTTGTTGGAGATCGTCCTGGATCTGGGTCGTAAACCGGAGGCTCGGTTCCTGGACGCGGAGACCACCTTGCGGCCGGAGGAGGTGACCCCGGACGACATTGAGTACGTTGCCTCGCGGATAGGGGACTTCGGCGAAGATAACCGCGCTGGCATCGAGCGCACGCTCCATCGCATCTCGGCGATAAGGAACCGGAAGGGCTGCATTGTGGGCCTGACCTGCCGGGTGGGCAGGGCCGTCTACGGGACGACCGAGATCATTCGAGACATCATAACTTCCGGGAAAAGCGTCCTGCTTCTGGGAAAGCCCGGCGTGGGGAAGACGACGATGCTTCGCGAGGTGGCTCGGGTCCTGGCGGAAGACAAGCGAGTGGTGATCGTGGATACCAGCAACGAGATAGGGGGTGACGGCGATATCCCCCACCCGGCCATAGGGCGAGCTCGGCGCATGCAGGTGGTCGCTCCTTCTATGCAGCACGCGGTGATGATCGAGGCCGTGGAGAATCACATGCCTGAGGTCATAGTGATCGACGAGATAGGCACCGTTCTGGAGGCGGAGGCTGCGCGCACCATAGCGGAGCGGGGCGTGCAGCTGGTGGGGACGGCCCATGGGAACACCCTGGACAATTTGACGCTCAACCCTACCCTCAGCGATCTGGTCGGGGGCATCCAGACGGTGACCCTGGGCGACGAGGAGGCTCGCAGACGAGGGACCCAGAAATCGGTCTTGGAGAGGAAAGCGCCTCCCACGTTCGATGTGATGGTGGAGATCCAGGACTGGGATCATCTGGCGGTGAGGCCCAATGTCGCAGAGGCGGTCGACGCTATCCTCCGGGGCGAGTCCTCGCCGGTGGAGGTCCGGCACCGGGACGAAAAGGGCGAGGTGCAAATAGAGCAGATCACGCCCATGCCGGATCCCGGCGTGCCCGCGTGGGAGCGAAGGCGAACCCCTTCGCGATCTCGGTCCCTTCGCATCTATCCCTATGGGATGAGCCAGAGCCGCCTCAGGGAGGCGGCCGGGACGTTGGGGCTTTCGGTGTCGATGGTGAAGGACCTGACCAAGGCTGACGTGATTATGACCCTGAGGAACTATTACCGGAAGCGGCCCCAACGGATCGAGGAGGCTGAACGGCGGGGGATACCCATCTATGTGTTGCGCAACAACTCGGCGGCACAGATCGAAAGCTACCTGGTGGAGATCTTCGGCATCGAGGCGAGCGAGAACGACTTCGAACGATCCGTGCGGGAAACGCGAGACGCGATCCTGCGGGTGCAGAGGGGCGATCACCAGGTGGAGCTGTCGCCCCAGAATTCGTATGTGAGGAGGCTTCAGCATCGAATGGCTCAAGAGGCGCAGCTCATCTCCCATAGCAAGGGCAAGGAACCGCGAAGGCGGGTCCTGATTTACGAGAACAAAAGGCTGCCCTATTGAGCCTCTTCGTCACTTTCGAGGGGCCGGAAGGGAGCGGGAAATCGACCCAGATAGTCGCCCTGCACGAGTGGCTGAGGGAAAAGGGCTACGAGGTGGTTCGGACGCGAGAGCCTGGGGGCACGGCGATCGGGGATCAGATTCGCAGATTATTGCTGGACCCGGACCATCAAGATATCCTTCCCATGTCGGAAGCGTTGCTGTATTCGGCTTCCCGTGCCCAGCTCGTGGGCCAGGTGATCCAGCCTCACCTGGAGCGCGGGGGAATCGTTCTCTGTGACCGGTATGTCGACTCGACCTTTGCTTATCAGGGCTATGGCCGCGGAATGGATATGGCGGCTTTGGCCACCATCGTCGATTTGGCAACCGGGGGGCTGGTGCCCGATTTGACCGTCTACCTCGATCTTCCCATCGAGGTAGGGCTGAAGCGCCGGGGGCTGAGGCGGCACGGGGGGGAGTTGCAGTTACCGCTTTTCGGGAAGTGGGATCGACTCGATGTTCAGGAGCTCGATTTTCACCGACGGGTACGGGAGGGATATCTCGAGATGGCGCGGGCGGACCCCGGGCGGTGGCTGGTGGTGGACGCTACACGGCCGGTGGGGGTGATCGAGGTGGAGATACGTGCTGGGGTGGAGGCCAGGCTGTCCTAGGGCCTCGAGCGGCGGCGGCCTTCCAGGGATTGTCCGAGTGATGGGGGGGAGTACTATGAAGCTCATTCTGGCTGTCGTTCACCGAGATGATTCCGGCAAACTGATCGACGCCCTGACGGCGGCCGACTACCGGGCAACGGTCATAAGCACCACCGGAGGGTTCCTGAAGGAGGGGAACGCGACCATCTTCATGGGGGTCAACGAGGAGGTGGTGGATAGCGTCCTTTCCATAATCCGGGAGAACTGCGAGTCCCGCACCCAGTATGTGAACCCTTTGCCTCCCGTGATGGAACCCGGGGAACTGTATATGCCCTATCCTGTGGAGGTTCAGGTGGGAGGCGCTACGGTGTTTGTGCTGAAAGTGGACAGATACGTGAGGTTCTAGGGTGTGATGTCGGAGAGGTCATTTGCTCCAAGATCGGGCATCGATTCCTCGACCTCTTCGGGGTTCTGGCCGCTTTCCAGCCGATCTGTGACCTCTTCGAACTCGTCTCCCAGGTCCTCCCCAGCCTCCTGGCTCATTCGTTTCATCCAGCGACCCATGCTGCGAGGGTCGTTCTCATCCAGGTCTCCCATGAGAGCGGGGTCTGCCAAAGCGTCCATGCGGGCATCCTCCGATCTCAAGACGGCGACGCGAGACAACAGGCGGACCAATTCCTGGCTGCCACAGGAAGCACACGAGGGCTTTTGACTCTCAGCTTCGGAGAAACTGTGTCGAAACCAACTTACCCGCTTTCCACACGATTGACAGCGAAATTCGTAAATAGGCACGTTGATCTCCTGAGAAGTGAAACCGAGAATCCTCCTATCGGGCTAGCTCTGGCTCCGAGCTTGAAGTATTATAGCCGATATGTCGCATCCTGACAACGGCGCTTTGCTTGTGGTTCTATCAGGCCCTTCAGGGGTGGGCAAGGATTCGGTGCTCAATAGCTTGAGCGCGCGTGGCTGCCCCTTTCGTTTCGTGGCCACCGTGACCACTCGCCCAAGGCGACCGAAAGAGGTGGATGGCAAGGACTATCAGTTCGTCACCGAAGCCGAGTACGATGACATCCTGGGCGAAGGCGGATTCCTGGAACATGCGACGGTATATGGTTACCGATATGGGGTTCCGAGGCGCGTCGTCCAAGAGGCGTTGGATCGCGGCGAGGATGTGATTCTGCGCGTGGATGTCCAGGGGGCTGCAACGATCAAGAGGGTTGCGCCCGAGGCGGTGTTCATCTTCTTGATGCCCTCTTCGCTGGAGGAACTGCGGCGGCGGCTGCGAAATCGGGGGGCGGATCAAGAGAAGGATCTGGCGGTCAGGGAGAAGCGAGCCCTCGAGGAGTTGGAGCAGGTGGACAGGTTCGACTATGCCGTGGTGAACAGGGAGGGATGCCTCGACCAGGCGGCGGCTCAAGTTGAGGCCATACTGATCGCCGAGAAGTGTCGGGTCCCTCGCCGCAGGGTCACGTTATCGGAGGCTGCGCGCGGCTGACTCTTTGTGACATGTGTGAGGTTCAGGTGGGGAAGTCTGTAGATCTTCCGCCGGATCCGGCAGGGTGGATCCGCTGCTCTATGGAGAGTGAGGATGGGAGATTTGTCGCAAGTGAGGCGGGCTCAATTCGCGGATGGGCAGTGGTATCCGGGGGATGCTGAAACGCTCCGGCGAATGGTGAAGGACTTCCTGGACCAAATTCCCGAGCGCAGGGTTCCCGGCGAGGTGATCGGGCTCATCTCACCCCACGCCGGCTATTCCTATTCCGGTCAGGTAGCGTCTCATGCGTATAGGCAACTGGAAGGTACGAGTTTCGATCTGGTGGTGGTGGTCTCTCCCCTGCACAGGATCTCTGCCAGCGGCTTGGTCATCACCGACAATCCCTACTATGAGACCCCCCTCGGCCTGGTGGGTATTGACGTCTCGGCGGTGAAGGCCCTGGAAGATCGAGTCAGGATAAGCCGAGTCCGAACCGATGATGAGCATTCCTTGGAAATCCAGCTGCCGTTTCTCCAGGTCGTGTTGGGCGACTTCGCGCTTCTTCCCCTGATGATGGGGATGCAGGATTGGGAGACCGTCCAGGAGTTGGCCAACGCGCTCGCCGCGGTCGTGGAGGGCAAGAGAGTGCTTCTGTTGGCCAGTTCCGATCTGTACCATGGACAGTCCTACGAAGATGCGGTGAATGTGAACCAGCGGGTGGAGAAGCGAGTGAGCGACTACGATGTCCTCGGATTGGCCGAAGATCTGGAGGGAGGCTCGGCCCAGGCGTGCGGGGGCGGTCCTATCCTGGCGGTCATGCTGGCTGCCCAAGCGCTAGGTGCGGAGGGGGCAGAGGTTCTATCTCTCACCACATCCGCCGATGTGACGGGGAATCGTTGGGGATACATCGTCGGGTACATGGCCGCTTGTCTGTACAGGAAAGCTTCTAGAGCGTAGCTATGAGATACGCGGAGGTGGTGGTGAACACGCCTTTGCGGCGTCGCTTCACCAAGCCGTCGACCCGCCAGGACACTGCGGGTGCTCCTTCGCGAGACATGACCTTCCATTACGCGTTGCCTTCTCACTTGAAGGGGCAAGTGGTTCCCGGTCAGATGGTTTGGGTCCCCTTTGGGCCCCGAAGGATGCAGGGCATCGTTTTGGAGTTGTCCGATTCCGCGCCGGTGGAGGAGGTGCGGGAGGTGGAGGCGCTGGTTGCCAGGGAGCCCTTCCTCTTGCGCTATCAACTCGATCTGGCCAGGTGGATAAGCCGATATTACCTGTGCCCCCTGCGCGATGCCGTCAACGCGATGATGCCGCCGGGGGTGAGGGAACGGGAGGAGATCAGGGTCGATTTGGTGGAGGGGGTGGAAATCCCGGACGATCTGCCGGCGGATCAGATGGCCGTGACAAGGGCGCTGATGGAGGAAGGGGAGCAGTCCGTCGGGAGCTTGGGACGCCGACTGCGGGCGGTCCGTTGGCGGCCGGCGTTGGACGCCATAGTGCGCAAAGGGTGGGTGCACAGGAGGTCGGTCTGGCAACCACCCCGGGTGCAGCCTAAGAGGGTGCCGGTGGCTCAACTGGCGGAGGGCGCTGAGGCTCATTCGGAGGCCATAGCCAATGCCCCCCGACAGCGGGCATTGATGGAGTATCTTGCAGATCATGGTCCGACGCCCCTTTCGGACCTCTACAAGGAGGTAGGGGGCGATCGGAGCACCGTTCGTTCGTTGGAGAAGAAGGGCCTGGTTCAGGTCGTCCCACGAGAGCTTTGGCGGGATCCCCTGGCGGGCGAGGGTTTTCAGAGGGCTTTCCCTCCTCGTTTGACATCCGATCAGGAGGCGGCTTGGCGGGAGATCAGGGAGTGCCTGGACGATTCGAAGCAGGTCTTTCTGCTGCATGGGGTGACCGGGAGCGGCAAGACCGAGATCTATCTGCGGGCTCTGGAGGATGTCCTGGCAAGCGGGCGGCAAGCGATCGTGCTGGTCCCTGAGATCTCCTTGACTCCTCAGACGGTGCGGCGCTTCGAGGCGAGGTTCCCAGGGCGCATCGCGATCTTCCACAGCGGCCTCTCTCTAGGCGAGCGCTACGACGAGTGGCGGCGGACCATGGACGGCCAAGCGGACGTGGTCATCGGCTCGCGCTCCGCGATTTTCGCTCCCTTACCCCGGCTGGGCTTGATCGTCGTCGATGAGGAGCACGAGTGGGCTTACAAGCAGGAACGGTCTCCCCGATATCATGCGCGCGATGTGGCCGTCAGGCTGGCGGAGATGGTCGGAGCCACCGTGATCCTGGGAAGCGCGACGCCTGATTTGGCCTCCTACTATCGAACCCAGGAGGGAAGCTACCGCCTGTTGCGACTATCCAAGCGCGTCATGGGCAGCCTACGGCGAATCGAGGAACAGCGGGCTCGATATGATGTGCCCATGGGCCGGAGCAGGGTTCGAGAGCTGGGGGAGGGTTACGAAGATGCGCGCTACATGGAATTGCCGCCGGTGCAGGTGGTGGACCTCAGGCAGGAGCTGCGGGAGGGGAATCGCAGCATGTTCAGCCGTGTGCTTCAACAGGCAATGGAGGAGACCCTGGCATCGGGAGAACAGGCGATACTCTTCATCAATCGGCGAGGGGCAGCCACTTTCGTCCTGTGTCGCGACTGCGGCTATGTCATGAGATGTCCCGAGTGTCAGGTTTCTTTGGTCTATCACTCGGCGGAGGATGAATTGCACTGTCATCAGTGTAGCTTCCGCGTCCCTATCCCGGATCGTTGTCCCGATTGTGGGGGTCATCGGATTCGGTACTTTGGCGTGGGAACGCAGACGGTGGAGGAAGCGGTCCGGAAGCGATTTCCGGGCGCTCGCACGCTGAGATGGGATCTGGATGTGACCAGACGAAAGGGCTCTCACCGGCGTATCTTGGATGAGTTCATCAGGCATGAAGCCGACGTTCTGATCGGCACCCAGATGATCGCCAAAGGACTGGATCTCCCGCTGGTGACCCTGGTGGGGGCTATCGCTGCCGACACCGCCCTCCACCTTCCCGATTTCCGGGCTGCGGAGCGGACCTTTCAGCTTCTGGCTCAGGTGGCCGGGAGGGCAGGACGGAGCATCCTGGGAGGGAGAGCGGTTCTGCAGACCTATCACCCCGAGCACTATTGCATCCAGGCTGCAAGCCGTCACGACTATGGCGATTTCTATCGGCACGAGATCGGCTTTCGGAGGGAACAAGGTTACCCGCCCTTTCGCAGGTTAGTGCGGCTGCTTCACGTCCATCGAGACGCCGAGCGGTGCAGGAAGCGAGCGGAGGAGATGGCTCGCGTCTTGCGAGACCGGATATCGCATTGGAGCCTGCCCGCCGTCGATATCATAGGCCCGGCGCCCGCCTTTCTGAGCCGATTGAGGGGCAGGTATCGGTGGCACATCCTGGTGCGGGCCGAGGACCCCTATCCCCTTTTGGAGGGGTTGACCTTTCCTTTGGGTTGGAGGGTCGATGTGGATCCTTTGAATGTGCTGTAGATCTAAAGCATTCCATAAATGGGAAGGGAGAAGAAGGATTGGCAGGGAAGCTGAGAGCGGGGATTTTTCAGCGAGAGTTGACGCAAGCAAAGACTTTGCCGCCACCTAAGCAACTAAGTATGGATAGATGCTATGTCAATGTGGAACGAGCGAATCGATAAGGTAAGAATATACCTGGCTCATGGCGACTTGTTTGGGTTCATGGCTGAGGCTCGCTTGTTCTGGGAATGGAGACTTGGTCAAGCTTCTTTCCGGACAACACCCCCAGAGCAATCTGCACTTGAAGATGTATTCTGGGATAGGTTCGATATGCAACGGCGGCGCGAGACCTCATGGCTGAACGCGGGCGACCTGGGCTACTGGGCCTTCCAGAAGATGTGTGATAGAAGATATGCGGATATGCTGGATATTATTTCGGAGATGATGCGAGTTCCACGAGTTCAACCACTACGGGGGTTGGTGTTAGGATGTGGCGACATGGTTACTGAGCATATCAACTTCATCAATCCCAATCTGCCATTTGTCGAGGTGGATGCGTATGATGTGAGCACCGAATCGATTGAACGTGCACGCCAACTTACTGATGCGAAAGGCCTCAATGTTAATTATCACGTGGCTGATGTTAATCAGATCGAACTCCCTCCCGATCGTTACGCGCTGGTTGTGATACTTCACGCATACCATCACTTTGAGCAGGTTGACCATGTAGCACAGCAGGTTAACCGGACACTTTTGCCAGGAGGCGTATTCTACACTTGGGACTATATAGGCCCATGCAGGCTACAATACTCGGAGCGTCAATTGTTCTACGCGCAATGGATGTTGCAGTTACTTCCGTACAAATATCGCAGAGCAAGACAGCGTATCCAGAGCACTCCTGAGGAGAAGCTCTCACCCAATGAGAGTATTTCCTCAGATCAGATTTTGGCTGCAATCGCGCGACACATGGATTTGGGATGGCAATATAATTGGGCAGGATTGCTGTTCCCGTTGCTAGACGGTATCTCTTACAACTTCACCCAATCCGATGAAGATCAGGCGTTCTTGAAGTTTTTGTTCGAGTTGGACTATGCACTGTGTCAGGCCGGAGCGGTTGAGCCTAACTTTACAATTACACTAGCAACTAAGAGATCAAACCAGCTAAGTTAATCGTCAAAAGCGATCTGTGTGTGTTTATCCAATACAACCTTGATCCGACTCATTGACTGACTTGATACTCATGCTTGGGGAAATTGTGGTTCAGAACCTGTGCCTGTAAACTATAGGGACGTTGCGTCGCTTGCTAGTTGCTCTGATGCCGTCAAGACTATGGCGCAATACTGAGGAAACTTTCTATGATATGGTAGACATTGAAAGCGCCCGGCAGGCGAGTTGGGATAGCATTGAGTGCCTGGGGTGGATGGCAGTGAGCGAAAGGACCCTGGGACGATGGGAACAACTGATGGCTGCACCCAAACCAGGTCCGATTATGGCTATCTTGCTACTTGGTGTGTCGCGCACGTGTTCTTCTCCAAATTTATCCAGCATCCCATTGGATACGTCCCAGACTCCTACGCAGGCACATCCTAGTGCGGGGCGAGGACCCCTATCCCCTTTTGGAGGGGTTGACCTTTGGGTTGGAGGGTCGATGTGGACCCTTTGAACGTATTGTAGGTCCAAAAATCTATAGAAAAGAAGGGAGAAGAGAGAATGGCAGAGAAGTTGAAGGCGGGGGTGATCGGGGTTGGCATCCTAGGGGCCCTGCATGCGGATTTCTATCGGGCCAATGAGGATGTGGAGTTGGCGGGTCTCGCCGATCTCATGCTCGAGCGGGCGGAGGCCAAGGCCGCGGAGACCGGGGCCAGGGCCTACAAGAGCTACGAGGAGATGTTCAAGGCGGAGAGTCTGGATGTGGTGTCGGTGGCCACGCCGGACCCCTTTCACAAGGAGCCGTTCCTGGCGGCCATAAAGGCGGGGATTCCCAATATCATCACCGAGAAGCCGCTGGCCACCAACGTGCCGGACGCCGAGGAGATGATGGACGCAGCCCACAAGGCGGGAACCAAAGTCTTCATCAATTTTTCCAACCGGGGCGTAGGCGCGGATCGAGCTACCCGTTACGTCTACGAACAGGGGCTGATCGGCGATTTGGTCTTCGGCAAGGTTCTCATAGACGATAACATCAGCGTGCCCACCCAGATGTGGGGGGATCGCAGCAAGGAGTGGGCCGGAGGCTCTTCCACCGCTCACTTCCTGCTGAGCCACGGCGTCGACCTCATGCGGTTCTACTTCGCTCCCGCGGAGATCACCAGCGTTTACGCTATTTCCCAGGAGAAGGTGCTGGGTTATACTCCGGACCTTTACGATGCCTTCCTTTCCTTCAGCAATGGGGCCAAGATCGAGATGGAGGCCGGATGGATTCGACACATGGATGAGCTGGTGGAGTTCACCATGAACTTCACCGGCACCAAGGGGAGCATCGCTTTCAACAAGCTGCCCAGTTTCGGAACGAAATGGGGCTGGCGAGCTAACGTCTCCGATGATCTCGGCCCCCTGGACATGCTGAGGCACCAGGAAGCGTTGGCCGACAACTTCGGGGTGAAAGCCAACGTCCTTTTGCACCGACCCAGCCCGACGACGGTCATGCTGAGCGTGGGGGGCGGCGAGCTGAAGCGAGCCTTCGAGGTGTGGGGCGCGGACATGGATTGGAATACCAGCTTGCGAACCTTCATTCGGGCCATCATCGAGGATACCCTGGAGCCTTCCAACTGGCAGGGGAGCGGTCCGGTTTCCACCGGCGACGACGGCCTGATCCAGACCCGCATCGTGGCGGCCATCGTCGAGTCCGCCAAGACCGGGAAGGATATTCGTCTGTAGGGTGACGCGAGCATCGTTCAATTCGACTCAGAAGGAGGCAGAAGTTGGCGGAGAAGTTGAAAGCGGGCGTTATCGGAGTTGGAATCCTGGGAGGGCAGCACGCGGACTTCTATCACCGGAACGAGGATGTCCAGCTGGTGGGCCTGGCCGATCCGCGGGTGGAGGTAGGGGAGGCCAAGGCGGTGGAGACCGGGGCTAGGGCCTACAAGAGCTACGAG
>SDBU01001615.1_pt1 | contig 31547 bp, 32 predicted proteins | sample 2277071 | NCBI WGS metagenome assembly SDBU01 (sample SAMN10397929, study PRJNA504765) | marine sediment metagenome | isolation source: marine sediment core GS08_GC12, 126 cmbsf | place: Arctic Ocean: Gakkel Ridge, Loki's castle | collected 2008 | reverse complement strand
AAGCCCAGGGAAGGCAATCCAACGCCGCGCATCATTGAAACCGCCTCAGGGATGTTGAATTCTATAGGACTTGAAAATAAGGGGTTAAAAGATTTTATTTTTAACAAGGTTCCAATTCTAGAAAAATTAAATACTCATGTTATTGTAAGTATATCAGGTTTTAGTCTAAAGGAATTTTCACACCTTACAGAAGAACTATCGAAACTGAAGTGTATCTCGGCAATAGAACTTAATCTGTCGTGTCCGAACGTGGTGCACCAGAGCACCAGAGCACCAGTCACCAGTAAGGAGTTGATTGCACAGGACAAATTGGCTGTAAAGAAAGTGGTTTCTGCTGTAAGAAAGCGGACAAAACTTACTTTAATTACGAAGCTTTCGCCGAATGTAACGGATATAAAGGAAATAGCCAAAGTTGCTGAAGGCGCCGGAAGCGATGCAATCTCGCTTATTAATACAGTCTTCGGTATGTCCGTTGATATTGATACAAGAAAACCGAATTTAGCAAACATAGTCGGCGGATTGAGCGGCCCGGCCGTAAAGCCGATTGCGCTAAATTTTGTCCGTGAGACCTATCAGGCAGTAAAAATTCCTATAATAGGAATAGGCGGAATAATGACAGCCGAAGACGCTCTGGAATTTATAATATGCGGCTCAACCGCTGTCGGAATAGGAACCGCGAATTTTGTAAATCCAGTTATTACAATTGATATTTTGAATGGTATAATAGAGTATATGAGGAAGAATAAAATAAAAAATATAAATAATTTGGTAGGGACCTTAAAGGAATAACTAAGTTTGTCATTCTGAGCCCCCGAAGGGGGCGAAGAATCTAATGAGAGATTCTTCGCTCACTTTGTTCGCTCAGAATGACAGATGTAGCGAAATATATGAAGAAGGATCCGCGATTAATAGTTGCTCTTGACGTAAATTCCTATAGAAAAGCTGCTCGTCTTGTAAAAAGCTTATCAAAATACGTTAAGGTTTTTAAGGTAGGAAGCGCTTTATTTACGAAATGCGGGCCGAAAATAGTTAGACACATTCACAAAAGAGGCGCCAAGGTATTTCTGGATTTAAAATTTAATGATATTCCTAATACTGTTTTAAACGCCGCAGTTGAAGCGACAAAGTTGTGCGTTTATATGTTGAACGTGCACGCCTTAAGCGGTAAAGAAGCGATGAGGGTAACTGCTGAAGCAGTTGCTACACAGGCAAAGAAATTGCACATATTTAAGCCGATCTTAGTTGCGGTAACAATTTTAACAAGTCTCCATGAAAATGATTTATCACCCCTGGGCATAAAAGGCGAGATTAAAGAACTCGTTTTAAAGCTTGCCAGGGCGGCGAAAGAGTCAGGCTTTGACGGCGTGATTGCCTCGGCGAAAGAAACACATATGATAAAGGAAAAATTCGGGGATAATTTCGTGGTAGTAACACCCGGCATACGGCCCGAGTGGGCCCGGGAAAAAGATGACCAAAAAAGAGTTATGACGCCCAAAGAAGCAATAGATCTTGGCTCGGATTTTATAGTTATCGGAAGGCCTATAATAGCTGCAAGAAAACCTGTAAAAGCCGTCAAAAAAATCCTCGAAGAAATTCAATAAATAGATTCACTACAATGAAAGAAAATAAAAGATTTTGCTTGCATTTTCTAGCATTTTAGTGTATACTTACTATTGAAGGAGGGATACAAAATGACTGTTCAACTTTCAACAAGAATAGATCCTAAGGTAAAGCGGATGCTAAGCGAACTTCACAGAAAAACGCATATACCAATTCGCATCCTAACCGAGAAGGCTATTTTTCTGCTCAAAGAACGCTACGACCAGATAAGCCGTGTACATCAGAGGGATGTGACTGAGGAGAGATTTATGGAATTGCTCGATTATAGCATAAGGACACACAATGATACCTACAGAAGGCTTGCCGGCCCAGGAAGCTAAGTATCTTAGCCTAGAACAGGTACTTGTTGCCCATGCAGCACTTATCAAGCGGTATGGAGGAAGCCAAGGCATACGTGACCGGGGACTTCTTGAATCTGCGGTCTTTCGTCCACAAGCTAGCGCTTTTGGCCAAGAGGCTTATCCAGACTTATTTGAAAAATGCGCGGTATTAGGATATTCTATCATCCAGAATCACCCTTTTGTAGATGGCAATAAACGAACAGGCTTTGCCGCAATGCACCTTATGTTGCTTATAAATGGCTACGATTTAACTTCTACCACCGATGAAGAAGTTACGCTGACAGAAGCCATTGCCTCCAGAAAAATGCATGAGCCTGAAGTTGCTATATGGCTTAAGGAGCATTCTAAGAAAAAGAGTTATTATGACAGAAAATGAAATATTAGGAATATTTAAAGAAACAGGGGCCATGCTGGAAGGACATTTTCTTCTTTCAAGCGGGCTCCACTCGCCTCAGTATCTTCAATGCGCACTTGTGCTGCAGCACCCCAGGATAGCTGAAAGGTTATGCTCGGAGCTCGCCTCTAAATTCAGGGATAAAAAACCGACTATTGTTATAGCCCCTGCAATGGGGGGTATAATAGTTTCTTATGAAGTAGCCCGCGCCCTCGGTGCAAAAAGCTTGTTTACAGAGAGAGTGAACGGGAAAATGTCCTTGAGAAGAGGATTTACTTTGAGTAAAACTGATAGGGCACTCGTTTGCGAAGATGTAATTACAACAGGGCTTTCCACAAAGGAAGTCATGGGCGTTGTGAATTCATATGGCGCAAATTTGATAGGTGTTGGCTGTTTTGTGTATAGAGCGAAGGGAAAAATAGACTTTAGCGCAGAAATCAAAAGCCTGATAAACATAGACATCCCCGCCTTTAAACCCGAAGAATGTCCCTTGTGCAGAAATAATATTCCTATCACCAAGCCCGGTTCACGCCTTGCAAAATAAAAAAGACCATACTCTATAAAACCAATTAAGGCTATATTCTAGTACAATCGGAGATTTTATATAATATCTCCGATTACAATCGGAGATATTTGACATATTAATGTTTTTGATGTATACTTATATCGAGGTACTTTTAAATGGAAGCCATCTATTACAGATTGAATCCATGGTGGCAAAAGAAGGATTTTGCGACCGGGATTGAAAGAAAGTATTATTTAAACATCATACAGCCTTTATTTAGCCGGAAACAAATCAATATTGTTATAGGAAGCAGGCGCATAGGCAAGACCACTATTTTAAAACAATTGATAAAAAATCTTTTAGAGAAAGATGACATAGAGGCAAATTGTATATTTTATCTTGAATTGGACCATCCCCAACTTGTAAATATTCATATATTGGAACATTTAAAAAGATTTCGTAAGCAGTTTATGCATTCCGTTGACAAGAAACTTTTTCTTTTTTTTGACGAAATTCAGGAAAGCCCTGACTGGGAAAGAGAGTTGAAAAGTATTTACGATGTGGAAAATATCAAAATAGTTTGTACAGGTTCAACAGCTTCTCTATTAAAAAGCCAAGGCGGGAAACTAACAGGAAGACAGCTTATTACCACTATATATCCATTGGCATTTAGCGAATTTCTTTCTTTTAAAAATATATCTTTGGACATGGCAGAAGATTATAAATACGAAAAATTAGTGGATGAATATCTAAATATCGGCGGCTATCCTGAAAATGTTTTAAACCCATCAGACGTTTATCTGAACGATTTATTAGATAGTATCATAGCAAGAGACATGATGAGGCTTTACCCTATAAAAAAGCCATATATATTAAAAGAACTCCTTAAGCTGATCGCATCTTCGATAGGAAGCCGTACAAGCTATAGTAAATTTGGCAGAATCTTAACTACAGACCCTGATACCATAAAAGAATATATCGATTATTTTAGGTCAGCCTTCCTGGTAGAAAGTTTGGAAAAATGGACAACATCTTATAATGAAAAAGTATATGCGCCTAAGAAAATCTATCTGTTGGATACAGGCATAAAAACACTTCTTACAGGCGTAGGCGACAGAGGTTTTAAGGCAGAAAACGCAATATTTCTTTATCTCTTACGGAAGAAAGCGGAAGATATGGGATATTATGTTGAACAGCAGAAAGAAATTGATTTTATAGTAGATAGATATAAGAAACCGTATGTGGTGGAATCAAAATATTTTTCAAACCTTGAATGGCACGATAAGAGATTAACAGGGCTCAAACTTTTTTTTAAAAAACATCCGGATATTAAAAAGGGAGTTATAGTTACCAAAGATAAAGAGAAAAGGTTCAAGGATAGCAATAAGGAGATAGAATTAATTCCTTTATGGAAGTTTTTGCTTTCTTGACATTATTGTCAAGAAGAAGTTCTAGGAAAAATACATAACTACTTGTGGCACAAAGAGTTATGGCTATTTGCTAGGATACATCAAAAGTGGAAAATAAAATGAAACTTTTTTTGCTCTGTTTCGTTATATTAACGAGATTACACTCGCCCAGGTTATTTTGGTAGAAGGAGATGCTGAAGTAAGGCGTTCTTCCAGAGATGAATGGCAGCCGTTACAACCTCGGATGAGGATTTATAAAGGCGACGCAATTAAGGTTGCAAAAAATAGTTATGTAGATATAAGGGTTAAAAATAAATATGATTTGAGACTTGCTCAAAATACAATGGCGGTTGCTAGAAAGAGAAAAGGAAAGATGATAAATTTCTCCCTTGAAAAAGGCGCTGTGATAGCAAAGGTTATAAATAGACGGAAATTAGCAGGTTTTAGGGTGACTACACCTACTTCTATTGTAAAAGTGACAGGTGAGGCCTTTATGATAGACGTTGCTGAAGATGGCTCTGCAAATATCGCTGTTATAGACGGCAGAGGCAAGATTATAAGCACAAAGCCAACAGAGCCGGAAGAAATAGACATCTATAGCGGCCAGGAGATAGGGGTCAGAGGAGATAAGATAATAAAGGAACCTCGAAATATATCGGATAGAGTAAAAAGACCGATCAGAGACTTCGTTAGGTAAGATCAGCGTTTCAACAATTTTTCTGGCTAAAACAAAGTTATCTTATCTAATTTTCCTAAAGGAATGGCTGTAATATTTCGATTTAGACAATATTCTTCTTTACCGGGATAGATAACCCAAAGATGTCCTAAGGATAATTCCGCAAGAGCAGAGCGCATGGATGGTGTTAAAATTGGCGCATCGGTATATTTAACTTCAACGCCATAAAGAGAGCCTTTTTTCTCAAAAATCAAATCAAGTTCCGCCCCGGTATGTACTCCCCAGAAAAAAACCTCATCTTCTCTTAATTGCCCATATCTAATCACTTCCTCTAAGGCAAATCCTTCCCATGATGCACCGAGTTTTGGATGCGACAATAAATCTTTTTTTTCTTCTAGAGATAATAGGGTATGTAAAATTCCGGAATCCCGAAAATAAATCTTTGGTCTTTTGACAAGCCTCTTTTTTGTATTATAATACCATGGACGTAATTGTCTTACCATAAAAGTACCTGATAATAAATCTAAATACCTTTGCGCGGTATGGTCCGAAATGGCGAAACTACGCCCTATTTCTGAAGCATTAAAAATCTGGCCATGATAATGTGCTAACATTGTCCAAAAACGCCTTAATGACTTGGCTGGTATCCGGATACCTAATTGAGGAATATCCCGCTCTAAAAAGGTTGCGATAAAATCTTCTCTCCATTTGTAGGAAGAAACTTCGCTTGATGCTAAAAAAGATCTGGGAAAAGCGCCTCTTATCCATAATCTTTCAATTTTCTTAATACCTATGTGCTCCAGAGTAAAACCACCCATCTCCAAATAACTGATACGCCCTGCTAAAGATTCCGAACTTTGCCTAATCAAATCCCGAGAAGCGTTTCCTAAAATCAAATATCGCGTTTTGGGATACTTGTCTGAAAGGACCCGAAGAACCGGAAGAAGCTCCGGGCGTCTTTGAATTTCATCAATGATAACAAGGCCTTTCAGTCCCCCAAACGCCAATAGTGGATTGCGTATTCTTTCAGCATCCCTGGGGTTTTCTAGATCGAAAACCGTAACGCGAGAAGGCCATTTGGAGGAGAACTGGCGGGAAAGAGTTGTCTTGCCGCATTGTCGCGGCCCCAAAATAGCAACAATGGGGTTATCTTTAAGGCGTTTTTTTAATTCGGTTATCTCAGGGATTCTCTGTATTTCCATAATAACAAGGATACCATGAAATATCGAAGTGTCAAATCGAAATTTCAATTTTCTAAACAAGGCTAAACAGCTTGTTGACAACTTTAAGATTTTGATATATACTTAAGTTGTTAACTAAATATACATTATGCCGCTGTAATTAATGAATGCGATATGCGGGTTAATAACTTGTTAACAACTTTAAAATTTTTATTTATAATAAAGTTGTATACTGATAAAGAAGGATAGGATTATTATGGATATTCATACATTAATTGTAAATATGTTGAACAAAAAGGGAGTAGTAAAGGCCTCGGATATAGTAAAAGCTACGGGATTTTCCCGCGTTTACATTAACAGATTTTTTCAGAAGTTAAGAGATGAAGGGAAAGTCGTACTTCTCGGTAAAGCGAATAGGGCTCGATACGTATTTGCAACAAGGCAGGCAGTGACCCGCGCTAGAGAAAATATAACAAGGATTAATCGAGTTTTCCATAATAAAAATCTTTCCGAAGACGTTATTCTTGATGAAATAAAAAAAAGTACGGGCATTTTTCTAAAAATTCCTGAAAATATTTCAAGAATTCTGGATTATGCATTTACGGAAATGCTTAATAATGCGATTGAACATTCCCAATCAGAGATAATCAAAATAGCTATGGAAAAGGATAAAAATGGTGTATATTTCCATGTAATCGATAATGGCATCGGTATTTTTAATAATATAATGCAGAAGAAACATCTTAATGATGAAATAGAAGCTATTCAGGATCTTACAAAGGGTAAATTGTCTACTGCGCCAAAAGCTCATAGCGGAGAAGGGATTTTTTTCACATCAAAAATAACCGATATGCTTATTATACAAAGTTCTCACAAAAAATTAATTTTTAATAATCTTATCAATGATATTTTTATTAAAGATATAAAGAATATTATTGGAACAAAAGTAACATTTTCTATTGGGCTTGATTCAGATAAAACCTTGCGTAGTATTTTTAAACAATATACAGATGATTCGTTTAAATTTGATAAAACAAAGGTAAGAGTTTTACTCTATAAAATGAGTTCAGAGTATATTTCCAGATCACAAGCAAGGAGGATTTTAAGCGGGCTTGATAAATTTAAAACAGTTATACTGGACTTTAAGGATGTCGAAACTGTAGGGCAGGGATTTGCTGATGAAGTATTTCGTGTATGGAATTTGCGCTATCCAAATATTAAGATTATTCCTCACAATGCTAATAAGAATGTGCAGTTTATGATTAATCGGTCGTCTCATAGTAAACAAAGTTAATTTTTAGACTCGCTTATAACAAAATTTGGCTACTACCTCAATGCATATTATGAAAAGCCTTGTTTATTTTGATGATGCTGAGCCTGATGAAATGCCGAAGATGTTAAAAGAAATAAACTGGAAAAAGGTGAAAAAGTATTTTGAGGACGAGGTAAAAAAACTGGTGAAATAGCCGCCTTCTTTTATTCTTTATTCTTTTCTTTCAATAATATCTCAAAGCGCTTAAGAAAGAGTTTGTCTTTCTTTCTGCCGGCGATTTTCTTAGAAATAAACAGTTTGGGGCTACTTGCAATCTTCTGCAAATGATGGTATTCTTGTATTATTAAAAGAGGAGAAAATGAATATTAAAAATACAATAAGAAATTATTTTAGCAAACAAAAACATGTATTATGCGTTTACTTATTCGGTTCAGCCATAACAGGAAAGGAAAACAAATTTAGCGATGTGGATATAGCTGTTTTATTCGACAGTAGTATATCTCCGGAATAATACAGTCAAAAGAGTTTGTCTATTATGGATGAGTTGAGCAGTATCTTAGACAAAGATATAGACGTTGTGATACTAAATAAGGCAACCTCTTTTTTAAAATTTCAGACCATTAAGAATGGTATCAGAGTATATGAACAGCCAACTAGGGCTAATCGCGATTTTGAAGCAAGGAGTATTATGGAATATTTTGATTTTCGACCTATAAGAAGAAAATTAGAAGCGGCATTAATTAATAATATAAAAGGAGCGAAAAAAAAGTTATAAGCGAAAAAACCAGAAAAATTATGTGTTCTATGGTGGGATTTCGAAATCTTATCGTCCATGAATATGCAACCTTAGATATGAAGAAGGTCTACACTATATTCAGCAGCCGCTTAAGTGATTTTAATAGTTTTCTAAAGGAAATAACTCTATACGCAAAACTTTAACATTATCCATCAGTGTGTCTATCCCCCGGAAATAAAAGCCAGTTCGCACTCAGGAAGCATTTTTTCCCTATTGTTACAGTTTCAAATAGGATAAAACAATTTTTTGATACACCTTAGATAACTAAAATGGAGATTTTGAAAAAGCAGATATTGACAAAATTCAAAGGTCAGGTTATTCTGATAACAGCCTTTAGGTTAAAATCAGTATATACATAAAAGAGAGGTCAGATATGGAAATGGAACTTAATAGCCTGATCGATAAGATAAAAAAAGAAGGTGTAGAGCAGGCAGAGAAAGACGCCGGCAATATAATAAAAGAGGCCCAGGCAAGGGCGCGGGAAATAGCCGAAGAGGCCGAGAAAACAAAAGCCGGCATCATAAAAGAGGGAAAAAGCCAGGTTGAGAAGCTGAAAAAGGCCGCGGAAAAATCGCTGGAACAGGCCTCAAGAGATGTCCTGCTTACTTTGAGAGAAAGGGTAATCGAATTTTTTGACAGAATCCTGAAGGATAAGGTTTCCGAAGAGCTTGAGGATGCGGCCTTAAAGGATATGATTATAAAGGCGGTTAGTAATTTTAAAAAAGACGGAGTTCTGGATATAGAGATTCTCCTGAACGATAAAGATAAGGCGGAACTGAAGAAAACACTTTTCAGCGCTTTAAGCCAGGAGGCAAAAGCGCATATTAAGCTTACCTCGGGCAAGGGCATAAAAAAAGGTTTTCGCATAGGTAAAAAGGATAAAGATTCTTACCTTGATTTTACTGACGAGGCTATTACAGAGGCCTTTAAACAGTACCTTAACCCCAAACTGGCAGAAATGCTGGATATTGATTTAGGCCTGAATAAGTAAGATGTCTAATAAATACTATTATTTAGTCAGTTCTCTGCCGTATCTCGAATTTGGAAAGCCTTCCCTCCTCACAAGAGAAGAATTTTTATCCGAGAGCAGAAAATGGTTAAGCCCCCCTGATTTTTTCATGTTATCGCGCCTGGATATCGATGAGTTTGATTTAGAAACGAAGGACTCTGATTTAGTAAAAGAATGGAAATCATTTGACCTTGAATTCAGAAAGGAACTTGCCGGGATAAGAAAAGAGAGAAAAAAGTCTTTACTGGAGGGAAAGCCGGCTAAGGAAATACTCGAAGAACCCGACCCCCTACTTTTAGAAATAAAAATTCAGAAAAAGAGATGGGAGTTTTTGGAAGAAGATGAATACAAATACCATTTTGACATGAACGCGCTCATATTATATTTTTTAAAACTCCAGATACTTGAAAAACTGGCGATATTTGAAAAAGAAAAAGGAAAAGAGGTTTTTGAAAACCTGTGCGAGGTAACCCCGTGACTAAAAAATCCGGAAAAATAACTTCTATAAACGGCAATATGATAGGCGTAAAGTTTGAGGGCCATATTATTCAGAATGAGGTTGCCTATGTGCTTAGAGCAAGTAAAAGGCTTAAATCCGAGGTAATAAAAATAGAAAGGGATATCGCCTATCTTCAGGTATTTGAATATACAAAAGGGATAAGGGTAGGCGACCTGGTTGAATTTTCCGGTAAGATGCTTTCGGTGCAGCTCGGCCCGGGGCTCATGACCCAGATATACGATGGATTACAGAACCCGCTTCCGGAAATCGCCGAGAAATTTGGTTTCTTCCTGCCGGTAGGGGTTGAACTCGATGCCCTTTCCTTTAAGAAAAAGTGGGAATTTAACCCGAGATTAAAAAAAGGCGATAAGGTTACGGCAGGATATGTCCTGGGGGATGTAGAGGAAGGTATTTTTAAGCATAAGATAATGGTTCCTTTTTACTTGAAAGGCGAATACATCATTCAGGACATTGCCCTGCACGATGATTATACTATTGATCGCACGATTGCGAAGATAAAAGATACCAAGGGCAATATCGTGGATGTTAGCATGGTTTTCGAGTGGCCGGTCAAGATTCCTATAGACGCTTATAAAGAGAAATTACCCCCGGGAGAGACCGTTATTACAAAAGCCCGTATTATAGACACGTTCTTCCCTGTGGCCAAAGGCGGAACATACTGCATTCCCGGCCCGTTTGGAGCGGGGAAAACAGTTCTCCAGCAGCTTACAAGCCGCTATGCGGAGATTGATATAGTAATAATAGCCGCTTGCGGCGAACGCGCGGGAGAGGTTGTAGAAACCTTGAGAGAATTTCCTCATATTACGGATCCGCGGACAGGCAAGGCGCTTATAGAGAGGACCATAATTATTTGTAATACCTCTTCAATGCCTGTCGCTGCCAGGGAATCGTCGGTCTATACGGCAGCCACAATCGCTGAATACTATAGACAGATGGGGCTCGATGTGCTGCTTCTGGCGGATTCGACTTCCCGATGGGCGCAGGCAATGAGGGAAATTTCAGGAAGGTTGGAAGAAATCCCGGGAGAAGAGGCCTATCCGGCGTATCTGGAATCGCGCATTGCTCAATTCTATGAGCGCTCTGGCATAGTCAGATTGCACGACGGAGAAATAGGAAGCCTTACCATCGGAGGCACGGTAAGCCCGGCAGGCGGAAACTTTGAGGAACCCGTAACGCAGGGTACGCTCAAGGTAGTCGGCGCGTTTCACGGGCTTTCACGCGATCGGGCAAACGCGCGTAAATTCCCATCCGTAGATCCTTTAGAAAGCTGGTCCAAATATAAAAGCTTCATACCGGACCAACTGGTAAGCTTTGCAAAGGGTATATTGTTTAAAAGCGCTGAAGTAGCCCAGATGATGAAAGTGGTTGGAGAGGAAGGCACCTCGATGGAGGACTTCGTAGTTTATCTTAAAGGTGAATTTCTCGATGATGTTTATATCCAGCAGAACGGTTACGATCCGGTTGATGCTGCCACCAGCGCCGAACGGCAGAAATACGTATTTTCATATTTGGTGGAAAATATTTTAAAGAAGGAATTTGCCTTTGCCGAAAAAGACTCCTCACGGCGTTTCTTTTATAACCTAAGACAGCTTTTTGTAGATTGGAACTATGAGCAATGGAAAACAAAAGGATTCGCGAGACAAGAAGAAAAAATAGAAGATTTAATTAAAAAGGTATAGATCCGATGAGAAAAGTATGCACCAGGATATTAAACATAGCAGGTAATGTGTTAACCGTCCGGGCAGAAGGCATAGCCTATCAGGAATTGGCCCAGGTCTCGGCGTCGGCCGGCAAATCTCTCGCTCAGGTAATACGCCTTGAAAAAGATATGGTGTACCTTCAGGCCTTTCAGGGCTCAAGGGGTATATCAACGGGAGATGAAGTAACATTCCTCGGCCACCCCATGAAAGTAGGCTTCTCATCGAACCTTCTGGGAAGGATATTTAACGGAAGCGGCATCCCGCGGGATGGAAAACCGGCTATTTCAGAAAACCTTATAGAAATCGCGGAACCCGCCGTAAATCCGGCAAAAAGAATTATTCCGAGTAATATGATAAGAACGAATATTCCCATGATAGATGTTTTTAATTCTCTGGTGGAGAGCCAAAAACTCCCCATATTTTCAGTCTCCGGAGAACCATACAATGAGTTGCTCGCGAGAATAGCCCTGCAGGCAGAAGTGGATATTATTGTCCTCGGGGGCATCGGCCTTAAATATGACCAGTATATGTATTTCAGGAATACTTTGGATGAAGGAGGAGCGCTGGGAAGGTCCGTATTTTTTGTTCATACAGCGTCAGAACCTATCGTTGAAGGCCTTATGGTGCCGGATATGAGCCTTGCAGTAGCGGAAAAATTCGCTTTAGACGGAAAAAAGGTACTCGTTCTTCTTACTGACATGACGAATTTTTGCGATGCCTTAAAAGAAATAGCCATTACCATGGAACAGGTCCCCTCCAATAGAGGGTATCCCGGCGATCTCTACAGTCAGCTTGCCGCTCGCTATGAGAAGGCGGTGGATTTCGAAGGGGCGGGCTCTATTACCATTCTTGCGGTAACAACAATGCCCGGCGACGATATAACGCATCCTGTCCCGGATAATACCGGCTACATAACAGAGGGCCAGCTTTATTTAAGGAATGGACGGATTGAACCATTCGGGTCTTTAAGCCGTTTAAAACAGCTCGTTAATAAAAAAACCCGGGAGGACCATAGGGGCATTATGGACGGTATGTTGCAGCTATATGCCAAGTTTAAGGAAACAGAGGAAAAAAGGGCAATGGGTTTCAGGATGAGCGATTGGGATAAGAAACTTTTGAAATACGGAAAACTTTTTGAAAGCGATATGATGGATTTAAATGTAAATATCCCGTTAGAAAAGGCCCTGGATAACGGATGGAAAATAATGGCCGATTGTTTTAAGCCCGAGGAAACCAATTTCCGCACGGATTTAATAGAAAAGTTCTGGCCAAGATGAAAATAAAACTCACTAAAAACGAACTAAAAAAACAAAAGGATGAGCTGAAGAGATTTACCCATTATCTTCCCATGCTTATACTGAAAAAACAACAGCTTCAGGTAGAGATATTAAAAATATTGCATGCGATCGGGGAGCTAGAGGCAAACATAGGCTCGCTTAAGGAATCCACATATGAATGGGTGGCGGTATTTGCCGAGGATGCGCATGTTGAAAAACTCATCAGTATAAATAAGGTACATGTTACAACCGGAAATATAGTGGGCATAAATATACCGATATTCCAGAGAGTCGATTTTAAGGAAACCGAATACGATTATTTAAGAACGCCCGCATGGGTGGATTATGGAATCGAAGCGGTTAAGGGCCTTATTACCTTGAAGGCGCGCTATCTGATTCTTGAAAAACAGCTTGAGGTTGTAAAGGAGGAGCTTAGGATAACAACACAAAGGGTGAATCTTTTTGAGAAGATAAAAATCCCTCAGGCGTTAGAGAATATACGAAAGATTCGCATATTCCTGGGAGATCTCCAGACGGCCTCGGTTGTAATCGGGAAAATAGCAAAGGCTAAAATAAAGAAAAAAGAAAAGGTGCTTATCCGGATATGATAGTCAAGATGAAAAAAGTCACAGTTCTTGTCTCGGAGCCTCACAGGCAGGAGCTTCTTTTAAAATTACGCGGGCTCGGAACAGTCCACATTAAGAACCTTTCTAAACCCCAGGCTGAGGAACTGCATGATGCCGAGGAAACAATATCAAATGTTGAGAACGCCATCTTTATACTCAACCGTTACGACGCCCAAGGCGATAGAGAAAAGATTGATTGGACGAAGGATGAAATACCCGTTAATGCGAAGAAAATAAATTCAATCACTAAAGAGAAAGAAGATATTATAAAGACCTTACAGGACACCGAAGACAAAATGGAATGGTTTAAGCCATGGGGAGGGTTTAATCCGGAGGAATTTCACAAGCTCCAAGAAAAGGGAATCTTCATAAGGTTATACCGGGTAACTAAAGGGGCATTTAAGAAAATAAAAGAAAAAAAAGGCATTCATATTATAAATAAAGATAAAGAGTACCTGTATATTGCTCAAATTACCAAGGACCCCGGGGATAAGCTCCCCTTAGAAGACGTTAAACCACTTAAGGAGAGCTATGAAGATTTATCCAAAAGACACGAGTTTCTTCGAAGGAGGATAGAAGAAATAGATATCGAGCTTCGGAATAAAGCCAGGGCCAAAGATTCTCTGGAAGGATATCTTTCAGCGTTGAAAAAGAGATATGAATTTTTGAATGTCAAACATGGCATGAAAGCGGAACATAAATTTTCATATCTTCAGGGTTTTTGTCCGGTGGACAAGATTAAAGATTTAGTCCGGCTTTCCGCTTCTCTTGGATTCGGATACATGGTAGAAGAACCGGATAATGCCGCTGAGGTCCCCACCCTTATCAGAAATCCGAAATGGATAAACATAATAAATCCTGTATTTAAATTCATGAATACAGTCCCCGGTTACAAGGAGTTTGATATAAGTCTGTGGTTTCTTATATTTTTCAGCATATTTTTCGCTATGCTTATAGGTGATGCGGGTTACGGGGCCCTTTTTTTAGTGCTTACTACAGTGGCGAGAATCTTGGCGAAAAAAGCGCCAAGGGAACCATTTCTTCTTATGTATGTATTAAGTATTTCAACGATTGCCTGGGGCGCGATTACAGGAACATGGTTCGGTGCCGAAAAGATTGCCGAACTTCCATATCTGGCCCCAATGGTAGTAAATAATATAAATAGTTTTGTTGATACAAACCAGAATTTCATGATCTTCATATGTTTTGTCATAGGTGTTATACACCTTACTATTGCGCACCTTATTTTGGCATTTAAGACGATAAATAGTTTTAAGGCGCTTAGTGAGATAGGCTGGATTTTAATGCTTTGGGGGTTATTTTTTACTGCCGGCACCCTTGTCCTCGGAAACCCATTTCCGTTTTTCGCGAAATACCTGCTTATTGTAGGGGCAGTTCTTATACTTTTATTTACAAATCCCCAAAAGAATATTTTAAAAGCCCTATCAGGCTCATTAATAACTGTACCCTTAAGAATAATAAGTTCCTTTGCAGACGTTGTTTCATACCTTAGGTTATTCGCTGTCGGTTACGCATCTGTAGTGCTTGCAAACACATTCAATGAAATGGCGCTGGGGCTTGGATTTAACGGGATAATCACTGGTCTCGGGGCTGCATTTATTTTATTTTTCGGCCATACCCTTAATATTATGCTGGGTTTTATGGCTGTAATTGTTCATGGAGTAAGGCTTAATATGCTTGAATTCTCCGGCCAGATGGGTATGGAGTGGTCAGGGAAAGAATATGCACCTTTTAAAGAACAAGGGGAGGCTATATGATACAAGGATTAGGAGATATGGGATTTTCTCTCGCTTTAGCGGCAATCGGGTCTGCTTTAGGTACGGGTGTTGCGGGGATGGCAGCGGTCGGTGCGTGGAAAAAGGCATTTATACAGAATAAGGCCGCGCCTTTCATTCTAATTGCATTTGTTGGTGCGCCGTTATCTCAAACTATCTATGGCTTTATTCTTAAAAACCAGATACAGGCAGCTAATTTTCCGGCAGGGAGTTATACATATCAGATGATTTTAGGAGCAGCCGCGGGGTTAGCCATAGGATTCAGCGCCTGGATGCAGGGCAAGGCCGGAGCAAGGGCTGCGGATGCGCTCGCGGAATCAGGAAAAGGGTTCGGTAATTATATAATGGTCTTAGGCGTGATAGAGACCGTAGCATTATTCGTCATGGTCTTTACCATGACCGCGCTTCCTAAGTAAGATGTGGGTTTGACATAGATTTTGTTCTGTGATAGGATATGCGTCGCATAAATTGATATCTCAGTAGTGGTCAATTCTCCCTAAGGGTCGAATCGACGACACTACTTCGATACCAATTTTTACTTCGTAAAAATTGGGCGGTTGGCGCAGTTGGTAGCGCGTCTGGTTTACATTCAGAAGGTCGCAGGTTCGAGCCCTGCACCGCCCACCATAAATGATGACATGACTTACGGAAATTTACTAATTTCTGTAAGTCATATGTCATCATTTACTTCGAGCCAACGAAGTTGGCGAGAAGATGACCTCTCTTTTATATGAGCGAATGGACTTTATACATCGTAAAATGCAGAGACAGCTCGTTATATACCGGCATAACGACAGATTTAGAGAAGCGCATAAAGAAACACAACGATGGTAAAGGCGCATGGTATACTAGTTTTAAGAGGCCTGTAAAGTTAGTATATAAGAAGAAGTGTAAAGATAAATCCTCTGCGCTGAAACGTGAGATTGCAATAAAGAAATTAACGCGCGAGGAAAAATTAGAATTAATTGGGGGCGTAGCGTAGCTGGTTTAACGCGTCAGATTGTCGATCTGAAGATCGGGGGTTCGAATCCCCTCGCCCTCGCCAATTGCTTAAGATCATAGATTGCGGCGGATACTCCCGTCGTCCCCGCCATAAATGAGGACATGACTTACGGAAATTTAATAATTTCCGTAAGTCATATGTTCGAATTTACTCCGAGCGGCAATCGTTTAAGTCAGGCCGCGAGGAGAACTAACCCAAAAAAAGTTTTCCCCTATGGCGTTCGCCCTTCGGGCTCACTGTACCCCTTTCCTAAAAAATCTTGAGTTTTAGACAACTTCTGTCACGTTCTGTCACGTTTTCATAACCTTGTCATTCCCGCGAAAGCGGGGATCTAAACCCTGCCCGTCATTGCGAGGAGGCACGAAGTGCCGACGAAGCAATCTCTATCAAAATATCAATATCACTTAGCAATGAAGTTTTTTTTAAAAAAATGCATCAAAATCAGCATTTTTTACGTTTTTATATATATAGGGGTAAATGGACTTGATTATAAGTAAATAAGGAGGTAAAATATGGATAACAATAATTTCTTAATAACAGATGATTCGATAATGAGACATTCTTATAAATATATAATATCTAAAATAGGCATAAAGCCATTTTATGTGAACAAGGATGAAAACAGCACGTTTTTTAAAGTCGACTGCCTTAATGTTTTAGATTCTATTCCTCATGATTCAATAAACATGATTTTTGCAGATCCACCTTATTTCTTATCAAATGGCGGCATGACTTGTCATGCCGGCAAACGCGTTTCTGTTGACAAGGGCGACTGGGATAAATCCATGGGAATTGAAGCAACTCATGTATTTAATATAGAGTGGCTTAGGCGCTGCCAAAATGTCCTGACTAAAGATGGGACCATATGGGTTAGCGGTACATCGCATATTATTTATTCAATAGGTTTTGCTATGCAACAACTCGGTTTTAAAATTCTTAACGACATAGCATGGTATAAAATAAATCCTCCACCTAATCTTTCTTGTAGATACTTTACACATGCCACAGAGACAGTTCTTTGGGCCGCCAAGAATAAGATGAGTAAACATTATTTTAATTACCCTTTAATGCGCAAGATGAATAATAACAAACAAATGCAATCTCTATGGTCTATTACAGCACCCAAACCAGAGGAAAAAATATATGGTAAACATCCCACACAGAAACCCATAGCACTTTTAGAGAGAATTGTCTTGGCATCTACAAAAAAGAATGATATCGTTCTTGATCCTTTTACCGGATCGTCTACAACTGGAATTGCTGCTTATAGATTAGGCCGCTATTTTATAGGAATTGATAATAAAAAAGAATATTTGGACAAATCTGTCAAACGTCTGAATTTTGAGCAGAGAAACAAGCATGATGTAAGGCAAGAGATAAAGAAGGTAGAAAAAGAAGTTGAGAAGCTTGTAGCCGTATAATAGGCACAGAATAGACATATGGTATTATATCCAGCAGTTACTCTGACAGCAAAGCTTACAAAAATAGATAAAGATCACGAGAAAAACAGAAATAATCTAAGAAAAATTGTTATAGAGTCCTTTATTTCAGAAAAGGCAGGTAGTGGAAAGGGAGACGACACTTCTAAATATAAATATATTGTTGAAACATTAAATTCAGGAGATAGGATATATTTAACACGGCCAGTTCCTTTAAATAAAGGATTTGATTTTATTATTCATGTCGAAAACAATTCTTTCAAAAATGGTAAAGACAACCCTCGCCATGCTGATATTTCCGAAGACCTTACATATAAGAAACATGCTAATGCGCAAGCATATAATGAATTAGTACGTGCGCTAGAGGATGTCTTTTATTGCAAAGATCCTGACAATGTATACCCTGCCTACAAGAGCAAGCTATCTTCCTTGAATCAAGGGTTGTCCGCAGAGTTAATTTTAAAAGTTGTTAAATGGTTTTTCATCGAACAGGATATAAGATATTGGAACTGGTCTGGGCGTTTTATGTTTATGAGTGGCATTAGAGCACTATAGGTGATTTAATGAGCTTTTGTACCGTCCGCGATTTCCCGTTCACTTTGTCCCCAATTTTGATTTTTCCCGCCAGCCGTTTAAGGTCGGGGCGGGATCCCGCCCCATGTAATAACAAAGGGCGGGGAACAGTGTCCCCAGTTCTTGATGTGCCTGTTTCTTGTTATAGAAAAATGTCGGGCGTGAAACAGGCACAAAACTAATTTTTACACTAATTTTTACAATAATCTTGCAAATGTTTCCTTTTGCGTGTATATTAATAGACTAACAGGAACCCATAAAACCGGAGGATGAAGATGCCGTATGACCCTAGTGTAGATGAAAGTTTGTTTTCAAAGTCAAAGGAAAGCGAATTGGGACGATTGACCGTAAGTGTTTATTCTTACAATAAAGGGGCTAAGAAACTGCAAATTACAAGAGAAAATAGAGGCCCTGAGGGCGATTTCAGGTTTGCCAAACTGGGAAGAATGGCTAAGGAAGAAGTAGAATCTGTTCTTCCTTTGATGCAAGAAGCATTGAAGAGCATGGATTAATCTATAGAAATCTCTTCTTCGATATTAAAATTTTTCTGAAAGTCTAAATCAGGAGTCAACTGCGGAACCTTAAACTGGCCATCGTGCATGCCTTCCTCGACTTTTTTTACCCGATATTTCTCAAAGTCGCTGCTACTTACGATTAGGTGGTATAACGATGGAAAAAGTAAAATACGGCATAGACCCTCTGTTTTAATTGGCGCCGGCTTGAGATGGTGATAAAAGAGACCTTTACAGGATTAGTACTAGACGCTATAATATAAAATTATGCTAACCTTTAAATCAAAACACAAAAAACTGGAAATTTGGATAAATGAAGCAGCCAGGATGTGCCGCCCGGATAGGTTCGTTTTAATTGACGGATCCGAAGAGCAAAAAAAACAATTGGAAAAAGAGGCTTTTTCTACAGGCGAACTCATAAAGTTAAATCAGAAAAAACTGCCGGGTTGCGTTTATCACAGAACGGCCCCTAACGATGTAGCACGCACCGAGGGCCTCACATTTATCTGCACAAAGAAGAAGTCTGACGCAGGCCCTACCAATAACTGGATGCTTCCCAAAGAAGCCTATAAGAAGGCTGCAGATATTTTTAAAGGCTCTATGAAAGGCCGGACCATGTATATTATTCCTTTTTCAATGGGGCCTGTCGGCTCTCCTTTCAGCAAAATCGGCGTAGAATTAACAGACAGTATATACGTTGTTTTGAATATGCTTATAATGACAAAGGCAGGCAAAGAGGTTCTGGATTATCTTGGCAAAGACGGGGAGTTTACTAAATGCCTTCACGGCAAGGCGGAGTTAGACTTAAAACGCCGTCTCATCCTTCATTTTCCCGAGGATAATGCTATTTGGAGCGTGGGTTCAGGCTATGGCGGAAATGTCCTTTTAGGTAAAAAATGCCTTTCTTTGAGGATAGCCAGTTTTCTTGCAAAAAAGGAAGGCTGGATGGCCGAGCATATGCTGATTCTTGGAATAGAGAAGCCGAACGGACAGATTCAATATATAAGCGGCGCGTTTCCGAGCGCCTGCGGAAAGACGAACCTCGCAATGATTCTTCCGCCCGAAGGCCTTAAAGAAAAAGGTTATAAAATCTGGACAGTAGGAGACGATATTGCCTGGATGCGCGTAGATTCCGACGGCGCTCTGTGGGGGATTAATCCTGAAACAGGTTTTTTTGGGGTTTTGCCGGGAACGAACAGTAAGACTAATTATAATGCCATGGCTACCATGAAGAAAAACTCGATCTATACGAATGTGCTTTTGACACCGGAAAAAACAGTATGGTGGGAGGACGGCGACGGCCCTCCTCCGCCGGAGGGGACTGACTGGCTAGGTAGGCCGTGGAAACCCGGCATGAAAGACGAAGACGGTAAACCGATAAAGGGAGCAAACCCAAACAGTCGATTTACAGCGCCTATTTCTCAGTGTCCTTCAGCTTCATTCAGATCCGAACACCATCATGGTGTGCCGATATCAGCTATTATACTTGGCGGCCGCAGGACGACCCTTGCTCCTTTAGTTTATGAGTCTTTTAACTGGCAGCATGGTGTTTATCTGGGCGCTTCAATGGCCTCAGAGCGCACTGCCGCCCAATACGGCAAGCAGGGAGAGGTAAGGCGAGACCCTATGGCTATGCTGCCTTTTTGCGGTTATCACATGGGGGATTATTTCAGGCATTGGCTTAAAATGGGCAAGAAAATGAAGAAACCGCCGAAGATATTTTATGTTAATTGGTTTAGAAGAGATGAATCGGGTAAATTCATCTGGCCCGGCTTTAGCGATAACTTAAGAATACTGAATTGGATATTGGACCGCTCGGAAGGAAAAGTAGGCGCAATTAAGGCGCCGATAGGATATATTCCGAAGTATGAAGACATAGATATGACCGGTTTAGATTTTCCTAAAGAATTATGGAATAAGCTCTTTCACATTGATAAAGACCAATGGAAGGAAGAATTAGAATCGCAGAAAGAATTTTTGGATAAGTTCGGAAAGAGATTGCCAAAAGAGTTACTTGGAGAATATAGAGCGTTTAAAAAGAGACTGCGATAAAAAACGCTATGCGGATCGGCATGTATTATAACAATAGTGATGTGCGTCTTGAGGAGATGCCCAAGCCCCAAATAGAAGAAGGCGAGATTCTGCTAAAGGTTATTGCAAGCGGAATTTGCGGGACTGATATTATAGAATGGTATAGAATTCATCGCGCGCCGCTTGTTCTGGGACACGAAATAGCAGGCGAAATTACCCAGACAGGACCGGGCGTAACTAAATATAAAATAGGAGATAGGATAGCTGTTTCTCATCATGTTCCTTGCGGGAGCTGCCGCTTTTGTTTAAGCGGACACGAGACAACCTGCGATACCTTAAGAAAAACAAATTTTTTTCCGGGTGGATTTTCCGAATATGTAAGAGTGCCAAAAATAAATGTTGAGAAGGGAATCTATCTTATTCCGGATGAGGTTTCTTACGAGGAAGCGACTTTTGCCGAACCGCTTGCCTGTGTATTAAGAGGACAGAGAAAAGCCGACATAAAATCTCAGGATACGGTTCTGGTTATTGGTAGTGGTATATCAGGACTTCTTCATATAAAACTGGCCAAAGCCAAAGGCGTGAAAAAGATTTTTGCTACGGATTTAAGCAATTTCAGGTTAGAAACAGCTTCTAAATTTGGCGCAGATTTCGTCTTCAAGGCAGGAGATTTTACTCCCAAGGCCATAAAAAAGATTAACGATAATTTTTTAGCGGATAAGGTTTTGGTATGTACAGGGGCAGAGAGCGCGCTTCGGCAAGCGTTAAAATCAATAGAACGCGGAGGGACAATTCTATTTTTTGCCTGCACAGACGAAGGAATTACTATTCCGTTTTCTATAAATGATGTTTTCTGGAGAAACGATGTGACATTGACGACTTCTTATGCCGGCAGTCCCAAAGATCATATCAAGGCGTTAGAATTGATTGGATCGGGTCAAGTAAAAGTTAAGGATATGATTACGCATAGGTTTGGGTTAAGGGATATACAGGAAGGATTTAGGTTAGTTCAAGAAGCAAAGGAATCGATTAAGGTAATAATTAAACCGTGATAAACCGCGTAGGTTGCCGAAGGCAACCTATGCGGTTAAAGAAGGGAAAGGGTTACTCATGGATTGGGGAATAAAGAATCGTTTATCGAGAATAATTAATCCAAAGACCTCAAGATGTGTAATGTTAGCCGTTGACCACGGTTATTTTTTAGGCCCGACTTCCGGGCTTGAAGTGCCGCGCAAAACTATAGAGCCGCTTTTGCCTTATGCTGACGCACTGATGTTAACAAGAGGGGTATTACGCACATCGATAGATCCAAACGTAGATATTCCGATTGTGCTAAGGGTATCCGGAGGTAATAGCGTAGTCGGAGAAGATCTCTCAAACGAAGGCATTACTGTAAGTATTGAGGATGCAATACGTTTAAACGCAAGCGCGATGGCGCTCTCTATCTACGTCGGTTCGAAATACGAAAACCAGACAATTGTAAATCTTGCAAAACTGATAGACGAAGGTAAGAAGTATGGTATTCCGGTTCTCGCCGTTACTGCTGTAGGAAAAGAAATGGCAAGGGATGTGCGTTATTTGAGTCTTTCATCCAGAATCGCGGCAGAACTCGGCGCAGATATGGTTAAAACCTATTATTGTGAAAATTTCCAACAGGTTGTGAAAACCTGCCCCGTTCCTATTGTAGTGGCCGGCGGTAAGAAAATACAGGAAAAAGATGCTTTGAAACTCGCTTATAATTCTGTCCACGAAGGAGCTGTCGGGGTTGACATGGGAAGAAATGTTTTTCAATCGGATTCACCGGTAGGTATGATAAAGGCTGTCAGAGCCATTGTACATGAAAACGCATCCGTGAAGAAGGCATACGATATATACAAACACGGATAAGACTTCTGTCATCCCTGCGAAAGCAGGGATCTAAAACTTTTATAGATTCCCGCTTCCGCGGGAATGACATGTGGTAGAGTAATATATGCGGAAAGAAAAAACCGTATCCTTAGATAAATTCTTTCTTGTCTCAAACCAGCCGCTTTTTGAAGAATTAACCGATAAAGAAAAGTCCTTTATAGCCAATAGATGCCAGCTTGCAGAATATAATAGAAATGACGTAATTTATAGCGAAGGCGGAAAAAAGGATTTTCTTTATATGGTGATAAGCGGAAGGATTTCCTTATACCACCCCTCCTCAAAAACACCCAAAAACCAGACAATAGTAGAAATTTTAAGAAAAGGCGATTATTTCGGGATTATCTCGCTTCTAACAGGAAGAAGGCATTCTTTAAGCGCCAAGGTTCTTAATGACGCGAGGCTTTTAAGAATAGACGAAAAGGCCTTTAAACAAATTCTTAATAAAATACCGCGCCTTGCCGTTCAGATTTCAAAGGCGCTTTCACGGCGTCTTAGCAAAAAATATACCGGACCTAAAGAAGTATTTCAGAGTATCATTCTTTCAGTTTATTGTAGGAGGGATCCGGTGTACGCCTGTTATTACGCAGAAAGCCTTGCCTCGGGCATAAAAAGGGAATCCAGAAAAAGGGTCATTGTTGTGAATAGCCCAAAGAATATATCTTTGGTCTTGAATAAATTTGTAGGTAAATATCATTTTATAATTGTAGTCCTTCCTCCAAGCTTAAATAAGGTTACTAAAAAATTCCTACAGCAGTCCGATGTCAGCCATGTACTAAGCGACGGAAATAAAAAAGAGAGAATCGTTAACACTTCGACTTCGCTCAGTGTTAACCCTGAGCCTAGTCGAAGGGTTAAAAAGATTCCATCTGATTCTAAACGCATATATGCAACCCTTCCCTCCGACAAAAAAGAATTTGATAAAACTATAAGAAGGATCTCAAGAGAAACTTCAGGGGTTTTAGTCGGGCTTGCGCTCGGAAGTGGCGGCGCAATAGGTTTAGCGCAGATAGGCGTGCTGAAGGTTTTAGAAAAAGAAAATATACCGATAGATATTATCGCAGGGACAAGTATCGGAGCGTTAATAGGAACGCTTTGGGCTGTCGGCTATAAAGCAGAGCAAATAGAAAAAATATGCACAAAACTTAATACAAAGTTAAAGACCTTAAGCCTTATAGATATCACTTTTCCTAAAAGAGGCCTTCTGGCAGGGCGTCGTGTTCGGAGATTCCTGGCCAAATACTTAAAGGATAAGACATTCTATGATATAAAATTGCCCCTGAAAATTGTTGCTTGCGATATTAAAACAAGAAATGAAATTGTCCTCTCAAGCGGTAAATTAATCGATGCAGTAACGGCAAGCATTGCTATACCGGGTGTTTTTAATCCGCATGTTACGAAGGACGGTATGTTACTGGTAGATGGCGGCATTGTGAATCCTGTGCCTATAAGCGTATTGTCAAAAGCGGGCGTAAAAAGAATTATTGCCGTAAATTCTATGCCGTCTCCCGAAGATGCAGCTAAGACAGCAACAAAAAAGCAGACACTCTTAGATATAATAGTAAACAGCATGAATTCAATGGAGTACAGAATTGCAAAATATGCCTGCCGGGAAGCGGACGTGTATATTCACCCCATCTTAAGAGATGCGGCGTGGTATGAATTTTATAGAGCGAAAGAATTCATAAAGGTAGGTAGGAGAGAAGCCCGAAAAGCACTATCAAAAATTAGGGAACTAACCAGAAGGGGATAAACTATGCAATACGACATTATAATTATAGGAGCAGGCCCGGCCGGATTAACGGCTGCTATATATGCGGGGAGGGCAAAGATGAAGACACTTGTAATTTCAGATGCCTTGCCCGGCGGACAAGCTATGCTAACCGAAGAAATCGAGAATTATCCCGGCTTTCCGGCATTTATAAATGGATCCGAATTAATAAATAATATGTATAAGCAGGCAAAAAAATTAGAGGTAGAGTTTAAAAAAGCAAATGCGCAAAGCATCGAAGAAAAGAATGGGGGATTTACGTTAAAGACCGGCGAGGGTGACTTTGAAGGCCTGTCCGTAATAATAGCAACAGGGACTTCGTATAAAAAACTCGGCGTAAAGGGAGAGGAAGATTTTACGGGAAGAGGTGTTTCATATTGCGGAATTTGTGACGGGCCGTTATTCAAAAATAAAGAAATAGCAGTAATCGGAGGGGGGGATACCGCCGTATATGAAGCAAGCCACCTTTTGAAATTTTGTAGTAAACTATACCTTATTCACCGGCGGGATCGATTGCGCGCTACAAAGGTACTGCAGGATGGGGTCTTGCAAAATAAGAAAACCCTGGCACACTGGAATTCCACCCTTGAAGAAATTTACGGTTGGAAGTTGGTCGAAGGCATAAAAATTAAAAGCGTTTTAACGAATGAGATAAAAGATATCCCGTGTAAAGGTGTTTTTATTTTCGTCGGCATAAAACCTAATTCAGAGATTGTTAAAGGCCTTGTAAAAAAAGATGAAACAGGTTGTATTTTGACCGATGAGACCATGAAGACATCGCGCAAGGGTATATTTGCTTCGGGCGATGTGAGAAATAAAATTTTTCGTCAGATTTCGACAGCCGTAGGAGATGGCGCGACTGCCGCATTCTGTGCGCAGAAATATGTTGAAGAGTTAAAGGGGATAGCATATAATTAGGGCGAATGTGCCGGGGTAGCTTCCGCCTTCGCCAAATTGCTTTCGCGTTTGGCTTCGGCGGACGAGACGCTACCCTCACAGAGAAGAAATTCATAGATGCCGGGGTAGCTCAGTGGTAGAGCGTCGCCCTGAAAAGGCGAGCGTGGGCAGTCCGATTCTGCCCCCCGGCACCATAAATGAGGGCATAACTTACGTCAACCCAGATGGTTGACGTAAGTTATATGCCCGAATTTACTCCGCGACCGAAGGGAATCCCGAGCAGTAATTGTTTTAAGCGAGTCTGCGAGGGATGCAGCTATTGTATGCGATAGGCTGCGAGGAGTTAAAGAATATGGCGCCCCGACTTCGTCGGGGCTGTTACCCCTTTCAAAAAGAAAGGGGATTCTTTTATCGCTGGCATCCCACCTTCGGCGGGACTGGCCATGAATAGTTGAAAGTCTGGTTTAGGCTGGCGTAGCTCAGCGGCAGAGCAGCGGTTTCGTAAACCGCAGGTCGTCCGTTCAATCCGGACCGCCAGCTCCACTAACAAATTTGGTTTCGCCACCAAAAAGTGTGGAGAAACTTTTTGTGGCTCAACCTCTGCCTTCGGCAGAGGGCTAATCGCCCAAATTTGTCCAAGGGGAAAACTTTTTAGAAAAAAGTTTTCCCCTATGGCGGCCCGACTTCGTCGGGCCTGTTACCCTTTTCAAAAAAAGATTGTTACCCTTTCCTAAAAGGACACATATTGGCGAAATACACGGAGCTATTAAAAAATAGAAACTTCGTTCTTTACAATATCGGACAGATGGTTTCTCAATTTGCCGATCGGCTTATGCGCATCACACTTATCGGCATTGTTTATAAAATAGCGCCCGGCTCTACCGTTCAACTTGCCAAAATATTCTTTTTTACGGCCGTACCCGCCTTCTTAATAAGTCCTGTAGCAGGTGTCTACGTTGACAGGTTCAACAAAAAACACGTTCTTATCATAGCCGATGTTATCCGCAGCCTTATGGTTCTTACAATACCTTTATTCTTTCTGCGAGGCACCTCGCTGGTTCCGGTTTATTGTGTTGTGTTTATCGTCTTTGCCAGCGCCTGCTTTTTTCTTCCAGCAAAGTTGTCGATAATACCTGAATTAATCCCCAAAGAGACGCTTTTAATAGCGAACTCTTTTGCTATGGTTTCGTGGACTGTGGCGGGAATAATAGGTTTTACGATAGGAGCCTTTTTAATAGAATTCTCCGGGCCGAAATTCGGACTTTATTTAAATTCGCTAATATATCTTACATCGGCAATTATTTTATCTTTTCTGTCGGTCCATAAAAAAGCCTTTACGAGTAAATTATCCTTAAACCAGAGGCAAAAAGATAAGAGAAGCGCCATAAAGAAATCTTTTTTATACGATTTAAAAGAAGGCATAATTTATCTGATTTCTCATAAAAATGCCAGATTTGTTATGGGAATATTTTTTGCGTTTATGTCCGTAATCGGCGCCCTCTATGTAGTAACGATTGTTTTTATCCAGGAACTAACCCATTCAATGACTGCAAGCATAGGTGCTTTCGGCATATTTTTATTTCTCGGGTTTTTGCTCGGCTCTTATATTTACGGCAAGGTTGGTCGTGGCTTTTCAAGAATCAAAGTAATATTTCTCTCATTTATTTTAAGCGGGTTTTTCATTGCCTTATTTGTTTTCACCTTAAAGATAACAAGTTTGTTTTGGTTGGGTTTAGTTTTTGTTTTTCTTTTGGGGATTTCAATATCACCTATCACAGCTTCAGGCAATACCATTATTCATGAAACAGTCGATGAGAATATGAGGGGGAGGGTTTTTAGCCTGATGGGGATAATCATGAACGGCGGATTTATATTTTTTATGCTTTCCTCTTCAATTCTTGCAGAACATATAGATAGAATGTGGATTATTTTTGCTTGTGGTTTTATATTTTCGATAGTTGGGGTAATAGGTTATATTTTTAGTAAGAGGGGAAAATTTATTTCTTTTTCTTCTTAGGTTCCGGGTTTTCTTTAGCTTTGGAAAGGAAGATATTATAGAAATTACAAACGGGGCAGCAAGTATTCTCTTCGCCCCGCTCCCCGCGATACCATTTTGTTTCGCAGGTCCAGTATACCTGACATTTTTCGCAGCAGTGCATTATTTTATTCATTTATGAATTAAATGATATAATGAAATTTAGCCGGTGTCAATAGAATTTTTTTGACAAACGTATATTTCCATATATAATAAACGGTAACAAGAGACGAACATCATGATAAAAACATTTTCTGGAGGAGTTCATCCCGCTCACTCTAAAGAATTGACAGTAGATAAAAGAATATCTCCTGCTCCCCTTCCCAAAAAAGTTTACATTCCCCTGTTGCAGAATACCGGAAATCCCGCAAAGGCTCGAGTCAAAGTCGGCGATACCGTCTTAAAAGGGCAATTAATAGGTGATGCCGAGAATTTTATATCAAGCCGCGTGCATGCTTCTATCTCGGGAAAGGTAATCGCGATAGAAGAAGATATAAATCCTATTTATGGAAAGAGCGAATGTGTGCTTGTGGAAAGTGACGGAAAAGATATTCCTTACCCATACACAGCCGGATTAAAACCCGTAGAAGATTTATCCCGGGAAGATATAATAAATATAATAAAGGATGCCGGCATTGTTGGGCTTGGAGGAGCCGCTTTCCCTACCCATGTAAAATTGCTCGGGGCAAAAAAGAATGAGAAGTATTCGTTGATAATAAACGGAGCCGAATGCGAACCATATCTTACCTCGGACCACAGGTTAATGATTGAAAGAAATGAGGAGATATTAAAAGGAGTTAAATTATTGGCGAAGGCATCGAACGCAGAAAATGTTTACATTGCAATAGAGGAAAACAAACTAGGCGCGATATTTGCGATGGAGAAAGCCCTTAAGGAGTCCACAGTCCATAGTCCACAGTCCATAGTCCGCGTAGTCAGACTCAAGACCAAGTATCCCCAGGGGGGAGAAGATCAGCTTATAAAAGCTATTTTAAATCGTGAAGTTCCGCCGGGGAAGCTTCCGCTTGATATAGGATGTGTAGTGCAGAATGTAGGAACAACGTACGCTATTTATGAGGCAGTTATTGAGGGGAAACCTTTAATAGAGAGATGCGTTACTTTGACAGGTTCCTGCCTCAGGGAGCCGGGTAATTTCCTAATAAGAATAGGAAGCATGCTAAGCGATGTCGTGGAGGAGGGCTGCAGCGGTTTTATAAAGAAATGCGCAAAAATTATTTTAGGCGGCCCCATGATGGGAATCACCCACTACTCATTGGATATACCTATTATTAAAGGTATAACCGGTGTTGTTTTTCTTTCCGAAGAAGAAGCGGAAATTGCCGAAGAGGACCCCTGTATAAAATGTTCAAGGTGCGTGGATGTATGCCCGGTTAATTTGATTCCGACCGATATAGCCAGGGCCGTAAAGAAACAAAAAAAAGTTTTTTTAGAAGGGTTAAACGTTTTTGACTGCATTGAGTGCGGAGCCTGCAGTTTTGCGTGTCCTGCGAGAGTGCCGCTTGTGCAGTATATAAAGCTGGCTAAAGCCCAAATGCAGGAGAAGTAGCCATGGAAAATCGATTTATATTATCTCCCAGCCCCCATATTTTTACTAAAACTACAACGCCGAAGATAATGAAAGACGTTATAATAGCACTCCTTCCGGCTGCTTTCGCCTCAATTTACTTTTTCAGGTTAAGGGCAATCATACTTTTAGCGACCTGCGTAATTTCTTGCGTAGTGTCTGAATATATTTTTGAGAAATTGATGAAAAAGAAAGTTACTATAGGAGATTACAGCGCGGTTGTCTCCGGAATACTGCTTGCTTTTATTCTTCCTCCCGCTGTACCTTTTTGGATTTGCATAATCGGGTCTCTTGTTGCAATAATTTTAACCAAGCAGATTTTTGGAGGCCTGGGCTCAAACATTTTTAATCCGGCCCTTTTGGGAAGAGCAATGTTGGTGGCAGCCTTTCCCGCATTTCTTACAACGTGGTCTAAACCTCTAACTTTAGACGTTATAACAGGCGCAACACCCTTAGGCCTTTCTAAATTTGAGCATATCCTGACGGGTTATTGGGATCTATTTATAGGAAATGTGCCCGGCTCCCTCGGAGAGACCTCCGCACTTGCTTTGATTCTGGGAGCGATATATTTATTTTGTAAAAAGGTTATAGATTACAGGATACCTGTAGCATACATATTAACAGTAGCAATAACAGGTTTTGTGACAAATTCTGTAAACCCTTCCTTATATCCCCCGTTAATTTTTCATATTTTCGCCGGCGGGCTTCTGCTAGGTGCTTTCTTTATGGCGACAGATCCTGTTACAAGCCCTGTAACAAAGAAAGGACGGTGGATTTTCGGAATAGGCTGTGGTGTAATTACAATGGTGATACGCCTCTGGGGAGGGTTGCCGGAAGGGGTTATGTATTCCATACTTTTGATGAATGCCTTTACTCCGCTCTTAAATAAAATTACAAGACCAAGGAGATACGGAACATGAGAAAAGCCATACATATAATATCGGTTTTGACGGTTGTAGGTTTGATTTCGGGTACGTCTCTGGTATTTGTTTATAGATATGCCAAACCGTTAATTGCCGAGAACCAGCGAAAGGAGACAAGGCAAGCAATATTTAAGGTGTTTTCCAAAGCACATGCTTACGAGAAAATCAAAAAGGATGACGAGGAAATATTTTTAGTAAAAGACAAAAGAGGAAATAAATTGGGTTATGCATTTACAGCCGAAGGAAACGGCTATCAGGGAAAAATAAAACTTATGGTAGGAATAAAGACGGATTTAATTACCTTATCCAGCATCGAGATTTTGGAATCACAGGAGACGCCGGGTTTGGGTCAAGAAATAACAAGCGATGATTTTAAAAAACAATTTGTAAATTTGAAAAATCTCGATGAAGTAGAGATTATAACTGGAGCAACAATATCCTCGAAGGCAGTGGTCGCGATAATAAACGAGAGAATCAAAGAAGTTAAAGAAATTCTAGCGCAACAGAAGGATTAGCGTTTAGCGTATAGCGTATAGGAAAGTTTTTCTATACGCTAAACGCTATACGCTAATAAGATGTATAGAGATTTCACGAAAGGTTTATGGCGGGAGAATCCGGTTTTTGTGCAGGTTCTCGGTATGTGCCCTATGCTTGCGGTTACAACAAAGGCGTTATTCGGCCTGTCAATGGGGCTTGCGACGGCGTTTGTTTTAATATCTTCCAGTATTGTTGTTTCACTCATAAGGAAAATTGTGCCTCCTCAGGTAAGAATTGCTGTTTTTACTGTTATAATCGCGACATTTGTTACAATGGCGGATTATTTTCTTAAAGCTAAGTTTCCTTCGATAAGTAAGGCTCTCGGCCCCTACGTTCCTTTGATTGTTGTAAATTGCATAATATTAGGCAGGCAGGAGGCATTCGCCTCTAAAAATCCTCCTTTAAAAAGTTTTTTAGATGCATTGGGAATGGGAATCGGCTTTGCCCTAAGCCTTGTAATTTTGGGCGCTATAAGGGAATTATTCGCTTTCGGCACAGTTTTTAATTACACCCTTCTCGGAGAATGGCATGAACATTGGGTTGTCATGGCACTTCCGGCAGGCGCATTTATTACGCTTGGACTTCTTGTGGGCCTGTTTAATTGGATAAATAGCTCAAAGCCCAACGACCGAAGGGAGTCCCAAGCGAAATCGAGGGATTCCAAAAGTTCAAAGCCCAAAAATGGATGTGAGAAATGTTCGAAGTGCGTCTCATAACCATATTTATAACTGCTGCAATTACACATAATTTTGTTCTCACCTATTTTTTAGGCATATGCCCTTTTATCGGTGTATCAAAAAAAATAGATGCGGCGTTTGGAATGGGGCTTGCCGTTACTTTCGTTATGACATTGGCAGCGTCGGTAACATGGTGCATTTATTATTTTCTTTTGCAAAGATTTGGCCTGCCATTTCTTCAATATGCCGCATTCATCATAGTCATTGCCAGTCTGGTTCAGATTGTAGAGATGTTTATCAGAAAAACGTCTCCCCAGCTTTATAGGGCGCTTGGTATATATTTACCTCTCATCACTACAAACTGCGCAATTTTGGGTTTGACGCTTTTTATGGTATTAAGAGAATATGCTTTTCTGGAGGCCCTGGTATTCGGTATCGGTGCAGGCGCCGGATTTACGCTTGCGTTAGTATTAATGGCCGGAATCAGAGAAGAATTAGATTTCGCCGACATACCCGAATCGCTAAAAGGTGTAGCC
>SDBU01001614.1_pt1 | contig 31549 bp, 44 predicted proteins | sample 2277071 | NCBI WGS metagenome assembly SDBU01 (sample SAMN10397929, study PRJNA504765) | marine sediment metagenome | isolation source: marine sediment core GS08_GC12, 126 cmbsf | place: Arctic Ocean: Gakkel Ridge, Loki's castle | collected 2008 | reverse complement strand
CAGTGGGGGCCATCGTGGACTAGCGGCGCGGCAGACGAGGACGCCCTGACAATCCGGGCTCCCGGCTGGACAATCGCCAATATCCGGTTCAATCCCCCGACTGAGGCGGCGGCTATCATGCTGGAGCATGACGGCGCAAGCACGTTCAGCGACCGAACATGCATTCTCGATTGCGACTTCGACGGCCTTTGGGTTGGGCGGTTCGGAATCTCCATGAATGGTGCGCCTGATCAGGTATTCGTGAAGCGTTGCCGATTCCATGAACTGAACAACGGCGGACAGGCCAGCTTTGCAATTTACGTCGCGGGCACTGGCTGGGCCAACCCCTATCTGTGGGTAGTCGAAGGCAACAAGTTCTTCGAGAATGACAACAACATCGGCCAGCCAGCGGCAGACCGAAGTTTCAATGTGTCTCTGTTCAAGGACAACGTGTTCACCCAGGGCGTCTTGAATCCAACTGCCGACCAGCTCGATCTGCGCGGTGGAACCCGGGGCGAGAATACCGTCATCGGAAATTACTTCGGTGGAGACTACTCAAATGCCGGTGGGTACTACGCACATGCCGTTAACCCAGGCAACTGGGTAGGAAATATCGCTGAGGATGTAGCTGAGGGCGAGGTGGCCGACAACGGCTTTACAGTTCTGCCGCCCGCGGCCTAGAAAGGATAAGACAAATGTCAAGTCCAAATGTCAAGAATCCCACGTACTACGGCTATGGTTCGGCGCATTACATGAAGCACCTCGGCCCGGGCGATGTGTTCTACGTCAATGACGCCGCACGCGGTGGGGATAATGCCAATGATGGGCTGACACCCAACACGCCATTCCTGACAATCACGTATGCGCTGACGCAGCTTTCAGGACTCCGAGAGTCATATATCTTTGTGGCACGGACAACCCTCGTCTCGGAGACGTGGCCGATTGAGATCGATCAGGCTTACATGCACCTCATCGGCACGCCCGATCAGGCGTCACCCACCCCAGCGATCCGGCCACAAGACGACAATCACGGCCTTGTCCTCGCGGCCGGAGGCATAGAGGTAGCTGGGTTCATCTTTTCGGCTCCAGTTGCCAACGTAGACGCTTGCATCTACAGTGCGGCGGGACAGCAGTGGATGAATCACATCCATGACAATTTCTTTGCCTGGGACAGTGAGGCGTATGATTGCATCCGGATAGACAATCAGCAGCAGCAGATCAGCATCCACGACAACTACTTCGGTGCGCACGGGTTCTCGAACTACGCTATCAATGCGAGCACTCCCGCGGGCCGGACGCTCATTGAGAACAATGTATTTCTCGTGAGCGGACGCGAAATGGACGGCGTGGGAGGGATCATAATGCTGCCCGTGTCTGGGGGTTCCGTCATCAGAAATAACGTATTCAGCGTTCCTGATCAGGCGGCTGGCGAAGCGATCAATCTGACCGGTGGCCAGGACGTACTGGTTACGGGGAACGTCGCGGCGGAAGGCAAAACCACACCGCTGGGCAACCTGCCGTGGTTGGATGCCGGCACCCTGAATCACTGGGGCCTGAATTATGGCGGAATAGTTGCCAGTGTGCCTGCCTAACGGGGAGGGTTGTATGCGGAAGAAAACCAGGGCATCAAAGATAACTAGGGCGGTAAGGGCGGTAAAGACGCTAAGTGAACTCAGGGTCCTTCTTGCTAGGATGACTCCGATTGAGCTAATGAAGCTCGATGAGGAAATCAACGCCGCGGCCAATCGCGTCGTGGGAGTGTGATCAGTGGGTTGTAGTGGGCGCTACAGTCAGGCCTTCGATTTCGGAATCTTCTGGTGCCTGGCCTCTCTCATAGTCGGCACCGATGACTCTGGGGGCGCAGGCCTCGCAACGATGACGGACTCGACTGCCAGTTTCACCACTGGCATTGCTACAAGTCGGATCGAAGTCGGAATGCCCATTTACAACGCCACGAAGGGCACGTATGGCAAGATAACCAACGTCGCAGCCACTGTGCTGACAACGACGACGCTATGGGACAACGGAGATCTCTACCAAGTGCTCCTGCTAGGGGCCGCTCAGGTAGCGACCATTGAGCGGTTCCTAGACATAGCGGCATCGGATGTTCACAGTGCCCTGGCCGCGTCGGATGCTTGCGATTGCACCCTGGCAGGCTGGGCGACTGAGTATCTGAAAAAGCTCAACGTCATCGATGCCGCAATCTACCACCATTGCCCTTGCGGAAGCGCGAAGCTCACCGACACTGAGCGCCAGTCGTTTCTACGCTGGATAACCGAGCAGCTCAATATGCTGAGAATGGGCAAGCTCGAAGTCTGCCAGGGTGCAACCGGCGCCGACTTCCCGGCAGTTGGTTGGGCTGAACAGTCACTGACAGATAGGAACGCGGCACAGATCGTCTACAATGCCTTCTTGCGAGAGCTGTAGGTGGGCCGCTGAGGATGCGGCGGAAGATCGCGCCGTGAGCGCATAGCAGCGATAGCACCAGTCTTCGGAGTGCATGGCATCATCAAACTGAGATACCTGGGGGGACCCTCGGGGAAGTGGAAGGGGCCGATAACGGAGATGCGATACCCGTTCAGCACGGCAAGCCCCTTGCGATTCGTGGACGCCGACGATGCAGACTGTATGCTGGAGCAGAAGTGGCCTAGCGGAAAGCCATATTTCGAGGTAGCAGATGGTAACGCTAATTAAGGGTATCAAGCCGGGCCGGTTCAAGGATGAGGCTCTTCGAAGAGAATTCCGCAATGCCCTCCGGCGCGTCGGGCGCGTCATCAAGAAGGATTTCCAGGGTGTCGTGAGGACGTGGAAACATAAGCCGGATTTCAAGGTCGAAACTCACGTCACGGCCCGAATACCCTCTCCATCTGTCGAGGTCTACACGACAGACAAGATATTCGGCTACGTGAACATGGGAACGGGCGGGGCGAAGAAAGGCACAGGCGAGACGTATGAGATTTGGGCCGGGATCTATACAGGCAAAAGCGACAAGAAGGCACTTGCGTTTCCAAGTGCATTCACGCCCAAAACGACGCCAGGTAGTCTAAGTTCAGGGTCAGGAAGTTCAAGCGGCCCAACGGTCGTGAGGCCCTATGTGGAGCATCCGGGAATAACGCCTAGGCGATTCGACGAGGCCATAGCGAAAAAGAGGGGACCATGGTTCAAGAGAGAAATGGAAAAGGCCATGAAGCAGGCAGCGAAGGCATCGGGGCACTCAATGAAATGATGGATGAGGCAGTCGAAGTGATCAAGGGGACGGCCAAGGAAAAGCGTAGCTCGAAGCGCGTCACCGTCCGAGTCGTAGGCAAACACGGCACGGCCGTGATCATTGAGCGTGTCGTTTCGGGCGAGGCTGTCCGATTGATTGCCCCTCCCCAGGCACTTGAGTGCACAGGGGATGACGCAACCATTTCAAAGGATGATCTCGATGCCTGCATCCCCTACGGAGTAGACTGGTCAAAGCATCTCGAGCTCACCGTCACCGCCGAGGACATAGTCGCCATGCTCAAGCGCCGCGGCATCTGGACGCTCAAAGACTACGAGAAGGGCTTCCTCCAGGTAAGGCAGGGAGTGCTTGGCATGATTATGCAAGACGTAATCAGAATGTTTCAATCAGCACAGAAGGAGGCTAAACGATGACAACCTACGATACTGGCGAGAACTTTGTCGGACCCCAGGGCTCTCTCTGGGTACAGCCCCATGGACCGAACACAATACCCCGATGGCTTGGGTGTCACGACGTCCCAGATGTAACTGACCCGAAAGGCGACGTCACTCGACGGCATTGTGTCGACAGGAACGGAAACTTCTATGTCAAGCTGAGAGCGCAGGGACCGGGTGGCGAGGTTACATCGAGCATTGTAACCTACTCGGCCAAGACCGCCGACTGGCTGGAGAAGCAACGCGGTTGCAAGATGCCCGTCTACATCCATCAGGGCGAGTGCGGGGCACGCGACCTCTTTACCTCGTATGAGCGCGGCCAGATCCTGGCCTGGGCAATCATCACCAGCGAAGGCGAGACGGGCCTTGTCATGCGAGAGACGGCGGACGCGGCAGAGATGAGTTTCGACATCTCCGCGAAATACCGCGAGAAGTACTGGCCACTCGTGCTCACGGCGCTGGTGACGGCGGAAGCTGCCGCAGCTAACGACATAGTTGTCTCCCACGCTGCTAGATGTTGGGGTGGCTGCGGTAGTGCCCTAGATAGTTGCGAAACGCTCTTCACTTGCAACGATGCGGTCGCCCTGGCCATAGCGAACATCGATACGACGGTCGACGGCGGCACGAACTGGGTGCAGCAAGTGGGGCCGTTCATTGCCGATGAGAATATCATCAGCGGCGTGGCCTTCCCAATCGCCATGAACACTTGGCGCTGGATTGTTGTCAGAGATACTGACATCGGGGTAGCCCCTCTCGAAATTGGCTATTCTGACGACCTTGGCGTGACCTGGAACCTGGTGGTAGTTGGCGCAGTCGCAAACGAGGCCGCGCAGTGGGGGGGCTGCATGTTCGCGCTGGACAGCCGGCACATCTGGCTCGGAACCGCTAGCAACAATATCTACCTCTCGGCGGACGGCGGCCTGACGTGGGCGCTCCAGGACACAATCACCTCTCCGATCAATATGATTCACTTCATCGATGAGAACTATGGCTTGGTCGTCGGCGATGCAAACGACGTCGAATACACAGAGGACGGCGGCGTACACTGGGCCGCCGTCGTAGGGCCTTCGGCTGGTGACAATCTTATGTGCTGTGCAGTCATCGACAAGAATCACTGGTGGGTAGGCAATGTTGAGGGCGAACTCTGGTACACCAATGACCAGGGCGCGAACTGGGCGCAGCGCCTCTTCGACCTTCCGGCTGGCGTGGTAGTCATTGCGGCAATGGGCCTGAATGACATGGACTGGATAGACGAGTTCTGCGGGCACTTCGTGATACGCTGCACCATCGGCGGCGCCGACCACGGCCTGATCTACCGAACGGTGGACGGCGGCTACACGTGGCAGCACGAGGTGTCCGGGGCATTCGCCGCTGCTGAAACATACAACGCGATTGTGGCCTGTGACTACAACAAGGCATACACCGCGGGTGGCCTGACAGCAGCGGTCGCCACGATTGACACTGTCGCCCCGTAGGGTGAACAGAGGGGGTAGTTATAACTGATGCGTGCTAAGCGCTCGCGGGCAAGTGGCCTTGTACCCCCTGGCCACAACGCTCGCGGGCGCTTGTACGAATACGAAGGGGGTACAACTATGGGTAGCAAGGCAGGACAAGCGAGAAGGGGCAAGAAGAAGGCGGCGAAGGGCGTCGACCTGACGACGTACACCACGCGGAAGGGCGTAGTACTCAATTTACTACCAGTGTCTCAATTGAAAATCCAGATGATCCGTGGCGCGGTGCGGGATAAGTTTCGAGAGGCAGGAGAGCCTATCGCCGTACCAACGTATTCGAGCACGACGGTTGCGGGTGAAGTCCAGGAGTTTCCGCTTGATGAAAAATCCCTTGAGGTTCCAGGCGACGCAGAGGAAACCGCTCGACGCATTGAGCTTTGGACGGCTCATGAGAATGCAATGGAGCGGTTACGGCGCGAACAGAATAACCGGGCAACCAAAGAACAGTTCGCGAAGGGAATAGACATTGAGGTTCCCGATGCTTGGGATGCTGAAATGGAAAGCCTGGACATAGAGATACCGGAAGATCCTACTGAGCGCAAATTCATATACATCGTAACAGAGGTTCTTCCTACCCCCGATGAGTGGGCAGATGTCGTAATCAGATTGACCGCCATTGCTAACAGTGCGACGCTAACCAAGGAGATGCTAGAAGCAGCCGAGGCCACATTTCGCAATTCGCTACGGGAGTAAGTACGAGACTGCGACGCCGCTCAATAACCTGAGGATCAAGAGCGGCCTCTGGTGGCACAGCCGACGCTTCTCAGAACTACAGGCTGCGCAGACCTGGCATATCACTCCTAGTGCATGGGACGTTCTGGACATTGAAGACCGAGCCCAGATGATGGCTCTTGCAGCCGCCGAGGGGAAGATAGCCGCGTGGGAGCGCCAACAACAAGAGCGAGAGATTCGCAGGGCTAACCGCAGAGGGAAACGTGGGACTCGAAAAAATAGGTCTCCAAGGGGTCTTTGATCTCAAAGGCTTCAACAAGGCTATCTCGAAATATCGAGACGACATAGAGAAGGCCAACCAGAGCACTGACGCAGCAGTCACGCCGATGCAGAAAAAGCTGGCCCTCTTTGGCAAGGCTGCGACCGGGGCATCTGTGGCAGCTGTGGCCGCTATAGCAGCTATCGTCACTGGCCTTGGTGCGCTGGCCGTTGCCGCCGCGCCCCTTGAACAAATAGGAGCCGCCTTCCGTGGCCTCGGTGGCGACATTGAGGCCCTACGCGAAGGCGCTCTTGGCATGGTCTCCGACGCCGAGCTGATGAAAAGCTACAATCAGGCGGCGCAGCTCGTTTCTACCACGTTCGCCGAACAACTTCCCGAGGCCATGCAGTATCTCGCGAAAGTCAGTGCATCTACTGGCGAATCAATGGACTTCATGGTGCAATCGCTGGTCAAGGGCATCGGCCGCCTCAGCCCGATGATTCTCGATAACCTCCAGGTCCAGGCGTCACTAGCTGATGGTGTGCAGCGGGCGACGGAGATGTTTGGCAAGCAGGCCGACCAGCTTTCTAAGTCCGAGCAACAGGCTGGCCTCATGTCCGTGGTTATGGAAAAGTTGGCCGCGAACACGGCCAACATGCCTGAGCTGCTAGGCTCTGCTACTCAGCAATTAGCGGCGCTCAAAGTGGAGGGCAAAAACCTTGCCGACAACATGGGTAAGGAACTGTTGCCAGCCCTAGTGAAGTTGCTCCCTATCCTGTTGGATCTCGCACAGAAGGCCGGGCCGCCACTGATTGATTTCGCGACACGGGCCGCCGAAGTCCTGGGCGAACTGTTTGGAAAGATTGCCCTTTTCATTGACTTCCTGCAGCGTGGGAAAGATGCTATTCTTGATTATAATCGGGAACTGTCCGAGGGTGCTCAGAGCTATGAAGAATATGTCGCTGCCGTGGTTGCTGCTGAGCGCGCAACGGGGCGGATACCAGATAGAGTCAGTGATGTAGCGGCAGCTAACGCGCTACTCAAACAAGGGGTATTGGATACCAACGAGGCCTGGAATGCTAACATCATGGCGATGGAGCAGGCCAGTATCAGGCTACAGGATACGGCGGCAGCTGCAGAACGGTTGGGGGAAACCCTTAGCGCCACAGAAGTAATCGAAAGCATTGCGACTCAGCTCTTCGACCCTGAGGCAATCCGGGCGGCAGCAGAGGCGGCGCAAGCCGTGGCCGCCGAGGGTTTCTCCGGCATAGCGGCACTCCAGGCCAAGTTTGGCGACGAGCGGCTCAAGGCCCAGCAGAACTACGAGGCACAGTCAGCAATCGCGCTCGTGAAACACAACGCGCGGATAGCGCAACTCGAAGCGGCAGGCGACAAAGAGGGCGTCGCCAGGTTGCAGGCGTCCTTCGATGAATCGCAGACACTGTCCGAGTGGGATCTCGGAGTCAAGAAGCAGCTCGCAGAACGGGGCGAGCTAGAACAGACGGTCATCGAGAAGCGCAAGCACCTAGAGATGCTGAAGGCTCAGTTTGAGGCGACGAAGCTATCGCTCAAGAATCAAACCCTGGCGGCACTGGCGAAGGAGGAAATAGACCGGACAACAGCCGCTTACATGCTCGGCGTTTTGGGAATCTCGCTGACGGCGGCGCTCAAGCAAGAACAAGCTTTCGAAGTCAATTCATCCGACGTCTGGCAGAAGTGGGCTGGAGATGTCAAAACCGCCGCGGATGTGGGCGTCAGTTCCATGAGGGCAGTGTTAGCGGCCTGGACGCAGGACATCGGGGCCGCGGAGACAGCGCTTGCAGAAGCTCAACTGGCACTGGCAAACTTCTCGCTCGATCTGCCTCCCCTTGAGTTGCCACCAATCCCGAGCGGCTTCGGTGAGGGAGTAGGCGAGGCTGTTGGCGACGAACTGGACAAGGCGGGTATTGACAGAGTATTCGACGCCGCCTTGAACCGTGTTGCATCCGGCCTCCAGGCGATGCGAAAGCTGATCACCGACATTAGCGAGGCCGAGCTTATCGAGGCAGGGCCATTCGAAGAGAAGATCGACAACTTCCTCTGGGCCGTCGGCGTTGTCGTGGAGAAGACGCTGGTTAAGGTTCATGCTCTGGGCATTCAGTTCGCCGACCTGCTCGAAGAGACCGGCGAGACATCTCAGCAGATCAATGCCTCTCTCGCTGTACTCGGTCAGATAACAGCGGTCGGGCGTCTCGGGGAGTTTGGGAAGTTAGACGTAGGTCCATTTGAGGATAATGTCATCGGCTTCACTTGGGCACTTGGGGTAGTCGCCGTCAGACTGATTGACAAGATGTGGTTCCTTCGCCAGAAATACGGCATCGAGGTGATGCAAGAAGCGGGAGAGACGGCAAAGACTATCTCGGCTTCGCTTAGTCCGTTGAGTGCAATTCCGGACATGATGAAGATCGGTGAATACCAGGGGTTGCCTGAGCAACTTATGGATCGAGTGCTTGACGATCTGGGCTTCCTCTTCGACGGCATGATTGACGTGGCGAACGCGGCCAAAGACAAGATCGACGACGGAACGAAGGACGTTGTCTCCATTATGGGCCAGGTATTCGGCAGCCTGAAGTCGGCGATCGATACGTTGCTAACCCTGGGTGGCATCGAGGAGTACAAGAGCCTCTTCGATGACATGGGACAGAGCGACCTCTGGAACGCTATCAAGGCCGACATCGGAACCCTGCTGGGTGACATTGCAAGCTGGAATCTGCTTGTAGACGTTGATGCCATCAAGGGCGTGCGCGCGAAACTGGACGAGGCTCGTGCCGTGGTAGGCTCAATGCTCGGCATCGTCTCCGATATCACGGCGATGCGAGAGCAGGGGGGCGCGGATGTTGGCACGTTCCGGGCCATGCTGACGCAATTCTCGGACATCATCAATGCTCTAGGGTTCGGCGGCCCCGGCATCTTTGGACCTCCTGGCGAGATCTCTTTGAGCGGCGCACCGATGAATCAGCCGGCCATGCCATCCCTCGCGGGCGCTGGGGCTGGACTAGGTGGCAACCTGGGAACCATCACGCTGCGCGGCGAATTCGTCGGGCCGAGCGGAGATTTCGTGACGTTCTCCGAGGAGATCGCACTTGCCCATGATACCGATATTAACCTGGGCCAAATCGGTTCGCCCAATTACGCCTACTAGGAGCAAAGATGGATCGAGGACGGCTTGCCTACACAAACCACAACGGGACTGTAGTCAATCTCAATGACGGCTCTTGGTTCAGCCTGCAAGAAGAGAACAATGAGCCGGTAGGGATTTACGGCGTTCCGACAACTCCCGTCTTCGCCTCAATCCCGCGCAAGATCCCGGTCGGCGTCTACCAGGCCAACAACCTACTGCGGCGTGGGATACAGCTTCCACTGCTTGTCACGGGTTGCGACCGGGGTGAGCTGGTTACGCGGTTCAAGGCCCTATGGGACGTTCTGTGGGTGGACATTCGGGATGACGAGCAGGGTACGCTCTCCTACGTGGCGTGGAATTGGGTTGAGAAACGGATCGAGTGCGCGGCCGTGGGTAATGCCAACGGTATCGACTCCTGGATCCAAGCGGCCGCCGCAAGCGAGTCGGGCGCGGACTTTACGGTCGCTCTCGATTGTGCGGATCCGACATTCTACTTCCCCACGCTGAACACGGAGACGGGCAATTTCGCAGGGGCGGGGAACGTCAACATAGCCTGCACCAACGCAGGCAACGCCGACGCCTACCCGACTATCCTCTGGGAGGCCGACGATGGGAATGCGATCATAAGCCCACAGGTTACGGACGCTCACGGCTCGGTGTTACTCCTAGAGAATACCATCGCGATTGGAGAGGACGCAACGATTGTAGCTGAGCCTCAGAACATGACGATCACCTACAGCGCGGGCGGCGGCACGGACTGGTTCGGGCAGCGGTCAAGCGGAAGCGAAATGCCCCTGGTTGCGCCGGGCGTGAACAACTTGGTCTTCACCAACACCAACGCAGCCGCCGGGGGATCAATCACTGTGACGTGGCATGACAGAGACGGTATGCACGGATAGGCGAGGGCAATGGCAGTTCCCAAGGTCCCGACCTTCAACGACTGGCACTTCGAACTTGTCAATCTGGCGACGGGTAGCTTCACCAACCTCGACCAGTCGATTGTCGCTATCTCTGGATGGGTAGGGCGCGGGGCGACGCGGCACCGGCTCGAAAGCGCACACCTAGAGATCCTTGATGGCTCAGTCGGGGCGATAGCTCTCTCCTGGGCGGGGATTCAGCTTCTGAGGATCGTGCCTTACGCCGACCCAACTCACGAACTCTGGGGCTACATCTCGAAAGACCGACACGCCTACTCCAAGAGCGGGCACAGGGACTCGATCAAGATCACAGTACTCCCCATCGAATACCTGCTACACTCTCGTATCGTGTATGAGACCGACAACGTCGCCGCCGCACCTGTCACAATCGCAACCGAGGCGGCTCCCAACAATACCGGCGGCGACTACGCCAAGACGCTCGTAACAGCCTGCACTCACGGACGCTATCCAACTGCCGCCGCTGCAGATACCCGAGACTGGGCGTGGGGCGCGCTCTTCGTAGCTGCTCAGGTTCACGACGGCGCAGTTGTCGCCCCTCCGATGTCTCTCTTCGCAGGCTTCCTTGATGAGGCTGTTGACGCCCTGGGCCAGACTTATGATTTCGACTGGGAGCTATACGTCGCGGTCGTGGCGGGCGTCGTCCAGTTTACCTTTACCACGGACGGCGCGGGTGGGTCAGACCTCACGGCGGGCGTGGCGCGCGTGATCATCAATGACATAGGCGCTCTTGTCCCATCTGCTGAACGGTACTTCGATCGCCAGGGCATGATCAATGCAATGCATGGAGGCGCAATCTCGACCGCCGTCCTGGACGCGCCATCGGTTGCGACGTGGGGGCGCTGGGAAGGGGAGGTGGCGACTAGCGTTGACGAGGAGCTCCAGCTAGTCCTGGACAAGAGCGGCATCAAGGAGGGCTCCACTTTCGAATTCCAGGCATCGGCGGCCAGTGAACAATGCCAGTGGATGGATGAGTACGAAGTCGGCGACACTGTCAAGCGAAACAACATCCGGCTCAGCATTGCGGACAATAATGAGATCATCCAGGCGATTGAGTTCAGCTTTCCGAATCGCGTCTTGCAGACCCGGATCCGGTGGGGCAATAAGGAGCCTGGCGACAAGGAGAAAACCAGGCAGGGACGCTACACCCCGTTTCCTCCCGTTCCCCCTACGCTCTGGAGTCGACATGCAGCCAGCGCCTACCTCTACCCTACATCTCTGGGCGATGATATCAGGATCAAGGATGCGGCTGGCGTCGACAAGTTCGAGATCGATGGGGCGACGGGGGACATCTCCCTACATGACCGCGCTGAGGCGCGTTTCTACGACAACGGCAACTACGTCGGCTTCGAGGCTCCGGCCCTGGGTGCTGACCAAATCTGGACTTTACCCGTGGCTGATGGTGGGGTAGGCGACGCGCTAATCACCGACGGTGCGGGTGCGTTATCATGGGGGGTTCCTTCATCCTCATTCTGGGAGCGCGGCGACATAGACGCCACAGGAGCCGTCGTGACCGGCCTCTTCACGCGGTTCCCCGGCGACCCTGTGATGATTGGTGCTGACAGTAGCATCGAAGTGGCTAACTGGCAGTCAGACGCTGGATATGACACCAAGTTCCACGTTGAGGGCAATATCTGGGTAGGCCGTCTCGTGCATACCACGACTAATAGTCTGGCGCTTTGTGGCTGGCACAGTGCAACAGAGAACATCGTTCACATCTTCGATCCGGCTGGGCGTATCAGCAAGCTGGATGTCTACAACATAGGCGTCCGCCACCACATGTTTGACTCCGACATAGCCAACCCTTCCTACATCCGTGGCTTCTTCGAGATTCATGACGCGGCCGGCGCTATCGGCCACACGTTCAACGCTGTCACGGGTGTTGTGACTCTCAATGTCCAGCGCCTGGCCGGGGGCGACTTCTCAGCACTAGCGCAAGCGGCGGGGGTTACGATCCTCGGGACAGATGCCAATACCAGAGACTTGATCCTTAACAACGTCCCCCACCTCTGGCCCGCAGCCGACGCAATTGGGGCATTGATCAGTGACGGCGGCGGCGGCCTCTCCTGGGGCGCTCCAGTTCCTGCGGCCCATGACCTCCTGAGCGCTTCCCACGGAGATACGCTGGCGGCAGGCGTCACCCGCGGCAGTGTCATCTACGGCAACGCAACGCCCGATTGGGCGGAACTAGTCAAGGGCGCAGACAATACCGTCCTGGCTTGTACTGCTACAGACGTTGCGTTCGAAGCTATCGCGGACCTGGCGGTTACTAGCGTAGCGGCTGGCACTGGACTGACAGGTGGCGGCGGGCCGGGTGCAATCACGATTGACGCCGTTGGGGGAACGGGGCTGACCGCTATAGCGAACGCAATCAATCTCGACGATACCGCCGTAGCACCAGGCGCTTACGGCGACGCAACCCACGTAGGGACATTCACCGTTGACCAACAGGGGCGGCTCACGGCGGCAGCAGATGTGCTGATAGCAGGCGTAGCGCCAGCGGCCCACGACATCCTCTCAGCCTCCCACGGAGATACACTAGCTGGAGTTGTAGTTGACGGCGATGTTATCATCGGCAACGTCACGCCTGCCTGGTCTCGGTTAGCTAGGGCTGTACCTGCTGCAAACGTGCGCAATGTCCTGGGCATAGACAATGGCGAGACTCGCCCTTCCTGGAAGACAGCCCTCGATGCGAACGACCCGACGGCGATAGGCATCAATGATGCGGCAGCGCCTGGCACATCACTGATATTCTCTCACCGTGACCATCAGCACGCCTCGCCGGCAACATGGACGGCTACCGCTCACAATTTGCTGAGCGCGATACATGGCGATACGGTAGTGAGTGCCATGACCCGTGGAGACCTAGTAGTCGGCACGGCGGGTGGGTGGGATGACTTGGCAATCGGCGCGGCAAACACCTATCTTCACTCTGACAATACCGACGCAACATGGCAGCAGATAGACCATGCTCATATTGGCAATGTTCTGGCGAATCAGCACCACGCCGAAATCCACGTCGTCAACAGCGGGGGTCCACATGCAGAAGCAGGATTAACTATCGGTCACGTGCTGAGGGTGTCAGGCGCGGCTGCTTTCTCGTTCGCGGCGCTCCAGGCGGGGGACATCACGGGGCTGTCGGATCCTGGCACATGCACCGTGGCTACGGCCAACGCGGTAGGGCCGCCACATACTCATGCTATCACAACCAGCGCGAACCCAGGCGCGGCGGCGAGCATCCTGGCATCAACTGCGGCAGGATTACTGCAACTCGTCGGACTGGGCATCGGCACGGCAGCAACGGCGGCTGACCGGATCAACTTTGGTGCCGCGGGTACGTACATCGAAGAGGGCTTAGCCAACGACCTAAAGCTGGTCGCCGCCGATGATGTGTATATTCAAGCGACCGATGCTGTGTGGATTGACGCTATCGGCGGTAGCATCACGCTGTATACTGCTAGCGTTGCGCGCTGGGTGGTGACAGCTACCTATCTAGCTCCATCGGCTAACAACAGCTATACCCTCGGCACTGCTGCGCGGAGACCATCCAACGTCTACAGCGTCCTTGGCAATTTCTCGGGCGACATTACTTTAGCAGATGGAGTAGCTATCCGTTGTGCTGGCGCTCCAGTGATGACGTTCGACGATACGAACGCTGTTCTCATTGTGACAGGCGCTCATCTGCGGGTAGGATATGATACTGACCTAACGTCCTATTTCGGGCGGGCGGCGATTGGTTTTGATGGGGTCTCTGCCGACGTGGCCTCATTTGCTCACATTGATGTTAACAACGCTACTGATTATGCATTGTGGCAAGGGGCGCTAGGGACCACCGTTCTCAATGCAGCGGCAGGGCACAACATATACTTTCGTATAAATAACGTTAGCCGAATGGTAATGAGTGCTGCGATCACTCAATTGTGGTCAGGCCAAGACTTAGAATTACATTCTGGCGCTGGCGGAACGCTCGTGGCCTCCATAGACGGCGCGACGGGCCTGATTGATACTGCCATCGGCTACACTGTAGCGACTGCCGCTGCTAATAGGCACGTGCTCATAGGCGATGGCGCAAAGGGCGTGTTCCGGGCGCTAGTAGCCGCCGACCTCCCTGCCGTCTCCAATATCTGGACGAAGGCCGCTGCGAACGTCTACACGACCACGGCCAACGATTGCATAATCCCCAACTCTGGCACGGGCACAATCGGCCTAACCGCCGCCGTTAATCGCTGGGATTACGGATATTTTATGAACCTGGCCGTGACGACTGCTATTACAATGGGGGACGACGGCTGGATAGGCATCGGGGCTGCGGCTGAGCGGATCGTGTTCGACGCGGCTGGGGACATTGCCGTGATGGGGGCCAACTTTGGCATCGGGACACTCGTGCCAACAAGTGCACTGGCCTTTGGTGCATCAGCGGTAATCCAAATCGAGACAGCAGACGGATCAGATACTGGGCAACTAATTATGAGTTCTGCGGCAGGAGGAGGGAGCAGTGCGCGCGGAGCAGCCATAATACTGCGCGGCAATGAACACGGATCTCCTGGAGAAGTACGGATATTTGCTGGAAATGTTGCGGGCGGAGACGTCTTCCTGCAAACGGCGGGAGCAACCAGGCTATTAGTAACCCATGCTGGTGATGTTGAGCTTCATAATGCCGCAGACCTCCTCGTCTACGACGACGGCAACCTCAAGGCCAGCATAGACGGGGCGACGGGTGATCTGTTTCTCCACGCTAATGCCACGACGCAATTCGGTGGGGGCACTTACACATGGCCAGCTAACGATGGAGCCGCTGGGCAACTGCTCAGTACCTCGGACGGGGCCGGCACCCTTGCTTGGATTGCTCCCGCAGCCTCCGCTGAATGGACTGATACAGGCGCTTTCCTACATCCTACCAATGCGCGAGACGTGAAAGGTGACGCCGGTGCGGCTCCAGGCTGGGAACTGTTCGCGGCAGGTGGGGCGCTGTTCCGGGGCAACGTTAGTATTGGTTGGGGTACTGCTCATGCCCAAGCATTCTTTATTGATGCAAACACGTACATTAGCGCAGCCGTGGTATTCCAGATGGTGACAGATTTGCCTCTTGTGGTATTCGCGCCCGGGGGGGGTGGGCCAGAGGTAGAAGTAGGAGTAGGATACCTAGAACCTACCGACAATAACGCCACAACTTGTGGCCGGGCCGCTAGTCGCTGGAGCAATGCCTACTCTGTCCTAGGCAACTTCTCCGGCGACGTGACCATAGCTAACGCAGCGGGCATCATCAATACGGGCCGGATCACCAACCGATTCGTACTCATCTCAGATGGCACGCGATTCCAGGGCCGGGCGCTGGTAGCCGCTGACCTCGGGGGGCATGTGCACGTTATCACTGGCGACGTGGGGGCAGGGACAGCACACAGTCATGCATTGGACGGGCATACTACGGGATGGGTGCTGTATGGCTCGCGGTGCGACGGAACTAATCCTGTGCGAGACGTGGGCGGCACGATACGCTATGTACGCATAGCAGATGATGCAGGCGGAACCAATGCACGTTGGGAGTTGGTATACATTGGCACAAATGGTCACTATCATCAGCTGAGTGGGACAAGCGGTGGATGCGAGACCATAGCGGCGAACTGTTCACCCACAGATGATGAGAACGCACATACGCACGATGAGGGCACGTTGGTTAATGCAGGACCATCATAGAGGGAGGAGAACATGGACATCACGACCACGGTACGCAAGGCAGCACTTTGCAGGCTCGTAACATTCTCGGCACCGGGTAACATCGACGTGCGCAAAGCGATGCGCAAGCTCAGGCTGAAGGTCGAGGAGCAGGGGGCAGAGGCGTTCGTCGAAAGTGAGACGACGCTATCTCCCGTCGGCGGGTTCACGTCCGAGAACCCAACGCACCCGATCGAGCTTGACCTGTCGGACACCGAGTTGCGGCGGCTGGACGTGGCTTTCGACCAGACCCAATGGGATCCGCGCACCATTCCAGAAGCACTGGAGGACATCATCTGGGAACTCTCGGATGAGATCAAGGCGTGGGTGGAGGATGCGGAGGCCCAGCGCAAGTGGGATCGGCTGACACCAAAGCAGCAAGCGGCCATCCTGGAGGAGCGGGCCAAGAAGGAGAAGAAGGAAGGCACAGAGTAGACACGGAGTAGGCGCATGGCAGATAGCGACGGCAGCCCAGAAGTGACCATAGCCGTCCTGGGCGAAAAGCTCGATAACATGGATGACAAACTCACTGACGCGCTCAAAGATGCCAAGGATGATCGCGGGTCGCTCATAACCCTCGGTACTCGCGTCACCCAGCTTGAGGAACGTACACGCATTGGGCAATGGCTCCAGGGCATAGCCACGGCAATCAGCACCGGCCTGGGGATTGCCTTTGGGCCGCGCTCTTGAGGACCACGCATAGTTTGATGGAGGTGACAGAATGGTACTACTGAGGATGTTCGCGAATGACCCGCGAGTGAGGACACTGTTCGGCCTGATTCTGCTGGACGTGGTGCTCGGAATCGCGGCGGCTATCAGGGCGGAGAAGTTTGAGTGGAAAAGGGTCGGCCAGTTCTACAAGACGATGGTGATTCCCTACGTCCTGGGCTATCTGGCTTTCTGGGGCGCGGCCTTCCTGCTCGATCCCGAGTGGCTGGGTGGGGCCGCCTGGCTGATAGACGCTATGCAGTGGGCCCCCTGGACCGCATTGGTGGCTGCGTTGGTGGGCAGCATCGTAGTGAATATTCGAGGACTCAGTATCACGATACCGCCAGACGCACCGCCGGTATAGCAATAGGGCGTTATCTGGACTTACACATGATCTCACAGCGCATGGAGCGTGCCGTCTGTGGCGTGCACGGCGGCACGGCTCCTCCTCCGAAGGCGGCCTGCCCTAACGGGTGGGCCGTCTTTGCTTTACCGTTATATGCGTAAAGATATCCCCATAATGAGAATGTATAGTAAACTCGTTGCGAAACCGGTACCAAAAACCCTTGACAAACACACGCAAGTGTGGTACAATGTAGTCAGGATTGAGGGACACGCAGACACAGGAAGGGATGAGTCCTACTGTTAGCTACTGAGACCATGACGGGCGACACCTAGCGAGATTGGTGAGGAACCGACTGCATAGGCCGTGCAGAAACTTCCCCAGCGACGCAACGAGCGACAGTGTGTAAAGACCCCACTGAGGGACAAGGCCGGTGTAAGCTCAGTAGCTAACAGTAGGACTCAATAATCATCAGAGGGTACAAGCGCCCAAAGTGCCCACGGCCCACCCACAGGAGGGGAACGATGGACGACCACAGACTGACCACAGACGACAGGGTAGAACAGGTGAGCTACCTCAGGGAGTTGGGCACGAACATAGCCCAGAACCTGGGCGAGGGAACGGCTGACCAGCTAGTTGAATTCGCCCTGAGCGACGAGGGCCGGGCCACCTGGGGCATTGAGTTGCCCGAGTGGTTTGACGACCTCGACCGCGAACTGCTGACCGAGATCGTGGCCGAGGCACTCTGATAACTGAATAGAATCTACGCGGCACCCATACCCACAGGAGGGGATGAACGATGGAAGGGGCGAGATGGATTCACGTTTTCAATAGCCATGGAGACTGGTGCGTGGGCATTGGACAAGTCGGAGACGTGGGGATAAAGGTATACCGCAAGGCAACCGGGGCAAGTCTTCGGCGGGTGGCGGTTATTGCAAATAAGCTCCGGATGGCCAAAGTTGGCAGAATAGATCTACTTTGCAATGGCTGGTGTTGGATCGCAGACTAGCTTGAAACGCCCCTCGGGGCGTCCACCGGTGAGGCCGGTGCTGACGAGAGCGAATAGATAGGAGGAGGAATGATGAGAAAGCTCAAGACAAAGTGGATCCAGGTGCGGGTGACAGAACAGATCTACGAGGCCGTCGTTAGGCTGGCGGAGAAGTACGACGTGGCGCACTGTCAGATCGCCCGCTGGGCGCTCGCGGAGTACATCGAGAGAGCGGAGGCCAACGATGAAGCCCGGTGACTACATAGGATTCACGCCTGATACTACTCGAGTGGACGCGATAGCCGCGTACATGGCGAAATATCCGGACGCTGACAGGGACATATTGGAGATCCACAGGGATGATGGTTGCGTAGGAGTGAGGAGGCGACAGGATGGACGTGGAGCGCAGCACGAACTGGATCGGCACGGCACTGGGAATTATCCTGGTGATAGCGTTTCTACTGAGGGGGAGGTGAGGTAACGTGAGGCCACTACAATACCGAGATGTTACCAAAAAGCAACTTATTACGCGCATTGACGCGCTGGCTCAAATCATCAAGGCCAGGGACGCGCAGATCGAGGGGCTCCTGGCGGCGTCTCAAAGGTTCCTAGCCGCTCACGTTGCAGACCCAAGCGGCTTCTGCGAGCCGACGGTCAGCCAAGAGGCGTTCGTGGAGTTTGCGACAACCATAGAGGAGGTAGCTAGTGGCTAGAGGAATCAGCGCAATGGATGATTCGCCGCCCAGCGAGATACCATACTGTGTCTGGCAGGAACGGGACATTGAGAAGCTGAGGGCCGAGAACGCCGAGCTCAAGCTAAGGATCGACAGGCTGGAAGCGGCATTGCAACGCGCGCTGGAGGTCAACGCAGTTGAATACGAGGCCTGGCTGCGGGAGATGAATGAGCTACATGAGTACGGGCTGCGTCAGCGCCCGGTACACGTCGGGAGCGAAATGTGATGGCCGAACGAAGAGAGCCGTGCATCACGGCAGAGGAGGATGAAGTGGACGCAACACTGAGAGACCAGGCTACCGAGGCTTGGGAAGTGGCGAAGACCAAGCGGCAGCTGGTCGCGGAGGAGGAGAATCGGAAGCTTGTCGCGAAGGCCGCGGAGCTGTTTGTTGGCTACTTTGGTATGGCCCCAGATGGTGGCGAGGCCCTTGAGGGTACTGACCAGGTAATCCTTGAGAGGGACGGGTTGAGTTTCTTGACCGACGTCCAGGCGGATACTGGATTCCACCTGCGCGGCATCTGTCCGTTCTGCAAGGAGGAGTGCTTTTCAAGAGGCTTCTCAGCCCCGCAGGGGCTGGGGCAGATGATAGACGAGTTCCGGCCCTCGCCAATGCATCAATGCGCGCAGGTCACTAAGAAGCCAACGTGGGGCGGGGAGATGGGCCACGCTATGGATGACGCCCTACAGGAAGCTACCTGGAGGAAGGTTGATCTGGCCGACGCCCTGAGTACGCTCACGAACGTCGAGGGGAACTATCGAGAGACGAAGGAATCTGTGTCTGGCTATACGGCAGATATAGACGTGAGGACAATTGACCTAACCGCTGAACTGTGGCCTACGATTGACGGCACTGATCCACAAACAGGCCGCAAGAATAAAGGATGGGCAGAACTACAACTGAGCGGGTTAATAGCAGGGGATGATATGATCCTGGGCTTTCGAGCTGCGCTAGGACAAGCAGAGGAAGCCGAAGCAACCATGCTCCTGGAGCTAGACCGTGCGAAGTTGGCCGTCAAACTGGCCGACCTGGGCTGGCGCTACGCCATAGCCGAGGTCAAGGCCCAGACGGCGCTGCTGAATTTCTGCACCGGAACTTGACAAACTGAGCAAACTGTGCTATTATGTATTTGCTGGCAGGGGGAAGACCGTGGACAACGGCTTCATAGCCCCAGGCACCCTCCTGCCAGCACAGAGAGCGGTCGGCCTGGGGTTTTTCTATACCCAAGAGGAGGGGTGAATGTGAAAACCTACGCACTGACCCATAGAGAATCGGGTAAACGGCGGATCGTGGCCGCGGATTCTGCGCAGGATGCGTGTAAGCGCGTCGGCTGGCTGATTGGCAACATACACGTCAAGGAACTGAAGGACAGGAGGGAGGAATCAACGAAATGACCGTCCTCTTCAATGCCCTACTGCTACGCGGCTATGTGTGCGCTCAGTGTGGCGGGGCCACAGTTGAGATCCACGATTACCAAGGGCTTCGCGTTGCGTGTGGCCGGGACCATGATCACAAGGGGTTCTGGCGACAGACCACAGTAGAATTACGCAAGCGACAGGCATACCTGGAGGGTATTGAGCTACAGCGGGTGCTGCCTGAGCTCTCTGGCTTCACAGAACCAACGCAGACAGAACTGGACAAGGACTTCAGAGACCTATTTGGAGGAGGCTATGCCTATCAAAGGAATGACTGACCAGGCACCATCGTTTCCACAGATCGGAGTAATTCGGAAGGGAGCGCCAAAGCCCAAGGATGAGAAGCGACCGGGCAAGGACTTGAAACACTTCCGCGTAGAGTTTGACGGGAAAGAGGCAGAGGCTGCAGACACATTTGCCAATGCCTATGGCCCGACACCGGCAGAGATCAATATCCTGATTCCCTTCGATCAAATTGATCGCAACTGGGAGGCCTGGCGGGAAGCCTACGTCGCCGGGGCCATGATTCACAGATGCGATGGCGAGAACGTGGTCTACGCCTTAAATCCCAAGACGGGCGAGGTGTTGATCCACAGCGGCCGCTCAGTCGAAACGCATCAGCCTGTGGCCTGTGACGGCCTGGCAAAGTGCAAGCCCACCGGACGCTTGCGGGTGATAGTACCTGAGCTCCAGCGACTGGCGTACCTCGTCATACTGACCACCTCAATCCACGACATCATCAACATCTCCAACCAACTGGCGGCTATCAAGGAGATGAACGGCAGCCGGTTACGGGGGATCCCCCTGATACTCAGGCGACGCCCGAAGATGATCAGCACGCCATCGGGGCCCAATGGTAAGCGGGCGCGGCGCGAAAAGTGGCTCATCTCGATCGAGGCCGACCCGAAATGGGTACAGGCGAAGATGGAGCAAATTCAGATGGCCAGCTTCCCGGCCCTACCGGTGCCAACAGATGACTCCGTTGAGGCAGAATACACTACCGCCCAGACTGACAATGAGCCGGAGATCGGTGTGGACCTTGCGAACGGCAAGGAGGAAGAGAGCGCTCCGGCCCGATGGTTTGAGGAAAGTGGCATATTGGATTTGGCTCGGGAATGGGTGGAGAGCAAGGACAAAACGTGGGAATGGGCGCTGCAGGTTCTCGAAGTGCCACAGATCGATCACTACCCTGGCACACGAGAGAATGCGAAGGAGTTGTGGGAAGCGGCCTTGAAAAACGTGCCGGAGACTCCTCCCAAGACGAGGCGACAAGGGGCGTTGTGTTGAGGACACCTGCTGGGCCTATCCCGTCGGCGTACTTCGTCCATCGGGGGCGGCGACGCCTACCACAGTGGGGACGGCTCGGCAGGGTTCCTTCTTGGGATGCGGGGGCGGGCGTTAGGGTCCGCCCGCTCCCCGCAGAGACCTGGACAAGCCTGCGATGTGGCCAAACGCCCCCTAATCACGTCGTAACAATCCTGGGGTGTTGAGGCAGACGTGACGACCAGGACGGGTCACTGTGGGCAGGCAAATATCAAGGGCGCGACGTGGGAAGCCGGTGAACGGGATGGGCTAGGGGCCGGTGAGCCTGTGGTGGGTTGGGCAGGCAAATGGGTGCGGGAGGTAGTATGGCAGGATACGTTCTAAGCATCTTGGGCCTAATCGTCATAATCATCATCGCAGCCTGGGCCGAACTGGGGGAGGAAGGAACCGTGCTCAGCGAAGAAGAACAGAGGGAGATTGAGATTTACAACGGTACGCCACCCCCGATACTCAAGGGAGGCGGGATTCGGTACTACAACGCCTACGGGAATGAGATTCCGGAGGTGAAACCGACGGAAGGCGTTTGGCTGCCCCTCGAGAAGTGCGGGTGCATCTCGCCCGAAGTTGCCCTGGCCCGGGGCCTGCTCGCGATACTGTGTCTCGTAGCGTGGGCCGTGCTATTCGGGAAGGCGTGTGTGTGATGAATCTCCCCGCAATTCTGCGACAGCGATCGCGCGTAGGCCAGGCCCTCCAGGACTTCTATCGGATGCGCGAGAAGCGGAGGCTGCGCCGGCGCCGGCAGCGCAAGATAGCCCGAGCTACGCACCAGGAGACAGGCCAGCGGACAAAGCATCGAGATACCGGGCGGGCCATGCGCGTGCATCGAAGGACACACAAATCATGGAGGAGAGGATGAGTCCGAAACCGTCACCGACTACTGAGAGCCAGAAACCAGACAAGCCGCGCAAGCCGACGGGGAGCCAGGGGTGATGCTGATTCAGGGGGATGCGAGGAGGATCCCGTTGGCAGATGGGACTTGACAGGCTATCCATACTGCGGTATAATTGTGGTATGAGAAACCAAAAGGGACAATTCACCAAGGGGCATCACTGGCGCGAGCGTAGGCCATATTGGGACAAGGCATGGTTGGAGAGAGAATACCTGGACAACCAGAGGACGGCTCCCGACATAGCCGCTCAATTTGGGGTAACGGATAACAACATCCTCTACTTCCTACATAAGCACGGGATACCATGCAGAACGACGACAGAGACGCGGGCCATCAAGCACTGGGGTTCTAGCGGGCCGGACAATGGCATGTATGGCGTAACGGGCGCAGACAATCCCAACTGGAAGGGCGGTATTACGCCGGAGAGACAAGCACTTTATAGCAGCCATGATTGGGCCAGAATTGTCATTGACGTTTGGGTCAGAGACAACGCAACCTGTCAACGGTGCGGGAAGCAGGGAGGGCAAGCGAACCACCGGACAGTGCACATTCACCACAAGGCATCCTTCGATGAGTACCCAGAACTGCGGCTAGAGCTTGACAACGTTGTGTTGCTTTGCTCAAAGTGCCACGGGTGGGTGCATAGCAAAAAGAACGTCAATGGAGAATGGAAAGGGGGAGAGGATGTTGCTACAGGCTGACGCCCGGCACATCCCTTTGGCGGACAAGTCGTGTCAAGTTTGCGTGACTAGTCCGCCGTATTAGTGGAGCCTCCGCGACTACGGCCTTCCGCCTAGCATCGTCGGCGGCGATCCGCTGTGCGAGCATGTGTGGGGGGATTCTATGCCACTACGAGGCAAGAGCAATTGGGATACATTTGCTGATTATGTGGCCGAGGATGACCGGCCAGGACAAGGCAAGATGCATGCCGGGAAGGGTGGCTCACATGGCTCCTTCTGCTCCCTCTGCGGGGCCTGGCGCGGCTGCCTCGGACTTGAGCCGACGCCGGAGTTGTACGTGGAGCATATCGTGGAGATATTCAGGGAGGTAAGGCGAGTGCTCAGGGATGACGGCACATGCTGGGTGAACCTGGGGGATAGTTATGGTACAGGCACAACAGCGAAACGCCCTGCGATTGGTACGCGAGGCTTTGGTCAAAATACTATGGCTGCCCAAAATGCCGTTCCTCGTGCTGGGGGCATGGCAAAGCAACTAATCGGCATTCCCTGGCGTGTGGCCTTCGCCCTCCAGGCCGACGGGTGGTGGTTGCGCAGCGACATCATCTGGCACAAGCCAAACGTCATGCCCGAGAGCGTGACGGATAGGCCCACGAAGGCGCATGAGTATTTGTTTCTGCTGACGAAGAGCAAGCGGTACTACTATGATGCGGATGCGATACGGGAGCCGACGATACCAGATCCCCGAGACAAATTATGGGATACTGCCAGAACCGGGAAGGGCTTCTCAGATCACAAACATGATGCAGAGCGCGGACGGATGCAATCAAAAACGCAGGTCGAAGGATGGGTTAGAATGAGCAACCCCGCCGGCCGCAATAAACGCACCGTTTGGACGATACCCACTCACGCCTACTCAGGAGCCCACTTCGCAACGTACCCACCCGCCCTCGTGGAGCCATGCATCCTGGCGGGAACGTCGGCGAAGGGCGCGTGCCCGGTGTGCGGGAGTCCGTGGGAGCGGGTGGTGAAGAAGGGTGAGCTTGTCCCAGATGCACCAAGATATAAACCAAGGGGAAACGTATCCCCAGATGAATATGTCAATGTGGGGATGACGCTAAAGGGAAATGATCAGCCTGCTCCGAATCATCATTATGAGCGTACCACCATCGGCTGGCGTCTCACATGCGACTGCTTTGCTGACATTGATCCTGACCAGCTAGAGTGGAACATCCGCATGGGCCTACTTGAATATGCGCCCGTTCCCTGCCTCGTTTTGGATCCCTTTTGCGGTAGCACCACTACCGGCATGGTCGCCATCAAGCACGGGCGCGAATTCGTAGGGCTGGATCTGAGCGGGGAATATCTACGCAATCTGGCAACGGAACGATTGAGCAAGATACAGAGGGTACTACTATGAACTCTGACAACCGACCGAATCTCATCCCCAGGGGCGATGGACTCACCTTCGTGGGCTATCAGTACGATCCCCGTGAATTGCGTGAGATCATTATGATTGACCACGGCTGTGCATCTGCGGTCATCAAAGCAACCGGTGAGAAGATCCGCGTCAAGCCTAGCCGTCGCTTCTGGACAGAGGTTGCGCCGCGGGATGAGGCGGAGGAGATCCGCGATCGACGGCGGCAGGAGAAGAAACGGGCCACCGCGAAAGCACGGGCAGAACTATGAACCGTCAGCATGTCATCATCCTGGCCCTTGTCATCCTCCTGTTCATTCCTGGTCCCGCCCTGGCTGCATCCGGCTGGGAGGTCATCTGGGAAGCCGATTTCATCCTGGACGAGCCGCCAGGAGCCCATGAGGGATATTTCCTGGTCGGCTGGCTTCAGAACTGGCCGAACGGGTTGCTGCGCCAGGAGATACGAGTGGAATACCTTGAGGGCGACAATAGTGCTGGCAGCGTCATCTCATTCCACGTCATCCGGTGCCCTCCCGAAGGCGGCTGGAGCGAATGGAGCATCGGCTGTTATCTCGAATCCCCGGCAGAATACCATGAGTGTATTAGGTTCTTTGAGACGGCACCGAATGCGGCGGGGATTGTGTACGACGGCCGTGAGGCCACTGGGCATTGCCACGCCAGAGTGAACATGCGGTTGCTGAGGCCGGTGTATAGGACGTCCCTGCCATTAGTGCGGAATGAATGAGTAGTTCTCTCGTTCATTGCGGATGCGCTGGCGGGGATTGGAGTCTGACATGCGTCGACAATGGATGGCGTGCCCCAAGTGCAAGGGCCCCGGTAAGGTGAAGGGGAAGCAGTGCCCGCGGTGTGAGGGGAAGATGTATGTGGAGGCGGTGGACTTGACGGATTCAGAGAAGCGTGGTAAGATGGTGACACGGTGAAGAAGTCTAAAGCGCAAGAGGGCGTTTTTTGATGGCAAATAGCCGCAGGTTGACGCGCTGACTTCTTCACCGGAGACGGCCTCGCCTGCGGCTTTGCGCGTCTATGGAGTAGAACATGCCCACATTCGGATCCCTCTTTGCAGGCATAGGCGGTCTTGACCTTGGCCTAGAACGTGCCGGCTGGACGTGCAAATGGCAGGTAGAGGTAGAGGAGTATGCGACGAAAGTTCTTGAGAAACATTGGCCCGACGTTGCCAGGTATGGAGACGTACGAGACTGCGGAGCGCACAACCTCACGCCCGTTGACCTCATCTGCGGAGGCTTCCCCTGCCAAGATGTTTCTGTCGCTGGCAAACGCGCCGGTCTTGAAGGGAAGCGCACAACGCTCTGGTCAGAGTTTGCCCGACTCATTCGCGAGCTTAGACCCCAATGGGTGTTGGCTGAAAACGTGCCGGGGCTGTACTCAGCAAATGATGGACGGTTCTTTGGAAGCATACTCCGAGACCTGGCCCAGAGCGGGTATGATGCGGAATGGGACTGCATACCGGCTCTCGCAGTTGGTGCCCCTCACAGACGTTATCGGGTGTTCATCGTGGCCTACGCCCAGAGCAGAGGAGCGACAACAACACAACAGCCGCGACGACTATGTGGCATTGAGCAAGGCCGTCAAGATGTGGCCGACGCCAACCGGTTACCTGAGAGATATGGACACAATGGAGCGGGCAAGATATTCCAGGGATCAACTCAGGCGAATGAAGCACTTCGGACATCCATACCAAACACAGACCACTGGACAATTGAACCCGACGTGGGTCGAGTGGCTCATGGGGTTCCCACCAGGGTGGACAGACTTAGATGCCTCGGAAACGCAGTAGTACCGCAGGTAGCAGAGTGGATTGGGCGCAGAATATTGGAGTATGACAATGCCTAACCGTCGAATGATTCACGCCTCCATCTGGCAGGACGAAGACATAGCTGGATTGACCGACCGCCAACAGCTCCTCTTCATCGGCCTATTCTCCAATGCCGACGACCAGGGGCGGCTCAAGGGACATCCGATGCTCATCAAGTCGCTGGTGTTTCCGTACCGTGACATCTCTGCCGAAGACATTCAAGATGACCTTGAGGCTATAGTAGCAGTGGCCTCAATCCTTCGATACGACGTCGACGGCAAGCAATACCTCCAGTTTGAGAAGTGGTGGACATTCCAGCGGCATCAATGGGCCAAACCGTCATCGTTACCGGCGCCACCAGCCTGGAATGACTGTATAAACGTGAGGCGGGGTGAGGGAATCTATCGTATTAACTGGCGTGGCTTACCAGATGTAGACAGCTCACAGAAAACTGTAGCAACGCCTGTTACAACACCCAATGAAACACCTCTTGCAACGCCCAAGCCGATAACCAAATATAACATAACAGAACTTAACGACAACGAGAACGACAACGAGAACCCAACACCAACACCAACAGAACCCAATCGCGCTCACGCGCGTGGCGGTGGTGGCTCTGCTGTTCAGGAGGCATTGGAATCGCTAAGTATCCACGGACAGGCCCTGTATGAGTGCCTCAAATGTCCACCTGATGATATTCTGGCGTGGATTGCCTATGCCAAGAATGCGAATGGCCTGAAGAACCCGGCAGCGCTCGTCATCGCCCGGCTTCGTGCCGGAGAGCCGCCACCGAAGGCAGAGTCCACTGGCGGCGTAGCGTGGTTCAGCCAAGATGAGTTTGAGAAGCACATAGCGACATAGTTGGAGGGGAGTAATGAGAACCATCTGGAAGTACCAGTTAGACATGGCCTACAAGACCGTGGTAGAAATGCCCATGGGCGCGACCGTGTTGCAATTCCAGAACCAGGGCGGCGCGATGACATTCTGGGCGCTGGTAGACACGGAAGCAGCTACAGAGGAGCGTGCCTTTTACGTAGCCGCGACGGGGAAGCCATTCCCAGAAATGGACGAAGGGATGATCTACATGGGGACGGTGCAAGAGCGCGGCTACGTGTGGCACATATTCGAGGCGGGGCGTGATGTCAACACCGCCACCGAATGAGCCCCTACGCCTCCACGCCTGCTCGATCATCAATCATCAACCAGGCACAGCAGGCCTGGGCCACACGGTTATATTCATCGTGGGGACTAGCCCGAGCGACGCACTCGCGAAAGCCCTCCAGTACTGCGAGAAGCACCACCCGGGGCAAACCTGCAACATAGCGGTGAATACGGTGCCCGAGTCGGCGCTAGTGATACGTGGTGTTATACCCCAGGCGGGTGAATTCGTGACCGTGAATTGAGGAGGAATGCGATGACAATCAAAGAGTTTCTAGATATGGAAGTTGGTGAATTGGTAAAGCAGCCACTGTCAACTGAGAAGGTGCTGGCATTGGCGATATGTGGCCTTCATTTTGATGGAGCGCATCACAAGCAGTGGTTCCTGGAGCGTATCATTGATGCGCTGGGCTCAGACTCGGCAGAGGCATATGAGTACGGAGACTGGGAGGACGGTGTAGCACCATGATCCGACCGAAACACACACGGCGTGACACCAACCAGGCCAGCATGGTGACGATTCTGCGCAGCTTGGGCATGGTAGTTTGGGATCTAGCCGATGTAGGCGGCGAAGTGCTCGACCTCATCTGTCACTGGCGCGGCGTGACCCGCGTTGTCGAGGTGAAGCGACCTGGACACCGAGACAAACTGACTATGAACGAGAGTATCAGCATAGACCAGCTGCTGGCAGTGGGCGTCAAGGCAATTGTGGCAGAGACCTGGCAAGACATAGTAGATAACTGGGGGGAGTGAGATGAGGAAGCGAACAGGAAAGCAAATCAGGGCGCTAGTAGCACGACTGACAGGAGCGGCAACATACCTACGGGTTCATGATAGCACGTACATGAGGCTACGTGACGTGCAATGTGTATTGCAACTATGGAACGCGGCGGCGAAGCTGCGGCGGGCAATATCGCCCGGCAGTTGCATCACCTGGGCTGCGAAGGAGCGATTATTGGCAGAGACTGCGTGGCTGATTGAGCCGACCGCCGATGACTAACTCCGCTTTGGATTGGGAGGAGTTGTGCTGTGAATGTATACGAGTAGAGCTCGCGCGCCTACGGGGGATTGAGCGGGCATTGCGCGTTGATTGGCGCGGGCATAAACTTGATGCCGCAGACTGGCGCACCCTGGCAGACCTATTGGACGCCCAGGGCATGGATTGGCCCGTAAGAACGTGTAGGGCCATAGCTAGAGCCATAGTCGATGCATTGGAGAAGAAGTGAGCACCCCCGTCAGCGCCTATGCTCAGGCCGAACGATTGCCCACGAGGCTGCGACGTGAACGGATCTGTCGGCTTGCCGGCTATGGCAAGTTCTGTGCCTCCTGCCCAGACATAGTTAAGCTACCATGCGTCCAGGCCGGCATTATGCGGGACTGCGATGATTGTAGAGAACAGGGCTGTCCCTGCATGATTAGCTCGACCCGAGAGAGGCGTAAGGCGTTCAAGGCCTGGAGGACGCACCATGATTGGGCCAATGCCGTAACGCGGGAGCGTACCGTACGCTATCGTTCCCGGCGGCGCGCAGAATCCGCGAGGGAAAGGGCAACTAAATCTGAATATCACACGCGGTTGGGCCGCATCTGTGCCTGGGACGGATGCGATGTGGTGATCACGGATCGGAGCAAATCAGGGTTGTGCGTCAAGCATTGCAAAGTAGGCCGGTCGCGGGGGACCTACTGCAAGGCTTGACAAACGCTTTGGCATATGCTATAATTTCTGCAGCAACTAGTGCCGAGAGGCATGAAAGCGCCTCTCGGGGGCGCTTTTTGCGTTGGGAGCATGGGCGGGCAAGGCATAACCGTAAACGCACCTTGCGAAGTCAGGGTGAAAAACGCCTTGATCAGAGTGGACGCACTTCAGGTCGGTGGAAGACCGACCCCATGCTCATAGCTGATCTGCATATGCAGGCACAGTATCAGCGTCGTCAGCAATGAGACGATGCCAGCATAAACCGAATGAGCGAGGGTGCACGCGGGGGGATAGCATCAGGGGGACAACGGAGAAAACATGGCACTTCTAGTCGGACAGAAAACAGCAGCGCTCTCGTTCTCAGTCACGATGGCGAGCGATCAGGGCAGCATTGGTGACATGAATCTGCAAGTTGGAGATGTCGATCTGCTAGCTGACCCGCTTGGAAACGCGCTCGTGACAATCTCTTTCCCCCACCACAAGATTCACCTTGGCATTACGTTCAATGCGTCGTTCAAAATCCTCACGCTAGCAAATGCGGCCAGCCTGGATATCCTCCTCGTGACGGGAGCCAACAAAGAAGCACATTTGACGGCCCGGTTCGTCTGTGGTGGTGATGCTGAGATCTTGATTTACGAGGACACGACAACGCAGGCCCCTCTCAATGACGGTACGGCGTTGGCTGAGGTAAACCTTCACCGCGGCTCTGCCGTGGTATCTACTCTAGTCGCGACCCACACCCCGACGATCAATGCCCTAGGAACGCTGCTAATTGACGGCGCGATCGGCGGCGGGACGGGCGGCAACGCAGCGGGTGGGACTATCAGAGTCGGTACCGAGCGTATCCTAGCCCGAAGCAAGAAGTACCTCTTCCGGCTGACTAACCGCAGTGGGGGCGTGAAGATCGGGAGTATCGTCTTGGAGTGGTATGAGGCAGATCCTATTCCGTAGGGGGAATGGTGAGCGAGGTGACGCTTGAATATTGCATTGTGTGGGATCATACCCGCAAAGGACTAGCTGATCATGTAGCCGCCAATATAGCCGACGGCTGGTTCCCCCTCGGTGGCGTGGCCGTAGCATGGAAAGACAACCAGATAGAGTATCTCCAAGCAATGGCGCGGACCGTATATGGAGATGACTGAGGCGACGCTAGAGATTCGCAAGCTGACGGACTTCCTCCCTGACAGGGCGAACGCCAACAAGGGGACGCCTCGCGGATTATCCCTCCTCGAAGACTCCATAGCTGAGGACGGGGCTGGACGCTCTATGCTGGCCACGGCCGACGGGGTGCTGATTGCGGGCAACAAGACGCAGGCGGCACTGATTGAGCGCGGCATCGAAGAGGTGATAGTCGTCCACACGGACGGAACACGCTCCGTAATCGTCCAGCGTGATGATGTATTGGCAGGGACGCCACATGCTCAGAGGATGGGCGTCAGAGACAATCGCACCTCGGAAGTCGGGCTTGACTGGGATGTGGACGTGCTGGGCAGCCTGGACATTGACCTGGGGGACCTGTGGTTCGATAATGAGCTGGTAGAGATGGGCATCGGCCTGGACGAACCTACGGAAGACCCTGGCCCGCAGATCGACAAGGCCGCAGAGCTACAGGAGAAGTGGCAGGTTGAGCGGGGCCAGGTGTGGGAGATACCGAGCGAAAGCGTAAAGGGCAAACCGTATATAGTCTGTGACGGGTGTGGGGGTGAAGTTGACCTGTAGAATCTGTGGGCAGTCCTTTGAGCCAGACTATTTTAACCAGCGCCTTTGTTCCGATGATTGCAAGGCTATAGCGCGTCGCCAAGCGAGGGCGCGATATAAGGAAACTGCCAAGGGACGCGCAACAGAATTGCGCTGGCGGCGCGGCGACACTAGAAGGGCAAGCGAGGTGCGCTATCGAGGCAAGCCCAAGACAAGGGCGCTGGCTTGCCTGAGGGCAAAGCGATACCTAGAAATACACGAGTACGCGAGGGTTGCCAAGCGAAAGCAAGATATTCGCTGTGGTCATCGCCGTCGCGCAGTCATTGCAAACGCAGGGATTTATACTGAGCAAGAATGGGAAGCGAAGCTCATAGAGTTTGGTGGTGCGTGTGCTCATTGCGAAACTCAAGAGGACATTCAGAGAGATCACATTATACCGCTATCAAGGGGTGGCGTGAATACAATAGACAACCTTCAGCCATTATGTGGGCATTGTAATGCAAGCAAGGGCAATCGGTTGGAACAGGAGTTATCCCTGTGACTACTGTGAAATGTCCCTGTTGTGGCAAGCAATTGCAGGCGAAGAATATCAAGTACCGACCGGCTGTCCATAAAATCATGTGCGGGGATAGCACGAGCGCGGAGGACGTTGGGCGGCTGATGGGGGGAGAAAAAGCCGCGCTGCTAGTGACCGATCCCCCTTACAACGTAGCCATTGTAGGTGGTACACATGATCCTCGCGATACAAAGAATTTCGGCAAGGGGCCGCGTTTGCAGAACGATGCT
>SDBU01001613.1_pt1 | contig 31557 bp, 40 predicted proteins | sample 2277071 | NCBI WGS metagenome assembly SDBU01 (sample SAMN10397929, study PRJNA504765) | marine sediment metagenome | isolation source: marine sediment core GS08_GC12, 126 cmbsf | place: Arctic Ocean: Gakkel Ridge, Loki's castle | collected 2008 | reverse complement strand
AGAGAAGGCCGGATACAAACCGGGAGAACAGGTGTCCATCGCCCTGGATCCTGCCTCGAGCTCCTTCTACGGCGAGGATGCCAAGGGCCTCGGCATCAAGGCGCCGGGCCGCTACGTGCTCGCCTCAGAGAAACGGGACCTCTCATCCGAGGAGATGGACAAGATTCCCTTTGTGAGCGATTTCTTTATGAAACACCTGGAGCCGAAGTATTATCGCACTCCGTCAGAGCCGTGGCCATTTGTGGACATCATGACAGGGAGAGGATGCGAGTGGGGCAAGTGCACCTTTTGTCTATGGCCGAGGACCTACAAGGCCGGCTATACCGCGAGATCCATGGAGAACGTCATAGTAGAGGTTGCGAACATCGAGAAAGCAGGATTCTATAAGTCCATTATGATAGAGGACGACACTTTCCCAGAGGACCGGATCCGGAAATTCTGTGAGCTGAAGCTGGAGATAGGGCTGAAGATACCGTGGTCATGCCTGGTCCGGGCAAACCTTAACAATAAAACTTTAAAACTAATGAAGCGCGCGGGATGCCTTAACCTCCATGTGGGGTATGAGTCCGGGAACCTCGATACGCTTATCAGGATAAAAAAGGGAATCACTCCGGCGGAAATGAGACTGTTCACACTCGAAGCAAAAGCTGCCGGCCTCCAGATACACGGGGACTTCATGGTAGGAATTGACAGCACAGTGGCACAGATCAGGAACACCATACGATGGGCCTGTAAGCTCCGGCCGTACACAGCACAGTTCCAAGTATATATTCCTTACTTCGGAGACAAGACATATCTCTCCAAGGAACGCCTTGAGAAGCTGGCCAGATACGCATATAGAAGATTTTACTCGAACCCGGCATCGTGGCCGGCAGTGATAAAGCAGGTAGCGAAGCCGTCAATTTTAAGGGAGTCGGTGAAAACAATACTGGGGGCGAACCGATGAAGCAACAACTCCTAATCATTATAGTTGTAAATCTCATCGTCTACTTTCGGTGCATAAACTACGAGTGGATAATCGACGATCAACTCGTGCCGAAGGGCAAGGGCAAAAACATCTTCCATACCTTTCTGCTGCAGATGCATGCCCTCAAGTATTCCAACTACCAAGTCGAGCATCTCCAGAGGATCATTGCGCATATTATCAACTGCGTGCTGATTTACTTTGTATTCGGAGCGTCGGACATTTCATTCGTGGCCGCGCTGCTCTTCTCCATCAATGCCGGCAACAGCCAATCGGTATGCTGGCTTAACGGCGTCGGCTATTCGATGTCGGCAATGTGTGTGCTCCTCATGGCGATGTGGCCGGCCTGGAGCTTCCTGCCTTATTTTTACTCGATGTTCTGGCATGTGACGGCGGTCCTGGCCCCGTTTTTGTTTTTGATGAAGGCCCCGCATTACCCGATCGCATACTTTTTAATCTTTCCTCTCCTGGGATGGCTTATCAACTGGAAGATCCCCTTATTTAAGGCGCAGGAGAACGCGACCTTGAGCGTGAGATGGAAGGCCCCTAACAAAGCAATGAGAAAGCAATCGCTTCGCAAGTTAGTGTTCATCATAAAAAGCTACGGATACCTTTTTTTTATGGGGCTCCTGCCGAGAAGACTCGGGCTCTATCATGAGTTCGGATATTCCTACGGGTTACACCCAGATGATACCAAGAAGTGGGAGAGGATCTCGCCGCTTTTTTGGTGCGGCCTCATAATACTGGCCACAAACTTATTTTTGATATTTAGATTTTGGGGAAGTCCCCTGAGTTACGCGCTATATTGGCACGGGCTTTTTATCGGAATGTGGTGCAACATTGTCATAGCTCAACAGCCCATGGCGGAGCGATATCTTTATCTGTCGAACGCCGGCCTGATGTACGGGCTCGCATGGTTATGCTTCCAAACACCATACACCTATATCATCATCGCAGTGTTCGGAACCTTTTATCTCGTAAAGCTATTATATTCCATGCCCATGTACAAGAACATGGAGAACTACATCGAGTATAGCATCAACGAGTTTCCGCATCACTTCGCGCTTTGGAACTGGAAGGGGATCCTGGCCCGGGACAAGAATTATCTGTTCAGTGCCATGGCCGGATGGGCGATGGGGCTGAGGTACAGGCCGACAGACTTCCGGCTAAACTTCAACCTGGGCAAGCTCATGGGAGGCATGGGATATCTGGCGGAGGCAAACAAGTATTTTCTCGCGGCCGGAGAGGGGTTGATATCCGAGGAAGGCGGAGAGGACGCGAAGAAGGAACTCGTCAAGGCGCGAGCGATCATCCAGAAGAGGATAGAGATGCATGAGGCAAAACAGAGCAGGATCATAAGACCGGGAAATTTACGATAAACAAAAGGAGGTATCATATGAAGGCATGTTTTCATAAAACTGTTTGTAAGTATCGTATTGCTTCGGACACTGATCTGGATGGACTCTGCGCTATTGCTGAGACCTGCAAGTTTTGTGTAGGAACGGGTCCTGATGAATTAAAAAAAGGCAAAAAGAAAGAAGCCGTAAAAAGACATTATAAGAAGCGCGGCGAAGTAGCAGCGCCGGCCCAGGAATCCACAGAGGATCATTCCGGAATCACCGAAAAACAGTTCAGAAAAGCCAAGCTAAAAATTGCCTATGCAAGACAACATAAGAAGCTCACCGAGAATCAAGAAAAAGCTCTCGAGGCGATGAAGGGGTTGTGGTTCGGAAAGATGAACGAAGAGCAAAAACGGCAGATTATAAGCATAGCGAACGATTTGTAATAAAAAAGGGGGTGTAGAGTGGCAAAAGGTCAGAAGGAATTTAAGGGCATGCCGGAGCGGACCAAGCTCGGTAAGAAGGCAATCGAGTATCTCAACCAGAGGAATAAGGTTGATAACGAGAAGGTATTACTCGATAAAACGACAGAAGAGCTTATTCAGCTTTTTCTGGCGGATCAGAAGAAGTCAATCAAGGTTGACGGGGTGCTTGTGAGCTACGCGCACTTAGAGAAGGATTTAATTAAAACAAGAAACGCTAATGGATAAACTCCAATTCAAGATTATAGGCGAACCAGTAGCCAAGGGCCGGCCGAGGTTTTTTAGGACCCCGAAATATGTCGGAACATACACGCCGAAGAACACCAGGCAATGGGAGGAGTTCGTGCGGCACCAGGCACTTAAGTATAGGCCGGAAGTGCTATGGGAAGGGCCGATCATGATGACCTTAGGCTTTATGATGCCCCGGCCGAAGAGCATGCCGAAGAAGGTTATTTATCACACCAAGAAGCCGGATGTCGATAACCTCGCGAAGTCAATAAAAGATGCACTCCAGGGAATCATATACAAAACAGATAGCCAAATAATTTCGCTCACTGTATCGAAGCGCTATTCACCAAGAGAATATGGCGTTGAGGTGAAGCTGGAGCATATAGAATAAAAAAAAGTGAGGTGAGGCCTATGAGGCAGTAGTAACAAAAAAATATAGTACTCTAAATGCAGTGCTAAAGACAGGCGAGCTCGGCGGAAACGAAAAGACTTCCACTCCCAGCTCGCCTGTAACTATAAAGGGCGTCACTTGACAGACTAATAATTATAGTGTATACTTACGGGCGAAAGTAATTCCGCGAAAAAACAAAGCGACGATGTGATGAAGATGTGAGATCATATTGTCGTTTTTTTTATTTACCCGGGAGCATGCATGAGCAAAATCACATGGCACCAGGAGAAGCGCAAAGTAGCGGACATCATCCCATCGGAGTATAATCCCAGGCAGGCCGGGGAAAAACAAGTACAGGACCTCACCGAATCTCTCACCAAATTTAATCTCGCAGCACCTTTAATCATAAATAAGAACAACCATATGATAGGCGGCCACTTCCGGCTTAAGATCCTTAAGGACAAGGGCATAGCCGAGGTAGACGTTAGGGTCCCGAACCGGCTCCTGGATAACACAGAGGAGAGACAGCTCAACCTCAGGCTCAATAAGAATCTCGCGGACTGGGATCCTGCCATGCTGGCGAACTTTGACGAAGAAATGCTGATGGACGTAGGATTCAGCGCAAAGGAACTCGATGATATCTTTGACCTAAAAGACGGCGCGACAGAACCGGACGAGATCCCCCCGGTCCCAAAAGACACCAAAACAAAACTGGGTGACATCTTTTTGTTAGGAGAGCACCGGCTCATGTGTGGAGACTCAACGAAAGGAAAAGACGTCGCAGCTCTTATGGATGGCCAGAAGGCGGACATGATCTTCACGGATCCACCGTACAATGTAGACTATGCCGGCGCGGGCAAGGAGACATCGGAGGGAATCAAGAACGACAACTTGCCGGCCGAAGAGTTTGATATCTTTATAGGCCAGGCCTTCGAGATAATGTACAACATCATGAAAGACGGCGCAGTGTTTTATATCTGCTCCGGGTGGTCCAGTTACCCGGTCTTTTACAGCAACATCATCAGGATAGGATTCTACCGGGCCGGCGTAATTATTTGGGTGAAGAACAACGCCAGCTACGGTTGGAATGACTACCGGTACAAGCATGAGTGGATCCTTGTGGGCAAAAGGAAGCCGAAGAGGATCAAGGCTGTCTCTATTATGTACGGATGGAAAAAGGGCGGCCATTTTTTTAGAGACACCCGGGACGAATACGATGTGTGGGAGGTCCCGCGCGTGCACTCCGCAGACATGATGCACCCTACGCAGAAGCCCATCTGGTTAGTATCCAAGGCCCTGGCCAACTCAAGTGAGCGCGGCTGGATCGTGACAGATTTATTCGGCGGAGTAGGCAGCACACTGATAGCATGCGAGAGACTCAAGAGGATATGCTACACCATGGAGTTTGACCCGAAGTATGTGGACCTGATGATCACCAGATGGCAGAACCACACTGGCCAGAAAGCGCACAAGGTAGGACAAGGCTCGGCCAAACAACATGCAACCACGGGCAAACGTGCGAAGGTTTGAGGAGGCTTTGAGATGGTAGCGACGAGATCTGGCATAAAACCGAAGAAAAGGAAAAGAACAGTGAAGCCGGTAAAGGCAAAGAAGCCGATAAAAACAGGCCGGCCGGAGATAAAGATAGACGCTGGACAGGTCAAGACAATGGCCGCAATGGGCTGCACCTATCCAGAGATAGCAGCAGTTATGGAGTGTTCAAAGGCGACATTAATGCGGCGTTTTGCAACCATAGTAAAAGAGGGGAAGGAACATCTAAAGGCAAGCCTCCGCAGATGGCAATACGCCTCAGCAAAGGATGGCAACGTGACAATGCAGATATGGTTGGGCAAGCAGCTCCTCGGCCAGAAGGACCGGCAAGAGGTATCCGGCGAAGTCAAGGGATTTAATATCTATCTACCACAGAAGGACAAAGGATAATGGACTGGCGACCGCAGCCTAAACAAGAGACGTTCCTCCGGATGGCATATGACGAGGCTATGTTCGGCGGGGCCAAGGGACCAGGCAAGACAGACGCGCTGCTCTTCGATGCTACCTATCAGGTAAAGCGCAGCAATTACAAGGCGATCATCTTCCGGCGCACGTTCCCGAATCTCCTCGAATTAATAGATCGGTCTCATAAATGGTTCAAGGACAAAGCACACTGGAACGGTGAGCTCAAGAGATGGACATGGCCGACCGGTGCGTCGCTCAAGTTCGGCCACTGCAAGAACGAAGAGGATAAGTATAACTACCAGGGCCATGAGTACCAATACATGGGCTTCGACCAGTTGGAGGAATTCACCGAAGGGCAATACAGATTCCTCATGGCGCAGAACCGGTCCTCGGACCCGAACGTCAAGTGCTTCATCCGGTGCACATCGAACCCGGGGAACGTCGGCCATGCGTGGGTGAAGCAGAGATTCATAGACCAACTCAAGCCGGATGGTACGCCGAAGCATTTCATACGCAAAGGTGATGAAGAGATCGAAGTCTCGAAGGGCACACCAGGCTCACTCTCCCGGGCATTCCTATTCGCGACGATCCATGACAACCAGATACTTCTCAATAGCGACCCGGGGTATATGGCCAGGCTCGATCAGCTCCCGGAGAAACTACGCCGGGCCCTGAAGGAAGGCGACTGGGACGCATACGAAGGACAATACTTCGCAGAGTGGAGGCGGAACATCCATGTCGTTGACTCATTCAATAAGAGCAAGATTCACAACATCGTCATCGGGCTCGATTACGGATTCGCCAAGCCGGCCAGTGTCGGATGGTACGCACTGCTCCCGGACGGCGACATCGTAAGATACCGGGAGTTTTACAAAGAAGGATACAGCTACGAATCGCTGGCCAAGGAGATCCTCAAGCTCTCGAAAGGCGAGGAGATTGAATACATGGTGTCGGACCCGGCCATCTGGGGCGACAAGGCGCACCACAAGCCGACCGGCGATAGCGGGGAAGTCAAGGGCGAGAGCGGCGCGGAGACAATGCAGAACGTCATTGGCAAACGCTTCCCGATCATCAAGGGTGACAACAAGCGCGTAATCGGATGGGGCAGATTCAGAGAGTACCTCAAGGCATTCCGGAACGCACACAATGAAGTCTCGGCGAAGTTTAGGGTGACGCAGGACTGCCCGAACTTTATACGCACAATCCCGGGGCTCATCCATGACGATAAGAACTCGGAGGACCTGAACACCAATGGTGAGGATCACCCGCAGGACGAAGCGAGATACGTTTTTATGTCAAGACCGGCACTTCCGGCAATGAAGGAGGAACCGCAGACGCCGTCTGAGGACTTCTGGGTCAGAGTGAAGAAGGACATCAAGAACAGTAAGAGCGTGGAGAACGAAACCGCAGACATAAGCGAAGAAGGAGCGAGAGAAATTGAGGAACCCGTTTAGGAAAAAGAAGTGCGTGAAGTGCGAAATCCAGGAGAGGGAACTCCAATACCTGCGGACCCTTGTGGACAGGCTTCTTGTCAAGAATGACATAGCACCGGTGGAAGAGGAACCGTTCGATGTGGAAGCGGCCCTTGAGATAGAGCAGTCGAAAGACGGAGACGGTAAGGAGAAAAATGTCGAAATCTTTGGGGATTAGGATTGTATTAATAGTAGCGACCATTCTCGTGCCCTGGGCCGTGTGGATCATCGTGGCCCGCTGGACGGCGATCACCAAGGCGTTCCGGGAGTGGAGGCTTAACAGAATCAGGAAGTACGCACTCAAATACATAGACCTACTCAGTCGAGGAATGAAAGCCGAAGGATATGCCCGGCACCAGAGAAGACAGTTCTGGAGAGAACTCGTAACCAAAGGCCGATTTTTTAACGAGGAGGAGTCATGATAAAATTAGGCAGGAAGGACAGTTTTGGACAAGTGGCGCCGTCGACGCCGGAGAAGGAAAGAATCTATTATCCGAGCTTCCATGTGGATAACATCGACCTCGGCATCGATGAGGACGACGTCGGCAAGACAGTCATGGCGACAGTGAAGATTAAGATCAATGCCGCCGGCAAGCGTGTAAGAGATGAGAAAGGCAAAGGCGTCAAGAAGACAGAAGATTACTCTTTCGATATCCTTGAGATAGACATCGGCAAGCCTCATAAGAAGCGGGATGGTAGAGAGGATCCGCTCCAGGCAGATTTAGAAGACGGCCTCGAGGATGCCGCAACCAAAAAGGATTAATCATGGAAGAAGAGAAAAAAGAGGCAGAGGTTAAGGAGCTGACTGAGACAGAGAAGTGTGGAGCGATCGCCAAGCAGAAGGACAAGATCCAGCAGGGCCGCTCCGCCTTCGAGAAACAGTGGCTTATTAACATAGCGTTCCTGCACGGCAAGCAATACTTTCAGATCGGCAAAAAGCCGCTCGCAGGCCTGGACGAGAAGATCCACTGGGAGCTCACGTCTCTCGAGAGGAAGAAGAAGGTCCGGCGCATCGACAATTACATCCTGCCGCTCTACCGGGGACTGCTGGCCAAGATGATCGCCATGAAGTCGCACATCACGGTGGATGCGACAACGAACTCAGAGAGAGACAAGTCGGCGGCCAAGGTAAGCCAGGAGGTCCTGGAGGATCACTGGCAAATGGTGAACAAGAACAACCCGATCCTCTGCCAGAAGTACGTGAGCATGCTTATGATTATGTCGAAGCTCTTCCAGTATCTTCTCACGACGGGGATAGGATGGCTTAAGCCTTACTTTAACCCGAAGACAATCGCGAAGCATGCCCTCAATGAAAAAATAGACGAGGGCGAAATAGGAGAGATCGAGACAAAGGTCATGACTGGATTTGACGTCTTCCCGGACCCGATGGGCAAGTACATCATCGAGCAATCTATCATGGACGTGGACGACATCGAGACAATGTACGATAAGAAGGTAGCACCGGAGGACGTGGGGCTCTCTGATAGCGAGGAGAAGCTCCTCAACCTTCTCGAAGGATCGAAGCCGGAGAAATACGATAACGCTGCCAGAGTACTCGAGAAGGCACAGCTCCCGTCAAAGAAGTGGCCGAACGGAAGATATGAAGTATGCACAACAAAGGTAATGCTCTTTGAAGGGGATCTGCCGGCGGAATACAAAGGGAAGCTCCCCTACTTTAAGTTTGACTATCTCGACCTGATGCTCGCGTCCTACTCCCAGGGAATGATAGAGCAGCTTATCAGCTTACAAGAGGAACTCAACAACACCGTCACGCGTCTCGCAGCATACAAGAAGTGGATGGCCGGCAAGATCATGGTGCCGAAGGGATCCAAGATGCAGACGAAGTGGGACGATGAAGTCGGCCAGCTTATCTTTTACAAACACCCACAGAAGCCACACTACGAGGCCCCGCCGAGTCCGCCGTCGTTTCTTATGGAGGAATACAAGAGGATCCGGAACTCGATGGAGGACGTCGCAGCGCAGCATGACGCATCGATGGGAAGAGTCCCGGGCCAGGCGAAATCAGGAGTCGCGATCGGTAACCTTTCCGAGCTCGACATAGGACAGCTCACGCCAGCGCTTATCGGGATAGAGCAGAAGCTCGCATTTTACGCGGAGACGGTCCTGAATATCGTAGAAGCAAAGTACCAAGAGCCGAGACTTCTGGCCATAACCGGAGAACTCCTGGGCGCGGAGGTCAAGACTTTTAAGGGTGAAAATGTAAACGGCAACAAGCGTATAAAGATATCACTCGGATCGAGCCTGCCGCATACTAAAGAAGCAAGACAGATATATATCAGAGGACTCGTCAAAGAAGGATACATCACCATGGAAAAAGGCCGGGAACTCCTCGAGTTCGGCGACATCGAGGGCGTCTTCCACTCACTCGATGAAACACTGCAGAAGGAAGAGAACCAGGCGATGCTTAAAGAGGGCATGGCGGTCCAGGTAGATGAATGGGACGATCACACAATCCACGCCAAGACCATAACAGACTTCATGAAGACGAAACAGTTCTTTGAGTTGGATGAGAAAATGAGGCAGAAGTTTGTCGAGCATCGAAAAGCACACTTGCAGGGCGTGGCAGCAGAGCAAGAGGCGCAAGCAACCATGCAAGCCCGGGCACAATTATCGGCCGGAAAGCCGCCTCCAGGGGCAGGACTACAGTAGCACTACGGTAGTACTACGGGAGCACTACCTCTGAGTAGAGTAGAGTAGAGTAGAATAGAATAAAAGAAACAACAGATGCTGATCTTATAATAATAAGGGGATAAGGAGCATGGCAAAACTGGGAGTACCATATAAAAAGATTGAGGATAAGAAAGTTTATGCTGAGAAAAGGTATATCAGTAAAAATCGATATAACTGGGTACATCCAAAAAAAGAGAATCATTACCAAGAAGCAGTTAACCGCGCTAAATAGCGCATAATCGAGCAAGCCGAAAGGCACTCGGAAAAGGAGGAGTACCATGGATCCGGAGAAAACGGAGCAAGAGAAGTTGGAAGAGGCGATAGGAACACCAGGCACAGGGACCACTGGGGCCGTAGGGACAGAAAGCACCGGCGCGCCAGGCACAAGCCCGGCACCTGCACCAGGACCGGCAGCAGACGATCCAGAGCATGAGATAGAATTCGGCGAAGAGGGCAAGAAGGAGAAAAAGAAGGTAAAGCTCTCGGAGCTCAAAAAAGGTTACATGCTCAATGATGATTACACCAAGAAGACACAGGACATTTCAACGGAGAGGGAAAAGATAAAGGACCTTGCAAGTTGGGCAGATGCCATTAAGGGAGATCCAGAGGCGACTAAGGTCATTTTGGCATTATCAAAGAGCGGTCTCGGCAACAAAGAGATGCTTAAGAAAGTGCTGGAAGTTTTAGAGGGAAAGGCCGAAGAGAAGAAGGAAGAAGTCTCCGACGACATCACGGCGATGGAGAAGGAACTTGAGGGGATGGATTCAGAAACAACAGAGGCAAAGATACTGAAGAGAAGCATCGCGTTTAGTAAGGGTCTCCTGAAGCAGATTACAGATCTCAAGACAGCGATCGATGCACAGGGCACGGGGATCCAGGAGAGAACGGATGCAACAACGAAAAAAGAACAAGAGGGCTTAATAGTGCAAGCCACTAAGGTCCTCAATAATACACTCTCTGCATTAACAGACGCGGAGAAGGGGGAACTCAAATTCAATTCGGATGAGGCAAAAAGCCTTTGGAGGCAACTTGTCGTCTCCCATCTGAAGGACAACCCGAAGGAGTATAAAGACGAGAAAGATTTCGTGACAACCATTAACGAAGTAGGTAAGCAGTATCATGGCACCCTTCAAAAACATGGTGAAGCAGTAGTGGCGAAATATCTCAAAGACAAGAAGACACCGATTCTGCCAGCAGGCGGGCCCGGTGGAGATCCAACTCCTAAGCCGGTTACATTTGAGAACCTCCAGGAGAGCATCGAAAAAGAGCTCACCGCAGTAGAAGAAGCAAAAAAATAAAAGGGAAGCAAAAACATAAAAGGGAGGGGGTGATAACTAATGAAATTTTTGATGAATTTATGGATAACTCTGTTTGCATTTTTCGCCGGCTTAGGCCAGGCGGGATACTTACAGATTAGCGATATAGGAGCGGTCCTGAAGAAGGTCATAGTACCGACCCTTCAGAGCCAGATTCCAAAAGAGAATGTTCTTTTTGACAAAGTCAAGAAGAACGTCGGAGTAACGATTGCGAATAACAACATCTATATCGCGGCCAGAACCGGAAGGCATACGGGTATTTATTCCGTTGCTGAAGGAACCGAACCGAAGAGTGGTAAGGCTAAGTATCAGCAGCCTTATGCACCCATGAAGTACGCGTTCGGTACGCTTGAGATTACAGACCAAGCGATCGAGGCTGCGAAAAAAGGTGACGTGAAAGCGATTGCCTCCATTCTCGCTACCGAAATATCGGCACTGAAGGATGACTTTAAACTCGACCTCAATCGCCAATTCCATGGCGCTGGAGCAGGTCTATTGTGTCTTACGACAGGTACCGGAGGAACAACGAGCACGACTATTACGCTCGATAGTAATCCGAACGGTGGAGATCCCACTGAGTACCTGGAAGCAGGCATGTACATCAACATCGGAACCTCGCACGTGGGTACCGGACTTACTGTGGTATCCAAGACCGCATCGACGATCGTAATCGCAGCAGGGACTGCGTGGGCGGATAGCGTGGCAGTTACTAAGGTATCCGACGCTGAATGTATGGGCTTAGCCGGCATCATCGATGATGGTGACAATGTGTCTATAATCCAGAACATTACGAGGTCGGCTGATCCATGGGCCAATGCGCACACCTACGACACCGGCGCAACTTTAACCGAGTTGAACATGATCAATACTTATCTGAAGACGATCCGCTACGGCGGAGCAAAGGTCTGCTTTATGGGACCGACGCTGTTTTCTAAATACGGCTCGCTCTTGACGAGCCTGAAGAAAACGACAAGTCTGAAGGAGGTACTGAGCGGCGGTTGGAAGGGCCTTGAGTTCATGGGCGGCAATATCGGAGTCATGCTCGACTTCGACACGTGGGACGGCTACGTGGAGTTTGTCGACTTCGGCGCGTTGACGATTGCTGAAATGTCTGAGGCTTTTGCATGGCTTGAGGCGGATGCTCATGGTGGAATCCTGAAAAGGAGCGCCACCAATAGAACGATTTGGGAGGGAACATTGAAGTACTACCTCAATTTGGTAGCTCTCAAATTTAAGTCTATGGCCAGGATGAAGGGACAGACTGTTTGATGAAATTGTGATCCGGGGGGGAGCCTTAACCGGCTCCCCGCTGGAATTAAGGAGATTATGGGCGAACAAGTTTTTGGCAGATATGTAAACAATGCCTGCGTAAAGCGCGGCAAAGAACTCTGTAAAGAAGCGCAGGTGGAGCATCAAAAAAAAGTAGACTATGGCAAGAAGGAAATATATCAAGCGGCAAAAGAAGGCGCCGTCTCGCTACGAAATAGGGCAAGGGGTAAGGTCATGATGACAGGCCTCATACGATACCGTTGTTGCGAATGCATTCATAATAAAATAAATTTTGATAAGTGCAGAAAGTGTGGAAACGGAGAGGCGTTTGTAAAACAAGAGGAGGTGGCGAATGTTTCTTAAGAACGTGTCAAAGGAGATCGTCTCGATTATGTATGACGGAAAGAGTTATACCGTTCCGCCAGGGGAGTCGGTTGATCTCGATATCGTACAACCGAAAGCCAGTATCCAGGCACAGACCGGTCTGGCCGAGAAGTTTGAGGCAGAGACAGGCAGGAAGCTCATGAGAGTGGCCGAAAAGCCAAAAAGCGCAGAGAAGGCCACCAAGGCGGCTGAATCGGCAGAGCAAGCATCACAGGGACAGGCAGGGGGCGCCAAAGCGGCACCAGCAAGGGGTAGACGAGGCAGGAGAGGCAGATAAATGACCATCCAAGATATTAGGGACGAAATTGTCGAAGAAACCGGCGGGGATTCTTCCGATACGACGCTTCTGAGTACTATCCTTACTTGCATAAAGGGAGCCATTCGTCAACTGCCCACCTTTGTCCGGACCAGGACGCTTACGGGGATAGAGACTGTATCCTTGGGGGCCAGCGCAAATAGCGCATCCCTTCCGGACGCTTTTATAAAAGAGAGGGCAATTTATCGCAAGACCTCTGAGGGCAAGCCGGTGGAGCTTACGCCTTTGAGCCAGGCGAACAGATTATCAGAGAACCCGGACGAAACGGGCACGATCTATCACTACTGGATCATAGGCAAGACGATATACTTCAACAGGAAATCCGCGGCTTCGGATACCATTTACATCGACTGCTTTAAGAACCAGGTGACGGCGACGTTTGCACTTGGGGATAACTTCTTCGGGAATGCCAACGAGGTCCAAACCGTGAAGAATCTCGCCAAGGAAACGTACTACGGGGATTACGAAGAGGACGAACAGAAAGCAGCCCGGGCAGCATCGAAAGCCATAGCGGGATTGGAAGCGATGGAGGGCGACTACCTCGAGAAAGAAATGCCCTCACACGTGGAGGAGGCTTAATATGCAGGAGCTAATGAAAAAGCTGCAAGAACTTGTGGATCTCTTTACGGTCCGTCTCGGGAAACTTAATAGCGAGAAGCAGGGAGTTGCTATTGAGAAGGAAGGACTCGGAATCCTAAAGAAAGAGCTTGGTGAAAGAGAAAAGATCATCAAAGTGGGCGAGGCCAAGTATAAAGATATCGGTGACGTCGCAGCATATCGGGAGAGCGCACAGAGTCTTATGAATCAGGCGAGGGATGAGCACGGGAAAGCGATCAAGGTCGCGGCGGACTTCGAGAAGTATAAGACAAAGACAGAGGGCGAGATAGCCAATGAGAAGGCGCTTATCGTAAAAAGAAACAACGAACTTGCTACCGGAGTCGCGACACTTGAGAAGGACAGAAAAGAATACAAGAGAAAAATCACCGATGAGATAACGAGGAACCTCGGAAAATGATAGGCACGATAAACGACTTAATCGCGATTCATTATGCACACGCCGATTTTAAGATCGCAGATGATCAGGAACACAGTACTGATTCGGATATAAGATATTACGGATACCTTAATCGGGCCAGGGAATGGTATATAATGCAAAGAGACCGTAGCCCAAGCGGAGTAACTAAAAATGCGTATCGTTTTGTAAAAGGCGGTAGCGGATATGCTGCCGCATGGGCTGGCAGAGAAGGGCTGCCGTATGATTTGTATGATGCTACGTTTGGATAAAATAAAAAAGATATTTTTGGCATTCGTGGTCTTTCTCTTCTTTTTTAATTTTTGCATTGCGGATGATTTTGATGAAGAGATAAATCCACATACCAACGAACTTGATTATGTGAGGTCTGCCAGTTGGCTCATATCTCAAGGCAATAGCATCTATCTCCGGCTTGATCTATCTAACGAGCTTGACATGACTGGTAATGATTTTAAATGGGATGCAGACAGTTACTGGCGAAGAATATCAAAAAACGAGTTCCGATTCTATGTTAATAACACATTAACGCACACCTATCTTGTAGCAGGGGTTACAGATAAGATGCTGCTTGAATCGGGGGATGCAATATTACTTGAATCCGGTGAGCTCTTACTATTGGAGTGAAAAATGAAAAAACTATTTTTGATTCTTTTGGTGTTGGCGTTCTGCGTTAAAGGATATTGCGCAGATACTAAGGTGTCGGCATTGACCGATATAACCAGTCCCGCGCTTGGGGATGATATGTATATCGTGGATGATCCGGACGGGACGCCTATAAGCAGAAAAATAAACATAGGCAACTTGTTAGCGGTGGCGAATGATTTGGACGCAAGCGGGGACGTGGCCGATGATTCCCATGACCACATTTATTCAAATATAGATAGCTTCACAGAAGCGAATCTTTATTCAATCCTTTCTGACGTGACGCAATTCTATGAGGCCGGCGACAAGGTCGGAGATGCGGATACTCTTGATACCCACGATACCGCTTATTTTCAAATAGATTTAACCGATGAAGCCAGTTTATATACTGCATTAAGCGACGTTACTCAATTTTACGAAGCCGGTGATGATATCTCTGCTGACGAATCAGATCCTAATGTAGATACCGAAGCCGAGATAGAAGCTATCACAGGTGCTTTATTTGGGACGAGTAAAGCGGTAACGGGCGGCCATATCTGGGTGGCCGACGGAGTGGATTTTGAAAGCGTAGCAATGAGTGGAGACGTAACCATAGCGGCTGGTGGAGCTACTACAGTAGGCGACGATAGCCATGCGCACGTATACAGTAACATAGATAGCTTTACGGAAGCAAACCTCTATACGATTCTTTCTGACGTTTCACAATTTTGGGAAAGCGGCGATTCTGTTACAGGCGCCATCGGCACAGATGAAGCGTATGCCGTCGGGTGGAACGCAGACACCGGAGTAGCCGAGAAGGATGATATTTATGACTACCTTGTGAGTTTTGATGCCGACGCGGATAGCTCTTTTACCGATGAAACATGGTACACAAACATACTTGACGGAACGGCTGTCTTTAGTGATCTGAATGGCAACGATATTATTGATTCGGATAATTACGCCGCCGATTCAATAGATGATGAACACATTAACTGGGCTGATATCCCCGTAACAGCAACTGCGACTTTAGTTGATCCCGATACTACGCAAGCCACAATAGATGCTGTAACCATATTTCCTATTGAAGCCGAGAGATTTCCTAATGGTATCACTATAACCGACTGTGGCATAAAGACGGATGCTTCCTCAAGTTATACAGTAGTGTTTGAGGAGTGGACAGCTCCAGATACACATGCCAATGATTTAGAGTCAGTTGCTACCTCAACCTCTTTGGAAGCCGAGGATGACGGAACGATAGGCAATGGTTCGGGTGGTTCAGCCGGGGATTGTAATGCGGGGAGTATTATAAAGATCGATCTTCCTGCTACGGATATTGATGAATTAAGCGTTTGGATAGTATTTACGGTTAACCAAAGTTAGGGAGGACTAAATGAAGAAAGCGATTATTTTGGCTATATTATTATGTTTCATTGCCATACCCTGTATTGCCGATACCGTGATGATACAGATACGGTTCAAGGTTCAAACTGATTATGGCGAATACAACGATGCTCTCTATTATACCCAAGCCGAATACGTTACCCTCAAGCAAGAGGACATAGATAAGGAGAAGCAGAAAAGGGTAGATAACTGGATAGACATTGTTACACATCCCCCTATTTATGTAGAGCCGACACAAGAGGAATGGCGTGCATATTATGCTGAGAAAAAGGAAGAAGTTGACCAAGTCGAGGAAAACATAGTTTATACTAAAAAAGAACTTGAGGAGCAATTATCTCAAAAAGAGCAAGAAGTAAAAGATTTAAAGCAGGAGATAGACAAATGAAGTGGATACCTTTATTGCTTATATGTTTATTGATGCCCCTTACTGCTGAAGGAGCTGACCATTATTTTATAGGCGATGTTGATGATAATTGGCAAACCATAGGGAATTGGTCTGCCTCTACTGGTGGTGGGAGCAACGGAACTATACCTACTGATGCTGATGATGTTTACCTTGATGCTAATAGTCCATCTTGCCAAACTAATGCTGTTTCCTATTGTGCGAATTTTGATTGCACTGGGTTTATTAACGCTTTAGATATAAGTTGGAATGATTATATAGATGTTTGGGGTAGCATAGTTCTTGTTGCAGGCATGACTTTTGTTCAATCATCAAGTAATGGGTGGATTCAATGTAGGGGCACAGGAGCACACACTATCACTACTGGTGGTAAAGATTTTACTACTGGTATAATTATATACTCTGATGGTGGAAGTTACACATTACAAGATGCTTTAACGTGCACTGGTGGAATTATTACTCTTACCAAAGGCACATTTGACACCAATGACCAAACAGTAAGTTGTGCTAAGTTTTCATCTTCTAATGCCAATACTCGCACACTTGATTTAGGGGCGAGTGTATTTACTTGTACTGGGAGTGGTGGTTATATATTTGATACCTACAACCCTGCAAACCTAACAGTTGATGATGGCACTTCAAATATTGTTTTTACTGGAGCAAACCCTGTATTTCGCACAGGTAATAAGGAGTATTATGATATAACAACTATAAATACAAGAGCCTTTTTAGTTTCAGGTGCAAGCACCTTTCACGATATATCATTTACTGGTGCTGCTTTCAAAGACCCACAAGCATATTTTAATAATCCCATAACAGTTAATAATGCAGCCTTTAATGGTAACTCGGCTACAAATAGAATACTGATAAGGTCAAGCGTTTTAGGCACAGCACGCACTATAACCAACGCCAATGCCATAACAGGAGATAATGTAGACTTCCGTGACATCACCGTATCCACAGCCTCTGACCTATCGGGTGGTAGTGCTGGCGACTGCGGTGGGAATACGGATATAACCTTTACCACAGCAGCAGATCAGTATTGGCACGTTGATAGCGGCACTTGGTCGGATCCTTCTAAATGGTTCTTGGCTACCAATGGCGGCGGCGGCGCAGGAAGAGTGCCATTACCGCAAGATACTGCTAAATTTGACGCCAATTCATTTGATAGCGGTAGTCGAAAAATAGATCAAGATATGCCGCGAATAGGTAGCGTGGATTGGACCGGAACAACTGATACTCCGGAATGGGAAATAGATGTAGGGACTACTTTTTTCGGCTCTTTGACTTTGGTATCCGGGATGACCTTCGATCAAAATGGAAGTGTATATTTTGAGGGTAGAGGTTCTTATACGCTGACAAGTGCAGGCAAAGTTTTTCAGCTTTCACTTTATATGCGAGCGGTGGGTGGAACGCTCACATTACAAGACGCTTTCTCAAGCACAAGTTACGGTTATCTTCAAAATGGAGTTTTTGACGCAAACGATCAAAATGTTACTTTCAACAGATTTGATAATTCTAATAATGCTACTCGCACGCTTTCAATGGGTTCGGGGACCTGGACATTAACGGGAACAGGGGCAGTATGGTGGGGCTCTCAATCCGGCAATCTTACTTTAAATGAAGAAACCTCTACCATACTCATATCCAATACAAGCGCAAGCGCTAAACAATTTACGGGTGGCGGGCAAACTTATTATAATCTTACTATTACGGGCGGTGGTTCTGGAACAGTAGATTTTATGAGCTCCGACACCTTTAATGTTTTTACTATTGGCAAACCTAAAACTGTTCGATTTGATGTCGGAGATACAATTACGGTATCAAGTTTTATAGCGGTGGGGGACGCCGGTAATGGAATTGTAATAACTTCTGACGCGGCAGGAGCGCATGATTTATCAGATTCAGCAGGAGAAAACAAAGTAGAATACTGTACGATAAGTTATAGTGAAGCGGGCGGTGGTGCAGACTGGATAGCATCAACAGATGATGGGAATACAGATAGTGGCAATAACTCGGGGTGGGATTTCTCAGCAGGAGCACCAGCATCAGCCCCGCAGCCAATAATAAATATATTTTAAGGAGATCATGAAAAAACTCATAATCCTGTTTCTTATATTGTATTGCTCACTCTCTCATGCCGCAACAATTACTGAGACTGTACACGGGAATCTTATCGTTCAGGAAAACCTTACGGTGAGCGGTAATGTTACCACCGCAGGCACAACCACTTCAGGCGACATAACAATTTTTGATCCTACACCTATTCTTGTTTTTCAAGATAGCAATAGTCCAGGGGCCGCTTCGGTTGGTTATATAGAGTGGAGAGATTCAGGCGGTGGAAGGGCTGGATTTCTTGGTAATAATAGTTCAGGTAACGATGATTTATATTGGAAGAATGAACAAGGAGGGAATATAGGAATAGAAACAACTGGGGCAGGTGAAGTTCAAATCTTTTCTAATGTCGACATCACAGGCACAATAAACACGACTTCAGACGATAACTGGGACTTGAATGACTATACCGCGGGAGTGCAGACTGATACGGGATATGTAACAGTAACAATAAACGGAACAGCTTATAAATTACTGGCGAGGTTAGAACCATAGGGAGACGGCTATGAGTGTAGAAGAAAGACTTGCCCGGCTGGAAGAAAGAAGCGATCATCTTATCGGGAAGGTTGACAACATAAGAGACAACATCGGCAAAATCTTTGAGAAACTCGATGATGTCGTAAAAATAAAAGAGCGCGTCAGAGGCCTTTCTGGGCGAGTTAACTGGCTTTATTTTGCTTTTGCAATAGTGATATTAGCGGGAATCGTATTAGGCGTATGGATTAAGCACGCATAAAAAAGGAGATGATCATGGAATGGTTAAATAATTTGTTAGCGATAATACCACTTTTGTTTATAGGGTTCACAAGAGACTGGTTGGAAGGGAACCCGCTGGATCATAGCAAATTTAAGGCGCAGCCTGGGGCCACCCGGGACCATAAGATAGACATCTCGGACCGGCTCAAAAATCTTCTCTATGGCTTTGTGTCCGGGGAGTCGGTAGAGGGAGTGAAGAAGCTCGCCTATTACGCACAGGGCACAGCGCCATCATCACTGACAGATGCGATCCTTTCATTCGGTAGCGATGTGGCCGGGAAGTGCGAGAAGTTTTATCTTACGGAGGATGGCACTTTTATGCAAATGACGAGCCTCGGCAAGCTCCGCGCGGAGATCCTGGGCATTGCATCCGGCACAGGCGGAGATATCTTCTTTATAAACGGAACCGGCGACGTGACGAGGCTCCCGAAAGGATCTGACGGGCAGCATTTAAAATTGGCGAGCGGCCTGCCGGCGTACGCTACGCATCCACGGGCCCTTGTCTTTTATGTAGACGGGGCACTTGCAACCGGCAATGGCCAGAGTGCTAAGATCCGCGTACCTTTTGCGGGGACGATTGTGCGAGCGGATGCTTATGTAGATACGGCACCGACAGGAGCAAATTTAATTATTGATATCAACAAGGGCGGTTCCACTATTTGGTCCACTCAAGGAAATCGGGTAACAATAACAGCAGGTAACACAAGCGGCAATCAAACAAGCTTTGATACGACGGTAGTATCGGCCGGTGATATACTTACGATCGACATCGATCAGATAGGATCCAGTAATCCAGGAGTAGATCTGACAATCGTGTTAATAATTGACGAATAAGGGGGAGTAGTTATGGCTTTGTTCGATCATCTTCATCACCCGGGAGTTGCACTTTCATATTCGGATCAAGCTGCCGGAAGTAGCACCTATGATGATCAAGGGGATAATGATGACCGTAAGATAGACGGGGATTGGGATAATTATTCCTATTACTATTCAAGTGGGGCCGGGGCGCATTATGGGGCTATAACTTTGGTAGCCACATTTCCCTCGGGCGTTCATCTTACGCAATTAAAGTTTAAGAAGTGGACCGGCGCTGACGGAAGCTTTGGGCAACATAAAATATGGGTGTATGACGGATCCTGGACAGAAGTTTATGCGGCTACCGGGAACGGTAGTGAGGTAGATATTGTTACAGTAAATGGTTCTTGGAAAAATATAACAAAGATTCAATATAGTATTAGAGCATATGCTAATGATATTGTAGCTTGGACTATGACTATTAAGTTTTTTGAAGCCCAGGCCTGGGGCCCTAAAAGCGACTACGGGTTAATAATTTAGAGGAGAATTTATATGGCCATATCCAAAAAAACAAAAGAGCTGATAAAGAGCCGCACAAACGTTATAGACAGGGCAATCGCTCATAAACAGCAAGAGGTTAATAATTTGCAGACCGTTGTGGACTCGAAAAATAAACGGATTGCCGATTTAACTAATGAGATCTCGAAACTTAACACAGAGCGGCAAGCCATACAGGACGATTTAAAAGCGGTGGTTTAAAAAATGCCAAAACTTCAGATAATACCAAAGATGCTGCCGAACAAAGGTATCATCCTCGATAAGCCGGAGGAGATGCTTCTGCATAACTTCTCTCCGCACTCGCGCAACATGGAGTACTATAACGAGCTTATCCAGGGCCGGCTCGGGCTCATTAAGTTTGATGCCGCGCAGTTATCCGGCAAGATCACCAATGTAGACCAGTACTGGAAGTTTACGTCTACCTGGTGGCTTATGGTATGTACCACAAAGGACATCTATGCTTATGATTTCGCTAACACCAGGTGGGATATTCTCACACCGATATACACGTCCGGGACCATCGAGGTTAAGACCGGGGAGCTCAATAAGGTTTATGGAAGCGGATCGCCGAGCTGGAATGCAAACCTAAAGGCAGGGGATTTTATAAAGATAGGATCCGGCAGCATCCATACTGGATCGACATGGTACGAGATACAGACCGTTAATTCCGACACCTTACTGACTTTGACATCGAATGCGCCCATAACAGGAGCAGGAACTGCCTATGTCGCAAGGAAAACCTTCACCGGGGAGGATACGCAGTACTGGTGGTCTGTCACCTTCCAGGATAAGAATCTTGGCGAGACTTGGATTGCAGTAAATGGCAAAGACTTACCAGTCAGGTGGACGGGAGCTGGACAGGTTCAGGCACTTGCGAATTTATCGACGAACTTCGTCTCGGCGAAATATGTCGAAACCTACAAGAACAGAGTAATGTTCGCCTGGACCGTAGAAGTCGGGAACCAGCCCCAGAGAGAGAGGTGGTCGGATGTCGCGGATTGCGAGGCCTGGGATGATAGCGACTTCCATGATTTCGTCGATGAAGACACATGGATCGTGGGGATATGCAATTTTAACGATTACCACATCGTGATGAAGGAATACGAGGCGTACATAGGTCGGCACGTAGGAGGATCCTATATCTTTGATTACGAGAGATCCACGACCTGCATAGGAAGCAAGTCCTCCGAGTCTCTTATTCCGAGAAAGGATCATGTCTATTATTTTGGCAGGGACAACCAGTTTCACAGGTGGAATCTCCTGAGAGACGAAAGTATAAGCCTGGAGATTCTGCCGGAAACAAAGGACTTCGATCCCAACGGGGAGCAATATGTGTACGGGTGGGACATCAATTCCAAGCATCAGATCCGATGGCATTGCATGCAGGCCGGGGAATCTTACAACAACTATACTGTGGTTTATGATTACGAAAAAGAAATTTTGCAGGTGTGGCAATACCAGGAGGCCCAGGCGTGTGCTGCGATAGGGGAATATGTTAGTGTCACAGACTTGTATGTGGACGATTCAGTCTGGGGCGAATATTATGTGGACGAGCAGGATGGGTACTGGGATAGCAGAATATTTGAATCGAATGCGGCGATCTTTATATACGGCGGATACGATGGCTATGTCCGGACGGCAGACATAGGATACAACGATGACGGCAACTCGTACACCAGGATCTTCAGGACTATTCGGGATAATCAGGGAATGCCGAATCAATATAAAAGACTTTGGAAACAAGAAGTATGGCTTGAATCCGATCTATCCGGAAGCATAACCGTAAAAATAAGGAAAGATGACGAGACAGCGTGGAGTCTTACGACGAAGACGATATCTCTTATTGATGCTGCGAGAGATATTATAAAAAAGAAAATAACATGGAATAGAACAGCGAGGAGCTTTCAAATTCAAATAGAGGCTACAAACCACTTTTCTTTATTAGGGTGGTTAAATTATATTTTTCCAAAACGACGTACTAAGTGAGGCTTCCGTGGAATTTGCGATGATTAGATTCGTTGGGAAAAAACTTCAAGTTTTTAGGATGATTATCTCTTTTATCTTCAAAGCTGCCCATAGGATATTTGGTGCCTTTATGATGAACCCGTTCTTCTGGCTTAAGGTATCTACCAAGCATTTTCTCCATCACAAGGCGATGTTCGTATACATAGCCATTACCTTTAGCGAAAGGATGAGACGGCATCTTAACAAGAATATACCCATCCCTGTCTTTGATTTTTCCACCCTTCCAATGGGGATTTTTGCTACCCTTGGTATCGGGCTGACTTTTTCTTATTTTCTTTTTTGTTTCCTCGGAATTTTTAAAACCCAAATGCCACTTGTGCTTTTTATTTCTTTCTTTTATCTTTTCGAGATGCTCTTCTGTTCTTTTATAAACGCCTACTGGCATAACATCCTCCAAATTAAACGGGCAGCTTTCGGTGTGTTAGAGAGAACACGATATGTTCTCCACCTACGACTGCCCTTGATTAGACATAAAAAATTCGTGGCCTCTCTAACTGCTACAAGTATAGCATATTCAGGAGAAATGTCAAGATGATACATAAGCATCGCAAAACAACTGAACTCCCAAAAGGATTCGAGGTCACGGATCCGGCCATTATTAAATATATCGACGACATGGGAAAGGCACTCAGGCAAACCCTCAAGAACATCTATGACGATTCGATTGCACTGGAAAAAGCCGAGGTAACATCATCACTTCCGACGGCAAGCGCAGAGTATCTCGGCAAGATGTTTTTAAAATCAAATGCTGGAGCCGATGATACATTGCATATCTGTATTTATCGAGGAGCTACCACTGATTACGCATGGAAGACAATAGGATTAACTTAAGATGATTCAGCAAGTGGATAGCATTATTCTTATACCGAAGATTTTGAGACTGGCAAAATCTATTCCAGATATCAAGGAAAAGGTTTTGGAGAAGATGCTTATAGATGGCATCAATGATGCCGGATCGAAAATCCTGGTGGACAAGAAGGACAACGGCATACGCGGATTCATGTTTGCAAGCATTGAGGGGTTCAGGGGAGAGGATGTCGTATTCATCCAGGCAACCTACGTAGATCCGAAATATCCAAACATCTGCCAGGAACTTATAACGCAACTGAATCACTGGGCCCAGGAAAAGGACATCAGGAGCCTCGTTGCAATCACGTCGAGGAATACAAAAGCTATTATGAGAAAATATAAATTTAAGCATGTATCGTCAATTATGAAAAGGGAGGTTTAATCATGGGAGATTTTTTCAAACAAAAAAAGAGAACTCCGGAAGTTAGCGTAGTTGCAGATCCATATAAAGGGATCCGCGAGAGCACGTCCGGATGGCTCACTGGCAAAATGGGGAAACCTCAGACATACGGCAAAGAGATGGTAGGCGGGATGTCGCCTCAAGAGCAGAAATCCCTTGGTTATTTAGAGGAATACGGTGCAGGCAAACCCTCGAAATTAAGAGGCGCGGCAACAGCCGAGATCCAGAAGACCCTGGAGGGAGGGTATGATCCGACATCATCGCCATATTACCAAGCGGTCAAGGCAGAGGCAGCAAGGAACCTTGAAGGGACACAAGCGGATATCTCTGACATGGCGGCCGGAGGAGGCAGATATTGGGCCGGTGCAAGATTAGGAGAGCAGAGGGAAGCCGGTACGGACGTCACCATCGGATTAAACAAGTTCCTGGGTGAACTCGCCGAGAGGGAAAGGGTAAGAAAATTGCAAGTGCTTCCTATGGCAGGACAATTCGCAGGAGAAGAGGAAAGAGTACCCTTAGAAAAAGCGGCCGCATTTCAGTCACTGGGAGCGTTGCCAAGAACCGTTGAGGATGCCCGCAAGAAGGCCATCTACCAGGAATGGGTAAGGGGTACACAGGACTATCCACTGGAAGTCGCAAAAACGGGCGCAGGGGTACAGCAGGCCCCGGTGTACGGAGAAGTCGGCTACGAACCATCTGGTTACGAAAAGTGGATACAGCCATGGATAGACCCACTGATACAAACATCAATGGCCGTTGGCACAGGAGGCGCGAGTTTACCTTATCAAGCAGCATACAACGCATTCAAAGGAATGGGGAAGAAAAAGACAAAATAAAAAAGAGAGGAAAGCATGAGCTACTATCAAATACTCGACAGACCAGAAGGGACGTATCCCTTTAAACAAAGTGTAGGCACTCAGTTGTCGGGGATATCGCGGGCCGGCGCCAAAGGAATGACCGATATGATATTCAGAAAGGCGGCCGAGAGGGAGGGGATGACACCTTCATATAAACGGACTGCCCCAGGGGAATGGGATGTCGGATACGAGATGCCAAAAAAAGAGGATTTCAAGGAAAAGATGATGCTCTATCTGGCAGGATTTGCGCCGCCTCCGAAGGGCGTCGAGAAACAGGTGGAAGAGGTAGCGCCTTTCAAAGTGGGCGAAGCCGGCGGCGGAGAGGTTATGACACCATTTGGGACGACAGCAGAGGGCGGATACTACAAGGACCCGGGCGGCAAGACCATCGGAGAATACGCACCAGGGGCAGAAGGGGAGAGAATGCCGGGCCCGGTGAGAACTCAACTGAGATCGGAGATCTCCGGAGACGAGTATGCGCGGAAGGTATTCGGACTTCCCAGGAAAACGCTGACAGTAGAGGAGAAGGCCAAAGAAGCTGTCGCGCTTACAAAAAAGAAAGAAGAGTTTGCGGGGCCAAAAGAAAAAAAGTGGACATCTAAAGAGAGATATCTAATTAGTGCTATCAAGCAGATGAAAGAACAAAACGCTTCCATAGAGGAGATAAGAGATAAAATATTTCTTGAAAAGCATGCCCCCGAAGATTTTGAGGAATTCTTACGAGGTTATGTTCCTAAAAGGAAAGAAGGTTTTAGATGGCCTTGGACAGATTAGCTGAAATAAATAAAAAGTATGGCCTCGGATATATTGAGGAAAAAAAAACTAAACCTTCTCTTTGGGAGACCACCAAAAAAATAGCAAAACCTGCCATAAGGGCAGCTCTGCCCGTACCTTGGCTGGGAGCTGCTGGTGTACCTACAAAAACAGTAGCCCCTTACGCGAAGGAATTTGTCAAAGGTGCAAAGAGGACTATCCTGGGACTTCCGCAGCCAATGGGAGCATTGGTCCAGGAGGCCGGCGAGCGAATTGAGAGAGAGAAACCTCTCGATTCTTTTATCATGAGCGGATTCGCGTCGATGCAAAGTCCCTTCACGTCTGCTAAAAAACAGGCAAAAGTTAAAGAAGAAGCAAAAGAACTGGCCGGAATGGGCAAGGGGATCATCGAGGCGAACAAAAAGTTTATCGCAGAGAAGTTCCCGGACATAGGGCCTCCGGAGACAGGAGGCCTCAAAGGATTTATGTATGACCTTGGATCCGGGCTGACTTCCCTTGGAGCAGCCCTTGGAATAACATATCTCACAAAGACACCTCATGCGGCCGCAGCACTTTTCGGATTCTACCAAAAGGGCGGCGTCTACCAGATGGCCACAGAGAGTGGCATGGATCCCAAGAAGTCCAGTGATCTGGCATCAATAGCCGGCGTCATCGAAGGCGGCCTCGAGTACCTCGGATTAAATTATTTCCTCAAAAAATTCGGAGGACTTTTGCCGACGATGTTTTTCAGAAGCGGCACGGAAGCCCTCCAGGAGTGGTTGCAGACGACCGGAGAAAACATCGTGGTGAAATTCGGAGGAATAGATAAAGCCAGGAAAATCTACGAGGGAGCCGGCAGATCGGCCTTGATAGGTTTCGTACTCGGCGCACCCACTTCTGTATCGATATCAATGGCAGAGCGGACGGGACTAATAAAAGAGATGGAGGACGTGGGGATAAGCCCGAAGGAAGCGAAAGAGATGGTAGGCGAGATCATAAAGGCGCAGAGGAGCGGGATCCAGGACATACTGACAAGCGAGGCTGGATTCGCGAGGATAGGAAAGGAAGGTATTCCTTCAAAGCCTAAAATACCCCTTTCAAAGCCTAAAATAGTCCCCTCAAAGGTAGAGGAAAAACTCGTTTCAGTGAAACCAGAAATTACAAAGCCCTCTGTCCTCAAAAAAGCAGAAGTCAAAAAGGTCATAAGGCGCACAACCGGCCAGATTAAGGTCGGCGAACTTATCCGAGAACCGGTCGCACTGAAGGCTGGCATGAAGAAAGCAGAGCAGGCAGCCAGAAAAGCATTTGTCATAGGGAAAGAAGCCATGCTACCAAAAATTGAAAGCCTTTATGCCAAGATACAGCAAACAAAAGATGTTGCAGAGAAGAAGCATCTTGAATTAAAATTGCAACAGAATTTTGAAGATGCGATGGATGAATTGGCGACGCAGATGTACGTCGGAAAAAAAGTGGCGGAAACAAAGCGGATCGGCGAAGAGAGACTTGCGTTCCAAAAATTAAAGACAGTGGAAAAAATCCAGAAGTTAAAAGAGCGATATGCCGAGGTTGCTCGCAGGAAGAAGGGGAGAGAAGCACTCAAGGCTGAAACCAATAAGATGATCGCTGATATTAACAAGCTCCCGACGCAGAATCTCCCGCTGGATTACAAAGACAAGATCGAGGAAATTAAGGCGCCGTTTGATTTAAAAAAGAGGCTTACAAGGACCCTGGCCAGGCGCGACAGCATGATCGACTTTGTGGAAAGGCAAAAGGAACTCGGGATCGAGATCAATATACCGCAGAATCAACTGGACATGCTGGAGAAGATCTCTCTTAATATTATGACGGTTGACGATCTCCGGGAAGTCCACGAAGTGCTTATGAGATTACAGCACCATGGCCGGCTCAAAAATAAGTTACTGACTACATTGAAGCATAGAGAATTTAACGAAGTCGTAGAGGACGGTGTGGGCAATATCTTAAAAGGCGACGGATTAAAAGAGGAGTCCTCCGTCATACGAGGGCTGAGGGACAGCAGCCCCGCATTCAGAGACAAAAGCCTTAATGCTTTAAAGTGGTATATCGCCATGCATCTAAGGACAGAGAGAATCGCCAACATGATGGACGATTGGAAGGAAGGCACCAACACCAAGGCGATATTTATACCACTGGCAGAAGCCGAAACATCAAAGCTCGAATCACAGGAGAAGAGCCTCAAGAGGATCACAGATATCCATAAAGGTGTGAAGATCGGAGAACTGCTGACCAAGAAGTATAACATCGGCCGGTTCCAGGGAATGACCAAAGACATGGCCATGTTCATCTATGCAAACTCTTTCAACGATGCTAATAGGGCGCATCTCTACGGATCCGGAATTACAGATGCTGACATCGATGCAATCGCAGAGTCCTTGACTGCGGAAGAAAAGGCAGCAGTTGAGGATACGATCAGATACTACGATCAAGAGCAGTGGCCGGCCCTGGACAAAGTGTATTCGGAAAACGAGGGAGTTCACCTCGGCAAGGAATACAGCTATTTTCCTATAATGAATTTGGAGGATATCTCCTCGACAGAAGCAATCAAGCAAGACATAGAAAGGCGGGCGTACGTACGAAAAGCGGGAGTCAGTAAGGGATTCACCAAGGAGAGAGTAGATTCAAAAAAAGGATTCCGCAAATTCTCATACTTTGATACCGTCTATAAGAACTGGCAGCAGGTAGAGCATTATAAGGCATTCTCCGGAGCGATCAAGGACGTAAGCAAATATCTTTATAGCCCGGATGTAAAGGCCGCTATTCGGCAAAAGTACGGCGAACCGATTTTTAAGGAACTGGACCAGTGGCTGAAGGACGCATCTTATGGCGGGAGCCGGCAAACTATCGGGGCCCTGAATAAGCTCTCATCATGGATCAGGACAAACTTCGTAACAGCAGTCCTGGGGTATAATCTTTTGACGGTGGCGAAGCAGCCGGTGTCGTTCATCCAGGGAGCCGCTATGATCGGAGTAGACAATGCGACTGCCGGCGTCGGAGAATTTTTAATGAATCCGAGGAGGGCTATCCGGATCGTCTACGGCAAGTCTGTGCTTTTGAAGAACCGCGCATTTAACCAGGAGAGAGAACTGAGAGAGATCATGCAGGGCCGGGGACTTGCGAGGAAGTTGGGGCAGATGGATATAAAGAACCCGAAGGAGCTATACCGCATGGTAAAAGAGGGCAGCATGTGGCCTATCTTAAAAGCGGACCAGACAACGGTGGTATCACTATGGCTCGGCGCGTACAGGGACGTGATAAGGACCGGCAGGGTAGACGGGGATGTCGTTCCTATCGCAGACCTGGAAGCCAGGGCAAGAGCATACGCGGACAGGGTAATACGCAGGACGCAGCCGATGGGCGGCATCATTCATCTGGCCGGAGTCTTCCGAGGACAGGAGTTCCAGAAGCTATATACCATATTCAAAAACCAGCTTAACCAGAATTTTAATCTGACATACGAATTATATAGTGATTTTGGAAGACAAGCAAAGACGATGGGATCAATGAAGGATTTCGTAAGAGGCAACATCCTTTATATCATCCTGCCGGCGCTTCTGATCGGCATGATAAGCAGAAAGAGAACGCCGGAGAGTTTGAAGGAATTTGCCTTCGATGTTGTAGATCAGCTCACGGGCAGCTTCTTTATTCTGTCACATTTAGTGTCGGCTTATACGCGCAAGTGGGGAACCATTAATCCTATTGATACCATGATCAAAGAAGCGGAGATGGCAGCCAGGGCCAAGAAGATGCCCACAAAAATAAAATACGCCGGCAGGATCGCGGGAAAGCTCGTCGGCTTCCCTTATGTAGCAGCAGAGAGGATATTCAAGGGGCAACCTTTTGGAAAGGCGAAACCGAGAAGTAAGTCAAAAGATAGGCTTGCAGAGTTGAATAAAAAATATAAATTGGGAGGATATGTGGGAGATTCTACCGAAAGATTGCGAACATTAAATAAAAAATACGGTCTCTAATCTATACCGTATTTTCTATTTAGTTCGGCAAGGCGTCCTGTTTTGTAATGCTGAACTCTGATAGGGTTGAACAGCAGCAGAATTAAATGTAGCGCAATCAACAGAAGGACAACTTTAATAAGGAACTCTTTGCAAAATATGGTAATCCACAGATTCTTAATCTTTTGAAAAATTTTCATCGCTACCAAGTATAACATATCTACATAAGAGGTCAAGAGAAAAATGGCAGAGGAAAACCAAAACAATAACAGGCAGGTAGTCAAGGACCTCTCTCATATGCAGGAGCATCTGGAGGCGGCGAAGACCCACATAAATCTTGTGGAGACTTTTCTGAAATCTACTATTAAACGTGAAAAAGAAACAAGGAGAAAAGACGACGAAGGAGGTGCAGGATGAGAAGAAAATTGATATTGGTATTAGTGTTGCTCTATGTCTGTTTGCTATCGGGGTGTGTATATTGGAAAACTACTACTCTATTCGTTAAGGGAGATGATGTCAGGGCTCCGTTTGGATCCATCAATCCTATTTCTGGCAAGGGCGTAAAGGGAACGGTGATCCGGCAAGTTTACTGGACAGATGAAAAGGGACGGAAGCTCCCAGAACTCTCCGATGTTAAAGTTGAAGGGGATGAGGTTGATAAGACAGTAGGCGGGTTGGAGATTAAGAAGTAAAAAGGGAGACTGAGTAAAATGCCATTTAAGAGTAGACTCAGAATAGAACATATTCGCGGAACGGAGTTATATAAACTCATTGAACCCTTAATATATGTTACATGGAAAGGGATTGAGCGCATCATGCCTGTAGACTACACTTCGGATGGCCACTCTTATCCTAAATTATTACGTAGTGTATTAGGAAGTCCATTTGCAAGTAAAACGGCCGAAGCTGCTTGGTATCACGATTGGTTGCTTGATACACTTGTTGCTGAAGGTTCGATGCGTCGCGGAGAAGCAGATAGCGAGTATTCACGCGCTATGTCTGATTTGATGGGGAAAAGCATTCCAGAAGTTTTTACCCGCAAGAGAAATTGGGTTGGGGTGCGCATCGGAGCGTTTTTTAATTGGATAAAGAGTCCATGGAAGAAGCGCAGGGGAAGTTAAAAACAATAAAAATTTTAATAAATCCTATCAAAGGAGAGGGTAAAAACCCTCTCTTTTTATTTTCCCCTTGACAAGCAATGTAACAAATGTTACACTTTGAGCATAACAAATGTTACAAGGGGGATAGCATGAATGGCACTATTAAAAAATTCCGCAGAAAGCAGCAGTTGTCCGTAGAAGATTTAGCAAAGAAGGTAGGGGTAAGCCGGATGACAATTCACAGATGGGAGCATACAAAACATAAGCCCCACAGCAACCATTATGCAAAATTAGAAAATTTCATGAAGAAACTGAATAGGTGATCTTAAATTCGAAAAACGATTACCGAGAAGGGGGAATGAGAAAAGATGGAGCTATCACAGTATGACCTTATGACGAACAAAGAGAATCGCGTGAACAAATCCGTTCCAATGTCTAAAGAGTTGTCACAGAAAATAAATGCGACCTTACGAATGATGCCCAATACGGACTTTAGCAAGGCCACCAGGGAAATGTGGGTGAGGCTAATCTTGAGTATGGGCGACGCCGGATACTTTAAGGATCTGCCGGAGACAATTCAAGTGCATAAGATAAGCCAACAATATTTCCGGGATCAAAACCCATTTGTGAGAAAAAACTTGACAGGTGGGGCATCATAGTGTATAATTGCTTTAGTCAGTTATCCACAGGTTCTTTAAAAATTGATGTAAGTTAAGGTGCGACGAGGGGTTAACCCCCCTAAAAAAAGTGCTTCGTAGTTGACATAAGATATATAATACCAAGCACTTACGAAGTTTTAAGTAAATAAAGCGTAACGGGTAAGCAAGCCCTAAAGCAAGCACCTTAACTGATGTGTTACAGGTCAGTAATAGGTGCTTTTTTATTATTGCCTGACTGTGGAAAAAGAAATTAGTAACGGTTACAGAATGAAAATGTAAATGAAGGAGCAAGTATGATTCAGCTGGAGCGTAAAGAAACGGATTTTTCTATTAAAAATACTCGGGCAAGGGGATTGCATCCGTTCACCTGGCGAAAGCCAGGTAAATTCGCTCCAGCGACCTTGCCCACCTTTATTTTTATACTCCTTATACTC
>SDBU01001612.1_pt1 | contig 31568 bp, 51 predicted proteins | sample 2277071 | NCBI WGS metagenome assembly SDBU01 (sample SAMN10397929, study PRJNA504765) | marine sediment metagenome | isolation source: marine sediment core GS08_GC12, 126 cmbsf | place: Arctic Ocean: Gakkel Ridge, Loki's castle | collected 2008 | reverse complement strand
CTTGCCGTCCAGGTTGCCGTTGGCGCTAACGAAGAGCTGGTTGCGCAGCACCTCAATCTGGAGCATGGAGGCTCTGGTCGCCGGACTGGCGAACATGAAGCGGTTTGCCACTTTGGCGTTGTTGTCGTTCAGGTTGGTCTCGCCGGCGAGGATGATGGCCTCGGTGACGTCGACGTTGTCGGTGCCGATGGGGGTGAAGGCATCAAAGCCGTTGGTGCTGTCGTCGGCCACCTTGAAGTCGCGCTGCTGGGCGACCGCCATGCCGATGCCCTGCGCCAGAAGGGTCTGATAGACCGGCATGTGCTGGGCCGACATTTCGACCGGCATCCGGTGGGCCTGGTAGGCCATCTGGTTGACCACCAGTTGCGTCTGCGACTCCTGGTTGGCAACAAAGCTGAGGGCAGCGCCGGTGCCGAAGGTACTGCGTACCGTGACGTCGGTTCTGACGTTCTGCGTGAAGTTGGGGATGTTGACCGTGTCGCCCTTGCCGACGCCAATCTCCGGCTCCCAGGTGTGGTCCATCTTCGGCCAGATGATTGATTCCATCCGGTCAGTGATTGTAGCGACGGCACTCCAGACTTCGGGGAGATAAGTCGCCATTGACGAGGCTGTCATATCAGCCATAATGCTGACCTCCTACGGTAGTTTGGATGTTGCGATTGGCTGGGCCTTCGCCTTGGCTGTGGCTACATCCAGTGCTTCCTGAAGCTGGTTGGGCGCAAGACCCTTGATTGCCTGCGGAGTGAGATTATCCGCGGTGATTCCGCCGCTTCCGACGGACACGTTGTTATCGGGAACGAGGACACTGACAGGTGCCACAGGCACGGTTCCCGGTACGGCAGGTGCGGCTGCGGCTGGCGGCGCGTTCGGGTTGGCCTTCGGCAGAATGGGAGCCAGTTGCTCCATGACTGTCACATCGCCCTTTGACATGGCCAACAGTTGGGCCTTGTCAATCCCCGGATTCGCCGCTACCAAAGCGTCGGCCTTGATGCCCGCAAGCATAGCCACCGTCTCGGCGCGTTCAACCTTGGCGGCCTCTCTGTCGGCCTGAGCCTCAAACAGAACTGTTTCATTCTGCTCGGAGAGCCGCTCCTGTTCCTGTCGGGCAAGGACGGCGGTGGTGGCAGTCTCGTCGCCGCCCGCCCTGACCGTGGCCAGTTCCTTCTGGCGGTACTTCTCGGCCAGTTCGCGTCCTTGCGTACTCTTGGCGGCATGAACCGCCTTTTCTACGTCTGCCTGCGTCACTGCTGGTGTTGAGGGTGCTGGTGTCGTCCCGAATGGGGCCGCAGCAGGGGTAGCCGGGGGAGTTACCTGCCCCGGTTGTGCCGTCTGTGAACCACTTGGCATCACCATTACGCTCGTGTCCTCCTGTTTCTTTCCAAAATAAAAGAGGCAACCGTTTCCAGTTGCCTCCGTTATCGGTCGGCCTATTCTGTTATGCTGACGCTACGGGCTATTCTCCCGTAGAAGGCTCGGCCTCCGTGCCACCTTCGGCCTTACCTTTTACTCGGCGACGTTTCCGCCCGGCACGTTTTGTGATTGGCTCACCCAGCCGGGGACCCGGTACCTTCCGAGGCGTCTCTCTTCCGCCAAGCCTGCTTTAGAGCTGCTCTTCTTTGATGCCCCCCTTTATTCTGACTGGCTGCCCTTCGTGCATGACGACGACAACCTTTGCAAAGGGATACTTGCGAAGCTTCTCTATTAGCTTGCGTTCCTTTTCAGTCAGTTCCAAGGTATCACTCCGAAGATTACTTGTCAAGTCCTAGGCCGCAACAGGCGCCCTTTGGTGCTTGAAGCGCTTGTGGCCGATCAGTCCGCCCCGGTTCTTGAACACCCTGCCGTCATTGCAGAGGTTGCAGACGAGCGGGTTGTCATCGGCGACTATCTCGGGTTCCGGTTCCCGTGGCGGCGGCGCCTTAGAAAGCGTGACGCCCTCGCCCAAGTCGGTGTTGGCCAGCACGGTGCTCTCCGCTGAGGGGATGGGGTACGGCTCCGTCTGTGTGGCCACAGCCGTCGCTGGTGGCTCTGGTGCCGTCTCGGGCGGCTTCTCAGTGGTGCCGAAGGCCTCGGCCACCACCGGCTCTTCGGCAGGGGCAGGCGGAGCCGCCGCCACTCCCGGCTGATTCTCCACAATGGTCGCAATCTCCATGATGTAGGGCTCGTAGTCGCCTTTGTGGAGAGAGCCGAGGTCAGCCCAGTTGGTCTCCGTGATGGGCACACCTCGGGCGGCTACCGCCGTACTGACCACCTTGAACAACTGCTCCCCAATCTTGTCCTTCGTGTCATCCGTTAGCTTGATTCCCATATCATTCTGCTCCCTTCTCAATGAACTCGACGTATTTCTTTGCCGTCTCTATCACCTCGTCTACACTGAGAAAACTCCCGACGTTTGAGTGAGAACGTAACGCCATTTCCAGGGCCTTTTCTCGCCTGTCTTTCTCCTCCGGTAGTGCCATGATTCTCCTCCTTCTACCTGAGCCTCTTCAAGAGACCCTCCAAGTCCTTTATGATTTCGTCAAACGGGTCGGGTGCCACCTCAAAGATGTTCTTCTCCGCAATCGGCACACGCCCCAGGACATTCACCAGATAGTCCTCAAGGTCGGTGTCGCCGCCCTCAACCAGCGTGTGGCGGTAGTTATCCCGCGCCTTGATGCCGCGTCGGTCGTAGTAGCCGACCAGCAGGCCGTACACTTTCCTTGAGGGCGCTGTCATCATGGCCCTCTCGATTGCCTTGCCCCAGTCGGGGTCGTCGGCCTGCCGGAGCCGCTTCAGCTCGGCGAAAAACTTGGGGTTCTCCTGAAGAGTCCACGTCGGCTCGTGATACGATTCCTGCTCCAGCCAGTCGGCCGGGCGCCCCTCAGCCAGCAGGCGGTAGTATTTGACGTACGAGGGCGACAGGTCCGGCTGGAAGCCCAGCATGAAGGCGTCCATCTCCAGTTTGGCGAGGTGGAAGTCCTTGTTGGTCAGCAACCAGTCGGCTTTGCTGCGTTCCGGGATGTCCGCATAGAAGTCAATCGTATCCTGCCACTGTTCTCGCAGATCGTCGAATCTCTCGTGCGGCACGAATCTCGGAATGGTGAGCTCCAGTGCTTCAGCCAGGCCGTCGATAGTTAGGAGCATTCGTTCCTGCCTGAACCCCCTGGCCTCTTCCTCGTAGTAGGCGACGAACCTGTCCATGATGTCGGCCGCTATGCCTTCATCAAGACCCTGCCGGCGGCGGCGGTCCTTCCGGTAAGCATCACGCTCGGCGAGAAAGGCTGCGCGGAGCTCCGTTTGCGTGGCGGGATCATCATCGTGTATCGCATCATAAGCCTCATCCTCACTCCGCCACCTCCTGTCGACCTCGTATGATGCAATCGGTCGCGGCAAGGCGTCTGTAGTCAGTGGACCGTCGGTTTTGTTTTGCGCCCACTTCCATGCCGCATCATGTTCCACCAGCCACAGTATCGCTTCGGCGCTGTTCGGCCCGAACTGGTTAACAACCAAACCGCGCTGCACCCACTCTTCGATGATGGGGGATGATACCCACTGTTCGTCGGTCACACCGCGGGGTTTGTCACTCAGCACCTCAATGCGCCGCTTGTCGGCTACCCATTCGGGATTGTCCTCATCCAACTTGATTCTTGCGAACTCCCTGCCGCTCTTGTAGTCAGGGTCACTTTGACTCGGTATGCTGGGTAGCCAGGCTGGGTTTGTCTCCTTGTCGCCCTCTCCATAGGACTCCGCCAAGTCGAACAGGTCAGAATGCTCCACCTGAATGTCGAGTATCCTGCCAGTGGCGATGGGGTCTGGCGGAATGGTGAAGCCAGCCCATGCCATGTAGGACTCGCGCCCGGATTCAACAGCCCTGATGTAGTCATTGAGGAGCAACTGGCGAGCCTCCCTGCTACCGTGCGTCTGGTTGGCGACGTGCTCAAGGTAGTCAAAGTGAGTGTCGGTCGAGGTAAGGGGCGGGAGATTCTGCCTCGGCAGCCAGTCCTCAGAGATGTCCAGCCGCTCCACCAAGCCGTTGTAGTGGTCAATCGCCTCCTGCGTGACGAGCGGCGCATATCCCCACAGGGCCAGGTTGGCGTTCTCCGTCGGGTTGGCAAGCAGCCACTCGCGGCGGGGAACCTGCGCCAGCTCGGGGTGGTCCTCAACGAAGGCATCCAGTTGATCTTTGGTGCCTGTCGCCTTGATGATGTGGTACTCCACCAGCACATCGCGCGTCCTGCCCGAGATGGCATTGGGGTACTGCATCCTGAGTGCGGCCTTAACCACCGGGTCAGTTTCAGCGTCAATCAGGTCACCCTGGAGCTTGAACTCATCGAGCGAGTTCCCCGTCTCGGGGTCGGTATTGAGAGAGGTCGGCCTGAGGTTACTCAAGCCCTTCATCGTAATGCGGTTCTCTCGCGTCTCAGCATAGTGTACCCACGTCGCCGGGAAATGCGCCAGCGTGATGTCCTCTTGGGGAACGCCAGTGATACGGCGGTTGATGTCGCCGGCGAACGTGCCCATATCGTAGATGGCCTGCTCCTCGAGCGAGACGGGCTTGCCGTCCACTTCGGGAACGGGATCGCCTTCCTGTACGGGCAAGCCCAGCTTCTCCTCAAACTGAGTAAAGTAGTCCCTGCCGTATGCCGCCACATTGCTCCCGAAGATCGCGGGCGGTGCTGCCCACAGGAGACCAGCAATGCCCTCTTCCTCGAACGCTTCGTAGATGTCCAGCACGGCGAACGGTGCAATGCGTTCCATCCACTGCTTCTGGTCTGCCAAGTTCAATTCGTCGCCAAGGAATGTTTTGCCAGTTGAGGCCTCAAGCAACCACTGGGATAGCGGCGAACCCTTACCGCGACTCCAGTGCTGGAGGGTATCAAGAATATCGACACTACGCACCATGCCTGTCGTCGATGAGATTTGTTCGCCGGAAATCAGCCGGGCAAAGAGCGTCACGTACTGCTGAACGCCGCCCCAGAAGTCGATGCGGAGATTGCCAATACGTACCTTTGCGAAATCAGCACTACGCGGGTCCCATTCGACCTCCCACAGGCCCATGGCCGCGCCAGCGGCGAGAAGCGCTGTGCCAGTTCCGATAAAGGTGAGCCAGTTCTTCCATGCCTGCTTGCGAATGTAGGGATTGGCACTGACCAGCCAGCGGATCGAGAACAGCCGGCCTACCGTGAATCGAGGGGCAAAGAGGAAGGCGTTGAGAATCGGGGATGCGGTCTTGAACTTGCCAAGCGGGCCGCGCCCCGACATCTCAGCAAGAAACTGACCAAGCGCCTTGATGTTTGCGGTCGCCTTCGGGTCCGCCAGGACTGCCGCCGCGCCACCATGGACGGCGACCTGTTTCTTAAAGATGTCGAAGAGCATCTTGTTTATCATCGTGATGTGGGCGCGCGACGATATGCGAATCCACGGCATCTTATCGGCAAGGCGCCCAAAGAATGACTCCTCGCCTTGGATGATAAACTCTTCCTGCCGTTGCCACGCCTCGACTGCCTTGGCATCTATCGGCCGCAGAAAGTCACCGCCTATCTTTTGATGCGTGTAGAGTGCAAAGTCAACGTCGTTCTGGATTGTCTGGTTTACCGATGCGGCGTGTTGCGCCGTCCAAGCCGCCCTGAACATATCAGGGTTAGCGACCATGAAGGAATCAAAGTTGCCAACTATCAGCGGGGCGAGTTGCCGCCACGCCGAAAGGTCAAACGAGGCACGGGTGGCCCGGATGAAGTTGAAGAAACCAACGATGGTCATGCCGGAGGCTTGCGCAAGCTTCCACAGGTTAGCCCTGTCTTCCGGCGGGAAGAGGGCAAGTTCTCGTGCCGTGCCGGCGGGAGCCTGCGGGGGACCGCCCGGAACGCCGCGGGCCACCTGCCCCATGGCGACGCGGATGTCGATAACGTGGGCGATCCGTTCTGCCTCCGTCATTGTCACAATGGGGTCGGGTGGTATCCACGCGGGTTCGTCAAGGCGCTGCTGACCTTGAATCTCTCGCAGGGCAGCGTCGCTCGGCGGGAACTCGGGTCGCACAGTGGGAGCCGTCGGTTGTTCTCCAAGTTCTAAACGCAGCGCCAAGTCTTTCTGTTCCCGTTGCGCCTTAGACAGTCTCTCTTTCAGTTCCGGTGGCACAAACGGTGGTTCTCCGAGGCGTGGTTGTGCCTTCTGCGCACGCCGGAGAATGTCAGATGCGGGCACTTCGGGTCGGGCGGTGACACCTTTCGGTAACAAGCCAGCCGCTCTCCGCAGTCGGGTGAAGTCAAGTATTCGTTGAGAGAGAGGGCGGGGGTCAATAGGGCCAGGCGGTGGTACCCACGGAGATTGGCCTAGTTTCGGGGTTACAGGCTGGTCAAAGCCAAGAACGCCGTGGTCGCTGGGCGGGAGAGTCCGCAGGTAATCCCGAAGGGCAGCGTCAGAGACGCCGACCGGCTGCGGCATATTCTGTTCAAGGAATCCCTCGATGCCGCCAGGGTGCTCCAGCGCCTCGATGATTTGCTTCGGGAAGACTGCCTGAAGTCTCGTCAGCGCCGAGCCGCCCCTGATGCCGGGGGTGCGGGGGATTGGCCTACCAGGATTGGCCAGAGCGTTTCTAAGCGCCGTGTTTGTAGCCGCCCGCTCAAGCCCCGTTACTTGGTCATGGATACGCTGGAAGAGAGCAGGCCGCATCGCTGCCGTTATTTGTTGAGAAATGTTACTCGGTACGAACCCCAGTGGGCCGCGCAGTACTTCCTGTGACTGCTTCAATGCCTCCTCAAAGCTCAACCCTTGTGCTATGAGTTGCTTGGTGCGCGGGGCAAGTTGCGCTGCCCTTTTGCCCAGTTCGATAGACTTGAGTTGTTCGCTCAGTTCAAAGAGATTCTTTTGCTCTGGTGATGCAATGACTTCGGCAAACTTGGCAACAGCCGCCTCAGATTCCTCCGGCGTCAGTGCGACGACTTCCGGTACGGCAGGTTCGGCGGCTAGGGCCGGTTCTACCGCCGCCGGTCGCTCCTCGCCCAATACTTCCACTCGGAGACGGTCTTCGATTCTGTCCAGTTCGATGAGTCTTCGGCTTTTCTCCGGACCGACAGCAGCCTTGGCTTCCTCCAATTTGGCATCGAACTCCGCAACCAGAGCGGCGTCCGGCTCTAGGCCCCTGGCCTGGTCCAAGAGCGCCTCCGACTCGGCAATAACAGCCTCAATCGGCAAGACTGGTGCTTCTACGGTGGGCGGAGCCACTTCTTCTACAGGCGCCACTTCCTCGACCACGACCTCAGCCGGGGCCTCAATGGCGGGTAGTTCCTCGCTGGCATTCTCTCTGAGTGCCTCGAACATAGCGCGTTGCTGGTCGGTGGCGCCCTCCGCCAGTTCGGGTATCCACCAGTCGGCATTGGGGTCTTTTATCCAACCCCCCTGCTGTTTGTGGATGTCGGAGATACGAAACGCCTCACCCGGAGAGGCGCGCCGCATGGTGATTCCCATGCCGATCAACGCAAGCGGCAGTGTCGCAAGAATGGTGTTGATAGTGATTTCCTCAACATCACCGAATATCTCCTGCTGCTGGTCGAAGAGCTTGACGGCTGCGTTCTGGACGGCCTGCTGGAGATTCTCAGTGACGACCTCAGAGGTGATAATACCGGCACCAGTCTTTAGACTCTGGACTACCAAGACGGCCAGTTCCTTCTGGATGAGCCGCCGCATGATGCTAAAGCCGCCCGGCGCGACTGCCTTCAGGAAGGGCAGGTCGCCAGCCGCCTCAAGCAAGGACATTGCCAAGCCGACCGGCAATGCCAGCAGAGAGGCATGGTCTTCTGGCGCACCGGCCCTAACCAGCGCAGTTCGGGCCTCAGAAGAGAGCGCCGGCGTCAATGTTGCCGTCATCGCAGCGACGCCGATTGCGGGATTGCCGGTTGCCGCAGTTGCTAAAGCGAATGCTCCCATCGACGCAATCGTGTAAGGCGCACTCGACATGAACAGCCAACCGATATACCCAGCGTCGGTTGCCAGTTCGGGGTGAGCAGAGACGCCTTCGTCCCATTCGCGCCTCGGTCGCCACTGAGGATTCTTGGCAATGACACGCTCATTCTCGCGGTTGTTCGATGCCGCAAGGCCGCGGAAGGTGTCGCGGATTGCCTTGTTCTTGCGATTCGTCTCATCCGTCCACTCGTTGCCAAAGAGTGCGCGCTCTACGTCTGTTAAGTCTCGCCAGAGGACATCAGGCAGGACGGTCAGGAAGAACTGCTCGGTGTTGTGCCAGAGCTGGGTAATTGCCTGAACGGGTGCATCGATGAAGACGTCCTTCCAGACCGACTCGACCGGAATCGCGGTAAACTGCTTTGTCGTGTTGTTGAATGTACCGACCTGCCTGCCCGTCTCGTCAAAGGCCCTCTGGTCCGGCGTGATGGTGACGAGTTGCCTCACGCCGTCGATTTCAACGAACCGCTGGCTGGTGGCGAAGAACTCCCCTATCTCGGGGAAACTCATACCGAAGGCTTTCAGGATGGCCTGCGTCTCTTTCGTCTGGCCCCTGACTCTCAAGCGGGTGGCGAACTGTTCCGGGTCGCTCTCGGCAAATGCGGCTACTTCGTCGGCATCGGCAAGTTCGGGGAAGACCGAACGGAACGGCAGATTGAAGTCCTCAACAGCCGTCTCAACACCAGCGATCTCGTCACGGGCATCGAGGATAACTTCCAGCGTCAGGTCGGGCCGGATGGCGGCCAGCAGGTCGGCGACAGCCTGAAGTTCCGTGACGGAGACTTGCTCGATTAGCTCGGCGAACTCCAGCACGAAGTTGAGCGTATCCTCGGCAAGGTCACGCCGCAGACTCTCGAAGATGAAGGGCGGGAAGTCTTCCTGACGAACGCCGAAACTGGGCGCCTCGAAGCGCTCGGGGAAGAAACGCCGCAAGGCGACCGGGTCGAACTCCGGCTCCGGCGGCGCCATAGGCACGACGGCAGCCTGCCGCGCCGCGATGCTCTCCGGCGTCTCGACAAGTTCGCTGATCGGCACCTCGGCGGGAGGTGGCGGCGGCGTCGGCTCCGGTTCTTCAACCACCGGGGCGGGCAGCGCCTCTTCTTCCAAGCGGCGCCGGGCTTGGCGCTCTAGCGTACCTCGTTCCAGTGTCATCTATCTCCCCGCTAGAGTTCCCAGACTGCCCACCATGTTCTTCTTTTTGCTTACGTTTTTGCGGATAATTGCCTCTTCCAGTATTTTCTTTAACCTACTCTTATTCTCAAACCAACATGGGCCATTCAATATCCCGTCGTTCGGGATACAATGCTCTGCCCAAACCTTGAATAACCTGCTGTGTATTTTCCGGTATAGTTTCTCAAGGTTCTTGCCCCCAAGTCTGAACATTGGAGTATGGGTTATGTGGTGGAAACCAGGAGACATTCGATTGCCAATATCAGTCAAGCAAACGCCACCCTTAGTACACAAGTTTATTACCGTTGTGCCTCCTAACAAGTCACATCGCGGATGGATACGGAGCTCGACATCGCCCATCTTTACCACAAACCAACAAATAGAGAAACAGTGGTCTTGAAATAACCCAATCAATCTATCCGTGGCACACTTCCTCATCTTGACAAAGTTCCAATAGGGATAGGGGAGAAATATACCAGCGTCTATTTGTTCATATTCAATAGAACTGGGTTGCCCAACATGTAAGTCTAATACTTCCACATACCTAAACCTCCTACTAGCCTCTACCGTTCACAGCCGGGAGTCCCACCGTTATCGCTACACGCTGCGGACGCCGCCGAGGTTGGCTGTCGGACTCAGTCTGCGGTTGCGGCGAAGGCTGGCGAGGGCACCGCGCCGACGGGCAGGACTTATCTGGGGGAGACGCGGGCCGGCGGGAGCGGCAACCGGAGGATTGCGCAACTTCTCCTGCATACGGTTCTGAAAGGCTTCCAAGTCGAATCCGGTTGTCATATCGCGGCCTCCTCTTCTGCCCTGTCTTCGTTCCCGCCCGGCACCCTACCAGCGCCGCCGCCAAAGAGCGACAATACCTGCTTGGGGTCTTGCTCCGGCTGCACCGGCGGTCGCTCCGGTATCTCGCCAGCCAGCAGACGGTCGACATCGAGGTTGAGTTCGGTAGCCAGCAGTTCGGCCTCGAAGTCACGGCCCAGTTCAGTGAGGGCCTTGAGTTCCTGGAACTTGCTGATGCTGGGGCTGGTGCGCTCGGCTCTTTCCGCCCTCAGCAACCGTTCGTCACCTTCGGGGTCGTCACGGTGAAGGATGTCGACGCGCTTGGAATGGTCGGGTATCAGGTTGCCGAACGACGCTGCCAGTGATGCCCGCCCGGCCTCCACCTGCTGGGACCGAATGGAGTAGCTGTAGTGAATCTTGTAGTCGCCATCCAGCTTGGAGAGGTCGAAGTCGGCCTCGTAGCCCTCGGTGCCGATTGGGATTGTAGCGCCGCCGAAAGCCTGCTTGGTCTGCTTTATCCCCATCCTGCCGGTGGCGACATTCAGGTTCCCCTTGGAGACGAGCCGCGGGTGGAATATCCTGTCGCGGCCCTCGCCGGCAATCAGCAGGGCAACGCCGGAAGCCGCCGGTTGCCCCAGCAGTCCCAGTTCGGAGGCCGTTATGCCGCCGCCCTCGAAGGCTTCCATCAGGGTCCGCTGCGCTATTGCCGCCGACCGCTGGGCGTCGCCGTAACTGACGGGTCGGACGCCGCCGCCGATGTCGACCGCCGTCATGCGCCCCATCCCCATCGCGTCTTCGTACTCCGGCGGGGTCGCCCTGCCGCCTTCCTTGTTTTGGAACTCGGCTGGCGGCTTGACGGCCTTCAGGTTGAGCGTCTGCATGATGGAGGCAAGGCGGTTGAGTTCGGGCACAATGGTGCGGATCATGAAGAAGATGGACTCGCCTTCAGCCGCCTTGTTGTGCTCATCCAACAGGTAGCCGCCAGAACCGAGACTGACGATTTCGATGATTACCGGCGTGAAGCCGTAGTTGTGCTCTTCCTTCCGCTCAGTGCCGTCCTTGTTCCTGCTGATGCGTGTCCCGTCGACCCATATCTCGTTGTGGTCGTGTGTCCAGACGTCGAGAACGTCGGTCTCCTGTGCGGCAATCAGCACGCCGTACTGGGCGGCCACGAGGTCCTTTGACTTCTTCATGTGGAGCGCCGCCCACTGGAGACCGTCGTGGCCCAGTTCGTAGGTCACGTGGCGCGTGTCCCAGTTGGAGATGTCCTTGACGAGCTTGCCGCCCTCATTCCTGAACAGCACCCGGCGGGCCGCCCTGCCGCGGATTGCCAACTGACCGTCGGTGAACTCATTCAGGGAAAGCCACCCGAGCTTCTTGTTGCGCTCGTTGGCGGCGTCCGTGCAGGCGCCGATGAAGTCCTCGACGAAGTGGGTATCGAAGTCGGGGTCGCGGGACTCGACGACGACCTGCTCGCTGGCGGAACCGATGTCGGTCAGGATGTTGGTCGCCATGAAGGCCGGCAGGTTGAGCGTCACGTTGACGATGTCGGGGACAGCGCGTGGTGGATCCTGACTGTCCATCATCACGTAGCGCTGGAGGTTGATGAGGTGCATGTCCTGGTCCATGCGCTTGTAGATGTCGGCGAAGGCTTTGGAGTCGTTCTCGAGGTCGTTTACCAGCGTCTTGAAATCAGCCATGACAGCCCCCTGCTTTAGAGTTTACCATACCGACGCAAGTTATTGCCCGGCCGCAAGCAGTTCCTTGAAGTCTGCCAGGCTGTCCTGCCGCCGTCCGGAGAAAGAGAACGAGCTCCGGCTTGACTTTGGCCGCTCGCCGATGCCGGTCTCGTAGGACGTGACGGCGTAGCGGCGCGTGTCCATGCCGTGACTCCACCTGTGGGTCGTCTTGTCCGTCAGTTCTTCCTTCCTGTCACGGATGAAGCGGTAGTTGCGCTGCTCCTTGATGCACTCCAGACTGTCTTTTGTCCAGTGCTGATCGAACTGGTTGACCCGCTGGAGGCCGTACTCGACCGAGCCGTGTCCCGACATGGCGGGCTTGATGTTGAATCCCAGCCGGCGGGTTTCCTCAATCGACTGCGGCTGGGACGGATCAGCGAAGATTTCGCTCATGGCCTTTACACCCCGTAGTCTCATCAGGCGACCAACCTCGTCGTTGGTCAGGCCGGTCTCGTCGTAGAAGACCTGGCGGCTGTAGAGCTTGTCGCCGATTACCACGTGGGCGGTGCAGACGGTCGGGTCGACGAGGTAGCCCCAGTCCAGACCGTAGAAGACGTCGCCGTCGGGCAAGTCGTCGACCTGCTCGAAGAACGGGTGGACGAGTTCCGTGATCTTGCCCAGCAGGCCCAGCCCGTAGATGCGATACCAGTTGGGGTCGCGGTTCTCACTGGACTGGATGTCGTCCTTGACGGAGTCGGGAATGACGTCGAGGGCGTCGAGATAGGTCGAGTGCAGGTAGACGTTCTCCTCGTGCTCCCCAAGCCCGTACTGGTGATACCAGAACTCGCTGACGGGATTCCAGTCGCAGATGGTGAAGAGGCGGGTACGGACGTCAAGCTCGCGGAAGGCGCTGTAGGCGAGGTTGTTGGCCTCGTTGACGAAGAGGATGTCACGGCGACCACCCCGCAACTTCGACGGCTCATCGGCGGAGAAGAACTCAATACTGGAAGCCGTCTCGGGGAAGTTGTAGATGGAGTCGGTGCGGTTCCAGTTGCTGTCGACCTCCGCGTCACCCATAATGACGCTGAAATCCCGCATGGCGCCGCGCTTGAGGTGGGGCACGCTCTCGGAAACGATGCTGATGGTGAGGGGCAGGGGGCTGTTCTCGCAGAGGAACTTCAAGAACTGGAGAGCCGACCACGTCTTCGAGGACCACGTGCCGCCTTCGAGGAAGATGCGGCGCTTGTGCCTCCACCAGGCGTCGAGAATGCCGGCGAAGACGCTGGTGGTGACGGTCTGGGACTCTTCTGTCATCTCTTCTTCCAGAGAATCGACCACGCTATCAGAAAGCGGACGCGGAACGGCTGGGCGTAGATGTCGCTGTAGAAGTCCTTCCACGCTCGCTTCATCAGTTTGCGGACTTTCTTCGCCAGACTGCCGTTCATCTCACTCCTCCCTGAACGGTCGCGTGCGCCACCAGACGGCCAGACTGGCGAGGACAATGATGGCGAGCAGCAGCCAGCCTAGTGCGGGCATTCAGTCGCCTCCCTTTGTCGCCAGAAGGCATCGTTTTATCATGTCTTCCTGCCATTCCTGCAACGTCTCGGTGAACGGCCCGAACTCAATGCCGTCAAAGACATCACCCTCCCAGAAGAACCGCACCGGAACGCGAACCTCGATGACCTCAGTGAAGTTCTTCGTCGGGATGGATGCTACTTCGACCATTGGCTGCACCGCTGGCGGCAGGCGAAATCGGCTATAGCCTGCAACCTTAGACTCTCCGCCCACCACTGAATGATTCTCCAAACCTCACCCATCACGCCACCACCGCCTTCTCGGCCTCTATCAGCGCCAGTATCGCCTCGGCACAGGCTTCGGCAAATGTCATATCGGAACTATGGTTGAAAAATACTGCGTTGAAGATGCCACTCAGTGCGTCGGGGCCGAAACGGCTGGTCACTTCTTTCCACAACCACTTCGCCTGTGCGTCTAGGGAGTGGAGGAAGTCGGGGTAGTAGGCGTACTCCGTTCCATCAGGAGCTATATGGCAAAACTCCCCGCCTTCGCCCTTGAACCCAGCCCACCGCGCCAGTGCCTCGTTCTTCTCTTGGTCAGTCATGGTCTGCCCGAAAAGTCAACGCCGGGGAACGTGTAGCCGACTGCATTCCTATGTCCGGCCAGTCGTGACCCCTGAATGAACTTGCGAAACACTGGTCGGTCGGCAAGATACTGTCGCCCCTCACGGTCGTAAGCCTCATAGCACTTCCGGCAGGCAGGAATCTGGACGATGAACGTGTGAACTTTCTCGCCGCAATGGCAAAGGGTTTCAGTCGTCATCTTCGTTCGTCTCCTTGGGCAGGTCTATTACATGTTCTTTGCCAGAGCCCTCTCCCTCACGACGCTCCCCGCCTGCCATCCTTGTGAGAATAGAAGCTGTTTCTGCGTCAGCGACTAAAATGTTGATGGGACGGGTAGACTCGGATTGAGCGTGGCGACTGAAGGGACCTTCCATTTTGTTCAGGGCTTTGATTGCCTCTATGTTGGGACCTCTTATGGGACTGCCTTTGTCTGAGCGTATGTCCTCTTCGGCGATCTCCGTCAGCCTCATCTTCCGCCTGTAGATGTCCATGACCTTGCGCCCAGTCGCCAGTGAGGCCAGCTCATTGACCCGAGCCTCCACGAGAGGCTTGCACATCAGTTGTCGGCTCTGTACGCCGGCCGTGTGAGGTGAGTAGCCGGCATCGAGGGCGGCCTGTTCCCTGTCCTTGCCCATGGCGACACCGACGGCGTAGTCCTCCTGCATCCTGGTGAGCAAGGGACCGTGTTTGCGTACCACGTCAGGCCTCCTGGTCGCCAAACGGGGGCAGGTACGCCCCCTCACGAGTCCAGGCGATGTCCCTGGCATCGCCTGTGGCCACCGGCAACCGCAAGCGGCCGTCGCGGGCCGGGGAGAGCCAAGCGGACAGGTCCAAGTCAATCAGGCAGACTGTCATGCTGGCCTCCGCCTCATCCCTTTTCGCCGCCAGCCGTCGTAACTCTCTGGTCCCGGCAAGGTAGTTACAGGTGTCGTTGATCCGCTCTACCGTCTGCATCACATCACCATTCCCAGGGCATTCTACCCCACAATATCAGGGTGTTCGCCCCATGTCAAATCAGGGTGTTTGGGTATTGCGGTTCCGCTGATCGAGGCTCATACTGGAGTAAACGGCAGGAGGCAGGACAGTGAGGAAACTTCTTGAGAGTTGCCCAGGAGCACGCAGCAGCGACATCCGCAACATTCCTACGCCTCGCAAGTACGGCGTCTGCCGCTGGTGCAACAAGGTCATTTTCCTGCGCGCTGATGGGACTCTCTGGAATCATGGAAGGAAGATATAATGACGAAACACGAAGTCTTGGAGGCACTCCTGCGCCTCGACGAGGCGTTGGACAGCACTGAGCCCTACGAGTCGATGTTGAAGGGGAGTACAGGCCAATACCTTGAACTTCTCCTAGCCCACGCCAACGGGCACCACCGAGCCCGCCATGACCTCGGCAAGCATGTGACAAGGCTCATAGGGAAAATCAAGGCCGAAGGCATCACGGACTGAGGGTAATGGACACAGGAGGCGAGACAATGGAGACACGGATAGTGAAGCGCATGAGTCACGACACACCGCCGGAGCCCTACTGGGTAGTCGAGGAGACAGTCACACCACAGGGCCACACCATAGAATGGGGCATCATGTACGAGACCGAGGCCGCGGCACAACTCGCTATCGCTGCAAAGTCCTAACCCACCCACCAGGAAGAAGGAGGCACAGGAGAATGAAACAGGGATGCGGCAAGCACCTGGCAGTGGGAGAGCAAGCGGCCAACGTCCACGGGACCGTCAAGTGCATGGCGTGTGTTGAGGCCGCACCGCCGCGGATGCTGACAATCTACGAAACTGGCGACCTACTTGCTGCTGCGGTTTGCGGGGAACCCGCACCACAGCCCCGAGCGGAATAACAGGAGGCACGGGAGAATGGCAGTGACGGATGACGTTATCGCTTCTGTCAGCGCGTGCTCAGTGATACCTGAGCAACTGAAGTCCGGCAGATGGCGCGGCTATCTCTACAGCGAGCGCACACCCTCAAACCCAGTGGCCTTTGCCTGGGATCGTGAGGTCGTCAGAGATGAGTGGGGCGACATCATCACGGAGCCAACGCAAGAGGCCCTTATCGACAGGCTCCGGTTGACGTACCCAGGCTGGCACTGGAACTAGCCCGCCCGCCTCACCAGCAAGAGCCCCGGTTGACGCCGGGGTTTCTTGCGTTAGGGAAATGGAGTTTCCGGGGACGTCGCCGGCGGACAGAACTTGTTCACTTTCCTACCTTTTTGTGCCTAGAAACACCGTCGTCCCACTCCCCAAACAACCAACTGTAAGCCCCGTGTAAATAGCCTCTTCACCGTTGACGCAAGTTTCAACTCCGCCTGTTTGCCCACAGGGTGAGAACCGCAAACCCCAAGGCTGCCGCCAAACCGGCAAGGCCGAAGACAACAAGAGCCCAAACTGGCACCTCAACCGTCACCAGCAACGCTCCTGTCCCGCGCTGTAGTCCACGACACGACCACCGTTCTTCGTCCTGGCTAGTTCCCTACCCTTATCCCCGTGTCCACCCTCTCCCTGTGGCGCTGACGGTCTCGCAGACTCCACGAGGGGAGCGAAGGCCGTTAGGGGCACCTCGGTATCATCTGACCGGCGGTAGACGAGAATACCGACATCGCTATCGTCCTTCAGCACGACGCCGTTGTCGGAGAGGAAGGCGAGCATGGAATCTGTAATATGGTCATACTTTTCTTGCTTCGTTTGACCATCAATGTCGTAGCCATCCCAGTATTCCACCAGGGAGCGAAGCGTCTTCCTGATGGCCTTCCGCTTCTCGTCGATCGTCATGGTGTCACCTCTGGCCACAACGCTAGGCTGACATCTTCCAAGTTACCCACCTGTGCTTCTATCTCTGCCCACCGGACCGCTATCCAGTCGGCGTCGTCAATCTCAGGCAGTTGTATCGCCATCACTCCCCCTGCCTAGTGTCGTCAGTCATGTGCCCACGCAGCGTTGATTGCATCGCGGTTCCATTCCGGGTCAAAGATATACTCGTCAGGGATGGTCTGAGAGTGAAACCCCGGCGGCACCTGTGCAAATGACACAGACGACAGCCTTAGCAGAGTCCAGCCTGATTCTAGGGTCTTTCTCTCCATCACACCTCTCCCGCGGTCCTGCGGTGGTTGCCAGCTACTAGCCGCTCTAACATTCCTGCCGTTGCCATTGGTTGTCCCCGTTGCCGAGTCCATCGAGCTTGCCCTTCGTCGCCTCCGGGCTGGCTGGCTAGGCCATTGGGAAACCTACCAAGTCACCACCATTCTCCCCCTTGTCGGTCCTGTTGTCAAGATGCCGGCAGTTCCTTCGCAAGGCGGTCAACCTTCGCTTTTGGGGCACCTTGCAGTTCCATCGCCAGTTGCACCGAGAAGCCTGCTGCTCTTGCGTAGGCGTAGCCGTTGCGAAGTCGCTCCTTCTGCCGCTCGTATCTCTTATCTGCCCTGGCTTGTAGTTCGTCAAACTCTTTGCTCATGTCGTGACCTCCAAGAAAAGACTATCAGAAGAACGAGAGATTGTCAAGTCGGCGGGCAGGATCGTTTGTTCCAAAAACCCCTTACAATCCCCCCTCTCTACTTAGTAGATACTTAGTGAGAATAACCCTTATCACCTAACAGTACCGTTACCCTTCCCATCCCCGCCCCTCCCTTCCCCTCCCCTGTGTACCTCTCTTACTGGATCGATGGGGGGCGAGTTACAGGATTCGTGTTGACAAAGTGTAAGCAACCGAGTAAGATGATAGAGGATAGTTTGTAAGAAACGGAGGTGTTTTATGCCTAGAGGTACTTGGAAGAAGCGGTGGTTCAAGGTCTATCCGACCGGCTGGTTGCATGGAAGTATCCGGTGGCAGTTCACCTCAGAAGAAAGAGGCGTTTGGATAGATTTTCTCGCAAAGGCGTCGGAAATCCAGAAAGAGGGGGCCATCTGTGACAACGACGGGCGCCCCTTGCCGGTTGCCTTTCTGGCGGGCGAATGGAACATCAAACCCACGTTGCTCAACCGCGTCATTGAGATGTGCTTGGAAGAGGGGCGTCTAGAACTGCGTGACGACGTGCTGTGGGTGGCCAACTACGTCGAGTACCAGTCGGAGTACGAGAGACAGGTGGCGTCGACCAAGAAGGCCGCGGCCGATCGTGAGGCTGAAGGCGAAGACCCCCAGCCGGACGACGCCGACCCGGACGACAGCCTGGAATAGGAGAGGGAGATGAAGTGTGATGGATGCGGAACAAAGATGGAACTTATCTGGCTTGAGGATTGCGACGACGAGAGCAGTGCAATTGAAGAACTTTACAAATGTCCTTACTGCGGCAACATGAAAGGCCGCATCGAGTATCAGGAGGCGGGATGTTTCTAAACGACCCGCCGCAGAAGGATAGGCCCTTAGCTTGGAAGCGCAGTTTGGCGCATCTAATCCTACCAGTACCCACAGTGATTACCTGCTGGATGCTCTGGCCTGACGCGCCCGCTTGGTTTGTTGTACCTATCATGGTCGGCTTTCTAGCTAGTGTATTCTGGGGCATCTGGTTATTCATGAGGGACATCCCGTTTCAGGGTGAGTTCTAGGAGGACGAGATGAGTGAGAGACTGATTTCAGAGATTCGGCAACTACTTCCTGACAATCCGTTCCCATCGGTACGGGAATGCGCCGACGAAGATGGCGCGATGGCCAAGTACCGAGTGCCCGACTATGAGAAGTGCGAGGATGCTATCGTGAGCACCTACACCGCCGCCGTAGCCGATGAGCGCCGCAAGGTGGCTGAGTGGTTGAATGAAACTTGCTCCAATGGCAATCACAACAAGATATTTGCAGAACGCGAGAGGATGTATTGCACTACCTGTATTGAGCAGGGGGTCTATAAACTCGAAAGAGGAAAAGACCCCTGGGACTAGAATCAGGGCGCTTCTATAGAATAGATAGGGCGAACACCCTATTGCCAGCGGTGCGGCGGCGTGGTCTACTTGACCTAGCGACAGGATGGAGGCGAGACAATGGGAGAGCTGAGTTGCTTCGAGTGTAAGAAGGCTAGAGTACATGGTGGCTTCGGCGGGACATACGAGATACCGCCTGAGCCCGCGGAATGCGAGTGCGACTACGCCTCCGAGGAAGCGCACGAGTTGACCGAGGAAGAGCGGGCAAGGGCATGCCCCGGCTTTGACCCTCACCAGACCGGCCCCTGCGCTGAGTGCAAGAAACAGATTGAACATCCGCGTTTCCTCTGGCCGCTCACCGTGATGACCGCTTGGGAGAACGTACCCGTCTGCTCTGAGGAATGCAAAACCAAACTCAAGGTCAAGGTGGACGCCGAGATAGCCGAGATGAGACTACAGCACTAACCACCAACGCGCCGCCGCGTGGCGGTAGAGGAGAGAGAAGATGCATACACCGGGACCGTGGAGGCACGAACCAGACAACATCAACACTTACTTAAACCCTGAGTTCCCCGACGCCTACTGCGGGGCAATCATGGGCGACGACAATATGGTGGTTGCCGTTGTCATTGATGACGAAACACCGGGCGCCGCAAACGCCCGCCTGATAGCCGCCGCACCGGAGTTGCTGGAGGCACTTGACGGCGCCCTAGCACAGGCGACCTTCGAGAAGCACGCGTTCAGGCCGTGGCAAGACCAAGCAAGGGCAGCGATCGCCAAGGCCACAGGAGACTGAGATGAACAGAACGAAGATCACCAGGGAAGAGGCAATCACGATCTCTATTGAGCTGTGGGAGGAGCTGGCTGAGACCGGCGGGGATGCCGACGCCAAAGCCAAGTGGCCCGGCTGGGAGAAGTACGGGGAGATGCAGCTTGATTGCGCTTTGTGCGAGTATGACAGAGCCCGTGACAACGACTGTACTGCCTGCCCGTATGCCAAGCAATACGGCCGCTGCGGCCACGGTCATTTGGGTAAGTGGGTGAAAGCAGGAACCAGAAGAACTCGCCAGAAGTACGCCCGCCTCGGCGTAGAGCAGTTGAAGGCCCTGTTGGAGGACTGAGATGGAACAGCCAATGTTTAGAGTCTGGAACAAGCGATTTCACAGGTGGGTTGCGCCGCAGATGACCGCTACGCGTGGACCCGACCTGATAACGGCCGTCTTGGAGAAAGAGGACTGCGTCATAGTTCTAGCCAGCGGATCCAAAGACAAGGATGGGGAAGCGATATTCTTCGGAGACCTGCTTAGGGGCACTGATGGCAGCCTAATGGAAGCAAAATATGGTGGCTATTTTGCGGAAGAGACATGCGGCTGGGGTCTTCATTTCGATGCAGGCGACGGTCAGTTCGCTAGTGTCGCAGACCCCTTCGGCACTGAAAGGCACCTGCAAATCGAAGGGAACCGCTATGAGAACCCCGAGCTTTTGGAGCCAGCCTGATGCCCAGCTACGTCATAACGAAGAACGGCGCGAGGCTGCATCTATACGGTCGCTGGGGTCAGACCCTATGCGGAAGGCGGATTGGCACATGGTGGAACCGGATGACTAATGAGCAGTTTGGGCGCCAGACGTGTGTTAAATGTCTCGACAGAGCCGCCAGAATGAGCAAGAGGGAGGAGTGATGGTTAGGCTGTTGACGGACCACCAGATAAAAGATGAGTTCCTCAAGTATGACTTCGACCTAGAAGCCGACGATGAAATGCTCAAGAAAGTCGGTAACGTCATCGCAATCGTCAGAAAGGCCCAGGATGCCAAGAGTGTCCGCGAAGAGCGGAAGGCTATGGCTGTGTGGTTGGATGACCTTTACGAGGGCAAAGGCGGCCTGACAGTATATGGTGCTGCGAATATGCTTCGTGAAGGCAAGGCCCCATGGGAGGAGAAATGAGCAAAGTCACCTGCAACAGGAAGGATGAGTGCCAGTTCAAGGGGTGCACGCACCGCGAGAAGCACGAAGGGAGCGATAACTGCGAGCGCGGCTGCCTTCAGCGTAATGGCATCGACGGCGCCATCTGCCTGCCTGAGCCGGCGCTGGTGAGGTGTGATTCCTGGGAGGACTGCCCGGATAGCAGTTGCGAGAAGAACCTCCCGCACGAACCTGTCATCGGCTGCTTTGAGCGGTTCTATTGCCGTAGAGTTGAGTGCCACGTCCGCTGCAACCCCGTCCCCGAACCAGCCGCACCGCATGGCGCTGTCTGCCAAGCCTGCGGCATGACCAACGACAGAGTTCGGCACTCAACAGGAACAGGTTTCCTGTGCGATGACTACATGGCCTGCGCCAACCGTGTCGAGCGCAACCTCCGCCGCTCCGCCGAGACAGAGCTAGAGGCACTCCGACCCCATGGCGTCGCGTTCAAGGGCACGGCAACGCAGCTTGTCCGGTACTTCGCCGGCATGACTGAGCAGCGATTCCAAGCTCTGATGCACGCCGACTTCACCATCAGGGAGGCTGAGGACCGCAAGGCCGTCGCCGAGCGCATCATGCGGGAGAACGGGCAGGGCGACAGGGAGGCTGAGGCCCACCTGAAGCGGAAGGTGTGGATTGAGGTCTTCAATGTGGCCCGTGACTATATCGGCAACACAGTACATCAACGCAGCATCGAGTACATAGCCGATGGAGCCACCGCCCGCATTATGAAGCTGATCGGGGAAGGAGAGTGAGATGAAGATGCTTGAGCGGATACGCGAGGGGATCGGCAGCGGGGAGTATCGTGGCGTCTACGAGGAGAGCGATGGTCGCCACTTCTGTGTGGCGTGCCGGAAGATGATGCGGCCTGGCCAGGAATGTATCTCGCGGCACAGCCCTGCGTTTCGGAGGCGTGCGACGGAGACAACCTACACACATACGGAGTGTCCCTCCTGAAACGAGAGAGGCGGGCTCGGTTTGACTGCCGTAGCCCGCTCTCCCTTCATCAAGCCCGTGAAGTTTCAGTATAGCATTGGTGCGCCCGATCCGTCAAGCCGGTGATCCTGCCCAGTCTAATGCCAACTGATGTTCGTATGGGTCCATCCTGGCCTTGATGATCCGGTAGAGCTTGGGTGTCAGTAGGCTCATCTCAACTTCCCACCGCTTGTATGCCGTACAGGTCATGCAGCCAACGCGCCTCGACCCCTCACCGTACAGCGGATTGACCGGCAGCCTGAGCGCCCTAGTATACTCCCAGACGTCAGCCTCAGTCCACCAGAGGATAGGCTTTACCTTTTGGACGTTCCAAGCGATGTGGTGGAAACAGTCACCGTGGCTCACTGCCCGGAGGGTGCGCTGTCGGCTCTCGGCAGCCGTCGTGCCGTCGATGACAGCGTCAAAACCGTGCTGCCTGATCGCCAACTCCATTGGCTTTTCCTTCAGCCGGTAGCAGCACTGCTTCCCCTCGCTCTCGTTCTTGGAGCCGCGTGCAAAGCCGTACTTGGCTACGCACTGCCAATAGGTCATCCGGGGCTTTGTCACGATCAGGTTGAGCTTCCAATCGCGTGCTACCTGCTCGGCGAAGCGAAGCGTCTGCGGAAACTCGACGCCGGTGTTGCAGAAGACCACGGGGATGTCAGGGTTATACTGGAGAGCCTTATGCAATACAACCATGCTGTCCTTGCCAAACGAGCAAGCGATAGCCGCCTTCTTGGGGTAGGTGAGGATATTCCGCCCTATGAGAGCCCCTGTGTGGGCCAGTTTCTCGGCGAAGGGCTTGTTGAGATTGTCGCTAACTACACCCATTCAGGTCAATGCGCCCTACCCGTTCCGCCGCACTAACGTCTCCGCCACATCCCACAGGGCCTTACCGCCGACAGGATGCGTCACCTCGACGGGCCTGTCGTGGTCCAGCACGAACTGACGCGAACATGACAGACAGTGTAGTTCGCCGGTGTCGGGCTCGAGGTGGATTGGGCCGCCGCACGGTGTTCCGTTCTCTGTTCTCGTGCATTGGACCTGATAGGCTGTGGTCATAATAGCACCTGCTGATGTAATCGTTCCACCGCAAGGGCGCAGTATTCCTCAGACAGCTCGTACCCTACCGACTTCCGGCCCAGCCGCTTGGCTACCCACAGTGTCGTGCCGTTGCCGGCGAAGGGGTCGAGGACTACTGAGGGAACCTTGCCGGCGTCGCACTTACAGGTCGGTTGCCAGCCGGTCGTCTCTCGCGTGTTGGCATACTCGCCGCCCTGAGCCCTAGCTGCCTGGCGCATCTTCGCTAGTCGGTTGGCAGTAGTGCCGGTGCCATACTCTGATTCCGTCTCGCCGTCATGGTCTGTGAATCCACCCTTGAGGACCCGGGTCCACGGCGCCCCGCACTTCTCGCAACACCCAACCTCCGGCGTCGCCGCCTTGATGCACCGCTCGGGTAGCGCCTCGGGGAAGGTGGCGAAGTGGGCCTCAGGATGGGGCTGTGACGGGAACGACCAGACTGACCGGACGTTGCGGCCGGTAACCAGTGTGTCGTGTTTGGTGAATCCGGCCGCTGTCGCCCTGTCGTTCACCTCATCGGCTATCGCGTTCTTTGCCGTTGGCCCCGATGCCTTGACGAGTCGGCCTTCATGTATTGCCGTCTCTCTCACCGCCTCGGCATCCCAGTAGTACCTTGCACTCTTCGTGAGCATGATGATGTACTCATGGGAAGTGGTCGGCCGGTCCCTGACACTCTCCGGCATCGGATTCGCCTTGTCCCAGATGATGATTGACCTGACCCACCAGCCATCAGCCTGAGCGGCCAAAGCAACGCGGAAGGGTATCAGCACTAGGTCTTTAGGCTTGAGGCCAGGAGGGGCGACGCGAGATTGGTTGTTGCTCCATCCGGGGTCGTCATAGCCCTTGCTGTTGTAATCCTTCGGCTTCCCGGAGGCGTAACTGTCTCCGATATTCCAGAACACCACGCCATCATCACGGAGAACGCGCCGGACTTCTCTCAAGACCTCGATGGTGTGATCGACGTACAATTCAGGGGTAGGCTCAAGGCCGTAGCTGCCACGCCAGGCACCGCAGAGAGAGCAGGTCGTACCAAGTGAGGCCGTGTAATCGTTCCCGGGTCGTGGCGTGCCTTGAATCCCACTGGCAGTATCAGGCGTCGAAGTCTTGAACGATTCTTTGCCCCATTCATGGTCACACCCCGGGGCACCTTTCCATATCAGGTCAGGGACACCGGCATACTTCCTCAAGCCCCAATACGGAGGAGAGGTGCAAACCATCTGAACGCTACCATCCTCGAGGGCGTCCATGTGGCGGGCATCGCTGTTGTGGAGAACTGTGTCGTTGTCCTGGTAGTACGGCTTCACAGCAACACCGCCTTCGCTTCCTCAAAGTCCTTCGGCCACCAAGTATAGACCCTCTGGCCGGCGTTCCGCAACAGGTCAATCCATACCTTCTGCTCAGGACTCACCTTCCCACCGTCTCCCTTGAGTTCGATGAAGATGAGCTCGTAGGTATGGAGGCGCGTCTCACGGACGCAGCAGTAGTCGGGGAAGCCTTTGTCTCCCGAGAGCGGCGTGCGCCATCCTTTGAGGCTCTGAGCGGGTCTGAAGTGCGTCCACGTCCACCCGCCCAGTCCCAGCAGACCGTGGCGCTTCCCTGTCCCCTCGAGGAGAGCGGCAAACTCAGACTCGGTCACTTGCCCCTCAGTGTCCATTCCACTAGAGGTGTGTCAGCCGCCAAGTACAGCGGGTGTTTCGGTTGGCCGATGGCGGTCAGCCCGAAGCACTTGGCCGGCGGTAGGAGCTTCGCTACCTCATCGCAACGCTCCTCAAAGGTGCCATGGTTGCCCCAGCAAACGACAACTAGGTCGGCAACTTGGTCAATGGACCGCAAAACGTCGTCGTTTCGAGGCCCAATGGGGTCGGGAGCGCCGACTAGGCTGGCAGGGTTTGTCATTCTCACGGCGAACAGGTTCACTACCATGATGCCGGGGAAGCCCCAATCGCGGGCAAACCCCATCATTCTGCGAATCGTCGGGTCGTCTACCTGATCGTCGGCCGTAGAGGGATTCAAGCCGACAAACACCACGGGGCCACCAGTACCCCACTCCCTACTCAGCGAGTAGCGATACCGCCCATCATCGGACAGGATGGCCGACTTGCCTGTATCAAACAAGGGCTGCGTCATGCCTGCGCCCCCACTGCGTCCAGTTCTTCCTCGGGGTGATGCGCCTCAACCGACCAGCCCTCGTATGTCGTTAGGAAAGTGAGGTAACCACTGTTGACTTCACGCCGCAGGACTACCCCTGTGTCCCCCCGTAGGTGTTCCAGTTTGCAGTTGTCGTTGACCTTCACTGTGTCGCCTATCTCGACCACTTCTCAGCCTCCGATTCAGTCAACTTACCACCTTGAACGTCAGCGCCCAATTCCAAGGGTTCACGCCCCTCAGATGGGGATTCAGTTTCAGGAATAGTTCGTTGAACTCTCGCTCATCGCCGAAGCCTTCCGCTATGGCGTCTTCAAGGGTGATATCCAGTTGCTTCTCGACCTTGACGCCGGTTATCTCCAGGGTGATGCGGCTGGCCCAGCGTGGCATATGGATTGAGGGAACAACGCGATAACTACAGTCATGGGGATGGTCGCCGTCAGCAGCGTACCCCAAACAATCCTTGAGCGGCTTGGGCGGAGCGTATGATGTCTCCCTGACCCACAGCCTGTCGCCGACTTGGCCGTAGGGGCAGAGCCGTGGCCTCCAGAAGGCGTATCCATCCATCCAGTAGTGAGTCGATTCGCCGGGCAGGTATGGATTACTATCGTCGCCTTTATACACGAAGCCTTTGGGCGGTTGCTTCTTGAAGACCCGCCGTGTCTGCGATTTCCTGCCACCAAGAATCGCTCTCACCATATCACCCTTGAAGAGGATGCCTGTCTCTTTCATTTCTTCCTCCTGAACGATTCCCCACTCAGCTTGATGAACTTGGCCATCTCAACAAGCCTATCGTAGGTGGCGTGACCGACGTACTGCTCAAGTTGCGTCTCCGCCAGGTTGGTCGTCAACACCACCGGCAGGCCGAGGTCGTAGCGCCGGTTGATGAGCTTGAACAGTTGCTCCTGAACGAAGTCCATCAGGCGGCGTTTGACCTTTCCGACGTCGTCCAGCACCAGCAGGGGCTCAACCGACAACCGCTTCAGTATGTCGCTGCCGCTCTCGTGCAAGTTCTGGTCCTCGCGGCTCATGCTGTAGGTCGCCTGAATGGAGTCAATCATGTCGGGCTCGGTGACGAAGTAGGCGGGCCGGCGTATGTCCTCTCCCAACCAGCGGTCCAAGAGCGCGTGGACGATGCCGCAGACAAGGTGCGTCTTCCCCAGTCCGTACTGCTTCTCGCTGTAGAGGACAGCCGAGGGGTAGTCCTTGGGGTGAGCCAGGGGAAAGTTGTTTGCAAAGGCGCAGCACCGCTTGTAGGCGCTGTCAATGGATGGTGAGCGGCCCTGCTCGAAGGTCTTGAAGTCCCGGTTCATAAAGTAAGGCGGGATGCCGGACGTCTGCCGCCACATCAGGCGCTTGGGGGCGATGGCGGCCTTGCGGGCGGCTTCGGCGGCTTGCTCCCGGTGTGCCAGTTCGTCCAGTTTGGCCTGCCGGCACGTCGGGCAGCGTCCGGGGTAGGGTGCGCCGGCGCCAAAGTACTTGCCCATCTCGACCTGAATGTCGCGGGGCTTGTAGTCAGCGCCGCAGAGTTCCTCGATACACTTCAAGTCCGTCATCCTTCGGTCAGGGGTCAGCCTATCTGGGTGTCGTTGCTATAGTCCTTGGCGGCCTTCTTGACCGCTTCTGTCAGGCGCTCGACCATTAGAGCATGTCCTTCGAGTATTACCTGAACCTCGTTGAAGCCGAGTTTGACCTTGAATTCAACCTTCATCACGACCCCTCCTTCTCGCCTAGCGGGGAGACGCGCCTGAAGCGGGCAGCCTGTCCTTCGGCTTGCCCTACAGCATACCCAATCCCATACTTAGCAGAGTGTGCATCCGGGGAAGAGAGTTCAGGCCAGCCTTGGTCATCATCCAGCACCATCAACTTGTCCTTCAGTTCCACGACGCGTCTCAGGGTGATGCCGGGGAGAAGTTCGAGGTCGAGGATGCGGTTAGGTATCCATATTGGAACCACACCAATTTCTGTTGCTAGAAGTTCTGCTATCCGTTTGCTAAACTCATCTACGCTCATTTCCCCTCACTGGGGATTGGTCAGGCGCTGTGCTTCTTCCATTCAGCGCCGACTTCTGCCGCTGCTTCTTTCCAGACTCTGCGCTCTTCCCAGAACGTCTTGGCGCGAGCCTCGTATGTGGGTTTGTTCTCTTCTGGAGAGTCACACAACGCCCTGAGAGCATTATCCTTTGCCATGGACTCCGCCGCCTCTGCCCTACTTAGCATCCTCTCGTGAAGCCGTGTCAGTATCGCCTGTACGCTGTGTGCCATCATCGCCTCCGTTGCTACGCTTACTTCGCTGTTCGCTTGGGCCTGCCGCCCCTCTTCCCGGCTTGCCTCGCTTGCTCTGGCAGGCACTCAGGGCAGTACTTCCGTCTCTGGCCTTCGTACAAAGGGACATCCCGGTGACAACCCCAGCAAGTGTAGCTTCCTATCCTGCGTCGCGTTTCCATAAGGATAATCTAACAGTTCGGAAAGGGTTTGTCAAGTGATTTCTGGAAAGGGGTTGACAAATGGTTGGCGAGGCCCTATACTACTCTTGGCTGGTGGGGTGAGGAATAGACGGGTGACTCCGTTGTGCCAGCAGTAGGGTTCTCCTAGTCAGAGAAAGACAGCCCCACCGGCCACTACAAAGGGAACGACCCGCCCGGTCAGTCCAAGCACCTGCTGGCCGGGCGGACGGGAGGCAATCATGGTTGCGGCATCCAAGGCTTACAAGAAAGCATGGAGTGATTTCTACCGCATAAAGGAGGCGACTCAAAAAGAGTTCGACAAGGGCAATATGACGCCAAATGCCTTCACCCAAAAGGTGAAACCTGCATTGGACAAGGCTTGTAATACACCCATCTAGGTAGGCTAGAGATACCACGAGAGACCGCCAGCGCCACGTAGAGGAGGCTTGACCAATGGAACAGGGGATGAATACCACCGCAGTCGTAACCGTCAACCCACGCGGAGACTTGAAGTACCAGACGCTCCAGCGTGAAGTATCGGAACTCGGCGAACTGGCTGTTGGCCTGACGGTCGCCAGCACCGCCGACGTCAAGGTCGCCACTGACAACCTCGGCGCCATCGCCGACCGCAAGAGGTTCATTGACGGCAGCCGGAAGGACTACCTCGGCCCCATCCAGCAGCACATCGGGGACATCAACGCCGCCTTCAAGGCTCTAACCGAACCGCTTGAAGAGGCCAATGCGATTCTCCGCGGGAAGATTGGCATGTTCCACCAGGTAGCACGGGAAGAAGCTGACCGCCTTGCCGAGATCGCCCGTATGGAAGCCAACTTGGCCGCAGCCAAAGGGGAGCCGGCGCCGGAGGCAACGCCGGTCGCCCCCGAACCGCCCGCCGTCACGCGGGGTGAGCACACGCAGAGCGGTGAGCGGTGGATTACGAAGTACGAGGTCGTGGACTTCGCCGCCATTGACGACCAGTGGAAGAAGCTCGACGACACCAAGGTCGGGCAGGCGGTACGGGCCAGCAAGGGCAGTCTTACCATCCCCGGCATTCGCATCTTCCAAGAGCCCGTGGTGGCAATCGGGAAAGGACGATGAACGAGCCTGAGCGCGGCGTGGTGGAAGTGGGGGATACTATCCAAAACTGCCATGAACTGCTTTTGTCAGTGGGGTGTGTCCAGAAGGGTTCATTCGGCGTTCTACTTTACGGCCGCTTCGTTGAGACCGGAAACAACTGGCAAGGCTTTATGCCGTCGGAGTTACCTCCGCAAGAGTACACACCTAACTGGCATGGCTGGGCAAGTAGGGGGTTTCTCGTTCTACAGGGTGGGATGAAAGTAGGTTCTGTCTCACACTGGGCTAAGCGCATAAATGGCGGACGCGCCTTTGAGGGTATGGCGACCTTAGCCACATGTGAAGCACTTTGGCTCAAGACCCTCGATGAGTGGCAACCCGAAGCGATGCAATCGAAGCCCCTGCCGGTAGGGGAGAACGTAACGAGGATGGGGTGATGGCGAGGTACAATGTGCCGGCGGATATGCCCGGTGCCAATCTCAAAGCGGTAGTTCACAAGCACGTCTGCGCGGATTGCGGGCGTGGCATCGCCATCTTCATTGACCTGCGGGACAAGTCACAGTTCGTGGCCTGCACCAGCCAGCAGCACGACGAAGCGGGCATCGTCAGAGAATGGATAGCACCGAAAGGCGAGGACACACTAAACATGGAGAAGCAGAGGAGGATTGACATGGTAACGGAACAGCACGGGGAATCAGTAAGCGTGGCACTGGCGAGGCGACAAGTCCCGCTGAGTGGAGTCTTGACCAACCCGCAGGCTATGGATGTGCTCCGGACATGCTGGCCGGGTGCCGATGACTTGGCTCTCTACAAGGGCGCCGCGATCTGCGCCGACTTTGGCCTGCATCCCCTGATGAAGCATCTCTATCTCATCCCCTTCAACACGAATGTCGGCACGAAGGACAAGCCCGTATGGGAAGAGGTCTACGAGCCAGTGCTGGGTATCGGGGCCACGCGCCTGATAGCAGCCCGACAAGGACGGTTCGGCTACGTCGATAATACCCCGCGGTTGATGACTGACGAAGAGCAGATGGTTGCCTTCGGGTACGTTGACAAGGACAATGTGGTCAGCATCACCAAGCTCGTCACCGTCGATAAGCTGGAGGCGCGTGGCTACGGGCGCTATCCCAAGAACGGGAAACCGAAGGGAACGGACAAGGGCAACAGCATCGCCAATATGTCGGCGATACGGTCCGAGCGACAGGCTTTCGCCCGCCTCAGCCCGGATGCCCGGATTGATGAGATTGGCGTACTTGACGAGCAATACGAGGAGACGCCCAGTGGCCGGGTTGATACGCGGACGGGCGAACTCCCGGCCAACGGCGAGTTCCATGAAATGAGCGGTGAGGCTCCGGTGCCCTTCACCGAGCCGCCCGAGGACAAGGAAACCAACCCGGCTACCGAAGAGACACCGATAGCGCAGCCCGACACCGATCCGCCTTCCTCTCGGGTTGAGATGACCTGGCTGACCGAGACTGCCAAGACGCTCGGCCTGCGAGGCAGAGACATCGTGGCCGAACTGGTCAAGGACTACAAGGTGGACGGCACCGGGACAGTCGGCGAGGTGTGCAACCGCCTGACACTGGCGCAGGCAAAGACGTTCGTCCACGGCCTTCAGGCCAAGCTGGAGGAGAAGGCGGCGGAGTAGGATGACCGACGGAATCCCCGAGAGCTACGACTACACTTGGCACGGCAAGCGTTGCTGCGTGCTAACCAAGGCGCCCTTCCGGCGAGGCGTGAAAAGGAATGCGCTAATCGAACTCATCACGGGGGAGCGAATGGTTGTGCCTTGGAGAGCGATGCGCCGGCACAGGGCTTAGCCCCTTCCCGCGAGGTTCCAAATCTTGAGAATGGGAGACAGGAGTAGTGGACAGAACTTTGACCTACATCAGGATGGCCGATTGCCGCGAGATACAGGATGGGCACCGTGTTGCTCTGGGTGATTGCTACAAAGACCGCGCTAGGGATGATTCCGTCGACATATGCGCAGACGACCAGTGGTATTCTGCCGAGCTTCAGGCACAACTTATCTGGCTCCCCCGCCAAGATCAGTTGCAGAAGATGGCCAGTTCGTGTTTCAAGGCTGGACTCGACCTTGAGATTCTATATGCGTGGTATCAACAAAATAGACCGCACGATGTAGCCGACGAGTGGGATTCAATGGAACAACTCTGGCTGGCCTTCGTGATGAAAGAGAAACACGGCAAGGTGTGGGATGGAGAGGCTTGGGTGGACGCTATTCCGGCTTAGGGTTCTCGCGGGGACGACGGACTGGTAACTGGGGCGGTTTCACCAACGTGACATCGCCGCATCTGGGACATGTTAGTTTCTCCCCATCGACCCGGAGATACGGGCAAGCACAGCGACGACAGCCCAACGCTCACCCTCCATTCTGTTGCCTGAACCACATGATGATATTCCACGCGATGATGCCGGCTGCACCTATGCCGCCACCGACCTTCGTCCTGATGCCGGGGCCGCGGTCCTTGAGAACGGCGATGTCCTTGTCATTCTGCGCGATCGCGCCGTTCTGAAAAGCCTGATGCTGCTCCATCTTCTCGACGATATGGTAGGTGTTCTGCGTACGCTCAAGAAGTGTGGCCAGGTGTTTCCCGTGCTCCCCCAGTATCTTGCGGTCCTCGGCGTTCATGTCGTGCGTGCTCCTTCGTCTAGTGTACCACAGGTTTCAGCTTCTTTATCTCTGCCCTGAGTTCGTCTATCTCGGCTAAATTGTATCGACCCATGCGGCACCGTCCCAAATGTTTAGCGTCGGTTGGTTCCACTCTGAACCTGTCCAGACAACACTGGATACCTGACTCCATTCCGTGCCCGTCCATACGCGTAACTTGGCAACGGGGTTTCCATTTGGTCTTATAGGTGTCATGTTTCCTTAGATGGCGCTCGTATCTACCCACAAGTCCCCAACAGCAGGACTTTCTGGTGCGGTTGGCCCGACTGTTATAGTTATCAAACCATCGGCCAAAACAAAACCAGCATGAGAGTGCAGATCAGTCTCGCCGCCGCCCGTCAGTGGGGCAAGAAGTGATGTCGCGTTGGCCAGGTCACTTTTCTCCGTGTCGGTGTAGGCATTGGTGTTGATCTCTGCCTCATAGGCAGTCTTGATATCCGCCCCTGCATCTACCAATAGCGAGTAGTCCTCTCTAGTAGTGCCATCCCGTCCGCTTACATATTTAGAACTAACCATATTCCCATCCTTATGCCGCTGCGATTAGCCCGTGAGCAATCATGGCATCCCTAAGAGCATCTATAACTCCATCAGTAGTTGCATCTCCTGAGTTTATGGCATCATCACACCTGGCATCAACTACC
>SDBU01001611.1_pt1 | contig 31600 bp, 25 predicted proteins | sample 2277071 | NCBI WGS metagenome assembly SDBU01 (sample SAMN10397929, study PRJNA504765) | marine sediment metagenome | isolation source: marine sediment core GS08_GC12, 126 cmbsf | place: Arctic Ocean: Gakkel Ridge, Loki's castle | collected 2008 | reverse complement strand
GGCATCATGTCTTATATCATGAACGCTTCATCAAGCCATTAAAAGAATCAAATGTAACCAAGATCCCATTACCTTTGACTCAGGTGCCTGAGTAGTTACTTTAATAGTCTTTATTATGGTGCGGATAATTCCCGCGGATTCAGGGCGACGCAGAGCCTCCCATCCACCCAAGATGGCAAAGAGCCACCAAACGTTACAAAAACGAATAATGCAAACAAGTATTTTTGACATTATGTGAAAAATGGTATAAAGTAAGACCGACCGGTCTGTCTCTTATCCCTGATTTGAGAAAGCATGTCCCTCAAAGACAAAATTATTGAAGAATCCCTCAAGCTCTTTTCCCTCAATGGCTATTGGCATACCTCAATAACAGACATCCTCGAGGCGGCCGGCACTTCCAAGGGCGGCTTCTACAATCATTTCTCCAGCAAAGAGGATTTGTTCTTCGTAGTTCTCGAAGATGCCCAAAGGATTTGGCGGGAAAAGACGCTCTTTGGCCTCGATGAAATTGATAACCCCCTGGCGAAAATCGAACAATTGCTTTTGAACTATCGCGACCGATATCTCAAAGACGGGGATACATTCCCTGGAGGATGCATATTCGTGACATTCTCCGTGGAATTGGATGATCAGAATCCGAAGTTATGCACAGAGGTGAACAAAGGATTTATCGGTCTGAAACGCATGTTAAACGGCTTTTTAGAGCAAGCCAAAGCGGATGAGCTGCTCAAGGATACGGTGAACATTAAAGAGGTCACAGAGATGCTATTCGCCGGGATGTTGGGGGCTTCTGTGCTGTACGGCGTAGATAAGTCGGCTCCAAGCCTCGATCAGTCCATAAATGCACTCATAGAATACGTGAAAGCATTGAGGTTGTAGCAGGGCTAAAAAGTACACCAACTAGAATCACGATCGTAGAACAGGTTGACGGTAAACCCTAGGTAGCTCGAATAGATAATGGAGATCTAAGGATCATCATCGATGCCAGCGTGGGTTTTGTGTTGGGTGCCACATCTGCGTGGTGGGGGGAGGGACAGGATTAAATTGTAATGCGGGAACGAAATACCGGAGGCGTGATGAGTGAAACGTCACCTGTATCGAGTAAATTGATTCGAATGAATCCCTGAGCTAGACCAAGATGGCCGGAAATCATATTCACGAAGCGAACCACGGAGGATAAGATGATTGATTTTACATTCACAGAAGAGCAAGAGTTATTTCGACAAGCTGCCAGAGAGTTTGCTGAGACTCATGTAGCACCCAAGGTTAAGGAGATGGAAGAGACCGGGGAACCTTGTGAAGAAGTGATAAAAGCGCTTGCAGAAGCTGAGATGATGGCCCTGACGATACCAGAAGAACACGGTGGACTTGGGTTGGGGTACACAGCACGCCTCATCGCCCTGGAGGAGATCGGCAAGGTCTCTGTTGCCACAGCCATGATGCTCCAGATTTTTGGTCTTGGGATCGAGCCCATCGTTAAATTTGGCAGTGACGAGCAAAAGGAGAAATACTTGCCGGGGCTCGCTAAGGGTAAACGGTTGGCTACGGTCGCAGTAACCGAACCGACAGGAGGCTCTGACCCTAAAAGCTGCCGGACGACCTATGAAAAAGATGGGGACGACTATCTCATAACGGGCCGAAAATGTTTCATCACCAATTCTCACATTGCCGACACCATCGTAACCATGGCCGTCGATGCCGAAAACCCCGATGCATTCAGTACTTTTATCGTCGAAAGTGGGATGGAAGGATTTAAACCAACTCATGTTGAGCATAAGGTGGGGATGCGCGGCTGCAACACGGGGGAGTTGAGTTTCGAACGCTGCCGGGTGCCAAAGGCAAACCTCCTCGGGGAGGAGGGAAAAGGTATGCGCGTGGCCATGGCTGCGATTAGCGAAGTGGGTCGAGGGGGAATGGTTGGCACAGCGCTGGGCCTTCAGGCCGCGTGTCTGGATGTTTCCGTCAAGTTCGCCAAAGAGCGCGAACTCTATGGAAGACCCATAAGCAAGCTGCAGACGATCCAAAACAAAATAGCCGACATGAAAATTGATCTTGAGGCTGGACGTTTGTTGGGATACCGTGCCGTCGCGATGCAAGATCAAGGGGTGCGTGCTGGAAATGAATTTGCGGTCGCCAAGTATTTCACAACCGAAGCCGCACAGAAAGCGGCAAAAGTCGCATCGGACATTCACGGCGGCTATGGCTGCATGGAGGAGTATGACGTAACTCGGTATTACCGCGATGCCATTGTCCTTGGACCTTCTGCTGGAACTTCAGACATTATGAGGGTCATTATAGCGGGATGGGCACTCAAGTAGAGTAACGCGTATCACCATCCTTTTCTCTTGCGGGTGGCGACAAAGAGAGGCAATGTTGAACATCGTTGTCTGCGTAAAAGCAGTTCCAGATCCAAAGGAAGCGGATAAGATCCGCATTGACCCAAAAACGAAGGCGTTAACGCGCGTAGATATCCCGTTGGTAATGAACCCCAACGATAAATACGCTCTCGAAGCCGCGCTTCAAATTAAAGAAGAACAAGGTGCTTTCATCACAGCTGTGAGCATGGCGCCCCCCCTGGCAGCGAAGATCGTTCGAGAATGTATGGCCCTTGGTGTGGATGAAGGCATTCTGCTCACCGACCATGCATTTGCCGGGGCAGATGCTTATGCCACAGCTCTCACCCTTGCCGCGGCGGTTCGGAAAATTGGCCAAGTTGACCTGGTCTTTTGCGGTATGGCAAGCAGTGATGGAAGCACAGAGTGGGTCGGACCGGAACTGGCGACTTTTCTTGAACTTCCTGTTGTTACCAGAGTGCGCGAAATCGAAACTCAAGATGAAGAAGGATGGACGGTTAAAGCCAATATCGAAAACGGATATCGCCGGGTTAGAGTGCGACTTCCTGCCGTTCTCACGGTGACAAGAGAGCTGAATGTCCCTCGCGCGCTTAGTTTCTCTGGAGTGGTCAAAGCGGGGAAGATGGAAATCGTTAACTGGAGTATTGAAGATCTAGATCTACCCGTTGAGAAGGTTGGACTTCAAGGCTCCCCATCTATTGTTTCAAACATGTCCATTCAAGGAAGCAGGCGAGAAGTGAACTTCTTAACGGGGACGCGAGATGAGATAGCGGAACAGCTGGTCCAGAATCTCGCCGATGCGGGTGTGATTTGATGGAAAAGAATCCCGTTTGGGTTTTCGCGGAGAGGGATAGCAAGGGCCTTCTGCCTGTGTCCCTTGAGCTTATAGGTCGTGGGCGGGGACTGGCAGATGAATTGAACACTTCCCTTGAAGTCATACTTTTAGGCGAGGATCTGGGAGAGTACACACCAAAGCTTATCGCATCCGGGGCGGATCGAGTCACTGTTTGGGACGATGAACAACTGGCTCGCTATCAGGCGGAGCACTACGTTGAACTCATTGTCTCCCGTGCTGCAGTGGTTGAACCGAGTATTTTCCTAATTGGATCGACATGGGTGGGCATCGAACTGGCCCCCCTGGTTGCTGCGCGGCTTGAAACCGGACTAACGGCGCACTGCACCGATCTCTTATTGACCCCTGATGGCTTGCTGGACCAACGGGTACCGGCGTATGGGGGGATGCTTTCGATCCTCTGCCCAGAAAAAAGGCCGCAGATGGCTACGGTTGCGCAAGGAGTTTTTCCGATCCCTCATTTGAATGACGAACGTCCAGGCGAGGTCGAGTTTCTTGATGTGCCTAAGTCCTTCAACGCCAGGATTGAGAACCTTGAAATCGTATCTGAAAAGCTTGATGGAGTTCCGCTCGAATCTGCATCTTTCATCGTCGCCGGAGGGGCGGGTGCGAGAGATGAAGTAGGGTGGCAGCAGATCGTTAACTTGGCTTCTGCCTTAAATGCAGGTTTAGGTTCGACAAGACCTGCTGTCGACGAAGGGTGGACGAGTCTCGAAACTATGATCGGACAGAGTGGCAAGATGGTAAGTCCAGAAATCTATCTCGGGGTTGGTCTCTCGGGAGAACAGCAGCATATGGTTGGAATCGTGGGGGCCAAGATCATGATGGCGATCAACAATGATCCCAAGGCTCCCATATTCGATCAGGTTGACATCGGTGTTGTTGACGATTGTCGCGAGTTTCTTCCTGTGTTGCTTGATCGGATTAAGGCATACCGTGAGGAACGAGGTCTAGCATAAATTAATAGTAAGGACGACCTCAGATCCAGTGTTTTATTTGGAACAATAGGAGTAAGAAGATGACTATTAAATCGAGAGAAGAGTATCTTGAAGCGCTGCGCTCTTTACGACCCAACGTATACAAATTCGGGGAGCTCATTGAGGACGTAACCACACACCCCGCAACCAAGCGCACGATTGAAAGTCACAGCTTGGCTTACGATGCCTCAAGCGATCCTGAATTTGAAGAGATGTACACGACGACCTCGATTTTTACGGGCGAAAAGATCCACCGCTGGAATTCCATGATGCAGAGTGCAGATGATCTCATCACGAATATGCACATTAAGCGGCAGAACTACCGCAGGACTGGGAGTTGCACAGGTGCAGTTTGCGTCGGATGGAACGCTCAAAACGTCATGTGGGCGATCACGCATGACATCGACAAGGAACTTGGTACCAATTATCAAAAGAGATTGAAGAATTGGATCCTCTCTGCCCAAGAAAAAGGGCTGACCGTAGCCGGTGCGCTGACTGATCCAAAAGGTGATCGTAGCCTGAGACCTTCACAGCAATCAGATCCCGATGTTAACTTGAGAATCGTTGAGGTCAAAGAGGATGGCATCGTGATACGCGGCGCCAAAACAATGATCTGTGGTACGGCTGCTTCTCAAGAGATCTTCCTCCTACCCGGTGGGATATACGGAGAGGATGACAAAGATTACGCCCTTGCGTGTGTCGTCCCAAAGGATATCGAAGGATTGACCATAGTTGAGGCGACTCATCCAAGTGATCGACGAGAGCTAGAAGCAACTGCAGAGGATGAAGTTCCGAACACAGGAATCACGCAGGCATATCTATTATTTGAGGATGCCTTTGTTCCCAATGAGCGCGTTTTCTTGTGCAAGGAATATCAATATACAAGAAACGTGATCACCTACTTCACATCGAATTACCGCGCTTGCATTGGTGCTTGCGTTGCCGGTCAAGGGGATGTGATGATCGGCGCATCGATCCTCATGGCACGCGCGAACGGCCTCAGTGCCAAGACCTTCATGAAGAAGTTGGTAGACATGTCTGTGAACAATCAGGTCACTTTTGGCTTGGGCGTAGGTGCTTGTGCAATTGGCACAAAACATGAAGCGGGTTCTTGGTTTGCGGATACCCTGACGGCAAATACGAACAAGGTCATGGTGGCCACACTACCCTATGAAGTGAAACGATTAACGCAGGATATTGGCGGAGGCATCGTGGAGACTGGCTGCATGCCCTCTTTCCAGGACTTAAGCAATGAAGAATATGGCCCTTTGTTGCAGAAATACCTCAAGGCAGGTTCACCATCAGCCAATACACGATTTAAAGCCGCCCGCCTCTCTGAATGGTTGACTGTAGGGGCGGGCATCCCTGGATGTATGCATGGCGGGGGATCACCGGATGGTGCAAAACTCATGGTCAGATTTACCACACCAATGGAAGAGTATGTCGAATACGCGAAGCGAATCGTAAATATTGAAGAAGAGGTCCCTGAACCAGAGAAACCGAAGAGGAAATAAGGGACGTCGGCACAATTTAATCAACTCAGCAAGCTATCAATTCGGAGACGGGCGTTCCGTCTTTCATGAGTGTCTGTCGGGGTTATCGCGCTGAATCGAGTCGAGGGTTCATAAACGGCGAAGCTTACGCTGGGAGGGCAACACATGCCATTTGAGCGTCTTTTGAAACCGCGTTCCATTGCCGTTTTTGGTGGTGCGCAGGCCCAGGAGACGATTCGCCAGAGCGATCGCATGGGTTATGAAGGGGAGATCTGGCCGGTCCATCCCAAGAAAACGGAGATCCTGGGTCGCACGGTCTACCGCTCGGTCGAGGATCTACCGCGCAGCCCTGATGCTGCGTACGTGGGTGTTAATCGCCACCTCACTATCGACATCGTCAGAGATCTAGCGGCGCGGGATTCAGGCGGCGCGATCTGCTATGCCACTGGCTTTACCGAGGCGGGCGAGGAGGGTTCCGAACTCGAAGAGAGACTTCTGGAGGCCTCGGGTGACATGCCCCTGATCGGGCCGAATTGCTACGGGCTCCTTAACTATCTCAACGGGGCAATGCTCTGGCCCGACCAGCAGGGCGGCCGACGGGTCGACGAAGGCGTGGCCATCATCACCATGTCGTCCGACGTGGGTTTCAATCTCACCATGCAGCGGCGCGGCCTTCCCATCGCCTATATGGTATCCCTGGGGAACATGCTGAAATTCGATCTCCCGGAGGCGATCCACACTTTCGCTCGACAGGATCGGGTCACGGCGATTGGGATCTATGTGGAAACGATGCCTGACCCGAAGGCCTTCGAGGAGGCAGTCAACGTCGCCCGAGAGCTGGCCAAGCCCATCGTTGCCATCAAGACCGGGCACTCCAATGCCGGGCAGAAAATGGTGCTATCACATACGGCGTCGCTTGCCGGATCCGACGTCTTGGTGAGTGCTCTGTTCGAGCGTCTCGGCGTTGCTCGAGTCGGTTCTCTGGAAGCGCTCATGGAAGCGCTGAAGGTGTTGCACGTTCTCGGTCCATTGAACGGTGGCCGGATGGGGGTTATGAGCTACTCGGGCGGTGATCTCATTCTTTTCGCCGACGGCATGGGCCCGAGCCTGACCATGCCCCCGCTGTCCGATAAGGTGACCGAACGTCTTCGACCGACGGTGCACGAGCGGGTGGTGGCCGCCAATCCATTCGATTTCCAGATGTTCGACTGGGATGATGAGGACCGGTTGACCGCCAGTTTTACCGCCTTTTTATCAGAAGACTTCGATATATCGATATGTCTGCTCGATTACCCAAGAGAAGACATTTGTGACCAGTCCACCTGGGGCGGGGCCGAGAGGGGTTTTGTCCGAGCAGCGCAGCAAACCGGCACCAAGGGCGCAGTGCTGGCGACCTTTGCCGATACAATTTCGGAGCCGGTGGTGGCGCGTTTAATGAAGGAGGGTATTGCATCGCTTGCCGGCATTGATGCCGGGCTTGCAGGCGTCCGGGCGGCGGTTGATGTGGGCGCGGCTTGGAGCCGATCTCCCAGCCTTCCGCTACTCACGAGCTTTGGTAAACGGCAGGACGGCCCCGTCAAGGTGTTGGACGAGGTCGAATCCAAGGCTCTTCTCGCCCGGTGTGGCGTGCCTGTCCCTTCGGGGCGAGTCGTTCACAACGCTGGGGAGGCGGCTGCGGCGGCTGGAGGGTTGGGCTATCCGGTCGTCGTCAAGGCATTGGGCGTCGCGCACAAGACTGATGTTGGGGGTGTCAGACTCGACCTTGGCAGTGCAGTCGAGGTTTCGGCGGCGGTGATGGAAATGTCCGGCCTTTCCGATTCCTATCTGATCGAGAAAATGGTCGACGGAGTCGTGGCGGAGCTCATAGTCGGTGTCGCCCGTGATGAGCAATTCGGCCCGTATCTTTTGGTCGGAGGCGGTGGAATTCTGGTCGAGATGATGAAAGACTGCGCGTCACTCCTGCTGCCGACCACCAGACAGCAGGTGTTGGATGCGTTGAGTGAGCTGAAATGTGCACCTCTCTTTGACGGTTTCAGGGGGGCTCCACCCGCCGATCTAAACGCCGCTGCTGATGTCATCCTGGCGGTTGCGGGCATGGTAGAGGATGATCCGTCGTCCATCATCGAACTCGATATCAACCCACTGATGCTCCTGGCCGAAGGTCTGGGGGCGGTTGCAGCCGATGCGCTGATTTGCCTGAACGCGGAATCTGCGAGCGATCATACAAAAATGAGTTAAGGGGTGAAATTTGAAAGAGTGATTTCCTCTAAGTCAATTGACGGAGGACCTCACCTTTGAAGAGAGTTACGCGGCGCGACGTTCCAAAACCTGGCCGGCGCTCATGAAAATGCTTAATAGCAGCGACTCATAAAGAGACAAAAATTGAAACTAAAGATAGATTTGAATAAAAGCCCATACGCAACCCTCGAGACAACTTTTTTTAAAGGTATCCCGCTCAGGGGTATTGAAATGAAGTTGGAAAGGACCCAGGCACGTGAAATCCGACAGCAATAATATCGAAAAAACCATCGTAGAGAAGGCGCAAGAGTTGGGTGCGTCATTGGCGGGAATCGCGAGGATCGAAGATTTGAAAGCTTCCAAATCTTATAAGATCTATAGCAAAAAGCCGTTCTACGAAGAATACGGTCGTAAATCGCCTGATTACCACGAATTCAAGGGTGTGGAATGGCGCGAAGAGCACAAATCAGTGCTGGTGTGGGCTTTATCCCACCCAGCATCCGAGCCTGTACTCGATTGGTGGAGTATGAAGGTCCCGGGCTTTACTCCCGGCAATGGTGTGATGAGATTACAATCGAGAAAGCTCCGGATATGGATGGATGAAGAACTCGGAATCAAAGCCTTTTCGCTACCGTACCAGATCGAGTACGGCGGGGCTTTCCTTAAAGATTCCGCCCATCTGGCTGGCCTGGGGGTGATCGGCAAAAACAACCTTTTAGTCACGCCGGAGTTTGGAACGCGTGTCCGTCTTAGGGGCATGTTCATAGAAGCCGAGCTTGAGCCGACCGGTCCTATCGATTTCGATCCATGCAATGGCTGCGACATGCCCTGCCACAAAGCTTGCCCGAGAGGGGCGTTCCGAAGCGGGATCTTCGAGAGGGCGTTATGCAAGGACGAAAACGACGAGCGATATGCCAATCAGGAAATGCTCGATGGTTCGATCATGGGGATCGAGGAGGCCAGCTTAGTTATGAAGCCTTGCCGGTACTGCGAGTTCGCGTGTCCCGTTGCGCAGGGTGCCTCCCGCGTAGCTTAGGTGAATCATGCGGTATAGCCACCTTTAGCGTACCTCAGTTGCAGGGCTTTCTTGTTGATTTTACCGACGGTTGTCTCGTCGATGCCTGAGCTAGATGTGAACGAAAATGATGCGTGGGAATGGAAGAACAGGTTGCCTAAATAAGAAACGTGTTGATCCGTCTTGCCTAGTAAAAAAAAGATAAAGTAAAATGACTAATTTTGAAAATCTGAAGCTCAAACTAACTGAAGGGGAACAGAGTATTTTGGATGGGCAGCAAGGCCAAACCATGCAGCGCGTATTGAAAACACTCGTCCTTTACGGGGAAGCTTTGGGTGCTGAAAGGCTAGTTGAATTAAATGGCGATGGACACTTCGTCATCGCCTGGGCAACCCCTGGGATAGCACCCTCCTTCAAAATGCTCGACGAACTTATCGATGCAGGTCTGAAGACCAAGCTCCCATTCACACTCGATCCTTCTGCCCCGTTGGATTTTGAAAATTGGAGGTTGAGGCCTGAGCAGGAGCGGCTGCTTGAGGAGATGTATCGCGATCAAGGGCGCTACGACGAGAAAATGCTGCTATTAGGTCTTCGTGACCGGGACGCCTATAGCTGTAATCCTTTCGACCCAGAAGTAGGAAATCTTCCAGAGAAGGGTTCGATCCTGGCTTGGTCCGAATCCGCCTGTGCGATTTATGCCAATTCGGTGCTCGGCGCCAGGACAAATATAAATGGCGCAATTATTGATTTGCTGTCCTATATCGCTGGAAAGACGCCCCTTGCCGGTTTGTTGATGGACGAGGGGCGGCAGGCAGGCTGGTTGGTGGAAATTACGACAGACGAGTTACCTCTACCTCAATTACTTGGGGCAGCGATCGGGATGAAAGTTTTAGATGGCGTACCCTACATCGCCGGGCTGGATCGATTCTTAGGGAAGGGGCTATCTGACGGGACCAAGGATTACTTACGTGAAATGGGCGCAGCGTGCGCAACCTACAGTGCCGTGGGACTCTTCTATGTAGAAAACATTACCCCCGAAGCTGTCGAGCAGGGCCGCGACTTGCTCCTTCCAGAACACACCAGCTTCCAGATTGACGATAAGGTAATTCGAAAACTTGAGGGTACTTTGTCAGATGGGTGGCCGGATCGTGATGCAAAACCTGAAAAATGCTTCATTGGCTGTCCGCATTTGAGTTTACGACAGTTGAATTGGTGGTCAGAAAAGATCTTCAAAAGACTGGAATCACAAAACAGGAACCGTCTTGCTGTGAAAACCACCCTGTGCGCTGCTCCGGGGGTGATCGAGAAATACAGATTTGAACGGAAGACGTACGAGGGAATGTTGGGTGTTGGCGTCATGTTTAGCACTTCCTGCGCGGAAACGCTCTTTGAAGGGGGCGTGTGTAAAGGTGATGCAATTATTACTAACTCCAGCAAATTGAGGGCTTACTCAACAGCCAGGTTTTTTCCAGACGAAGAATTGGTGGGTATATTGGTTGATGGAGTGATCCCAGGTGGAGGTTAGGGGTGTGTCAGCCTTCAAAGGAAGGTCCATTCTCGCTGGAAATATGGAGGGAGTGGCTCTTGTCTCTCATAAGGGCTTCAACACCTATGCCAGTTTTTCGACCAGCATGTTGACGAACGCAAAAGTTGCAATTTGTTCTGATCGGAGCAATGAGGAGCTTCACGGGAAAGAATTAACAGGAAAAGTCCTTTGCATCCCTAAAACAATCGGTTCCACTTCGAGCGGTGCTGTGTGGGAACGGATCGTTCAATTGGGAATCGCTCCGAAGGCAGTATTGTTTTCGCAACAGATTGATTCTCTTGCAGCCGGAGGATTAATTATCGCGGATGTGTGGACAAAAATACGTATCATCGCCATCGACGGTTTGGGGCATCAATTCCTGGATCTCGTTCAAGATGGCGATCGAATCGAAATAGCGTTAGACGGGACTGTGCGCATCACTAAACATAGCGGATAGTTTCACGGGACCATGAATTGTCTCACTTCGGGGAGGGAAAGATGCCAGCAAAGGCTTCATCCAAAGGAAAAATTCGTGACACTGGATCTGCGGATTTGATAGAACGCGATCGAGCCGCTGTTGCCGGGACCATTTATCGCTACACCGATATCGCCTTCCAACGCGGTGAAGGTGTGTATCTCTACGATTTTGAGGGTCGCAAGTATCTGGACTTTGTCGCGGGCATCGCCACCATTAACGTAGGTCATTGTCACCCGTCGGTGGTGGAAGCAATCTCCGATCAAGCCGGGAAGCTCATCCATGGCGCAAGCCATGTGGGCTATATGGAGCCATATGTAGACATGCTTGAGGCGCTTAAAGCCGTCGCCCCGGGCGATCTTAAGAACGGGAAAGGCATCCTGATGAACAGCGGGTCCGAGGCCGTAGAAACAGGGATAAAACTGGCCCGCTACGTGACTAACCGCCCCATGATCATTGCCTTTACGGACAGCTTCCATGGTCGAACCATGGGCGCTCTATCGCTTACTGCCAGCAGCCCAATTTATCGGCATCGTCTTCCCAGCCTGCTCACAGGGGTGTATCACGTACCCTACCCCTATTGCTACCGCTGCCCCCTGAAGCACGAGTCACCGCAGACATGCAAACTTGCGTGCCTCAACTTAGTGGAGAAAGCTCTTGAGACAGTGGTCCCTCCCCAGGACTTGGCAGGCATCATCGTCGAACCCATTGCCGGTGAGGGGGGGTACATCGTGCCCCCCGACGGATTTTTAGATGGACTGCGGGAGATCTGCGATCGCCACGGAGCCTTACTCATCGCCGATGAAGTGCAAACTGGGTTGGGCCGTACCGGGAAAATGTTCGCTGTGGAGCATTGGGATGTGGTACCCGATATCATCTGCATGGCAAAAGCGCTGGGAGGTGGTTTACCTTTAGGCGCAATCTTAGCCAAGAAAGATCTGGTTGACGCTTGGCCTCCAGCTGCTCATGGCACCACCTTCGGCGGCAATCCCGTCGCCTGTCGGGCTGGATTAACTTCTTTGCGGATCATCCAAGAAGAGAATCTAATGGATCATGCAATTCAGGTAGGCGACCACATTCAAGACAGCTTCCGGGAAGCCCAGGGTGAGTTACCCATGATCGGTGATATCCGCGGGAAAGGGCTTATGGTGGCAGTGGAGCTGATCAACGCTGACGGTAGTCCTGCCACTGAGATTATCAAGGCGATTATCAAGGAGATTGGAGCTAAAGGGATTGTACTCACCAAATGTGGCGCCAGTGCTCTGCGATTAGCTCCTCCGCTCATCATCACTCAAGGTCAAGTCGACGAAGGTGTGAATATCATCCTTGAGTTGTTGCGAGAACATCAATGGTAGGTTGGCCGTTGTAAAACATGATCATGTGACAAAGATAGGGAGAGTCGTATGCAGAAGCAGATCTGGCGGGCGAATGTAGGTAATCAGGTTGTGAGCAGGGAACCGGTACCTGACAGTTGGATCCGTCTGGGAGGCCGGGGACTGATTCCGCGTATCTTGCTCGATGAAGGCGACCCAAGTGGAGATCCGTTGGGCTCTGGCAATAAATTGATCTTCACCCCGGGCCTGCTTGCCGGGCACATGGTTTCGTCGTGTGATCGGATATCCATCGGAGGTAAAAGCCCGTTAACTGGCGGTATTAAGGAGAGTAATGCAGGCGGCTCAACCGGATTAAAACTGGCGCGCCTCGGGATCCACGCTTTGATTGTTGAAGGGCAGCCGGAGCAGGGAAGCTGGTGGGTGCTGCGGTTGGATGCCGAAGGGGGCTCGTTCGAACCCGCGGATGAACTCCTCGGATTAGGTGTCTATGAAGCGAGCGAAAGGTTACTCGACAAGTACGGCCGACGTGTGGGAATCGCTTTGATTGGCCCCGGAGGTGAGCAGCAATTCCTGAGCGCTGGGATTCAGAATCTCGATAAGGATAATGCACCCTCGCGCATCAGCGCCCGTGGGGGGTTGGGGGCCGTGATGGGCAGTAAAGGTCTCAAGGCGATCATCATCGACGATGAAAATGGCGCCACGCCGCCATTAGCGGAAAAAGAGCTCTTTAAAGCAGCACAGAAAAAATACACGGACGCACTGCTGGAGCATCCGCAGATCGCTGTTTATTCCCAATATGGCACCGCCGGCATGGCATCACTGTGCGATGGGTTAGGCGCATTGCCAACGCGCGGTTTTTCCGCCGGCCATTTTGAGTCAGTGGAAAAGATCAGTGGTGAAGCGATGCACGACCTGCTGGTGAAGCGTGGGGGAGAAAGCAACACCACCCATGCCTGCATGTGTCATCCTCTGCTCGAATTGTTTTGCAGATGAAAACGGCAAAGCCATTGTTTCGCCCGTCGAATATGAAACGATTGGCTTGATTGGATCCAATTTGGGAATCGACAGCCTGGACAGTATCGCCCGGATCAATTGGGAATTGAATGATTTGGGATGTGACACGATTGAGATCGGCGCGGCGTTGGGGGTCGCAGCCGAGGCTGGCCTGATGACATTCGGCGATGCTGACAAAGCGCTGGAACTGATCGGTGAGATGCGATCAAGCACAGAGTTGGGGAGGCTGCTTGGAAGCGGAGCGGCCCGTACCGCCGAAAAGCTCGGCGTGTCACGCATACCAGCGGTCAAGAGACAGGCGTTGTCCGCTTATGACCCGCGGGCGATTAAGGGTACTGGCGTGACCTATGCCACCTCACCGCAGGGAGCGGACCACACCGCCGGGCTGACGATCCGCAAGAAGATCAACCATCTCAAGCCGGAAGGACAGGTCGATGTTTCGCGCGCAGGGCAGATCAGCATGGCGGGCTACGACACGCTCGGAATATGTCTTTTTGGAACCTTCGGCTTCGCTGAGGTCCCAGAAACCATTCCGGAACTGCTCAATAGTCGATATGGATGGGATGTGGGTGATGCAATTGTCGCTGATTTAGGCCGGGAAACGTTGACGCTCGAGAGGGAATTTAATAAGGTCGCGGGATTCACTAACCAGGATGATCGTTTACCAGATTGGCTAGGGACAGAGCCGCTGCCGCCGCACAACACTGTGTTCGATGTACCCGATGAAGAACTTGATGGGTTATTCAATTGGTAATACACAGCATTTTGCACTCTATCTACCGCAAGATGACTCCTGATGGTCCACAAAGCCACCTAAACCTCGAATGGGAGGAGGGAACCACCCTGGGCAGGGTGATAGAGCTTATGGGCTTTGCTGATCAGATTGATAACATGCTGGTGGTGGTCAATGGCCAAATCGCCGATCGAGGAGATATCCCCAAAGATGCCGATATCGTACGGACCATGCCGGCGATGGCTGGAGGCTAACTTGAATTAGAGAGGCTTGGCATCTTTGCTAGGCACTCAAAGAGGTCTCGAAACCATCCACAGCGTGGGCTCGTGATTTCACAACAATGCGGGAAACTTATTGACGAAGGGTTTACTTTGTGGTTTTAATCTAAACCCTTTGGGAGTTTTGATTCACTGGTTGGATGGAGATAGCGATCGAAATTATCAGAGACATACTTCCCCTTCTCGGTATTAAACAAAATGTGTCGACGCTGGGAACGAACTCGGTTCTTGACAGAGTCAATGTACTTTATTCTGTCAGAGTCGTTAGGCTTTGTGCTCCACGAACATGGATAACACTTATGGATTATCCTCCCCGAATCACATCCGTTTGAAGGCCGGATAATTCAGCTAGCGCAAGGTGGCAGCGAATCTTGTGGCCATCCGCACCATCAGGCACTCGCCATGGAGGTGTCTCTTGGGGGCAAGTATCGCCAATACAATATGGGCAGCGTCGTTGAAAGGCGCAGCCGCGAGCGGGTGGGGCTAGCTCAGGCGTATCGCTGGCAAGCAGTTTTGGTTCCGTATCTGGGTCTGGTTCAAGCACCGCTCCCAGCAGCGTTTCAGTATAGGGATGGTATGGCGGCGCGTAGATTTGATCAACCGTTCCCACTTCACACATTCGCCCCTGGTATAGAACCACGACCCGATCAGCTATAGCCCGCACGACTGCCAGATCATGGGCGATGAAAATATAGGTTGTATTGCGCTCACTTTGTAGGTCTGCCAGCAAGTCCAGCACCGCCGCCTGCACGGATACATCGAGGGAGGAGGTGACTTCGTCGCACAGCACCACGTCCGGTTCGGCAGCAAATGCCCGGGCAATGGCGACGCGCTGCTTCTCACCGCCTGACAATTGTGCAGGATATCGCAGTCGTAAGCGATCACTTAAGCGCACCCGCTTGAGCAGTTCGATTTGCCGCGCTCTGCGTTCATCGCGGGTCATACTAGGAAAGTACAATTTAAGCGGTTGATCCAGGATTTCGGCGACCATGTGACGGGGGTTGAGCGAAGCGTCTGGGTTCTGGAAGATCAGCTGAACATGTCGGCAGATATCCATCGGTCGATCATCAACATCAACCGTAAGGTCACAATCTTTAAACTGAATACGCCCACTTTTCGCCGGTAAAAGACCGGAAATTGTTCGAACAATGGTTGATTTACCGCTACCGCTCTCGCCTACCAAGGCTAAGGTCTCGCCCCGCTTAACCGAAAGGGTTAGTTCAGATACCGTCGCTGGCGGTTCAGGGGCGCGACGTAAGCGTTCAAAAAAGCCTGGGCGATAATAGGTAATCTCCACGTCCGACATTTCAATAGCTGGTTCGTCTTGTATTGTTTGCTTAATAGTATGGAAAACTTCTTTTAATTCACTTGAGAAATCAGTCGCGATAACCTTTTCCCAGTGATGACAACGCACCAGATGTTGAGTTTGCTGTAAGGCATTCAACTTCGGTGCTTCGCTAGTGCAGATGTCGGTAGCAAATGAGCAGCGTGGTGCAAACGAACAGCCGGGCAATGTGCCCGGAATCGGAGGTTGACCGGGCATAGATTTGGGTATCCCGATCAAAGTGAGCCGGGGAATTGATGACTGCAGACCGCGTGTGTACGGGTGGGCGGGCGATCTGAATATTTCAGCCGTGGGTGCATCTTCCGCGATTTCACCAGCATACATGATAGCAACACGGTCGCTCACCCGGGCGATCACACCCAGATCATGACTGATATACATCATCGCCGTACCCGACTCATGCACAATTTCCCGCAGCAACTCGAGAATATGTGCCTGTGTAGTCACATCAAGTCCTGTGGTTGGTTCATCCAGAACAAGCATTTCGGGCATACATGCCAGTGCCATGGCCACAACAACTCGCTGCTGCTGCCCACCCGATAATTCATGCGGGTAGCGAGCTGCCATCACATCGGGTTGGGGCAGATGAACCCTGCCTAGAAGCTCAATCATGCGCGCGTTCGCAGCGTCACCCCGGAGTTTCGCATGTAACTCAATCGCTTCAAGAATTTGATTCCCAATCCGTAATGTTGGCGTCAAGGCTTCGCCGGCATTTTGAGGGATGAGCGCGATTTGCTTTCCACGTATGGATTCTAATTGCCGAGTTGTCAGGCCAAACATCTCCTGGCCTGCAAAACGTACTCGCCCCCCCAGCAGCCGGCTGCCAGAGCGCAGATACCCCATCATTGCCTGGCCGAGTGTACTCTTGCCACAGCCAGATTCGCCGACCAACCCCAGTGTCTCACCAGGTTTGATTTGGATGGATACATTTCGTAATACATGGACCAGGGTGCCCCGTTTGGTAGTATAGCCAATGGTCAAATCATCAATATCAACTAAATACTCACTCATACGGGTGCCCCCTGGCTGCGGTCCAAGCCAAGTGCTTTTGCTAGAGCATCTGCAAAAAGATTGATCCCAACAATAAGTGAACTCAACATCAATACCGGGCCAAATACAGCCCAGGGTTGGACGGCGAGTATTTCTCGATTTTTCGCAATCATGAAGCCCCAATCCGGCGTGGGGGGGGTAACACCAAATCCCAGAAAAGAGAGCGAGGTGAAGCCCAGAAGCATCCAGGACCAGTTCATCGCTCCATCTACTAACAGCACGTCAAGAACGTTGGGAAGTAATTCGCGTAGCACAATCACACCCTTCCGCTCGCCTCGAGCCCGAGCCGCCAGCACAAATTCACGCGTTACATAGTCAAGCGTCGCGGCTCGCGCGACTCGAATTGTCAGTATCCCATAGGTGAAACCAAAGGTTAAAGTTTGTACCCACATTTCTGTACCAAGCGCGCTGATGATGAGAAGTAAAATTAGAAGCCAGGGGATCGAGAGCAAGGCATCAACGAGGCGCATAATGATTTCATCGGCACGTCCACCGAGAAAGCCGAGTAAAATGCCGGCAAATCCACCCCAGGCAACAGCAAGGAATGTGCTCAAAATGGTGACAACAATGGTCACACGTCCCCCCAACATGGAACGTGAAAAAACATCGCGACCCAGCTTGTCTGTACCCAAGAGATAGTCGGCTGAGGGGTCTTCAGTCCGTATCTCTGCGTTCATTAATAATGGGTCTCTAGGGATAAGAACTGGGGAGGCGAGGGCTAAAAGCAAATGAAAAATGATGAGGAATAGCCCGACCATGCCTGCCCAGGATCGCCGCAAGTTATCCCATGTTTCCGCTAATGGGCTGCGGCGCCTGATTGTTGTTAATTGTCCTGCAGAGGGTGTTGCAGTCGTCATTTTTTTCCTCCGGTTTCAACAAAATGTGACCGATTATTCCCAATTTATTGAACACTGTTACCTATTGTCTTGCTAATGTGCTCGTGCCGTCCGCAAACGGGGATTGAGTACGAGGGATAGCAAGTCAGCAATCAAATTGACAGCAATGACGACGCAAGCGAGGACAATGCCAATGCCTTGAACCAAAGCGAAGTCTCTGTCAGCGATGGCATTAATCATGAGTTTACCAATGCCCGGGTAGTTGAAAACCGTCTCGATGATGGCAACGCCACCAATCAGCCAGGTGATGGTAAGGGCGATGATATTAATCGTTGGCAGCATGGCATTGGGCAAGGCGTGTTTGAACACGATCTTCAAAGCGGGTACGCCTTTCAACCGGGCCATTTGAACATAGTCACTCACCATCACATCAATCATATTGGTGCGGACCAACCGTAAAATATGGGCGACCATGATGATCGTGAGGGTAATGATGGGCAAGACGGTGTTGGGTAATAACTCACTGACAGGGGCATCTGTGGCGATGAGCGTAATCGCCGGAAACCATTCCAGGCGAAGGGCGAAGATAAATATCAAGATGGTCGCCGTGACAAATCCTGGCAGGGTCATGCCAATAATCGCTATCAAGGAAATGATGGTATCTGGCCATTTTTCACGCGTAAGCCCTGCGATGACTCCTAGCACGACTGCCAGTGGGATGCCGACAAGTGAAGCCACCACAGACAATACGACTGTGTTGCGCAACCGATACCCGATCATATCGGAAACGGCTTGGCGGCGTGCATAAGACATCCCAAGATCTCCCCTCAGGGCATCTCCCAACCAATTAAGATATCGTTCGTATGCCGGGTCATTAAGACCAAATTCCTCGCGTAGGGCTTTTAAACTTTCGGGCGTCTCTCTTTGGCCAAGATAGGCAGTCGCCATGTCTCCCGGTAAAACTTCAATGCCGATGAAGATAATGAGCGAGATTATGAAGAGAGTTACCAAAGCCAGGAATAATCTTCGGATAATGAGCAAAATCATCTTTTTCTCCTAGACCCCGGGTACGGCGGTTCCCATTTTGCTTGAAGAACTTTGGATATCTCTTTTCGAATACTGAAAGAGGTTTTATTACCTTCACAAAGTTGGTGAAGGGATCAAGGATCTGTCGAAAAGCGTACTAAATAGTTGCCTCAAGAATGGCTTTAGGACAGGCGATCTCTTTCAACATGATCCGTGAAGTCAATAATTATTAAACCCAGAAAATCCTATTGATCAACTAATAAATATCATATGCTTCGATTGACATGAAGACAACATCATTATATGATTATACACGACGGGACCGGTAACGGGAACGGCCCCTCATCCAAAAACTGCAAAAATTAGAAGATACGAACCGTGGCAAAAACTCAGCGAATTACTATTAAAGAGATTGCGGAAGAAGCTGGCGTTTCCAAGCAGACTGTCTCCCGTGTGCTTAACGATCGCCCCGACGTATCGCCCGAGACCCGTGCTCGTATAAAATTGATCATTGACTCCCGAGGATATCAACCGAGCGAGTTAGCTCTCGGCCTCGTTCGTGGCCGAACATCGACAATAGGCGTCGTCAGCTCTGACCTCCAGTTTTCCGGACCCTTCCAAACATTAGCCGGTATCCAAGAACAAGCGAACCTGCTGGGCTACTCAATATCATTGAGTTTGCTCCGTAATTCGACGGATCAAAATGCTGAAGCCATCTTCCGCAAGATGAATAACCAGCGTGTTGCTGGCATCGTTTGGGCTCCAGTTTCCAAAGTTGGTAATACACGAAATCGAATACTGGACGAATTAGTAAACTCAGAAATCCCAATAGTCGCCAGAGGTCGTCCATATCCTGGCTTGACCGTCATCGACACCGATAACTATTCCACAGGAAAAATTGCAGCAACACATCTCATTGAGCAAGGGTACTCGACGATTGGCATCATCACCGGCCCACTAGAGGATTGGAGTGCCGACCAGCGACTGAAGGGCTGGCAAGATACCCTTAAATCGGCAGACATGCCGCATGGAAAGAACGTTAGGGTCGAAGGAGACTGGACAGCCGCGAGTGGCGCAGAGGGTCTCGAGAAATTACTCCGACAAGAGCCGAGGATAGATGCTGTATTTGTTTCCAACGATCAAATGGCGTTGGGAGCCCTGTCGACTGCCCATAATCTCGGAAAGCGCGTGCCACATGATATAGGGATTGTTGGCTGCGATGATATTCCCGAGGCCAAGTTCTATACCCCATCTCTTACCACCATTCGGCTAGACCTGATCCAAGCTGGTCGCCTGCTTGTAGAGGAATTAGATTGTATTATTCGAGCTCAAAGTCTCGATGAAATCTGTGACCCGCAAACTGTGGTTGTTCCGCCGCAACTGCAAGTACGCGAGAGTTCAGTTGTGAATACGACACTCGAGATAGAAGCGAGGAGTAGGTTGTAACCCTCTAGAACACTTCACATTGGGTCACACCAGTCGCTTATTCTAGGAAAGGAGGATTTTGCATAGATCAAAGACTACCTGTCGATTAATAATTGACGACGATTCCGAGATGTAAAGATCCATGCTATAACTAAAAACAACGCTTACTAAGGAGGAGTAGAAATGCACCATAAGAAACTAGTATGGCTAATGACCATCTTATTGGTCTTGGCTTTGGCTTTGACTGCATGCGGCCCATCGGCAACTGATGAACCAGTCGTCGAAGAGCCAGTAGTCGAAGAACCGGTGGTCGAAGAGCCGGTGGTCGAAGAACCCCCGGCGGAAACGCGCGGTACCCTCCGCTACAACACGGGCCTTGCCTATGGTGGTCTCGAGAATCTGAACTCTGTGGATCCGAACCGCTTCTGGCCGCCTATTTCGCTACTATTCGATCGCCTCGCTACACCGGCAGACGATGAATTGCGGCCAACCCCCTCATTGGCAACTAAATGGGAAAGCAATGCGACGGGTGAGGTGTGGACATTCTCCTTGCGTGACGATGTCTACTTCCATGATGGGACACAACTCACTTCTGCCGATGTGGTTTACTCAGTTGACCACTGGTTAAATGCAGCCGATTCCGTAATTGCTGGCTCATTTGGTGTAGTTGACAGTGTTGATGCGCCAGATGATTTCACCGTGGTGTTCAATCTCTCACAGCCGGTGGTTGACTTCCCCTTGATCGTCATGGACTACCGTGCACGCGTTCTAAAGGTAGGTAGTTTCCCGGATGTCCTGGAGACAGGCATGGGTTCCGGCCCCTTCAAACTAGAGACCCTGGACGTTGAAGGCATCACAGTCCTGGTCGCGAATGATGAGTACTGGGATGGCCCTCCTGGAGTTGCAGCAATTGAAGTTTATACAATAGCTGACACCGAGGCTGCCATTCAAGCAACTCGAGCTGGTCAGATCGATTTCAGTATTGACCTGATATCTGACCATATTCAGTTGTTCGAAGACACCGAAGATTTTGTGATTGACATCATTTCCACGGGCAACTGGTCAGGTTTTGTGATGCGCACCGATATTCCACCCTTTGATAATGTGGATCTACGCCATGCTATGCACGATGTTGTAAACCGCCAGGAAATGCTCGATCTAGCGCTAGGCGGAATTGGCGAGGTCTCTTGTGATCTGGGTATCACGCCCGGAGATCCCTACTTGATCCCGGAATGTCTGTACGGACAGGACTATGAGGCTGCCGCGGCGAATCTAGCTCTTGCGGGATACGCAGATGGTTTTGAGATCGATCTGTGGACCGCTGATGTCTGCGGAGACTGGGTCGCGCTGACGGAGATTTTCCAACAGCAAGCTGCTTTAGCTGGCATCACCGTCAATATCAAAAATACCTCTTCCGATGGCTTCTGGACAGAAGCGTGGATGGTAGAACCATTTGTGATGACTTGCTGGAATGAAAGAACGACTGATCAGTTTTTGAATGAGATCTATCGTGGCGGTGGCTCCTGGAATGAATCCTTCTGGAACGTTCCTGAGTTTGATGCCCTGCTCGATGCAGCCCGGGCTGAAATGGATTTTGATAAGCGCAAAGAGTACTACCAAGAGGCCCAGACCATGCTTCACCTGGATGGCGGCACGATCATCCCCTATTACTCAGGAATGATTCGCGCATCGAAGGTTTGTGTCGAGAATTTCCCAGAAATTGGCTTGTTCTTCGCTGATTGGAACCATATAACCAAACCTGCAACCTGTGACTGATTTCTAGTCGGCGAACCAAAGAGCAGGAGGTAAACGCACCTGACTTCTGCCCCAATGTTACGAGAGACTGGAGTACACCTGAGAAAAATTCCCGGTGTACTCCGTCTTATTGGGGGCAGAAAAGGAGGTGAGGAATCCGATAAGTGAGACGACCCTTCGCTGTCATGTGTAATATTCAAATAGATCTGTTGGGTCCATAAAACTGGTAGCTGATTTCACCGATTGTTCCTCTTCAACGTCTGCTACTATAATCTTCACGGCTTAGATTCAAAAACTCGTTGAACTAGGATGTTGGTGGTGGAACACGTGTTTTGGAGTTTTGAATCATCGGTTTTTTCTTGATCATTCGTTGCGTTTAACCCTTGCTGCATGATTGCCACGATTATTCTGGTTTAGAAATCAACGCTTCCGCGTTGTTTTGGACATCGTATGAATGCTACGGAGGTTTGGATGAGGATCCACCCAGCAGAAAAACTTGGCTTCTCAGCTGAACGATTGTCACGCATTGGCGTGAAGATGCAACAATATGTTGACGAGCGAAAAATCGCCGGCAGCATCAATCTAGTGGCGCGACGGGGCCAGATTGTTTATCTAGAGAAATTTGGTTATCAGGATGTTGCAAGCAAGACGCCTATGGCGCTTGACACGATCTTCCGTATGTACTCGATGACCAAGCCGGTGACCTCGCTCGCCTTCATGATGCTGTATGAGCAGGGTGAGTTTCAGCTAACCGATCCGCTTTCCAAATTCATCCCTGAGTTTGCCAATCCAAGGGTGATCGCCCCTCATGGCAGGCTGGTTCCAGCGAAACGGGAGATCACCTTGCACCATTTACTCAACCACACCGCAGGCTTTGCGTACGGTGATGAAGAAGACCTCGTCATAGATATGTTGTATCGTGCTGCCGATGTCGTCAATTACGAGAGAAGCCTTGAGGAATTTGTCTCTGTTCTGACAGGATTACCCCTCATGTACCATCCCGGGGATAGTTACCACTACGGCCTGTCGACGGATGTACTTGGACGGGTGGTCGAAATCGTCAGCGATATGCCTCTAGCTACATATTTCGACAAATTTATTTTCAAACCGCTGGGCTTGGAGGACACTAGTTTCTGGGTCCCTAAAGAAAAGCATGCGCGCTTTGCCACTCTTTATGGCATAAAAGATGAGGATAAGTTTGCCGTGTTAGATAAACCCGATGGGGAATACGGCAAACCGGTCACAATGTTCTCTGGGGGGCATGGGCTGGTTTCGACGACACTGGAGTATTTCAAGATCGCTCAATTATTTGCCAACGGCGGCGATTTGGATGGCGTACGCTTACTCGGTCCGAAGACGGTCGAATTGATGACGATGAATCATCTTGGACCGGCCCTGTTGCCTTTTTTGTTTGGCGGTGAACCCTGGTTGGGTTTTGGGTTTGGTCTGGGTTTTAGTGTCATCATTAACCCTGCCCTTGCCGAGCCGCGTGGATCCTTGGGGAGTTATGGGTGGGGCGGATATGCCAACACCCACTTCTGGATCGATCCTGTGGAGGAGATCTTAGGGTTGCTCATGATGCAGTACCTTCCTAGCAGGACTTACCCGGTGACGGACGATTTCCATACACTTGTCTATCAGGCACTTATCGAATAGCTCCTTCAGCACGTTGAGCAAAGACCACGAAAACGGGTTGGTTGCAGCCACAGTGATGATAAGTTCTCCAGTTTTTGCTTGGCTGAATGTGGCCGCCCGCCAAGTGGGTCAATAATCCTTGGAGCTTTTTTAAGAAGATGACGTTTGCCATCAACCGATCAAATCGAATTCTGGGCCTCTATCACACCTTGGTCTTGTAACTGTTCGATTTCACGATCTCCGTATCCCAGCAAATCCTTGAGAATTTTTTGGGTATGTTCTCCCAGCTGTGGTGCTGGTTCAGCAGGGATCTCGGGGGCCGATGAGAGGTGGAGAGGACTGCGGGCATACTTGCGTGGCCCAGCAACCGGATCATCCACCGACACTAACATGTTGCGTGCAGCGAAATGGGGGTCATCGAAAACATCCTCGGCGGTGTAGACGGGGCCAGAGGGCACTCCCTGCTCTTCCAATAGTGCTACTGCTTGGATGCGGGTTTTATCAGCGAGCCAGTCCTCGATTATCTTCCGGATAAAATCAGCGTTGGTTGCTCGAGCCGTTCCATTTTCTGTGCGAGTATCGTCCTTCAAATCTTCGCGCCCAATTGCCTGACACAATCGTCCCCATTGGATATCATCGGGAATATTCAAGGCCAGATAACCGTCCTGGCATTCAAATGCACCACGTGGGTAGAGATGCTTCATCTGACCTCGTGAGGGCGATTCGCCTGTGAACGAATAAAGCGCCACCATGCGCTCGTTAAGAGCCAGCATATTGTCCAGCATAGCGCTATCTACAAATTGACCTTCTCCAGTTTGTACGCGCATAAAGAGAGCCAGCATCACTCCATAGGCGGTGACCATCCCTGTATAGACGTCGGCCATGCCATAGATAGTCCATGAAGGGGGCTTGTCAGCGAACCCGACCAGGTTCATCACGCCACTCATTGCCTCAGCCACAATGTCAAAGGCAGGGCGTTGAGCATATGAGCTGGTATGCCCCTTTAAGCGCCCAAACCCTGAGATCGCCGCATAAATCAGACGTGGATTAATACCTTTAAGTTGGTTATAACCAAGCTGTAATTTATCCATAGCACCCGGACGGAGATTCTCAACCACCACGTCAGACTCTTTTACCAGATCTCGTAAGATTTTTTTACCCGCTTCTGCCCGCAAGTTGAGCGCCAAACTCTTCTTGTTGCGGTTGTAGCTAATAAAGCCACCTGCCACGCGCTGGCCCTGCTCACCGGTTATGAAGGGAGGAATAGCTCTACGGGGGTCCCCCCGACCTGGACGCTCGATTTTGATGACTTCAGCCCCCGCATCAGCCAAGAGCATTGTGCAATAAGGAGCACTCATATACTGCTCTAGGCCAATGACGCGAATACCTGTGAGTGGACGTAAGATCATTTTTTACATCTCCTCTGAGTCAAACCATTCAACGATGGTAGTAACACCCATGCCTACTCCCACGCATAAAGTGGCCAATCCATAATACGGGTGGTCTTCCTGAGGGGCACGCCTCTTCATCTCATGTAAAAGAGTTGAGAGAATGCGAGCGCCAGAACACCCAGTCGGATGACCGAGGGATATGGCGCCACCATTTACGTTTGTGATTTCATGACGCAAGCCCAGCTTGCGCATCGCCCCGACAGCTTGGGCAGCGAAGGCTTCGTTCAATTCAATGAGACCGATATCATCTATGTCAAGCCCGCTACGCTTGAGTAGTTTTTGAGTTGCCGGAACTGGGCCGTAGCCCATCACACTAGGATCCACACCTGCTACGGCTGATCCCACCCAGCGCGCCATGGGCTTCAGCCCGAGTTCTTTAGCTTTGTCAGCGCTCATTAACAGTAAAGCAGCTGCGCCATCATTGATGCCACTGGAGTTGCCTGCGGTTACTGTTCCCCCTTCGCGAAAAATGGGTCTCAATCGGGCAAGTTGCTCCTCACTGGTGTCAAGTACATATCCACCATCTACGATCTTATAGCGGGGATGTTCATCAGTGTCCACTATCTGGGGCGGACCTTTTCGCTGTGGGACTTCGATTGGCACGATTTCGTCTTTGAACTTACCGGCGTCTATTGCAGCTACAGCTCGTTGGTGGCTTTCGAAGGCAAAGGCATCTTGTTCTTCGCGAGTGATTTGCAGATCATCGGCAATGTTCTCAGCAGTTTGACCCAAGCTGACGATGGGATACATAGAATCAAGACTGGGATTGTTGTAGCGCCAACCAACGGTCGTATCCCAGATCTTTGGGTGCCCCACGGGTTGTGGCCGTTCCGGTTTGGGCATTGACCAGGGAGCTCTACTCATACTCTCCACCCCGGCCCCGATGAATACGTCGGCCTCTCCAGCGATAATAGATTTTGCAGCTTGATTGACCGCTTCTAAACCCGATGAGCAATTTCGATTGACGGTAACCCCGCTCACCTCGACAGGGAAACCGGCTAGAAGAGCAGCCATCCGAGCTACATCCCGGTTGTCTTCGCCAGCCTGGTTCCCGCACCCCGCATACACATCTTCAATCAGGGCCGGGTCTATTCCAACCCGATCTACCAGCGCCTTGAGAACAGCAGCCAGCAAATCATCAGGTCGTACACTCGACAGCCCACCGTTGTGCTTGCCAACAGGTGATCTTACTGCGTCAATAATAACGACTTCATTTCGTTGCATGCTGTAGAAACTCCTCTTGACTGTGAAAGCCACATTTCCGGATGCCCAGCTCGTCGATCGCTATAGAAAACCGTGGTCATCCAGCAATTTCACTAATTCGATAAGGGTCTCGTCTCGACGCTGAATGACCTTCTTCACCCGGCCTGGAGACCAGTCGAAAAACCCTTTTCCAGCCTTGGCTCCCAGCTCCCCTTTCTCGACCATTTCACGGATTAACATAAGTGGTTCAGTAGACCGGTCTAGCTCTGGAAGCAAATATTTTTGAATCGCCTGTGTGAGATCTAGGCCACCCAGGTCGACTGTCTCTAATGGACCAACTACGGGCAACCGTAAGCCGAAACTCAACTTGGCAATGAGATCAACATCCTCTGGGCTGGCAATACCTTGAGCTACGATAGCTATTGCTTCCCGGCGTAAAGCATGTTGCAGGCGATTGCCGACGAAACCGGGAACGTCATTGTTTACCATCGCTGGATATTTTCCAACAGTTTTAAGTAGCTGAAAGGTTGCTTCGACAACATCAGGAGAGGTGGCATCCCCAGGCATCACTTCCACGACTGGGATTATATAAGGCGGATTCCAGTAGTGGGTTACCAGGAAACGCTCAGGTTGATCAAGCGCGACTGCCATGTCGCGGACACAATAACTGGATGTGGTACTGGTGATGATGGTATGGGCCGGGCAGTTCCGCTCTAGCTCGCGAAGCAACTTAAGTTTAACGTCAAGATCCTCTACAACCGCTTCGATGATGAAATCTGCTTGGGATGTGGATTTGGCCAAGTCGGTCGTGAGAGCGATCCGGGCTGGTACCGCTGCAGCTTCATCTTCGCTGATTGAGTTGTACTTAACACACGTCTCTAGATTTTCCCGTATTCGCGGGATTGCTTTTTGTAAAATTTCCGGGGAAACATCCGTTAGAGTGACCTGTAAACCGGCCAAGGCAAACACCTGAGCTATTCCATGTCCCATTGTGCCGGCGCCAACGACAGTAACATCATTGATTTTCATTGGATCCTCTTCCTAGAAAACCTACTTCGAGTATTACTACCATGATTGGGTGAAACGTTCTCACAGCTTCGATAATATTGGATTGGTTAGTTCGCCGGGAGAAATCTCGACGATGTTGATCCGGTGTGGAGGATGGTTGGGATAGCTTGAGAAGCAACGTTGAGGAGCGATAGCAGCAGTCTGAATTTTACTACTCGAACATGTTAAAGAGCTGCTCGAAATCAATGCATGGCGAGGGGCAGTTGGATCGATCGCTTGGAAGCCTCCCATTATAGGTTCATAGCTATCGTATGCTGCTTCCTGATCTTTTACCAAGTCAGGTACTGCTAATTCCACCTCGGTGCAGATCTCTAAATGCTTGAGCCCGATTGCCACCAACTCCGTCTCCAGCAGTTCACTCTCCAGGAGGAAGTTTGCGAATATGTGAGCGTGTTTATTCCCAGAAGCCGCAAACAATAAGCTCTGGTTCAACAATCGCATCCGACGGCAGTGTGGCGCAAATGCTGCCTCCGCCTTGGCGTCTGTGAACTCGACGCTATGAGGACTATTAGTCCGGTAAGGATTTGGGAAGGAGAGGGATCCGTCCGTTGCAGGAATCTGATTCATACGGATCCTTTACCAGGAGGAATTAAAAGAATGTACCCGGGCCTAGTGATATTCTCAGACCGGGAAGACCGAGAATCATTCATTGGAACTCGCCCCTGTCAATTTTTTGGCTACTATCCGGGGCATAAAATTGGTGGATAGAATCACAAACGTTCAATGGAGTGATCAGATTTGTCAATTAAAAAGTAATATTCAAGCTACTTTCTGTTTTACGCTTCAGCATTTAGTGCTTCGTCATTGTCCGCCTTATCAACGATGCGGCGCAACTCTTTACTCACACTCTCATCGATTGGCTTAGGCCAATGGTTGTCAAGAATCCATTTACTGGCTTCACGGGCGACTCCGACCGGATCACGCCATTTGCGACCCTCTTCCTTTCCATCTTCATAGAGGATGGAATCCCCTCGCCACATCTTCCGGTAAGCCTTGGCAGTTTCCCTGTGACCGAGGTAAGCGCCGTGTTGGCCGATTTCCTGGATCATGTCGAATGAAAGCGTCTGCGGGTTAACTTCAATACCATCCGTGATTTTGTCGATCACTTGCAATATCTCGCGGTCAAAAAGAATTCGAGGGTGATCGAGCAGGCTGACGGCTTCGTACATCCCGCTGGGACCGAAGGACATGTCGGCGCCGGCCATAACGGCTAGAAAATGTGAATGCAGATTTTCATAGCCGACTTGCCAGTTGCCCAATTCGGATTGGCTGCCCCCGAAGGAGTGGCATGCGTTCACCGGAATGCCGTTCGAATGTGACATCTGAACCCCCCCGACGTTGGTGATCTGTGCGGTGCCCGATCCCATGAAATAATTTCCTGTGCGGGGGTCGATAATCCCCGGGTTGACGGAGATGTAGTTTCCCACACCGGGATTGATAATTTGGGTGAGCATTATTCCGCTCAGGGTTTCAGCCATTGCAAGTGTGAGGGCGCCAGCGGGGTACGGAGGAGCTGTGAGGCCCAGCGTAGGCATCGACATAAACCCGACGGGGATGCCGTATTCAGCGAAGAGCATGGCGGCTTCAATACCGCCCTTGTCCTGAGCTAAGGGGGCAATGCAGCAGAGCAACAGCGAGAAGATTGGTCGTTCACGCAGGTTTTCTTCGCTGCCGGCGACGGCGATAGCCATCTCTACCGCGTAGCGGGCAGAGATTTCATTCATGACCGACTCGGATTCGACATGTTTCTCGGTGTTGTTGAAGCAGGCTTCCAGGCCGTGCAGCGGGGATGTCTCACCTTTGTCGCTGGCGCTGACCGAAGGCCAGACGAGCGAGATGATTGGTAAGTAGTCGGCGATCCGGGCGTGGTTGGCGATGTCTTGCTTCACAGACAGGCGGCGTTCACCGGTTTCAGAGTCGACGATCTTGGGCGCTTCGCCGCTACAATAGAAATAGGTACCCTCATCGCTGCCAAGATGCACATCGAGTTCAGGTCTCAAGCCTGCAAGCGTGTATTTACGCGGTGAGGTTTTGATGTAATTGTCGAGCATGTCAGCGGGGATCTTAACCAACTGAGTCTCGAAATCGACCTTCGCACCGACCTCGGCAAAGATCTTGAGCGCTTTTTCCGACGGAAATATCACCCCCACTTCTTCGAGCACGGTGCGTGTGTTTTGGTTGATCTGGGCGATTTCCTGGTCATCTAGGATGCTGATCTTTAATTTGGATTTTAGCGGTTGAATACTGGCTTTGCGTTCTTCAAGCTTGATCATTTCTGAATTCTCCGTTACTGCAGATGGCTCGGTCGCAGTTAATTACATTTTTAGCTAGAGGCCCATCAGTTTCTTGGCGACGGCAACTGATGAAACCGCGTCCTCACCGTAGGCATCGGCACCGATCTGATCGGCCCATGCTTGATTAACCGGTGCGCCACCAACCATCACCTTGACTTTATCACTCAGTCCAGCTTTATCAAGCGCTTCAACGATCTGCTCCTGCACAACCATCGTGGTGGTGAGCAGCGCTGAGGCACCCACAATGTCGGCATCCGCCTCGATCGCTGCATTTATAAAATCAGCAGGAGATTTATCGATCCCGATATCGATAACCTGGAAACCGCTGGTGCTCAGGAGGATGGCAACGAGATTCTTTCCAATTTCATGTAAGTCACCCTTAACCGTCCCGATTACAACTTTGCCAAGCACCTCACGCTCCTGGTTTTCGAGCAAAGCTGGCTCAAGGACCTCCATCGCTTTTTTCATTGTCTCGCCACTGATCATCAGCTCAGGTAGGTAGTACTCACCGCTTGCGAATAACTCTCCGACGCGATTCATACCCTCGGTGAGGCCATTGTTGATGCAGGCCATCGGGTCCAAACCGGCTGCAAGTGCAGCTTTTGCAGTCTCGATGGCGATCTCGTCCTCACCATCGATTACGGCCTGGGCCAGTTTGTCATAAAATTCTTGTTCTGTCATGTTAATTGCCTCCTGAAGGTTGAACGGTATGAGTGATGATAGCAACCCAGATGTAGCTTCGTGCAGTTTAGCAGACTGTGGCTGGTCATGATTTAGCTTTCCAGCTCTTCCCAATCCAAATCCACAAGTTGCTCACCACTTGGTGGGAGAGCCTCACCCCAGCGATAAGACATCTTGTGCATTTTAAGGATCATGAACGTTTCGGAGGATTCGATGTGTTCTAGTTTCCCAAGTTTGTTCTCAAGGAAATCTACGAGATGCTCTTTATCTTTGCAGTAAATGGCTACAAACAGGTTGTAACTACCCGAGGCCATGAACATGTAGCTGACCTCCTGGAATTTGCCGATTTCTTGCGCGACCTTATCAGTCTCCCCTGCCTTGACGACCAGGCCGATCATGGCAGGTGCTTCTAGATTGACGTACCGTGGATCGGCAATCCCGACGATCTGCAGCATCTTGCTTTCCAGAAGCCGTTTTACACGGCTTCGGACGGTCGCCTCTGAGATGCCCAACTCATGGGCGATATCGGTATAAGCCATGCGGCCGTTGTATTGCAGATAGGAGATTATTGCGCGGTCAGTCGCGTCAGCGGTTTTAATTTGAAACCCCTTCGATTATTAACTTACCCAACTCAAAGTTATGCGAATTTCGTGGAAATGTCAAATAGAGAAACGTATATCGTAAAAAAATTGCATGATATATACGATATTCGTGAGCGGGCAACGTATCAATAAGTGGTGGAAAAGTAGGTTGGAACAATCGTCATCGTGAGTATCCTTGAGCATTCTTACAAATCACAAAAGGAGCACAACGATGACCAAATCAACCCTGGCTTGACCGCTAGGACAGGCTATCCGCGCCGACGCTGGTCAACTGGGCACCCTGGCCGTCCCCCCTGGACGGACAGTTCCAGGGAAGCCTTCTCTGCCGGCTTCGTAGCCCGTGCAGTCTCAGGAAAGTGCAGCTCAGTGCCCGGTAATTCTCCGGGAGAATGAAGCGTCGTTCAGCGGATCGGATCTCCCGCTCCAATTCCATGGTGTCACTGGTTGTAGCAGAAGGCTAATGGCATGCCGACGGATTACACTCGACACCAACCGTGCATCGACGCAGGAACAGGATAATGGAGAATGCGTATCTGTTGGTGTGGGGAGTGTGAGGTAGCTAAGTGACGCTGCATCAACGCTGACTCCTACGCGGAGCTACAAGCCCTGTGGGGAAATCATGAACTCGGTTAATTCAGCGTTTGTTTATAGTCTGGCATTGCTGCTTATTGCCTGATGTTGACTGGTATTGAATAATCGATTTTCCGGATCACCAAACCCTAATCTGCGTTTGAAATCCAGAACCCTTTGCCGGAATCGAAAAAAGCGGATAAGGGGCAACCTCCTTTCCGGAGACCCTTTACCCTCTCTTTTTCAGAGACCCTTGTTCAGGAGGCGACGGCGGGATTCGAACCCGCGCATAAGGGTTTTGCAGGTCCTCGTCGAGTGCATTTAGGACCCTATGCCGTAATCGCCTCAAACCCGGTGAAGGGTTTCCATT